>Ga0222626_1000124_pt1 | contig 56329 bp, 56 predicted proteins | sample AntAcemetageno91_FD_179862 | JGI IMG/M metagenome (GOLD analysis project Ga0222626, IMG submission 179862) | Saline water microbial communities from Ace Lake, Antarctica - #91 | ecosystem: Environmental > Aquatic > Non-marine Saline and Alkaline > Saline | place: Antarctica: Ace Lake | collected...
CCGGTGCAGCGATCGATGAGGTGTTCATCGGCTCCTGTATGACCAACATCGGCCACTACCGGGCCGCCGCCACCGTGCTCAAGGGGGCCGGCAGCAGCCAGGCCAGGCTCTGGGTCTGCCCGCCCACCCGCATGGACGACGAGATGCTGCGGGCGGAGGGCTACACGGCGATCTTCGAGGCCGGCGGCGCCCGCATGGAACTGCCCGGCTGTTCGCTCTGCATGGGCAACCAGGCCCGCGTCGACGACAACACCACCGTGTTCTCGACCAGCACCCGCAACTTCAACAACCGCCTCGGCAACGGCGCCCAGGTGTACCTGGGCAGCGCCGAACTGGCCGCCGTCTGCGCCCTGCTGGGCCACATCCCCACCCCGGCCGAATACCTGGAGATCGCGGCCGCCAAGATCGATCCGCTGGCGGCCGATCTCTACCGCTACCTCAATTTCGATCAGATCGAGGGCTTCGGTGACGAGGGCCGGGTGCTGAGCAGCGCCGAGCAGGCCAACGTGCTGGCGGAGGTCTGAGGGGAGGCGCGGGCCCCTGATGCACGCCAAAGCCAGCGGCCGGACCAAACCTGAGCAGCAACGGCTTCAGACCGTCACGATCCGGCGGCTGCTCGAGAACAAGTGGCTGGCCGTGGTCCTGGCCCTGATGCTCACCGGTCTGGGTGCCGCCACCGCCGGCTTGTTCCTCAAACTCGGCCTCGACAACCTCGGCCGGGCCCGGCTGCAGTTGCTTGAGCTTGGACCTTCCCTGCTGCTGCTGCCGGCAATCGGCGGCGCTGGCGGCTTGATCGGCGGTTTGCTGGTGCAGACCCTGGCCCCGGCAGCCCAGGGTTCCGGCATCCCCCAGGTGATCCAGTACCTGCGCCGGCAGCCGATTCCGATGGGGCTGCAGGTGGGCGTGGTCAAGTTGATCGCCAGCATCGTGGCGATCGGCAGCGGCTTCCCCCTTGGCCCTTCAGGCCCCTCGATTCAGATGGGCAGCTCGATGGGCTGGCAGGTGGCGCGCTGGATCAAGGCGCCCAGTTCCTTCCTGCGCATGATCGTGGCCGCCGGTGGCGGCGCCGGCATTGCCGCTGTCTTCAATGCCCCGATCGCCGGCTTTTTCTACACGATCGAGGAACTGCTCAAAGGAGCCCGCCCGGTGGTGATGCTGCTGGTGCTGGTCACCACCTTCTGGGCCGACACCTGGGCCGACCTGCTGGGCCTGGCCGGACTGGGACCGACGGCCAGCGGCTGGAATCCAGGCGGCAGCCTGGAGCTGGAGCGCCAGGTGTTGCCGTTCATCCAGGTGCTGCCGATCGATCTGGTGGTGCTGTTCGGCTTCGGAGGCCTGGTGGCCTTCGCCGCCGAGGCCTATTGCCGCTTCGTGGTGGTGCTGCAACGGCTACGCCGCCAATGGCAGGTGCCACTGGCGGCGGGCATGGCCTGCACCGGCGTGCTGATCGGACTGGTCGACGCGCTGCTGCCGACTGACTTCATCAACCGCGCCGGCATCCGCCAGGTGGTGGTGGAAGGCGACGTGGACATTTCCCGTGCCCTGGCGATCTTTGTGGTGCTGTTCTTCAGCACCGGTCTGGCCGCCGCCGCCGGTACCCCCGGCGGACTGTTCGCGCCGATGCTGACGCTGGGCGGTGCCCTTGGCCTGGCCGCCGCCGGTCTGATCGAGCAGTGGGGCGGTCAGGCCCCCAGCACCGTGGTGTTTGCCGGCATGGGGGCCTTCATGGCGGCCTGCGCGCGCACACCGATGACGGCCATGTTCCTCACCTTCGCCCTCACCAAGGATCTGTTGATCCTCAAACCGTTGATGGTGGCCTGCCTGGGCAGCTTTCTGATGGCCCGGGTGTTTCACAAGCATTCGATCTTCGAACGCCTGATTTCCCTGGGACCTCCCTGGCGCGAACCTCCACCCTCCAGCGGGACCATTGGCACAAAGGAACTCACCCTTCCCTCAGTGCCGCTGCCGCCCAGAAAGCTCTGATGGGGCGTGGCTTGTTGAGCGTCGCCAGCCATGGGGCTCGCAGCTGAGTGGAAAGGCCGGGACGGCCTGCGCGGAACGATCTGTGTTGATCATGACCAATTCCAAAGAAGAGCGAACCCGCTGGGTGAATCCCACAGGGATCGGTAGGTTGCTCTGGACACAAGATTGCCTTCCTTATGACTGCATGGCCTCGGCTTCTCGGCACCTACACCGTCCTCCTCGCCGCCGCCGGCTCTCTGGCCCTTGGCGGCTGCAGCGGCACCAAGGAGTCCATGAAACAGGCTGGTGACAAGATGGGTGATGCAGGCCAGACGGCCGCCAGCGGGGCCGCACAGACGGCCCTGGCCCCCGCCGTCAATCCAGTCATCGACATGCTCCAGGAAGGACGCAGCGAAGTGGAGGCTGGCAATCTGGACAAAGCCAGCGCCACGATGGCCGGCTTCAAGCCGCTCTGGGAGAAGGCTTCACCGGTGATCAAGCCCCTGGCTGGCGACAAGTTCCCCGCCATCGAAAACGCCGCCAACACCCTGATCAGCACCTTCAGCGGTGGGCAGCCGGACGCCGGGCCTGCCTCCGCTGCGATCAGTGGATTGCTCGGACCGCTCTCCTCCCTGATGGGCAGCTAGCCCGATGGGGTGACACGCTGGAAGGCCGACCCTTTTCGGCTAACCCCTGAACCAGGAGATCCTGCTATTCGAGCCGGCCCAACCGGCCGCCGATGCGCTCAAGGCGGTGCTGGCCTTCCCCAGCACCTACACCGTCGGGATCACCAGCCTGGGCTACCAGGTGGTCTGGGCAGCCCTGGCCAGCCGGGGTGATCTCGACGTGCGGCGTTTGTTCACCGACCAGGGCGATCCGGCTCACCGCCACTGCGATCTGTTCGGGCTGTCGTTGAGCTGGGAGCTTGATGCCCCGGTGCTGCTCGATTTTCTCGAGCGTCAGCACATCCCGCTCTGGAGCAGCGAGCGCGGCGAGCGCGATCCGCTCGTGTTCGGGGGCGGGCCGGTGCTGACCGCCAACCCCGAGCCGCTCGCGCCCTTTTTCGATGTGCTGCTGCTCGGGGACGGCGAGCTGCTGCTGCCCGCCTTCATCGATGCCGTCCAGGCCCACCGGGGAGCGCCCCGGGCCGAGCGACTGCGAGCCCTGGCGGCGGTGCCGGGCGTCTATGTGCCGGCGCTCTATGCCCCCCGCTACAGCAGCGACGGCCAGCTGCTGGGCGTCGAGCCGATCGGCAGCGGCATCCCGGCCCGGGTGGCCAAGCAGACCTGGCGAGGCAACACCCTCAGCCACTCGATGGTGATCACGCCGGAAGCGGCCTGGCCCTCGATCCACATGGTGGAAGTGGTTCGCAGCTGCCCGGAGCTCTGCCGCTTCTGCCTGGCCAGCTACCTCACCCTGCCGTTCCGCACCCCCAGCCTTGATGACGGCCTGATCCCGGCGGTGGAGAAGGGCTTAGTCGCCACCCAGCGCCTGGGGCTGCTGGGAGCGTCCGTCACCCAGCACCCCCAGTTCGCCGACCTGCTGAGCTGGCTCGATGGCGACCGCTTCGAGGACACCCGGGTGAGCGTCAGCTCGGTGCGCGCCGCCACGGTGACCCCCCAGCTGGGGCGGATCCTGGCGCGGCGGGGCAGCAAATCGCTGACGATCGCGATCGAAAGCGGCAGCGAGCGCCTGCGGCGGGTGGTCAACAAAAAGCTGGAGAGCGAGGAGATCTTCGCGGCCGCCCGCTACGCCAAAGAAGGCGGATTGAGCGGCCTGAAGCTCTATGGCATGGCCGGTTTGCCCAGCGAAACCAACGACGACATCGAGGCCACCGCCGCCCTGTTGATCGCGCTCAAGGGCGCCACCCCAGGTCTGCGCCTGTCGCTGGGGGTGAGCAGCTTCGTGCCCAAGGCCCACACCCCCTTCCAGTGGGAGGGGGTGCGGCCGGAGGCAGAGAAACGGCTGAAGCTGCTGGCCAAGCGGCTCCAACCCAAAGGCATCGCGCTCCGCCCCGAGAGCTATGGCTGGAGCGTCATCCAGGCGCTGCTCTCGCGCAGCGATCGCCGTCTGGCGGCCGTGATTGCTGCGGTGCGTGGCAACAACAACACCCTGGGGGGCTGGAAGAAGGCCTATCGCGCCGTGGCCGCCGAAACGCCAGCGCCCGGATCAGCCCCTCTGCCCGCCTGGCAGGAGGTGATCCACGCCAGCTGGAGCCCCGATCGGGTTCTCCCCTGGGACCATCTCGACGGCCCCCTGCCGAAAGCCACCCTGGCCGGCCATCACCGCGACGCCCTCGCCATTGGCCTCACCGCTGCGCCGGCTGTGATGGCTGCAGAAGGGTCGCCCTGATCCCCGCCATCAGAATCCAGCCCACCACATTGATCCTGCTGTCGTAGAGCGGCATGTCGGTGGCATGGAGCGCGACCAGCACCAACGCCGCCGCCCACCAGGCCCGCTCGAAAACCGCTCCGGTGGCCATGCCCCGCTGGGCGGAGCGGATCAGCAACCAGGCCACCAGCCCGACCAGCAGCAGCGCCACCGGCAGGCCATGGCTCAGGGCCAGATCAATCGGCAGGTTGTGGGGATGGCCATGCCAGAAGCCTGTGCGCAGCGGGTAGATCACGCTGAACGCGGCCGCACCCCAGCCCAGCCAGGGGCGCTCCGCCACCAGCTGGAGCGCCACACCCCACTGGCTCAGCCGGGTGATCGCCAGGGGGCGCTCGCTTGCGAAGGTGAGATCGCTCAACCGGCCCCAGATGCCATCGGGCACCAGGCTCCGGGCCGGTTGCTGGATGGCTGCTGGCACACCGGAAAGGCTGGCCAAGCCCACAGGAATCAGCAGTAGCAACAAAAGGGGCAGCAGCCACAGCCAGTTGGCTGGACCGGCCACGATCGGCAACACCAGCACCAGGGCCCCCCAGGCATTGCGCGAATCGGTGAGCGCCAGGGCTGCCACCAGGGAGCTGGCCACGGCCAGGGCCGCCAGACGGCGCGGCCACACCTGGCGGGGCTGCATCAGGGCCGCCAGGGCGAATGGCCAGGCCAGGGCCAGCCAGGCCGCGGCGATATTGGCGTAATCGAACAGGCCCGCCAGCCGACCCGTGGGGTTGCCGCCTGCCTTGAGGTGCCAGATGATCAGGCCACCGAGGCTTTGGAAGGGTCCGCTCCAGCCCCAGAAGAGCTGGCCCAGGCCGGTGAGGATCACCGGCACCGTGCCAGCCAGTATCCAGAGCGCCACCCGGCGGCGGGCCTGCGCTTCGCCCAGGTAGGGCTGAAATCCCCAGAAGGCCCAGAAGAATGGGAGCCAGTTGCCCAGGCCCACCCAGGCCAGCCAGCCGCTGCTGGCCGTGAAGCCGCCCAGCAGCATCAGGGCCGCCAGCAAGAGCAGCACCGCGTTGACCCGGTCGGCCAGGAACGGCTGGCGCCCGCGGCCGCCGAGCACCAGGGCGATCAGCAGCAGCGGACCACCGAGCAGGGCGCTGCTGGCAAGCAGGAACATCCCGAGCTGAAAGCACCTCCAGCCGAGTGGCGAGGCCGCCTCGGGCCTGGTGCTGTCGAGACGACGCAGAACAGCACCAGGGTCAGGCCGCGCCATCGCTTAGGAGAACACCGCCGTGCGGCCTCCGTACACCATCACCTGGCGGCGCAGGTGAACCCGAAGGGCGCGGGCCAGGGCCAGCCGTTCGCTGTCGCGGCCCTTGCGGATCAGATCCTCCACCTCATCGCGGTGACTCACCGCCACGGTGGCCTGCTCAATGATCGGCCCGGCATCGAGTTCCTCGGTCACGTAGTGGGCCGTCGCTCCGATCAGCTTGACGCCGCGCTGCCAGGCCCGTTGGTAGGGCTGGGCCCCTTGGAAGGCCGGCAGGAAGGAATGGTGGATGTTGATCACCGGTGGGCAGCCGGCCAGGAAGGTGGGACTGAGCACCTGCATGTACTTGGCGAGCACCACCAGCTCGATGCCCTCCTCGGCCAGCAGGGCCAACTGGGCCGCTTCGCCCTCCTCCCGGCTGGCCGCAGAGATCGGCCGATGGGCGAAGCGAGCACCGAACGTCTCCGCCAAAGGCCTGAGGTCGGGATGGTTGGAGACCACCAGCGGCACCTGCATCGGCAGTTCACCGGCCTTGGTGCGCCAGAGCAGATCCACCAGGCAGTGGTCCTGCTTGCCCACAAAGATCGCCACCCGGGGCAGGGAATCAGAGAAGTGGAGCTGGCCTTCGCCGCCGAGTCGCTCGGCCAGGGCCAGCGCGGCTGGGGCGATCGCGTCGCGGGGCAAGCCGAAACCCTCAAGCTGCCATTCGATGCGGCTGAGGAAGAGACCGGCCCCAGCATCGGTGTGGTGATCGGCATGGCGGATGTTGCCGCCATTGGCGGCCACCCAACCGGAGAGCGCACTGACCAGACCTGGCCGGTCCGGGCAGATCAACTGGAGGATCGCCGTTGGGGTGCTCATCGCCGCATCGGCTCGCCAAAGCGGCATTGTGCCCGCCCGGAGCCGGCCTAAAGTCCCGCCGACCGTCTCAGACGCCATGGCTGCCCTGTTGAAGCGAATCGCCCTTCTCTGTCTGGCCGTGGTGCTCTCGTTCGGCCTCACCGCCTGCGGCGGCGCCCAGGCCAAAGCCCCCACGATCAGCGCCGAGGATCTGGCGACGATCCAGCGCCAGGCCGAAGGTTTCCTTGCCGCCAAAGACCGGCTGCCCGAGCTGGCCGAGCTGGTGAACGAACGCAACTGGGTGTTCACCCGCAACTTGATCCACGGACCGATGCAGGAAGTGGGGCGCCAGATGCTCTACATCAACCAACGCCTGCTGCCCGCCGACCGCCCCGAGGCCAACAAGTTGGCCGCCAGACTCAAGGGCGCCCTGGCTGAACTCGACGAGTCGGCCCGCCTCCAGGACGGCGAGCGTTTGCGCAAGGCCTACATCAAGGTGGCCAGCGGCTTCGGCAACTACGGCGAAGTGCTGCACGCCGACGGCATCTCCTGAGCGAGTCGGGCCATCGGTTGGCATGGTGATCGGCAACCGTCGCGACCGTGACCGCGTGCTGGTCATCGGCGCCGGCATCGTCGGCCTGGCCAGCAGTTGGAGGCTGCAGCGCCTTGGCTATGCCGTGACACTCGTGGACCCGGCAGCAGCCGGGCCCCAGCCCGCAGGCAGCGGCAGCAGTGCCGCCCTCGGGGTGTTCATGGGCGATGTCTTCCATCGCGCCAGCGGGCGGGCCTGGCGATTGCGTCAGCAATCCCTTGATCTCTGGCGCCGCTGGTCGGCGGATCTGGCAGCCCAGGGCCTGCCCCTGTCGTTCCAGGCCGGCCTGTTGCTGCTGGCCGCAACAGCCGAGCAGGAGGTCCGCCTGCAACGGTTGGCGCACGAACGCCAGCAGGCAGGCCTGCCCCTCGAACTCTGGTCCAAGCAGCAGCTGCGGCGCCTGACACCATCGCTGCCTGCTGGCGCCTTGTGCGGCCTGTTCTCCCCCCGGGACGGCCAGCTGGATCCGCTTGAAGCCATGCGGGCCTTCCGCAGCGATGGCCAACGCGCAGGCCTGGAACTGCGCCATGGGGCCGTGGTCCGCCTGGGGCGCCTCGCCGGCGCTGACTGGCAGGTGGAGCTGGAAGGCGGTGAAACCCTTGAAGCCAGCTGGGTGGTGCTGGCCAGCGGGCTTTCAACCCCGGCACTGCTGGAGCCCCTGGGGCATGAACGCCCCCTGGAGGCGGTGCTCGGCCAGGCGGTGGAGCTGCAGCTCCCGGCTGGCGCCCCGGCCTTCGCGCACTGGCCGGGGGCGGTGGTGTGGCAAGGGGTGAACCTGATCCCTAGGCCGGATGGAAGGCTGTGGCTGGGGGCCACGTTGGAGCCGGGACAAGTCGCCGATCCCCAGAGCCTGGAACCACTGCTTCAGCTCGGTGGTCAAGCGCCCGCCTGGCTGCGTGAGGCCGAACTGGTGAGCCGCTGGCAAGGGCTTCGCGCCAGGCCCATCGGCAGACCGGCGCCCCTGCTCGAGGTGCTCGAGCAGGGGCTGGTGTTGGCCTGCGGGCACTACCGCAACGGCATCCTGCTGGCGCCGGCCAGCGCCCAGTGGGTCACTGACCAGATCGAGGCCGGGATCACTTGCTCTCGGTGAACTCGGCGTCGATCACATCCTCAGCCGCGCCGGCACTGCCGGCCGAGCTGCCGTTGTCGCCCGTCCCGTTGGCTGCGGCTCCATCGGCGGCGGCACCCGCCTGCTGGTACACCGAGGCACCGGCGGCATAGAGGGCCTGCTGGAGTTGTTCCAACACGGTTTTGATCGTGGGGTAATCCTCCTGGGCAATCGCCTCCTTGAGCTGGGTGGAGTAGCCTTCCACCTTGCCCTTGTCTTCAGCGCTCACCTTGTCGCCGAGCTCGCCGAGCTGCTTCTCGGCCTGGTACACCAGGGTTTCGGCCTGGTTCTTGAGGTCGATGCGCTCGCGCTTCTCCTTGTCGGCGCTGGCATTGGCCTCAGCATCTTTCACCATCTTCTCCACCTCGTTCTCGCCGAGGGTGGAGGCGCCGGTGATCGAGATGCTCTGCTCCTTGCCGCTGCCCTTGTCCTTGGCGGTGACGCTGAGGATGCCGTTGGCGTCGATGTCGAAGGTGACTTCGATCTGGGGCACGCCGCGGGGGGAAGGCGGAATGCCATCGAGGCGGAAGGTGCCGAGACTCTTGTTGTCAGAAGCCAGCTCACGCTCGCCCTGGAGCACGTGAATCTCCACATTGGTCTGGCCATCCACAGCCGTGGAGTAGGTCTCCGATTTCTTGGTGGGGATCGTGGTGTTGCGGGTGATCATCTTGGTCATCACGCCACCGAGGGTTTCAACACCCAAGGAGAGCGGCGTGACATCCAGCAAGAGGATGTCCTTGACCTCACCGGCCAGCACACCGCCCTGAATGGCGGCGCCAACCGCCACCACTTCGTCGGGGTTCACGGTTTGATTCGGGCCTTTGCCGGTGATCCGCTTCACCAGTTCGAGCACGGCGGGGATGCGGGTGGAGCCGCCCACCATCACCACTTCATCAAGCTCGCTGGTGGAGAGCTTGGCGTCCTTGAGGGCCTGCTCCACCGGCACGCGGCAGCGATCGATCAGCTTGGAGGCCAGTTCCTCGAACTTGGCCCGCGTCAGGGTGAGATCGAGATGCTTGGGGCCTTCCGGCGTGGCCGTGATGAACGGCAGATTGATCTCGCTCTGGGTGGCGCTGGAGAGTTCGATCTTGGCCTTCTCGGCTGCCTCGGTGAGACGCTGCAGGGCCTGCTTGTCCTGGCGCAGGTCGATGCCTTCGTTGCTCTTGAAGGTGGCAGCCAGGTGATCGACGATCACCTTGTCGAAGTCATCGCCGCCCAGATGGGTGTCGCCGCTGGTGGAGAGCACCTCGAATACGCCATCGCCCACCTCCAGCACCGAGACGTCGAAGGTGCCGCCGCCGAGGTCGAAGACCAGGATGCGCTCGTTGCTCTTGCGATCGAGGCCATAGGCCAGAGCGGCCGCCGTGGGCTCGTTGATGATCCGCAGCACTTCGAGGCCGGCAATTTTGCCGGCGTCCTTGGTGGCCTGACGCTGGGAGTCGTTGAAATAGGCGGGGACGGTGATCACCGCCTGGGTGACAGTTTCACCGAGGTACTTACCGGCGTCTTCGGCGAGCTTGCGCAGCACTTCTGCTGATACTTCCTCAGGCGCGAACTGTTTGCTCAGCACCGGGCACTTCACCTTCACGTTGGAGCCGGCCTTCTCGACGCCGTAGCTCACTTCTTTGGATTCCTCGTTCACCTCATCCACCCGGCGGCCGATGAACCGTTTCACCGAATAGAAGGTGTTCTCCGGGTTCATCACCGCCTGGCGCTTGGCGATCTGACCCACCAGCTTGTCCTGGTTCTTGGTGTACGCGACCACCGACGGGGTGGTGCGAAAGCCTTCGGCGTTGGCAATCACCGTGGGCTTGCCGCCCTCCATCACCGCCACGCAGCTGTTCGTGGTGCCGAGATCAATGCCTACAACTTTGCCCATGGGTGCTTCCCCGCTTGGATCGAATGAGTTCCTTCCGTTGCATCCTCATCAGCAGAGGCCATCTGAGGCGAGGGGTGGTTTCCGAACCGCTGCCGTACCGTGCCGCCCATTGATCGCGGCAGAGTCGCGGCAGAGCGCCAGGATTCATGCCCGTTTCGATTTCAGGCCAGACAGCCCTGGTGGGGCTTCTCGGCGATCCGGTGGCTCACTCACTTTCGCCGGCCATGCACAACGCAGCCCTCGCTGAGCTGGGCCTGAACTGGCGCTACCTGGCCTTTCCGGTGGCCGCAGCGGAGCTGGGCACGGCCCTGCGGGGTCTTGAGGCCCTGGGCTGCCGTGGTCTGAACGTGACCCTGCCGCACAAACAGGCGGCGGCGGCGGCCGCGGCCGAGCTCACACCGCTGGCCGAGCGACTGGGCGCGGCGAACACCCTGGTGCGCCGCGCCGAAGGGGGCTGGCTCGGGGCCAACACCGATGTGGAGGGCTTTTTGGCCCCCCTGGGCGACCTGCCGAGCGGAGCCAGGGCGCTGGTGCTGGGCTGCGGCGGCAGTGCCCGGGCGGTGGTGGCGGGTCTGGTGGAGCGGAATCTGGAGGTGATCGAGCTGGCCGCCCGCGACCCCCAACGGCGCGCAGCCTTCCTCTCAAGCTGCCAGGCCTGGGCCCCCCAACTGCGCGGCCTTAATTGGACCAGCGAGCTGCTGCTGCCGGCCCTTGCCGCAGCCGATCTGGTCGTGAACACCACCCCGGTGGGCATGGCGGCTGACGCCTGCCCGCTGGCTCCAGCGGAGCTGGAGGCCTTGCGCCCCGAGACCCTTGTCTACGACTTGATCTACACGCCGCGGCCGAGTCGCCTGCTGCGGGAAGCCCGCGAGCGTGGCTGCCAAAGTCTGGACGGCCTGGAGATGCTGGTGCAGCAGGGAGCCGCAGCGCTACGGCTCTGGTTGGCCGCCGCCGGCGACGAAACCACCGTTCCGGTGGCAGCGATGCGGCAGGCCGCCCTCAACCAGCTCGGGCACGACCCCTAACCTTGGAAGACGCGGTCTGCCTCAATGCAAATTCCCCCCTGGCAACGCCTGCTGGCGCTGCTGGCCTACCTGTTGCCGTGGAGCGACGGCGTGATGTTCGGCGAATCGCTGTTCACGCTCTTCCCGGCCCTGCAGTGGACGGTCTTGCCGGCCCTGCCGTTGCTCAGCCTGCAGCGGCTGGTGCCGTTCGGCGGCTTCCTGCTGTTCCTGGCCCTGTTCCTGGGGGTGGTGCGCAACCAGCGCGTCCCTTACTTCATCCGCTTCAACGTCCTGCAGGCGATCCTGCTGGACATCGTGCTGATCCTGCTGTCCCTGGCATTCCGGCTGCTGCTGGCTCCGCTCGGCGGCAGTTTCGCCCTGCGCACGCTCAGCAACACCGTCTTCTTCGGCACCCTGCTGCTGGTGCTGTTCGCCGTGGTCCAGTGCGTACGCGGCAAGGAGCCCGATATCCCGACCGTGTCCGAGGCGGTGCGGATCCAGCTGTACTGAGGCGTCTGGACTGACGGGGTACGGTGCCGCGTTACGGTATCGAGTCCGTCGCTGGCAGCCGCAGGGCCGCTGGCCTCACTCGAGCCCGTCACGGAGGTTTCAGCCCGTCATGTCGCAGCAGCCCTACTACGAAACGATGTACATCCTTCGCCCGGACATCGCGGAGGAAGAAGTCGAAGGCCATGTCAACAAGTACCGCGATCTGGTCACCGAGGCCGGCGCCGAAGTGCTCGACACCCAGATGCGTGGCAAGCGCCGTCTGGCCTACACGATCGCCAAGCACCGCGAAGGCATCTACGTGCAGCTGAACCACAGCGGCGATGGCCAGCAGGTGGCGGCCCTGGAGCGGGCCATGCGGCTGAGCGAGGATGTGATTCGCTATCTCACCGTCAAGCAGGACGGCCCCCTGCCCGCCCCCCGCGGTGCCGGCGGCGAAGCGGTCAGCGCTGAAGCCTGAGCTAGCCACAACACCTCCACCATTTCTGGTCAAAAAGCCAGGCATCCCCCAACTGGATGCCTGGCTTTGGTTTTGAGATGGTTCGTCTGATCAGCGGCTCTTGAAGATGAGCTGTTCTTGGCCAGCGTGACTCCGCTGATTGGCCCTAGCGGCGCAAGCTGGCGGCCCAGAGCCGGGCCGGCAGCCCCCAGATATAGATGAATCCTTCGGAGGCGCGGTGATCAAAACGATCGTCGCCGCCATAGGTGGCCATGGTGGGCACGTAGAGGCTGTCCAAAGCTGAACTCCTGCCGATCACGGTGGCATTGCCCTTGTGCAGCCGGATCCGCACCGTGCCGTTCACCGTGGCCTGGGTGGCATCGAGGAAGCCATCGAGGGCCGCCTTGAGCGGGCCGAACCAGAGGCCCTGATACACCAGATCCGCCCAGCTGGACTCGATCTGGCGCTTGTAGCGCTGCACATCGGCCGCCAGGGTGAGGCTTTCGAGTTCCTGGTGAGCGCGAATCAACAGCAACAGGCCGGGAGTTTCATAGATCTCCCTCGACTTGATGCCCACCACCCGGTTCTCGATGATGTCCAGCCGACCGAAGCCGTGGCTGCCAGCCAGGTCATTGGCGCGCCGGACCAGGCTGACCGGATCGAGCATCTCGCCATTGAGGCTGACGGGATTGCCCTGCACGAAGCCGATCTCCACCACCTCGGGCTCTTCGGGGGCCGCCGCGATCGAGCGGGTCATGGCAAACACCTCCTCGGGTGGCTCCACCTGCGGATCCTCGAGGGGGCCGGCTTCAACACTGCGCCCGAGCAGGTTGAGGTCGATCGAATAGGGATTGGCCTTGCTCACCGGTGCCGGCATCCCGAAGCGCTCGCCGTAGGCGATCGTTTCCTCCCGGCTCATACCCCACTCCCGCGCCGGGGTGAGCACCTTGAGCTCGGGCGCCAGGCAGGCGATCGCCACGTCGAAGCGGACCTGGTCGTTGCCCTTGCCGGTGCAGCCGTGGGCGACGGCATCGGCGCCCACCAGGCGAGCCACCGCCACCAGCTCCCGGGCGATCAGCGGCCGGGCCAGGGCTGTGGAGAGGGGATAGCGACCCTCATAGAGGGCGTTGGCGCGAATGGCGGGGAAGGCGAACTCCGTGATGAACGGCTCAATCAGATCCCCCACCAGCGATTGGCTGGCGCCGGCTTCGAGGGCCTTGAGACGGATCGGTTCGAGCTCATCGCCCTGGCCCAGATCGGCGGCGAAGGTGATCACCTCCTCGACACCCCACTCCTCGCGCAGATAGGGAATGCAGACGCTGGTATCGACCCCACCCGAGTAGGCCAACACCACCTTGCGGGCACGCCCGACCCCTTGCCCCGCCAACTCCTCTCCCATCCGCTCAGTCCTGCTCGTGAATGCCGTTGGAGGATTGTCCCCTGTCGCCGTTCAAGTTGCCGTCGAAATGGCGCCAGCGCGTGGCCAGCCACAGGGCCAGCAGGCCAGGAGGCCCCAGCACCAGGGCCCAGACCAGTTGCGGCTGAATCGCCAACGGCTCGGGCCAGCGTTCACCGCCGCGCACCAGCAGGGCGGCGAGCAGAAGGGCGGCCCCCCAGGTGATCAGCAGCTGGAAGGCTTTGGGCCAGGTCACAGAGGAAGATCAGCAGCATGACCTATCGTGATGGATTGGCGTGTTGCCCGCTTCGCAGGCTTGCTGCGCCCCCAAGGCCGTCCATGAGCACACTCGACAGCATCAATCCTTCCCTTACCCGCTACCGCAGGGATGAGCCCGCCCCGGTGCTGCCCCTGCGCGATGAGCCCGACCTGCTCAGCTGGCTGGAGACCAGCGGCCGCCTGGTGGCCGATGAAGAGGCCGCCGCTCCCGATGTGAGCACGGTGGAAGAGGAGGAACTTTCAGCTCTGATGGGCGAGAAAGAGGAATACAACGCCGCCGACGAGCAGACCGAGGAGAACTGGGAAGACTGAGCCCTGTGCCATTGACCCAGACCACACAGGCCCCCTCAACCCTGCCCTTGCCTGACCGTGAACAGGTGGCTTGGCGCTGGCTGGCCCTGCTTGTTCTTGGCGTCTGCTTGCTGACGGACGCACTGAGTCGCGCACCCCAGCTGACACCGCCCCTGCTGGTGGCGGGCTTGGTCAGCTGGGGTCTCGGCCGCTGGGGGGTGCCGAATCTGCGGGCCCTCAAGCTCGGCCAGGTGATCCGCCAGGAAGGGCCCCAGGCCCATCACAGCAAGGCCGGCACTCCCACGATGGGGGGCCTGCTGGTCGTACCGGTTGGGGTGATTGTCGGCAGTTTGGTCGCCCCGAGCGATCCACGCCTGCCAGCGGTGGCCGCGATCACCCTGGCCTTCATGGCCATCGGCGGCTTCGACGACTGGCGCAGCCTGACCCGCCGCACCAACACCGGCCTGAGCCCCCGCGGCAAACTGCTGCTTCAGGCCCTTGCTGCCGCGCTCTTTCTGTTGGTGGCAGCCTGGAACGACTGGATTTCCCGCAGTGTGGGCTTGCCGTTCGGCCTCGCCCTGTCGCTCGGCTTGCTGATCCTGCCGCTCGGCCTGTTCGTGTTTCTGGCCGAAAGCAACGCCACCAACCTCACTGACGGGCTCGATGGGCTGGCGGCAGGCTGCGGGGCCGTGGTGTTCGCTGGCTTCGGGGTGCAGTTGATGCTGCGGGGCCATCTGGGCGATCCGGCCCTGGCCGGGTTCTGTGCCGCCATGGCCGGCACCTGGCTGGGTTTCCTGGCCCATAACCGCCATCCGGCCAGGATGTTCATGGGTGACACTGGCTCCCTGGCGATGGGGGCGGCCCTGAGCGCCGTGGCCCTGCTCAGCGACAGCCTCTGGCCCTTGCTGCTGATGGGCGGCGTGTTCGTGGCCGAATCTCTCTCGGTGATCCTGCAGGTGTGGGTGTTCAAGGCCACCAAGGGGGCCGATGGTCAGGGCCGCCGCCTGTTGCGGATGGCCCCACTCCACCACCACTTCGAGCTGGCCGGTCACTCCGAGCAACGGGTGGTGGTGGGATTTTGGATGATCAGCTTGCTGCTGGTGGCCATCGGCCTGCTGCTGCTTCCCTGATTCGGGTGGCTGCTGGTGCCAGCTGGGGCCAAGCTGATGGCATGGCTTCAAGTTGGTGTTATGGCTTATTTCACCTGGAAAGAAAAGGGGCTGACGGCCGATTGCGCCAGCCTCGCGGCGATGGCTTCACGGTTTGAGGAGGCTGCGGCCCTGATGCGCCGCATGGCCGACGAAGGCTTCGAGTTGGAACGCCACAGCGATGGTCAGCACATCACCCACCCCGACGACCAGGTGTTCGAGGCCTACGGCTTCATCAGTGAGGAGACGCCCGTGCGCCAGCTCGACCTGATTGCGGACCTCCCGTCCGGCCGCGAAGACTGATCCGACCCTTGCATCCGAACAAAACAGCTCAGGAGCGGCGCAGCAGGCCCAGTCCCCAGACGAGCACGAAGGCGAGGGAGGAAATCCCCAGATAGATCAACACCCCCCGCTGCAGGCCCGCCACATCCCAGCCAAACGGCAGGCCGTTGGCCACATCGCCGGCCGTCGAGAAGGCCAGAACGGCCTGGGAGGAGATCAACACGGCGGGCCGTTGCAGCGGAGTGGGTCGCCGAGCACTTCTAGCAGGCCCGTCAGGCAGCAGGATCGGAGCCTCCGCAACCCGCGCGCCATGCCCATGCCCGCCACCTCCTTTCCCCGCACCCTGATGCTGCTGGGCAGCGGTGAACTGGGCAAGGAGGTGGCCATCGCCGCCCAGCGCCTGGGTTGCCGCGTGATCGCCGTCGACCGCTACCCCGGCGCCCCGGCCATGCAGGTGGCCGATGCCGCCGAGGTGATCGCCATGACCGATCCCGAAGCGCTCAAGGCCGTGGTGCGCCGCCACCGGCCCGATCTGCTGATTCCCGAGATTGAGGCCCTGGCCGTCGATGCCCTGGCGGAACTTGAAGCGGAAGGGTTCACCGTGATCCCCACCGCCCGGGCCACGGCGGTGACGATGAACCGCGACCGGATCCGCGACCTGGCCGCCGGCAGCCTCGGCCTGCGCACCGCCCGCTTCGCCTATGCCGGCAGTGCCGCCGATCTGGCTGAGGCCGCCGCGCCCCTGGGCTGGCCGGTGGTGGTCAAGCCGGTGATGAGCTCCTCGGGCAAGGGCCAGAGCGTGGTGGAGGGGCCTGAGGGAATCACAGCCGCCTGGGAGGCCGCCCTGGCCGGCGCCCGCGGCGCAGGGGCGCGGGTGATCGTCGAGGAGTTTTTGCGTTTCGAGCAGGAGATCACCCTGTTGACCGTGAAGCAGTGGGATGGGCCCACCCTGTTCTGCCCGCCGATCGGCCACCTCCAGGAGCGGGGCGACTACCAGTGCAGCTGGCAGCCGGCGGACCTGGGTGCCAGCGCCCTGGCCACGGCCGAAGCGATGGCCCGCCGCGTCACCGACCACCTGGGTGGGGCCGGACTGTTTGGCGTTGAGTTTTTCCTCTGCGGCCCACGCGGCCAGGAGGAGGTGGTGTTCTCGGAACTCTCGCCGCGGCCACACGACACCGGCCTGGTCACCCTCAGGGGCCAGAACCTCAGCGAGTTCGACCTGCACCTGCGGGCTGTGCTGGGGCTGCCGATCCCCGCCATCCACTCCCGCGGCGCGGCCGCCAGCCGGGTCATCCTGGCCACAGGCAACCTCGCCAGCGTCGCCTATGAGGGCGTTGCTGCGGCCCTGGCCGAGCCTGACACCCAGGTGCTGCTGTTCGGCAAACCGGAGGCTCGGCCCCAGCGACGGATGGGCGTGGTGGTGGCCGGTGGCGAAGATCTGGCCGAAGCCAGAGGGCGCGCCGATCGGGCCGCCAGCAAGGTCAACGTGGTCGCCGGAAGCCCAACAGAGCTGGCCTGACCGGGGATTGGGTTTTAAGCTGCGCCCAACAGGACACTTCATGGCCCAGGCCCAACCGCGTCGTCGCTCCAACCCTCCCGGCACCGTGTCCCACTTGGACCGGCGAAGCGGGAGCCAGCCCCCCGCCCCACCCGAGCTGCCGGCTGGCGGCCCAGAGAAGCCCCGACTCTCCCGTCGCGCCCTGCTGATCGGCTTCGGTTGCGGGCTTGCTTTCGGCTACGCCCTGGCCGGCCCGTTGCCGGGCCTGCTCGGCGGCGCCTTGGCCAATCTGCAGCGCTCCACCCCGGCCTTGACCTCGCTGGTCAACCCTCTCAGCCTGGATAATCGCCGCATCCTGGTGCTGGGCACCGATCAGATCAGCGGCAGCACCGATGTGATGTTCACCGTTGAGGTTCTCGACGGTGTCACCCAGATCACCCAGGTTCCGCGGGACACCTTCATCGAGTCTGAATCGTTCGGTGTGATCAAGGCCAACGCCCTCTATGCGGTGGGCGGGGTGAACGTGGCCAAACAGGAGGTCTCGAGCCTGCTCACGACAGACATCGATCGCTACTTGATCGTCAATCTCGACGCGGTCGAGAAGCTGGCTGAAGCCCTCGGTGGCGTCGAAATCGATGTTCCCAAGAGCATGTATTACGTCGACAGTCGCCAGGATCTCTACATCGATCTCTACCCGGGTCCCCAATTGCTCAAGGGCCGGGACCTGGAAGGCTTCCTGCGCTATCGCAACGACGAGCAAGGCGACCTGGGCCGCATGGAACGCCAGCAGATGGTGTTGCGCGAGGCCTTCAAGAAACTGGTTCAACCCTCCACCATTGCCAGGCTGCCGTCGTTGCTGGCCATCGCCGACGAGGACATCACGACCGACCTGTCGCCGGTGGAGCTGGCCAGGCTGCTCTCCGTGATGGGCAACAGCAAGCTGAGCAGCCAACGCCTGAACGGCAGGCTGTTCTGGCACGGCGACCTGAGCTACTGGATGCCCGATATCAACACCCGCTATGCCGGCCAGGACAGCGCCGATCCTGAGTACTAGCCGCGAGGGTTCAGCCCCCAGCCAGCCCGCAGCACAGGGATAGGGATTCTCCGATCACGGACTGGCTTGCAATCGCTCCGTCACATCGAAGAGCGGACGGCTGGTATTCCCCCAGCCGTTGGCGGGAAGGAGGGATGGGGCGGCCGGTCCTGGAGCGGCGGCGGCACCAGCGGCAAAGGCCCCGTCCACCCAGGCCAGCAGCAGGCCACCGAGCGCGCCGCCGCCCTCCTCCCCGTAGCGGGAGCCGAGGTTGAAATGATCACCGCCTTCGGCAATCACCAGCCGGTGACCACCACCGGCGGCACCGGCCTCAGCAGCCAGCGGCGTGATCGCCTCAGGGCCAGACGGCACGACCCAGTCGCGGCTGCCACTGACCACCAGGGCGCGGGCATTCATGCCCAGGGCAGCGCCGTAGTTGAACAGCAACGACATCGGTGGACTCACCGCCACCACCGCCTTGACGCGGGGATCGGCCAGCGAGGCCTCGCTGGCCGAACTGATGAAGCTGCACTGCAGCACCCAGCTGAGGTTGCGGGCCGGATCCTTGACATCGCCGCAGCGTTCCTCCAGCAGGGTGGCGCTGGGCTGGGCGCCGGCGAGCTGCAGCACGGTGGTGGCCCCCCACGACTGACCAAGCACCGCGACGAAATCGGTGCGCAGGCCGGCCGCCAACCCGAGCTTGCCGGCGGCGGCACCGTCGATCAACGACGAGACATCGAGGGGCCGCAACCTCAGCTCTGCCGGGCTCGGTGGTGGGGCGGTGCCGGAGAGCATGGCCCGCTGCTGGCTGAGGTCACTGCCGGGATGGCGTGGCAGCAGCACGGTGTAGCCATGGCTGGCCAGATGGCTCGCCCAGCCCTCGAAGCTTTCCGGATCATCCCAGAGCCCATGGGAAATCAAGACCAAACGGCCGTTTCCCGCCCGGCCGGGGCTCACCACCACCACCTGGAGAGGATCGGGGCGATGGCTGACCACCAGGCTGGTCTCGCGCCGCTCCACCGCCAGGGGGCCAGGGCGAACCAGGGAGGGAGCCTGGCGGGCCGCCGCCCCCGCGGCGATCAGCCTGTCGGCCGGTTGCAGCTGGCGGCTGAGGCGCTGGACAGCGAACAGGGCCAGCTCCAGGTCAACGGAGGCCGTCTGGCCGGGCAAGGCCTGGAGCACCGTGAGCATGGTCAGCGGACCCCTGGTGGCGGCGCGATCGAGAACGCGGCGGAGCTCTTCACCATTGATGTCGGCAGGCAGGCCATCGATGCCGCCGATGGCCGAAACCAGCAGCAGGGCCTGGCTGGCCAGGGGCGAATCGGCCGTTTCGCGCACCACCGCCAGCGACTGAATCGGCAGCGGGTAATTGAAGAACTCCAGCAGACGCCGCCCGATCGCCCCGTTGGTGGCTCGATCGAGCTCGGCCAGATCACTGGTGCCGGCGAACAGGCCGCCGGGTGCATTCAGCTCCGACAGGTTGACCGTGAACATGGTGTCCAGCACCGGAATGTTCAGATCGATCTGCTCAAGGGCAGCCGCCGGCCTGGGCGCCCCCCCCATCGAGGCGAGCAGCGCTGCTGCCACGACCAGCCAACGGGTCGGCAACGGAAAACTGGGCGGGCGCACGGTGGCTGGGCGTATTGCCACCATGATCCCCCGACAGGGTCACCCATCGACCGATTTCCAACCAACTCCCTGAACCCGTACGCCAGACAACCGCTTTAATTGGGACGACTCGAAAGGATTGGATGAACCTTTTTGCCCTGTTGGCCCTGGCGGCGCCGCTTCTGATTGGCAGCGGATCTGGCGCGTCCGTTGCCGCCGAGCGCTGCACCTTTCTGCAGCCCATCGGCGGCGATGGCACCACACCGATCGTGAACAAGCAGGTGAGCCGCGCCAAACTTCTCGGCAAGACGAACTGGAACACCGACTTCATCGTCGACCAGCCTTATACCAGTTTCAAGTTCTTCTTCACCGCCAACTCCTCCGATCCAGGCGCAAAATACCCGGTGGAAGGGTTCATGAAGTTCAGCGATGGCTCCAACCTCCAGGTGATCAATGAAGTAATGAATCCACCGATCGGCACAGGCCGCATGTTCGGCCCGTTTGCGGCTGTCGAAGGCAAGCAGGCCAGCCAGATGAATTTCAAGGTGGGCGCCAGCGCCGACCCCAAAGCCCTTGGATTCAGCTATCGCCTCTCCGTTCAGGGCTGCAGCTGACGCCGGGGTTCAGACCGTCGCCCCAGCAACGGCGGGGTGTTGGGCCAGCACCTCTTTGAGGTAGCGGCCGGTGTGGCTGCTGGGGTGCTCGGCCACCTGCTCGGGCGTGCCGGCCGCCACGATCTCGCCACCCTTGTTGCCCCCCTCGGGGCCGAGGTCGATCAGCCAGTCAGCGCAGCGGATTACATCGAGGTTGTGCTCGATCACCACGATCGAATTGCCCTTGTCCACCAGGCGCTGCATCACGTCCATCAGCTTGTGGACGTCGTAGAAGCTGAGGCCGGTGGTGGGCTCGTCGATCAGGTAGAGCGTCTTGCCGGTGGCCCGTTTTGACAGCTCCGTGGCCAACTTGACCCGCTGAGCCTCGCCGCCGGAGAGGGTGGGGGCCGGTTGACCGAGCTTGATGTAGCCCAGCCCCACATCCACCAGGGTGCGCAGCCGATCCGCCGCCTGGGGGATCGCACTGAACACATCGGCAGCCTGCTCCACCGTCATCTGCAGCACCTCAGCGATGGTGTGGCCCTTGTAGGCCACCTGGAGGGTTTCGCGGTTGTAGCGGGCCCCCTTGCAGACATCGCACTGCACATACACATCGGGCAGGAAGTTCATCTCGATCACGTTCACTCCCTGGCCGCTGCAGGCCTCGCAACGTCCCCCTTTGACGTTGAAACTGAATTGCCCCACCTGGTAGCCGCGGGCCTTGGCCTCCACGGTGGCGGCAAACACCTGGCGGATCGGATCGAAGGCACCGGTGTAGGTGGCGGGATTGGAGCGGGGCGTGCGGCCGATCGGGCTCTGATCGATCACGATCACCTTGTCGATCGACTTGATCCCGCGCAGCTCCTGGAGCCCGGAGGGGAAGGGCACCTTGAGGCCGAGCTTGTGCTCCAGGGCCGGATGCAGCAGCTCATTCACCAGGGTGCTCTTGCCGCTGCCGCTGACGCCGGTGATGCAGACCAGACGACCGAGGGGAATGTCGAGATCGAGGTCCTGAAGGTTGTTGCGGCGGCACTGCACCAGGCTGAGCTTGCGGCTGCCGGCGTTGCGGCGCTCCGGCGGTGTGGGGATCGAGCGGCGACCGCTGAGATAGGCACCGGTGATGGAGTCTTCCGCCTCCAGCAGGTTCTGCAGCGAACCCTCAGCCACGATGTGGCCGCCATGTACGCCGGCCCCCGGCCCGATGTCGACCAGATGGTCAGCAGCGCGGATCGTGTCCTCGTCGTGCTCGACCACGATCAGGGTGTTGCCCAGGTCGCGAAGTTTGAACAGGGTGGCGAGCAGGCGGTCGTTGTCGCGCTGGTGCAGGCCGATGCTTGGTTCATCGAGCACGTAGAGCACGCCGGTGAGGCCGGCGCCGATCTGGGTGGCCAAGCGAATGCGCTGGGCCTCGCCACCGGAGAGGGTCATCGCCGGGCGATCGAGGCTGAGGTAGTCGAGCCCCACATCCAGCAGGAACTTCAGCCGCATGCGGATCTCGCGCAGCACCAGATCGCCGATCTGGATCTGGCGCGCGTTGAGCAGGGGAGCTGAACCCTCGGCCGCACCCACACCCATCAGGGCCTCGATGCGCTCCAGGGTGTCGGCCACGCTGACGTTGGTGAGATCCGTGATGCCATAGGGACCCACCTTGACGGCAAGGGCCTCGGGCCGCAGCCGCAGGCCATGGCAGGTGCCGCAGGGCACCAGATCCAGGTACTTCTCCAGCTTCTGGCGGATCGCCTCACCGCTGGCGTCGCGCAGCTGGCGCTCCAGGATCGGCAGGATTCCCTCAAAGGGCCGCAGGTAGCCCGGACCCTTGGCGTAGCGGCTGTCGGCCTGCACGGCGATCGGCTCGGGGCTGCCCTGCAACAGGATCTGCTGCTGCTCCAGCGTGAGCTGGTTCCAGGGCTGTTTGATTTCGAAGCCGAAGGCTTCGCCCACACTGAACAGCAGGGAGAAGTAATAGCTGTTGTCCTTCTCGCTCCAGGGGGCGATCGCCGCATACACCGGCAGGCTCGGATCCGGCACCACCCGCTCAAAGGTGAAGGTACGCAGGTGGCCGAGGCCGTGGCAATCCGGGCAGGCGCCGTAGGGGCTGTTGAACGAGAACAGCCGTGGTGAGAGTTCCTCCATCACCGCGCCATGGACCGGGCAGGCGAAGTTTTCGGAATAGAGCCGCTCCCGCTCCACCCCTTCCGGCGGCTCCTCACCCGCCTTGGGCACCACCTCCACCAGGGCCAAGCCATCGCCCCGTTTCAGGCAGGTGCGCAGCGAATCGGTCAGCCGCTCGGCGATGCCCTCACGGGCCACCAGCCGGTCGACGACGACCTCGATGTGGTGGGCGTGGTTCTTGTCGAGCTCGATGTTGTCGGAGAGCTCACGCACCTCGCCATTGATCCGCACCCGGGCGAAGCCTTCGGCCACCAGGCCGCTGATCAACTTGGCGTGGGTGCCCTTCTTGCCCCGCACCACCGGAGCCAGCAGCTGGTAGCGGGTGCCGTCGGGCAGGGCCAGGATCCGGTCGACCATCTCATCGATGCTCTCCGGCCGGATCGAGCGCTCGCACTGGGGGCAATGGGGCTCACCGGCACGGCCAAAGAGGAGCCGCAGGTAGTCCTGAATCTCGGTGACCGTGCCGACGGTGGAGCGGGGGTTGTGGCTGGTCGACTTCTGGTCAATCGAGATCGCCGGTGAGAGCCCCTCAATGGCATCCACGTCCGGCTTGTCGACCTGGCCAAGGAACTGGCGGGCATAGGCGGACAGACTTTCGACGTAACGACGCTGGCCTTCAGCGAAGATCGTGTCGAAGGCCAGAGAGCTCTTGCCACTGCCACTGACGCCGGTGAACACCACCAGGCTGTTGCGCGGAATGGTGAGGTCGAGGTTGCGCAGGTTGTGCTGGCGGGCGCCCCGCACCCGGATCACGTCTTCGACGCTGCCGTCGAGGTTGAGGGTGTGATCCGCCGTTGGCGCCTGCTTCGGCGAGCCCTTCTTCTTTGCCGCCGGCTTCCCTGCCGGCTTGGGTGCTGTTGTGTCCTGCCCGTTGACGCCAGCCAAGCGACCCATGCCTTCTGTTCGTCAGCCAGTCATTGTACGAAGCCGCACCGGGCGGCGAGTCAGGCCGCGCCCCGGCCCAGCAGGCTGGCGGCGTAGCTGTGGGCCTCACCGGAATCACCACCGGCCAACTCGGCCAGTTCCCGCTGCCGCGCCTGGGTGTCCCGCAGGTGGGACACCCGCGTCAGCGTGCGGCCGTCCTCCACCTGCTTGCTCACCTGGAAGTGGTGGTCGGCGGCGGCCGCAACCAGGGGCTGGTGGGTGACGCAGAACACCTGGCGTTGCTGGGCCAGGCGCCGCAACAGCGCCGCGATCGCGCCGCTCACCCGGCCGCTGACGCCGGCGTCGATTTCATCGAAGAGCAGGGTGACGTGGGGATCGGCCGCCGCCAGGCAGGTGGTGAGCGCCAGCAGGAAGCGGCTCATCTCGCCACCGGAGGCCACCTCCTGCAGCGGGGCCAGGGGCTGGCCGGGGTTGGCCGAGAACAGGAACTGGACCAGATCGGCGCCGTCATCTTTTGGTGCGACGGCCTCCAGCGCCACGCTGAAGCGCACATTGGCGAGGCCAAGCGGTCTGAGTGAATGAGTCAGTTGCTCCTCCAGGAGACGGGCCGCCTCGCTGCGCCTGGTGCTGAGCAGGGCGCAGGCCCGATCCCGCGCGCTGCGGGCAGCGGCCTCAGCGGTCTCCAGGCTTGCGAGCGTCTGGGCTTCGCCGCCGGGGGCCAGCAGCAACCGCAGCTGGTCACGCCGGGCAATCAGGCCGGCGAGATCCTGGCCATGGCGGCGCTCCAGGCCCTTGAGCTGGGCGATCCGCTCCTGCAGACCGGCCAGGCCGGCCGGATCGCTCTCCAGGGCGGCGCCGTAGCGCTCCAGGCCGCGGGCCAGATCCTGCAACTGCTGCAGGGCCTCGCCGCAGCGCTGCTGTAGCGGCTCCAAGCTGCCGTCGAGGGCGGTGATCAGTTGCAGTTCCTGCTCGCAGGCGCCGAGATGGTCGAGAACCGACGGGGCCTGCTCGGCCCCTTCCACCAACCGGCCCAGCAGTAGAATCACCCCCTCCTGCAGCCGCACGCCGTGGGAGAGACGGTCCTGCTCAACTTCAAGCGCCTGCCGCTCGCCTGGATCGTCGAGATGGGCCGCGTCGAGATCCTCGAGCTGCTGCTGCTGAAGCTGGCGGCCTTGCTCCAGTTGCTCGCGATCGGCTCGGGCGGCCTCAAGAGCAGCCGCCGCCTGCTTCCAGCTCTGGTGGGCGGCGCGGACCGGGCCGAGGGCCGCCGCCAGGGGCTCACCGCCAAAGCGATCCAGCCAGCGGCGCTGCTGGCCGGGGCGGGCGAGTTGGCGGGTCTGGCCCTGAACGGTGAGCTCCAGCAGCAGGGGCCGCAGCTCCAGCAGCTGGCTGCGGTTGACGGCCACGCCGTTGAGGCGGCTGCGGCTCTGGATGCGCTCGCCGCTCTGCCGCCACTCACGGCTGAGCAGCAGCTCCGGCTCGTCGCCATCCAGGTTGCCATCGAGCTGCTGGGCCTGGAGCCAGGCCTGCAGCGGCGGCGAAGAGGCAAAACTGGCCTCAATCAGGCCACGGTCACAGCCCTGGCGCAGCAAGCGGCTGCCCTGGTTGGCCGGGCCGCCGCCAAGCAGGGCATCCAAGGCATCGAGCAGCAGCGACTTGCCGGCACCGGTTTCGCCGGTGAGCACCGTAAAGCCCCGGTCGAAGCTGAGCTCCAGGCCGTCAATCAGAGCGATGTTCTCAAGGCGCAGACCCGTGAGCACCAGGGTCTCCGGTCAGGGACCCGACCGTAGCGAGGGTTGGATTCGTTTAGAAGGGAATCAACGATTCCTGAGGGGGCGATTGACTCTCCCGACCACGACGGGGCTCAGCGATTTCACCGAAGCCGCTGGCCTGCTCCGCTACGACCCGGCCGCCATCAGTCGGATTTATGCCGGCCATCCCAGGCGGCTGTTCCGGCGGGTCTGGCAGACCCTGGTGCCGATCGGTCTGTTTCTGCTCGGTGTGGGTTTCGATCGCTTCAGCGGCCGGCTGGCCAACAAGGAGCGTGCCCAGGCCAGGGCGCGGCAATGCACTGAGCTGCTGGCCAGCCTCGGCCCGGCCTTCATCAAGGCCGGCCAGGCCCTCTCCTCACGTCCCGACATCGTGCCGCCGCTGTTGCTCGATGAGCTCGCCGGCCTGCAAGACCAGCTGCCGGGCTTCGACAGTGAGCTGGCGATGGCCTGCATCGAAGAAGACCTGGGGGCAGCGGTGGGTGAGATCTACGCCCAGCTCGATCGTGAACCGATCTCGGCGGCCTCCCTGGGCCAGGTGCACCGCGGCCGGCTCAAGGATGGCCAGGCGGTGGCGGTGAAGGTGCAGCGTCCGGGGCTGCGCGAGCAGATCACGCTCGATCTCTACATCGTGCGCAACATCGCCAGCTGGCTGAATCGCAACGTCAGCCTGATCCGCAGCGACCTGGTCGCCCTGATCGACGAGCTCGGCATGCGGGTGTTCGAGGAGATGGACTATCTCCACGAAGCGGAGAATGCCGAAGCCTTCGCCAGGCTCCACCAGCACAATCCCCGCATCGCCGTGCCGGCCATCTACCGCCAGGCCACCAGCCGGCGGGTGCTGACGATGGAATGGATTGATGGGGTCAAGCTCACCAACCTCAAGGCCGTCGAAGCCCTCGGCATCGACCCCGATGACATGGTCCAGGTGGGGGTGAACTGCTGCCTGGAGCAACTGCTGGAACACGGCTTCTTCCACGCCGATCCCCACCCCGGCAACCTGCTGGCGATGGCCGACGGCCGGCTGGCCTTCCTGGATTTCGGCATGATGAGCGAAGTGAGCCGGGCCTCACGCACCGGCCTGATCCAGGCGGTGGTGCACCTGGTCAACCGAAATTTCGATGCGCTCTCCACCGATTTCGTCACCCTCGGTTTCCTGGGCGAGAAGGTGAACCTGGCACCGATCGTGCCGGCGTTCGAGTCGGTGTTCGGCCAGGCCCTGGAGATGGGGGTGAGCCGGATGGATTTCAAGGCCGTCACCGACGACCTCTCCGGGGTGATGTATCGCTTCCCCTTTCAGGTACCGCCCTATTACGCCCTGATCATTCGTTCGCTGGTGACGCTGGAGGGCATTGCCTTGAGCGTGGATCCGGAGTTCAAGATCCTCGGTGCCGCCTATCCCTACTTCGCCCGTCGGCTGATGGAGGATCCCGACCCGGATCTTCGCCGCAGCTTGCGCGAGATGCTCTTCGACGGTGACGACTTCCGCTGGCAGCGGCTGGAGAGCCTGATCAGCAGCGCTTCCCTGCAGGAGCAGCTGGATGTGGAGGGATTGCTGGATCAGGTGCTGGATTTCCTCTTCTCCGCCAACGGTGGGATGCTGCGCCAGCAGCTGGTGGACGGCCTGGTGGATCAGGTCGATGCGCTCGGTTGGCGGGCGTTTCAGAGGCTGGGTCGGCGACTGCCGAAGCGGTTGCAGCCCCCCGGGCTGCGCTCCAGGCCCGTGGTCGCCATCGAGAGCGATCCGTTACTGAACCTGGAGCCCATTCAACCCCTGCTGGAGATCCTGCGCCAACTGCCGGGTTTCGAGCCCCAACTGCTGCTGAACCGCCTGCCACGACTGCTGGCCGAACCGGACCTGCGCCGCATGGGCGTCAAGGTGGCCCAAGGGTTGGCCGAACGCAGCGTGGTACGGCTGCTGCGGGACGTGCTTGTGACCCAGGAGATCCGTAGCGAAGCGGGATTGACGCCAGCGACAAGCTTCTAGAGTTCGGCTGCGAACAGGAACGCACCTTGCCCAAACGCTCGAAACTCCTTGGGGCCCTGCTCGGTCTCAGTCTCAGCCTGGCTGGGCCAGGGCTGCAGGCGGCCGAGCAGATCGTTTTGGTGAGCGGAGCCTTCCGCCGCTCGATTCCTGTGGCCGATTTCACCCATCTCGCTGAAACAGGCCAGGCCAGGGGCCTTCTGGCCGATCTGCTCAGCTTGAGCCGCCAAGATCCTGCTGAGGTTTCGAAGCTACTGAATCAGCCTGTGTCACTGCCGCTGGTGCTGACCAGCCGCCTGCTGGGCACTCGAATCGGCGAGGTTCTGCTGGAGCGTCTGGCCCGGATCATCGCGCCACTCAGCGCTCCTCAGACTGGCGTTCCGGCACTCCGGGCCGCCGTGATCCTGGGTCTCCATGCAGGCGACGGCACGATCACCCCAGTCGGCTTCCTGCAGGCCTACCCGGTTAATGAATTGGCGATCAGCCTGCCGGCCCTGGTTGCCCTAGCTGACAAGGCCAGTTCGATTGCCGATCTGGTGCGCTTCTTCTCGGAATCACCGCTCGATGGCCTGCGCGAGGAGGCTGAGCCTCCAGCCCAACCGAAGGAGCCCTGAGCCGGCGCGTAGATTCGAATCCGCCCCTTTTGCTTCGATCGTGCCCGTTCTCTCCGCTCTCAGACGTCTGGGCGCGAGGCCGACGATGCAGGACTGGCCAGGTCTGATCGAAGCCTATCGGCGCTGGTTGCCGGTCACCGATCAGACGCCGGTGGTGACCCTGCGCGAGGGGGCGACCCCCTTGATCCCGGCCCCATCGCTTGCTGAGCGCATCGGACGTGGCGTCCGGGTCTTTCTCAAATACGACGGCCTCAATCCCACCGGCAGCTTCAAGGATCGGGGGATGACGATGGCGGTGAGCAAGGCCAAAGAAGCGGGCGCCGAAGCGGTGATCTGCGCCAGCACCGGCAACACCTCAGCCGCCGCCGCCGCCTATGCCCGCCGCGGCGGCATGCGGGCCTTTGTGATCATCCCCGACGGCTATGTCTCCCAGGGGAAACTGGCCCAGGCCCTGGTGTACGGCGCCGAAGTGCTGGCCGTGAAAGGCAACTTCGATCGGGCCCTTTCGATCGTGCGCGAGCTGGCCGATCGCTATCCGGTCACCCTGGTGAACTCGGTCAATCCCTACCGCCTGCAGGGCCAGAAGACAGCGGCCTTCGAGGTGGTCGATGCCCTCGGTGAGGCCCCGGACTGGCTCTGCATTCCGATGGGCAACGCCGGCAATATCAGCGCCTATTGGATGGGTTTTCAGGAGTATCAGGCGGCGGGCCACTGCCGCCGCCTGCCGCGGATGATGGGCTTCCAATCGAGCGGCTCAGCGCCGCTGGTGCTGGGCCACACCGTGGAGCAGCCCGACACCATTGCCACGGCGATCCGGATCGGCAATCCCGCCAATCGCGAGAAGGCCCTGTTGGTGCGCGAACAGAGCGGTGGCGCCTTCCAGGCCGTGACCGACCAGGCCATCCTGGAGGCCTACAAGCTGCTGGGCCGCGAGGAAGGCATCTTCTGCGAGCCCGCCAGTGCCGCCTCGGTGGCCGGACTGCTGCAACACAGTGATGAGCTGCCAGCAGGCGCCACGGTGGTGTGTGTGCTCACCGGCAATGGCCTCAAGGATCCCGCCACCGCCATCGACAACAGCGACGGCAGCTTCCACGCCGGCCTGGACCCTGAGGTGGATGTGGTGGCCTCTGTGATGGGCTTCTGAGCGCTCCGGCGCCGACAACCTGCTGACTGCTTACCGCGATGTCGAGGACATGGCTGAGGGCATCGCCTGCGGAGAACGGCCACGAGCTGCTGAAACAGGCTGGCCACTGCGGGGGTGTCGGCATGCCTCCAATCGCACCACCGCAAACATCTCCAGAGGCCTGAAACCGGTCGTTAGGCCATGACTGCGGCAGAAAAAGCCTTAGCCAGTCGAGGAACTGGCCGAAATCGGGCTGCGGAAAACCGCGCCGGCATCGGGGAGAACCGGCAGAGAACTCGACCGCCGAAGTGCGCCAACGTTTCCCCCAGGCAGGGGAATTTGTGGGAAACGTTTGATCAAGGGTTCATGGTCTTTTTCATTCCCCAATCAACAAAGCTGAAAAACCTTGAAATCACTGGGCTTCAAACGTTTTCCACCGGTTTCCACAACCCCTACGGCTACGGGTCTTTTCTTCTTTTTTTTAATCCTTTTAAACCCGTAGTGAGCAGAAGCAAAAAGAGCGTGATCGCCCTGGCTTGTGGCTCTGTGCCGTTGCGGATGGAGCCCGGTTGTGGAACCGTGGTGGGGCCTGTGGCGGGGTGTCTGTCCCCGATGTGTCAAACGCCATGAAGCTGGTCTGCTCCCAGAGCGAACTGAGCACCAGCCTTCAGCTGGTCAGCCGGGCGGTCGCCAGTCGTCCGACCCACCCCGTGCTCGCCAACGTGCTGCTCACCGCTGATGCCGGCACCGGCCGGCTCAGCCTCACCGGCTTCGATCTCAGCCTCGGCATCCAGACGAGCCTGCCGGCGGCGGTGGAAACCAGCGGCGCCATCACCCTGCCCTCCCGCCTGTTCGGCGAGATCGTCTCGCGGCTCTCGCCCGAAAGCCCGATCACGCTCAGCTGCGAGGAAGGCCAGGAGCAGGTGGAGCTCACCAGCCTCTCGGGCAGCTACCAGATGCGGGGCTTATCGGCCGAAGACTTTCCCGATCTGCCGTTGCTGCAGACCGGCGCCCCGATCCGCCTCAACGTGGATGCGCTGGTGAAAGGCCTGCGCGCCACCTTGTTTGCCAGCAGCGGCGATGAGGCCAAGCAACTGCTCACCGGCGTGCACCTCGGCCTGGAGGCCCGCGGCCTGGAATGCGCCGCCACCGACGGCCATCGCCTCTCGGTGCTGCGCCTCGACAATGCCGCCCAACCCTCTGACAACCAACCCAGCGACAGTGAGGCCAGCGAGAGCTTTGCCGTGACGGTGCCAGCCCGTTCCCTGCGCGAACTGGAGCGCCTGCTCTCCGGCCGTCAGTCGCAGGAGCCGGTGAGCCTGTATTGCGACCGGGGCCAGGTGGTGTTCCTCTGGGCCGACCAGGTGCTCACCAGCCGCAGCCTTGATGGCACCTACCCCAACTACGGCCAGCTGATCCCCACCAGCTTCAGCCGCAGCCTGGAAGTGGATCGTCGCGGTTTCATCACCGCCTTGGAGCGGGTGGCCGTGCTCGCCGATCAACACAACAACGTGGTGAAAATCAGCAGTGATCCGGCCGCCGGCCGCCTGCAGATCAGCGCCGATGCCCAGGACGTGGGTTCGGGCGCCGAGGAATTGGCCGCCGTGGTGAGCGGGGAGGCGATCGCCATCGCCTTCAACGTCCGCTACGTGCTCGAAGGGCTCAAGGCGATGGCCGCCGAACGGGTGGAGCTGCGCTGCAATGCCCCCACCACCCCAGCCGTTCTCGTGCCGGTGGAGGATCCCGGCTACACCTATCTGGTGATGCCCGTGCAGATCCGCAGCTGATCCCGTGCCCCTCCCCCAGCAGTTGCTGCTCAGTGACCTGCTGCGATTGCGGGTGCGTTGCGATCAGGGTCTGGAGCATGGCGCCGGCCTGATCGGCTGGATGCACCCGCCGGTGCACCGGCTGCTGGGCTGGGCGAGCAAGCCTTCCGCCTTCGGTGGCCGCCGTCTGATCTGGCGGCTGAACCAGCTGCGCGGCCTCAGTGAGCTCGAAGCGATGGTGCAGGGGGAGCCAGCTGAAACCGAGCAAAGCGTTCTCGATCGCCTGCCCACCCTGTTCGACGCGGCTTTAACCGGCAGCGATGGCAGCGTGCTCGCCACGGTGGTGGATGCGGCGGTGGAGCTGCGCACGGGCCGGATCCTGCATTACCTGGTGGCCCGCAGCGATCCCCGCCTACCGGGCAGCAGCCGCTGGCGACTGACGCCCGATCGCATCGTCGATCAGCAACCGGGCCTGGTGGCCACCGGCCTGGCCGGCCTCGACGACCTGCCGCTGGCGCGGGCCAGTGTGCGCCAGGAGCTGCTGCGCCGGTCTCGCCGCTGGAGGGATCAGATGGGCGAGGAAACCAGCCGGTTGCGTGGCCAGTTTCAGCAGGTGGGTGATCGCTTTGAGGAGCGGCTGGAGGGCTGGCTGGAAGAGCCCCGTTGGGATGACCCCGATCCCCGCGAGCCCAGCGATTCCGCTGAACCCAGCCCCCACGGCCCCCGGGCCAGCGATCCCCTTGATGACTGGGACGAAGCCGGTTGGTTAGAGCCGGAAGCTGAACGCGAATTTGAACCCGAGCTGGAACCTGACTTCGAACAGGATTTCGAACAGGAGCTGGAACAGGACGATCATCCGGATGCCCCCGCGGCGGCCCGGCGCAGCCACGACTCCAGTCGCGATCCCGATCCCTGGGTCTGAGGGCCGGATCGCCCTCCGTCAGACTGAACTCCTGTCGTCGGCCTTGCCGTGGTTGCTTCCTCGCCTTTTTCGGTGGCCGATGCCCTGCGGCGCGAAGGGCTCTCCCAGGCCGATTACGAGGAGATCGTGCGGCGGCTGGGCCGGGAGCCGAACCGGGCTGAGCTGGGCATGTTCGGGGTGATGTGGTCGGAGCACTGCTGCTACCGCAACTCCAGGCCCCTGCTGAGCGGTTTTCCCACCACCGGGCCCCGGGTGCTGGTGGGGCCAGGCGAGAACGCCGGTGTGGTGGATCTGGGCGAGGGCCAGCGGCTTGCCTTCAAGATCGAGAGCCATAACCACCCCTCGGCGGTGGAGCCGTTCCAGGGGGCGGCCACCGGCGTGGGCGGCATCCTGCGCGACATCTTCACCATGGGCGCCCGACCGATTGCCCTGCTCAATGCCCTCCGTTTTGGCCCCCTCGACGACCCCCGCAACGTTGGCCTGATCGAGGGCGTGGTGGCCGGCATCGCCCACTACGGCAATTGCGTTGGCGTACCCACCGTGGGCGGAGAAGTGGCCTTCGATCCCAGCTACAGCGGCAACCCCTTGGTGAACGCCATGGCCCTGGGGCTGATGGAAACCGAGGAGATCGTCTGCTCGGGGGCGGCCGGGGTCGGCAATCCGGTGGTCTATGTGGGCAGCACCACCGGCCGCGATGGCATGGGCGGGGCCAGCTTTGCCTCGGCCGAGCTCAGCGCCGCCTCTCTCGACGATCGCCCCGCCGTGCAGGTGGGTGATCCCTTCCTCGAGAAGGGTTTGATTGAGGCCTGCCTGGAGGCTTTCAAGAGCGGGGATGTGGTGGCCGCCCAGGACATGGGCGCCGCCGGGCTCACCTGCAGTTGTTCGGAGATGGCGGCCAAGGGTGGCCTGGGGATCGAGCTGGATCTCGATTTGGTGCCGGCGCGAGAAACGGGAATGACGGCCTACGAGTTCCTGCTCTCGGAATCCCAGGAGCGCATGCTGTTCGTGGTGAAACCAGGCCGCGAGGAGGCGCTGATGGCGCGCTTTCGCCGCTGGGGCCTGCAGGCTGCCGTGGTGGGACGGGTGCTGGAAGAGAACGTGGTGCGGGTGCTGCAACACGGTGCGGTGGCGGCCGAGGTGCCAGCCAATGCCTTGGCCGATGACACCCCGATCAACCACCATGAATTGCTCGCTGAGCCACCGGCGGAGATCCAGCGCCACTGGCAATGGCGGGAAGGCAGCCTGCCGCCGGCGCTGCGCGAAGGCATCACCCCCGCTAGCGGCCAGCTCCTGCCGTGGGGCGCGGTTCTCAAGGCATTGCTGGATGACCCCACCATCGCCAGCAAGCGCTGGGTTTACCGCCAGTACGACCAGCAGGTGCAGGCCAACACGGTGCTGTTGCCGGGTGGCGCTGATGCGGCGGTGCTGCGGCTGCGGCCCCAGGACGGGGAAGGGGCGCTTCAGGCCTCCAGCCGGGGCGTGGCCGCCACGGTGGATTGCCCCAACCGCTGGGTGGCGCTCGATCCGCAGCGCGGTGCGATCGCGGCGGTGGCAGAGGCGGCCCGCAACCTCAGTTGCGTCGGCGCCGAGCCGCTGGCTGTCACCGACAACCTCAATTTCCCTTCACCGGAAACACCCACCGGCTACTGGCAGCTGGCGATGGCCTGTCGGGGGATCTCCGAGGCCTGCACGGCCCTGGCCACGCCGGTCACCGGCGGCAACGTCTCCCTCTACAACGAAACGCGCCGGCCCGATGGCGGCCTCCAGCCGATCCAGCCCACGCCGGTGGTGGGCATGGTGGGTTTGGTTCACGACCTCACCCGGGTGACGGGCCTGGCCTGGAAGCAGGCCGGCGACACGATCTGGCTGCTGGGCGTGCCGCTGGAAACCGGCCCGGACAACCAGGCCAAGCAAGCCTCCGAGGATCGACTCGGGCTGGCCGGCAGCAGTTACCTCGAGCGGATCCATGGACGGGTCACGGGCCGCCCGCCCCGCACCGATCTGGCCCTGGAGTGCCGCGTGCAGGCCTTGCTGCGCGAAGCGATCAGCCAGGGCCTGCTGGCCTCCGCCCACGACCTCAGCGACGGCGGCCTGGCGGTGGCCGCGGCCGAGTGCTGCATCGCCTCGGGCCTGGGGGCCGAGCTGGCCTTGCCGACTGGCGACTGCCGCCTGGATCGGCTCCTGTTCGCCGAAGGCGGTGCCCGGGTGCTGGTGAGTGTGTCGCCGGCGCGGCTGCCGCAGTGGCAGGCGCTGCTGGCCTCCAAGCTGCCGGAAGCTGAACCCGGCCAGCCGGCGTTTCCCGCCCAACCGCTCGGCCAGGTGGCCGCCGATGGCCGGCTGCAGATCAGCGCTGGCGGCGCGGCGCTGCTGGGCGAGCAGGTGGACGACCTGGCCGAGATCTATGAGCAGGCCTTGCCCAGTCGTCTGGCTGCCACGGCCTGAGGCACAATGCAAGCAGCACTTTCATGGTGAACGGGCCTGTGGCTTCTGCGCACCCCAGGCTTCACCAGCCCGAGCCGGCCGAACGTCCCGATCTGCCCGAGCGGCCCGACCGGATGGAGGAGGCCTGCGGCGTCTTCGCCGTTTACGCCCCCGGCCAGCCGGTGGCCAACCTCACCTACTTCGGCCTCTACGCCCTGCAGCACCGCGGCCAGGAATCGGCTGGCATCGCCGTGTTCAACGGCGCCAAGATCAGGCTGCACAAGGACATGGGCCTGGTCAGCCAGGTGTTCGATCAGGACGTGCTGGAGCGCATGCCCGGCGACCTGGCGATCGGCCACAACCGCTATTCCACCACCGGCAGCAGCAAGGTCTGCAATGCCCAGCCCGTGGTGCTGATGACCCGGCTGGGCCCCTTCGCCCTGGCCCACAACGGCAATCTGGTCAACGCCACCGAGCTGCGCAGCTCGCTCGACCACCTCGCCGGTGAATTCACCTCCACCACCGATTCCGAGCTGATCGCCTTTGCGCTCCAGGAGGCGGTGGATGGGGGTCTGGGCTGGGAGGCGGCGATCAAGGCGGCGGCAAGCCAGTGCCGTGGTGCCTTCAGCCTGGCAATCGGTACGCCGGAAGGGCTGTTTGCGTTGCGTGATGGTTACGGGGTGCGTCCTTTGGTGTTCGGTCACATCGGCGAAAAGCACGAGGGCCAGTGGGTGGTGAGCAGCGAATCCTGCGGTCTCGACATCATCGGCGCTTCCTATGACGGTGATGTGGCACCCGGTGAGCTGATTCATTTCCAGGCCGGTGAGTCGGTGCCACTGCGGCAGCGCTGGATTGAGGAACCCGCCAAGTTGTGCGTGTTCGAGATGATCTACTTCGCCCGCCCGGACAGTCGCTTTTTCGGCGAATCGCTCTACAGCTACCGCCACCGCATCGGCATGGTGCTCGCCAAAGAATCAGAGGTGGAGGCCGATATCGTGATCGGGGTTCCCGATTCCGGCATTCCAGCGGCGATCGGTTTCTCCAAGGCCAGTGGCATTCCCTATGCCGATGGCCTGATCAAAAATCGCTATGTCGGCCGCACCTTCATCCAGCCCACCCAGGCGATGCGGGAGGCGGGTATTCGCGTCAAGCTCAATCCCCTGCCCGATGTGCTGGCCGGCAAGCGGGTGGTGGTGATCGATGACTCGATCGTGCGTGGCACCACAAGCCGCAAGCTGGTGCAGGCCCTGCGCGAGGCCGGTGCCACGGAGGTGCACATGCGCATCAGCTCACCGCCCGTCACCCATCCCTGCTTCTACGGCATCGACACCGACAACCAGGAGCAACTGATTGCCGCCCGCTACACCCTCGAAGAGATCACCGCGCATCTGGGGGTCGACTCCCTGGCCTACCTGAGCCAGGCCGGCATGCTCGAGGCCGCCCACGACAAGGCCGCCAACTTCTGCACCGCCTGCTTCGATGGCAATTACCCGATTCCGATGGATGATTCAATTCGCTCCAGCAAGCTGATGCTCGAACCGGCCGGTATTGCGGCCACGGTCTAGAACAACCACACCCGTTTAGATCAACCACTTCGACGAGAAGCATCGACCTGGAAAACGGTTCCGATCAAGGGTTTCTGCTCACAGCCGATGACGGTATCTGCCGCTGTTGGTGGGGCGCCAGGCACCCTGACTATCGCCACTACCACGACCACGAATGGGGCCACCCCACCCGTGACGACCAACGCTTGTTCGAAAAGATCTGCCTGGAGGGCTTTCAATCGGGCCTCTCCTGGCTCACCATCCTGCGCAAACGCGAGAATTTCCGCGAGGCCTTCGATGGCTTCGACTTCACCAGGATCGCCGCCTACAACGACGGCCCGGCCGTGGCCCGTCTGCTCGGCAATGCGGGCATCATCCGCCACCGCGGCAAGATCAAGGCCACCATCCACAACGCCCGCCGCGCCCTGGAGCTGGTGGAGGCCTACGGCAGCCTGGCCGCCTACCTCTGGCAGTGGGAGCCGCCTGGTCGGGAGCCCGATCTCGGCAGCGCGCCCGCCCATTCCCCCCTTTCCAGCAGCACCCGCACGTCCAAGGCCCTGAGTGCCGACCTCAAGGCACGGGGCTGGATGTTCGTTGGCCCGACCACGGCCTATGCCCTGATGCAGGCCTGTGGACTGGTGAATGATCACCTGGAGGGATGCGCCAGCTTTGCCGCCGTTGAGGAGCTGCGGGCTGGCTTTGTGCGGCCGGCTTCCTGCCGTCTCTGACTGAACCGCTGCTGGTTAAGTGTGCTTTCTCACCAGGTCATTCAGCGATCAGCAGCCGCTGGAGGCATTGCTGAGGAGTGAGGCCACCGAGAGCCATGTGGCACCTGCTGCCGTTATAGATCCCCAGATAGCGGGGTAGCCAGCGGTTGCGTTCATCCGATGTTTGGTAGGCGATCACATAGGCCCATTCCGACAAGATGGTTTTGATGAACCGTTCGGCCTTGCCGTTGGTCTGCGGGGTGTAGGGCTTGGTGCGGATGGGTTTCAGATCCAGAGCCCGACAGGCTTTTCGCCAGTCATCCGAGCGATAGGAGGGGCCGTTGTCCGAGAGGATCCGGCGACAGGTGATCCCCTGTTCAGAAAACCATCCGACGGCACGGGCCAGGAAGCCAACGGTTGTCGCCTTCTGCTCGTCTGCGAGCACCTCGACGTAAGCCAGGCGGGTGGCGTCGTCGATCGCGACATGTACCTTCTCGTAGCCGGCACCTCGGGAGGAGCCTTGACGACGGTCGCCGGTGATGCGGTGGCCGACCCGCTCAAACCTGGCCAGCTGTTTGATGTCGACATGGATCATGTCCCCGGGGCGCTCCCACTGGTAGCGACGAACAAGACGTTTGGGGTCAAGGTTCTTCAGGCGTCCCAGGCCCAGGCCCTTCATGAGCCGACCAACGGTGGAGAGGGGCGCACAGAGAGCCCTGGCGATGCGGCGGAGCGTGCAGCGCTGGTGCCGCAGGTCTACAGCCTGCTGGAGTTGCTGCGGATCGAGCGTCCGCCGCTGGGTGCGGCGAACACTCCGTCGATCCGCCAGTGCCGCTACGCCGCCTGCTCGAAACCTGGAGAGCCACTTGTAGGCCGTACGCAGGCTGATCCCGGCTTGTGCTGCAAGGGCTTTGAGTGGCACGCCTTCATCGAGATGCCGGCGGATGAGCCGTTCCCGACTGATGGGTGTCAGTCGGGCCAGAGGGTGGCTATGCATGGTGTGTGAGGTCTTGGGACGGTGGTGACACTCCGACCCTGGCGACCTCACACCCCCTTGTCAGCTGAACAACGTGGTGGGACTACACACCTAAGAGAGCGTGACTGTGGTCAAAGATGTTCATTTGCAATGGAATGCCGTAGAAATCCACTGAGAAGTTCTCCGCATGCCGGTCACAGTTCGCTATCCAAATGTCAAAGAGTAGTAACCCCGCTGACAATGACGGCAAAACCCTCACGCAATTCGCCACATTCACCGGCGGCAGTGTATTCCCGGTTAAGTTGAAGTCCAGCGAAGCGAAAAGAGGCCCGCCACTCGCCTGCGAAACTATTCCCACTGGAGGAACGGGCAGGCGGAGAAAGCGTCCGAGTTCGCCACAAATCAATTCGTTCGGGATGCAGTAAGGAGCCACCGCCGCGCTGTTCTCTTTCGCAACTGCGCTTAAATACACATAGCGACTTCCAGCAACGCCAATCCCTAGCTGGCGTCCGACTGACTCAATCCTATAAATTGCACTGGGCATTATGGAATGAGATTACAGGGTGGCGGATGCTTCTTCGGCAAGCCATCCGTCGCCCGCCAGCCTCAGCTCCCCGCTCAGAAGCTTCGGAAGCAACGTGTTGCGCAGGTTGGCAAGGGTGCCGGATTGGTTTGCGTTGGAGTGGATTTTGTCCCAAAGTGGAGCTACACGGACCTCAAAGGTTTTCTTCAAAGCTGTGGGCGGATTGAGTACCAAGTAGTTAGGGAATTGAGTCAGAGGGATTCGATCCACGGTAGCGCCCTGAACAGAATGCTGCATAAGGTATCGCTGGAATTCTGGGCCGATGAACTGGTGAAACCAAAAGTGAGCGTGGCCGTTCTCAGTTCTTGGCCGAATCAGCGCCAGCCTGCGTCCGAGGCAACATCTCAGTCCTGGGGGGATTAGGGTAAAGAATCCAAGTGTTGCTTCATAACTGAATACAATATCAAGCGGCCTTGGAGTTACGCGTTTCGTCCAATGGAACCAGTCTGATTCACTGATATGCCTTATTTCGCTGAGATCAAGAGCCGTTCCGGTAAGGTTCTTGATCCCAAGGAAGACAGGGCCTTCCTCCGCATTGGGTGGTGTAGCGTGTGGGCCATCAAAGACTTCTTCAACAACTTCGCTGATTCGCTTGACTTGCCATCCCTTTGGAATGTCTCCGAGCGGTGAATCTTCTAAGTGATCGGGGAACCTGGCAGCAGTGTCTTGATCGAGCCCAACAGGCTCCCGCCCATCCAGCGTGGCTCGCACAGGATCGAAATCCACGAACCAGCTCTGGAACAGCGCCCGCGCCATCGCCTCCAGCGTCGCGTTCATCCGCCGGTTCAACTCGATCTTGTCGTCCAGCGCCCCAAGCACCGCCGCGATGGCTTGTTGCTCGGCGAGGGGTGGTAGCGCGATTTCAAGCTGCGAGAAATGTCCTTTATTCAGAATTGGTTGCGCTGAACCGCCTGCTGCTTGGTGTCGAATCTCATTTTTGCGCGTGCTGAGGTTGTAGTAGATGAACTCGCTGCTGAATCGGTCGTCCACGACGATTGAATTAATTTGCTGATTGGTGATGCAATCGCGGCCAGCGATAACGGCCTTCCCCATGTCGGAGCCGATGCACGAAACCATAACGGAACCCGCGGGAATCTTTGAGCTTCTAACTGATTCCGCGCCTATTTCAGTGAGGTGGCGTGCGGTCGTGCTGATGGTCTTCCTTCCGTCCATGTCTGATGGGGTGACGAATGGAATCTGACCACCGAAGTTTCCTTCGATCGCAGTCAGTGGTGTCTTGCCCGTAATGACTCGTCCCAAATCACCGAGAGTTAGATCTTCCCACTTACCCGCCATAACCCAGCCCCCTCAGGTTGGCTCTGATGGCCTGCTCCAGCTTCGCCGACTCCGCATACTGAGCCTCCAGCTCCGCCACCAGCCGCGGCATCTTCACCTCAAACGGCTCGCCGTCGTCTTCCACTTCCTCCGCCCCCACATACCGCCCTGGCGTGAGCACGTGGCCATGGGCCGCAATCTCGGCGGTGGTGGCGGATTTGCAGAACCCCGGCACATCGTCGTAGCTCTCCGCGCCGTTGACTCCCCGCCAATGGTGATAGGTGCTGGTGATCTTCTCCAGGTCGGCCTCAAGCAGCTCCCGATGCACCCGATCGATCAGGCTGCCGAGCTTGCGGGCATCGATGAACAATGTGTGCCCGCGCCGATCGCGGAAGCCTCGATGGCCGTCGGCAGCTTTACTCTTCGTCAGGAACCAGAGGCACACCGGAATCTGGGTGCTGTAAAAGAGCTGGCCGGGCCGGGCCACCATGCAGTCCACCAGATCCGCCTCGATCAGGGCGCGGCGGATCTCGCCTTCGCCGCTCTGGTTGGAGCTCATGCTGCCGTTGGCGAGCACGAAGCCGGCCATGCCGCGGGGCGCCAGGTGGTGGATGAAGTGCTGCACCCAGGCGAAGTTGGCGTTGCCCTTCGGCGGTACGCCGTACTGCCAGCGCACGTCGTCGTCCTTGCGGAACCAGTCGGAGTCGTTGAAGGGCGGATTGGCGATCACGTAATCCGCCCGCAGATCGGGATGAATGTCGCGGCGGAAGCTGTCGGCATGCTCGGGGCCGAAGTCGGCCTCGATGCCGCGCAGGGCCAGGTTCATCACTGCCAGCCGGCGGGTGGTGGCGTTGCTCTCCTGGCCGTAGATGGAAATGTCGCCCAGCCGGCCGCCGTGGCTTTCCACGAACTTCTCGCTCTGCACGAACATGCCGCCCGAGCCGCAGCAGGGGTCGTAGATGCGGCCCTTGTAGGGCTCCAGCATCTCCACCAGGCAGCGCACCACACAACTGGGCGTGTAGAACTGGCCGCCGTTCTTGCCCTCGGCTGAGGCAAAGCGGGTGAGGAAGTATTCGTACACCCGGCCCAGCAGATCCACGGAGCGATGGCTCTTCGCAGACAAGCCCTCGCCTTCGCTGGCGGCGGTGAGTTCGATCGTGGCGATCACATCGATCAGTTCCCCCAGGCGCTGCTTGTCGAGGCCAGCTCTGGCGTAATCCTTCGGCAGCACCCCCTTGAGGCGTGGGTTGTCGCGCTCGATCGCCACCATGGCGTCGTCCACGAGCTTGCCGATCGTGGCCTGTTTGGCATGGGCCTGCAGCTGGCTCCAGCGGGCCTCGGCCGGCACCCAGAACACGTTTTCGGCCTTGTATTCGTCGGGGTCTTCCGGGTTGGCGCCCTCGTAGTCGCCAACGCCGGCGAGCAGCTTGACGCGATGCTCTTCGAAGCTGTCTGAGATGTATTTGAGGAAGATCAGGCCGAGCACCACGTGCTTGTATTCGGCCGCGTCCATGTTGTTGCGCAGCTTGTCGGCCGTAAGCCAGAGCTTGGCCTCGAAGCCAAGGTTGGCGGTGCCGTTGCTGGAGGTTTTGCCCTTGCGGGTGGCCTTGGCGGGGGCGGCCTGCTGCACCACGGGCTCGGCGCCGGCCAGGGACACGCTGTCGCTGCGACCTCGGCCGCGGGTGACGATTCCCTTGGCCACCAGTGCCGCCTTCACATCCTCGTAGAGGGGCTCCTCCCAGCCAAGGGCTTGGCGCAGAGCTGGGTTTTTGACGGGGCTGCCGGCCTTTTCCAGGGCTTCGAGGAAGTCGTCCAGGTGCTCCTGATCGGCCATGGATGGAGCGGGTTGGGCGGCGCTGCAGGGAGTCTGCCTGAGGTGGGGCAGTTTTGAGGGTTAGGCCAGCGGTTCATCGCTTACCGATGGGTCGTCGCGGAGAAGGCTGCGATCCGGAGGTGGCCGTGGCGTTGTGTGGTGGCAAGCCATGCATCCGGGGTATGCGCATCCGGGTGAGTGATGTGCTCGATCTCTATGCCGCCGGGCTCAGCAGCGAACAGATCCTCGCTGAGCTCCCCGATCTTGAAGCGGAGGATCTACCAGCAGCTCTTCGTTACGCGGCACGGGAAGTCGCTCTCCCCTTGGATCAGTAGTCGCTTCCCCGACATCGAGGCGTTCTCGGTCAGAAACCTTGGCTTCGGGTGGGGAATACGTCCAACCTCTCTCTTCAGGTGATCCTGCTGCGCTGCCTCGATCAAGCCAGGGCCAGCCTCAGCCCTGCAACTGCCCCATCGATCGCTCCGCGTAGCCCGCCGCCCACACCGCCGGGGCGATGCCGGTGGGCGTCAGCCGTAGGTAGGCCTCGCTGGCGAGGATCTCCCGCACGGATCTTCCCAGCAGCTCGCTGGAGCGGCTGCCGGGCAGGCGGTGGCTGAGGGTCTGGTGCATCCGCAGCAAATACCAGGCGCTGCCGTCGAGGCCGGCCTTGAAGCGATCCCAGCTGTTTGGATCGCGGCGGGCGTCGAGCACCATGTCGCGGGCGTTGTGGGCCTTGTCGGCTGCCGTCACCCGTAGCGAGCTCTCGGGTTTGCGCTCAAGGGAAGCCAGATAGCGCGTTTTGCGCAGCAGCCAGGGCTCCTTGTTGTCGCCGCTGAGGCCCTCGCTGGTGTCGGTGCAGTCGCGCACGATGCCGGCCACCTCCACCCCGAAGGCGGCCGCGATGCTGTCGTAGGTCTGGCCTGCGTCCTCGATGGCATCGTGCAGCAGGGCGGCGATCGCCTCGTTTTCGCTGCCGCCGTCTTCCCAGACCAGGCCGCTCACGGCGATCAGGTGGGAGATGTAGGGCACGGTTTTGCCCTTGCGGGTTTGGAAGCGGTGCAGCTGGGTGGCCCAGCTGAGGGCGGCGGTGTAGCGCTCGCTATGGGCCAGCTTTTGGGTCATCCGCTCGCTCCCCTTCCCCGGCAGAGCATTTCCAGGTCGCCCCGGCCAGTCAGCCGTAGGCGCCAGCTGGCCCAGACGCCATAGAGCGCATCCACCAACGGGCCGATCACGGGCCAGGCGGTGGGGGCATACAGCCAGCCCAGTCCCACCAAGCGGTAGGCCTCTCGGAACACGGCCACATCCTTGATCACGCGGCCATCGGCGCCGAGGCCGCGCATGCTTCCCATCGCCTCGCGGTAGCTGATGCCGCCATGGGCAGCGGGATCGTAATCCGGCGCATCAATGTCGACAAAACGAATCAGGCCCCGGCCGCGATCGCGCCCCTGCAAGGTGTCCACCTCGCGGCGGCAGAGGGGACAGGCCCCGTCGTACAGAAGGGTCAGCGCAGGTTCGGCCATGGCTTTGATCCTGGCGCAAGCCCCGGTGGCAACGCGTCAGGCTGAAGGCTGCGGCCCTGTTGGATGGGGCCCTGCCTAACCGCCCATGCCACCCGCCGCCCCCATTGATCCCGCCCAGCTGCGTCGCGACTACCGCAGCGCGGCCTTGCGGCGGGCCGATCTGGCGGCCGATCCGGTGACGCAATTCCGCCGCTGGTTCGATCAGGCCGTGGCCTCAGAGCTGAACGAGCCCAACGCCATGGTGCTCGGCAGCAGCGATGGCTGCCGCCCCAGCGCCCGCACCGTGTTGCTCAAGGCCTTTGACGCGCGGGGCTTCGTCTTCTTCACGCACTACGAGAGCCGCAAGGCCAACGAGATCGCTGCCCACCCGGAGGTGAGCCTGCTCTTTCCCTGGTATGGGTTGGAGCGCCAGGTGGCGATCCTGGGCCGGGCCGAGCGGATCAGCGCAGCCGAATCACTCAGCTATTTCCTCTCGCGTCCGTTCGGAAGCCGGCTGGGGGCTTGGGTGTCGCAGCAGAGCACCGTGATCGGCTCGCGCTCGATCCTCGAAAGCCAATTGGAAGCCATGAAACGCCGCTTTGCCGGTGGTGAGGTGCCACTGCCGCCGGCCTGGGGTGGCCTGCGCGTGCTGCCATTCGAGTTCGAGTTCTGGCAGGGGCGACAGAACCGCCTGCACGATCGCTTTCGCTATCGGCCCGCCGGGGATCAGGCGGGCTCAGCTGCTGGTGCGGATGTTGCCTGGTGCATCGAGCGGTTGGCGCCCTAACACCGCGGCCCTGCAGGGCTGGATCTCCAGGATCGCTGCCGATTCTGCGGCCAACATCCTGGCCAAACTTGTAGAGATGCCGCTGCTTGGCTTGATGCTCTATTCGGGCTATCTCGGCTACATGGCCAGCTTGATCCGCAAGCTGAGCGCCGAGGAACGCAAGGCAATGATTCCCTTGCAATACGGCCAGCGTCATGCCCAATTGGGTACGGTGATCCTGGGCGTCACGCTGCTGGGGGCTGCTGCTGGAATGGCCGTCACCTTCCTTAAAAATGGCAAGCTGATCATTGGCCCCCACCTCTTCGTTGGGCTGGGTGTGGCCGTGCTGGTGATCGCCACAGCCTTCCTGGGGTCATCGCTTCAGAAGGGCAAAAACTGGGCGCGCGTTCTGCACGTGTCGATCAATGGGGTAGTGCTGCTGCTATTCGACTGGCAGGCCTTCACAGCCATCGCCATCGTTCAAAAGCTGCTGAGTGCCTGATCGAACGGTGCAGCTGAGTGGTAGCTGCACCGTTCGGCCGGAGTGATTTCAGAAGAGCGCGTAGCTTGCAATCGAATTGAGCAACCATCGTGAAGACTTCGTTAGATTGCATTCCCTGTCTCTTGCGTCAATCTTTGGATGCAGCCAGGTTGGTGTCCACAAATCCGTTAGTTCATGAGCGCATTCTACGTGATGCGCTGAGCTGGGCTGGAGACATGGACCTCAATCAATCACCTCCAGCAATGGCGCAACGCATCCATCGACGGTTGCGCGAAATTACGGGGGTCGCTGACCCTTACCGTGCAACGAAGGACTGGCAAAATCGCGTTGCGATGGAGTTGATCCCGATGTTCCGCGCTGAGGTTGAAGCTGCCAGCGATCCCTTGTTCATGGCAACTCGTCTGGCGATCGCTGGAAATGTCATCGATATGGGCAGTAATAGCAGCTTGACAGAGGCAGATGTGCGGCAAACTTTGAACCAAGCTCTGACAGACCCATTCTCTGGAGAGCAGGAGAGGTTTCGTCAGGCGATCACCCAAGCTCAATCCATCTAGTATTTATCTGATAATGCCGGTGAAATTGCCTTTGATCGACTTCTGGTTGAACAACTTCTTCCGATCCGGCTTACTTTTGTTGTGCGCGGTGCGCCAGTCCTGAATGATGCCACGCTTGCGGATGCGCGAACGGTGGGGCTTGATCAAATTGTTGAGGTTATGGACAATGGTTCAGACGCTCCAGGAACCATCCTGACGGAATGCAATCAAGATCTTCGCGACAGATTTGAGACTGCCGATCTAATTATTGCTAAAGGGCAAGGAAACTTTGAGACTCTCAGTGACGCACCAGGTAATATCTTTTTCTTGTTCAAGGTCAAATGTCTTGTGATAGCCAATCTTGTCAACCAGCCGATGGGCATGCAAATGTTAGTTGATTCCAAGTCGCTAGCAACGGCAATACATTGAACAGCCCCCTTCAACAAGAGCCCCTAGGTGATTGGCGGGCATCAGCCAACTGCTTCGTAGAAACCTTCGGCTAGCCCATCTCGTACAACGACGCCTTGATCTGTTTCATCAAATGTCTCGCATCAGGGCCCTTGAGTTGTGGATGAGAGGGGTGTCATCTTCTGCAAAGCGGGAAACGCATGAACGAGAACTCGTCCTATCCGTGGTTACTGAAATCAAGAAGCAATAGCGAAAACTTTATTCCACTGGCACAAATCGGTTCACTCTCTCTGCCGAAGAGCTTCGAAACCAGAAACGATGTCGAGGAGTTCACCGGTGATCGCATTCTGCCGCTGCTGTCGGTGCATAGCATTCAAGTCATAGAGGCGCTCCTCGATGTGTTCTCCCGCAGCGTGCATGGCTGCGAGTCGAGCAGCATTCTCGCTGGCCAACGATTCAACCGCGGCCCGGAATAGGGAGAGGTGGAGATACTCCTGCACGATGTCTGCGAAAAGGCCGGGCAGCGGCTGGTTGCTCATCGGCTCACCGCACGATTCCCACTCACGCCATTGCAGATTCGCCAGCCAAGAGGGATTAAGGGGCAGGAGCTGCCGCACCGTGGGCTGATGGGTCGTCGCAGCAAGATAACTCTGGTACACAAGCAAGATCCGTACGACACAGGTGCTCGAATGCTCCATATCGGCCCATTCGGGACCTGCCTTCATTGCCCCAGCGGTTGAATCAGGGAATCGCCAGCCTTCGATCAACGGGAGGAGTTCCTGAAGCAGTGCTGAAGCCGCCTCCAGCGAACTGGGCAGTGAAAAACGTGCCTCAATCGGTAGGGGGCCACCATCCAGCAGGGTGGAGAGGCGGTCTCCAACCACCGCCATCCTGCATCGCTGGTCGGCGATGCCAAGGCGCCGTAGTTCCTCAACAGTGAAGGTCACGATCTGTTCGTTGAACGGACCACAAAGTCCGTGGCTAGATCCATAAAGAATCACTCCCACATCCCCAGTGGAGGAGACAGAAGGCAATAAAGAAGTCAGAGAAGAAGGGCCGGCGTCAAAGCGCTGCAACCGCAGCACAGCCTGCAGGGCCTGCTCCACATTAGCGGTATAGGCGACGAGTGATTCCCGCGCCAACTGAGACTGTCGCGTACCCGCCATAGCCAGTGCCTTCATTGTTCGTACCACCGACTGAAGCTCTGTTGTCGTGCGAATCATTGCTCGCAACTCCTCAAGCGTCTGCATGCTTTTATGGCTTTGAGGCTCCGCCAATGGCGGAGCCAATCGTCACGCAGAGTGCCTCACGATCGTCTGCCGTGAGGGGCTCGCCGGCATCAATCCTCTGGCAAAGGGCATCGAGCTCCTGACGCACATGGCTCAGAATACTCGCTTCCTTTTGTTGCAGACTCATCTTCGGCAGCTCGTCAAAGAGCCCCGCATCCGTCCCAAACAACATGGCAACTTGGTCAGACACTGACAAGGGGTTGTGCAGCCCCTGCCGGAGCACATCCCGGATCTGGTGCCCTCGCTGCAAGATTTCACGGGTACTGGAATCAAGTTGGGTTCCAAAACGAGTGAAGAGTTGTATCTCCTGATACTGGGCATAGGCTAAGCGCAGGCCAGGACTAATCTCCCGAAGGGAGGCGAGCTGGGTTTTTGAGCCGACTCGGGAGACCGATTTACCAACGTCCACAGCTGGGAAGATTCCCATTTGGAACAGTTCAGAAGAGAGATATATTTGCCCGTCGGTAATAGAAATTAGATTGGTTGGGACGTAAGCTGAGATATTCTGTGCCTGGGTTTCGATGATTGGCAGCGCAGTAAGAGATCCCCCGCCCAGGGCGGTTGAAAGGTGAGTAGCCCGCTCCAGTAAGCGCGAATGCAGATAGAAGATATCCCCAGGATAAGCTTCACGTCCCGGGGTTCGCCGCAGCAGAAGGGAGATCTCCCGATACGTGCGTGCGTGGTGGGTGAGATCATCATAAACAATCAGCACATCACGCCCCTTCTCCATAAAGTATTCTGCCATCGTGGTAGCGGCATAAGGTGTAACATAGCGCAGCCCTGGTGAATCCTGTCCCGAGGCAACAATTACGATGCTATACTCCATTGCGCCATATTTTGAGAGGGTCGCAATCACGTTCGCGATGGAGGCTGAACGCTGTCCCATCGCGCAGTAAATGCATATAACGTCCTTGCCTTTCTGATTGAGTATCGTATCAATAGCCAGCAGAGTCTTTCCTGTCTGACGATCTCCGATGATGAGCTCCCTCTGGCCTCGGCCGATCGGAATCAGTGCATCAACAACTTTCCAGCCGGTCTGAAGTGGCACCGTTACTGCCGCCCGCTCCAGGATCGCCGGACCTTCGCGTTCGATTGGGCGCATCGCGCTGAATTCGACGGCTCCCAATCCGTCAAGTGGTTCACCTAAGGCCGTGATCGTGCGGCCCAGCAGACCCTCACCAACCGGCACCTCCACGACCCGGCCTGTTCGAACGACCGGATCCCCGGCACTGAGATGACGACCGTCCCCCAGCAGGACCACTCCTACTTCCTCAGGGTCGAGATTGAAGGCGATTCCAAGAAGGGATGACGTGCCTGATCGCTCATCCTGGCAAGAGAAACTGACGAGTTCATCAGATCGCACATTAGGAAGTCCACTCACTTGAGCAATTCCACCTCGTACAGAAAGGGTGACGCCAATCTCCTGTACGGAAAGGGCCGGGCAGAACACGGCGACGGAACGACTCAGCGAATCCAGCGCCCCGAGCAAAGCAGCTTCAAGCTGATGTTGTCGCTGAGTCATGAAGGGAGCCGCTGTTCGGAAGGAGGGCCTTGGTTAGATGTTGATCGAGATCGCTAAGGTAGTGATCCAGCGTCCAGCGGATCGCTTTCCCTTCAATCCCAAGCTGGATGCCAATGGGGAACAGGGGATCATCGATGAATGTTACACATCCGTTGCAAGCGAGAGACGCAAGCAACTGATCAATCAGAGCCTGACGGAGTTCCGCTGAAAGGGGGAATGAGGTACGGACCGTGATAGGTCCATTACTTTTCCCATCCTTTACCTGAATTGAATTTCGCTCGAAGGGCTCAAGATGCTTCAGCCTATCGAGAAACACATCCACAATCTGATGCTCAAGATTGGCGTTGGCTAGATCCTTTAGCGCCTTGCGTGCAATGGACTGACTCTCCTGAAGGACTCGCTGACTCACAGTCAGGAGGCAGGCCTCCTTCTCTTCTTTGAGCGACAGATAACTGCGATGGCGTAGCTCATCCAGCTCATTGCGCATGCGACTGAGCTGATCATTACGCTGCGCCTGCACGTCGGCATTGGCCTCGGCGAGGAGCTGCTGATGATGCGCTTCAAGATCACGGCGGAGGCGCTGCTGCTCCTCCATTTCCCCCTGGGCCGTTTGCTGAAATTCTTTTGCTTTCTCGATGTCGTGCATGATTCGATCCCGACGCTTTCGAATTACATTGCGGATTGGATCGTAGAGAACCCAGCGAAGCAGGGCTACAAGGAGTAAAAAATTAAAAATCTGGGCCGCAACAATAAACCAGTCAACAAGCATGTCAGAGTCCTTTGAAATAAATCCAAAATGGATTAACGAAAATCAGGACCATCGCTACAACCAGGCAATAAATGGCGGTTGACTCAACCATCGCCAGCCCAACAAAGAGGGTGCGGGTAATTACATTGGCCTTATCAGGCTGCTGGGCCAACGCTCCCAAAGCGCGTGCAACCGCCCAGCCTTCCCCCAGGGCAGGGCCAATCGAGCCCACGGCCATCGTAAAGGCGGCTCCAGCGATGGAGGCTATGCCTATTAGGGCGAGGTCACTCATGGGGGGGCTCCAGTTTTTTTGACGGGGGAGTAACCCCGGGATTCATCACTAATGCTAGCCGCTGATGAGATATAGACCAACGAAAGCACCGCGAAGACATAGGCCTGAATCACTCCAAAAACAAGTCCCATCGCCTGCATCAGAGCCGGGATAAAGAACGGCACAATGGACAGAAGGATAGCTGTGATCAGGCTTCCGCTCATTATATTGCCAAACAGACGCATTGCAAGCGCAACCGTTCGAGAGAACTCACCGATGATCTGAAAGGGCAACATCAGCGGTGTTGGCTTCAAGTAGGAGAGTAGGTAGCGGCGCAAGCCTAAATGACCAATGCCATAAATGGGAACCGCAAAAAATACACAAATCGAAAGTGCTACGGTAGTCGAAAGTGAACCGGTTGGCGGCTCGAAGCCGGGAATGATTGTCAGAATGTTGGCGGTTACAATGAATAAAAATAGGCTACCAACGAAGGGTAGGTAAAGAGTTGGATCTTGCTGTGTAACATCCTCAATTTGTTGGCAGATTTCCTCAACAATAGTCTCAACAATAGATTGCACGTGGGAGGGAATGCCTTCGGCGCTTAGGCCTCGCCCTAACCACAGGGAGAAGCCGACCAGCACGGCTATCGTGAGCCAGGTGAAGACTATGGTGGCACTGAGTGTCCAAGGCCCCCAGCTTGCAATCACGTTCGTATCGGGGCTTAGCTGCATGCCTTAGTCATCCAGAAAAGTAGGCTCTGTTGAAGGGATGGGGCGCCAGCGGAGGATCAGCAGAGAGCGGGCGAGTACAAAACCCAGTAGGGCGGCAGCCACACGTTGCCACTGGCCTGCGGCCACAAAATAGAAAACAGGAACTGCTATGGCAACCCTTGCCAGCCCGCTTCCAAGCATCAGTAGCACCGGATTGGAGGAGCGAGGTAGATGGCGCACTGTGAGCCATAGAGAGGTGAAAAAGCACAGACCCAGTACAAACCCGACAAGCAGGGCTATCAGAAGTGAAACGTTAGCGAGAAGTGCTGCCACGCTAGAATTCAGAGACAAAGGACCTGACCATTATGGCTCGTCCTGCTGCTGTTGCATCCATCGCCAGGCGTTCCAACAGCCCAGCACGATTCCGAGTATTAAGAACATTAATGTCCATGAATAGGAGTTGGGGAAACGCCTGTCAATCCACATCCCCAGCGCAAGACCAAGCAGTGCCGGCAGGGTTACAGACCAGCCCACCATTCCAGATAGACCAAGCCCCCTAATCACGATGTTCCGATCACCCTCAGCCTTGGCGCGAAGCCGACTTTCGGCCTTATACCGCACTTGAGAGGCAAGCGATGGTGGCTTTTGCCGGGGTCGGAAACTCTTGCCGCTAGTCGGTCTCATCCCCACTCTCCCAGCCCCGCCAGGCCATGCACAAAGCTGGCTTCTAGTCTCGCCAGTACGGCACGAGCCTGCTCTTCCCGCACATCAAGGGCCTGAAACTTTTCCACCACTGTCTTTTGCAACGTCTCCAGGGATCCTCCTGCCACGCCTTGACGAACTGTGACCATCAACTGACTCCCTCTCTTGAGCAGAAGTCCCTCGTCCACTGCCACGAATCCATCGCGACCATCTAAGTATTCATATGAAAGAATCCCTGGGACCAGGGTGCTCACCAGATCGGCATGATGCGGAAGCAGAGCGAAGTATCCGCTTTGGCTCTCCGCCAGCACCTTAACGACATCGGCCCGAAGGATCTCCTCAAAGGGCGCCAGCACCTGCAACTCCATCAGGCCACAGCCTCGTCAATGGTACCAATCATGTAGAGCGCGGATTCGGGAACTTGAGCGAAATCATCGTTGAGGATCCGTTCACATCCCTCCAGAGCGTCGATAAGTTTCACATGTCGACCGGGTTTGCCGGTGAATTGCTCGGTAGTGAAGAAAGGTTGTGTGAGAAACTTTTCCAGTCGCCGAGCCCGGTTTACTAACTTGCGATCATAGGAAGACAACTCCTCGATCCCCAGCATCGCAATGAGATCTTTCAGTTCTTCGTAGGTTGCCAGAGCTTCTCTAACGGCAAGCGCGATGGAATAGTGGCGCTGGCCGGCGATGCCACTCATCAGCATTTTGGAATTCGAGCCAAGGCTATCAACAGCAGGATAGAAGCCCTGGCTGGCCCGCTTACGTGATAGCAGAATTGTGGAGGAGAGGTGACCGAACGTATGTACGGCTGCGGGGTCTGTGAAGTCGTCAGCTGGAACATACACAGCCTGAATCGAGGTGATCGCCCCCGAGGAGGTGCTGGAGATCCGTTCCTCAAGCGCCGCCAGCTCAGAGGCCAAGGCCGGTTGGTAGCCGACCTTGGATGGCAGTTCCCCCATTAAACCAGAGACTTCCTGGCCTGCCTGAATGAAACGATAAATATTATCTATTAGCAGCAGCACATCTTGGTGAGCGTCATCACGAAAGTATTCAGCCATCGTTAGAGCTGCGTGGCCTACCCTGTAACGGGCACCCGGCGGCTTGCTCATCTGACCGAAGACCATCACGGTCTTGTCCAGAAGCTCCGCGTTTTGCATGGCGCGATAAAGATCTTCTCCCTCTCTACTTCTTTCTCCGATTCCGCAAAACAGGCTAATCCCTTGATGGTGACGCACCATGTTGTGGATCATTTCCATGATCAGCACTGTCTTCCCCACTCCGGCCCCACCGAATAGCCCCGCCTTGCCACCACGTTCCACTGGAGTCAGGATATCGATTATCTTGATGCCCGTTTCCAGAATTTCCGGATGGGTCGATAGTTCGACTAATGGAACGGTGGATTGGTGAATGGATCGCCGGGCCACGCCCTCGATTCGATCACCCTGATCGATAGCCTCCCCGAATACATTTAACATGCGTCCCAGCAGTTGTTTGCCGACTGGAACCCTTAACGAATGACCAGTGTCGATAACAAGTGAGCCCCTCGCCAGCCCTGAGGCCGTGGTCAAGGCGATGCACCGCACGACCTCGGTGCTGAGATGGCTGACTACTTCAATCACGACATGGCCATCTTCTCCAGCATCCAATCGATTCAATAGTGACGGAAGTTGTTGAGGAAAATGCACATCAACAACGCTCTCCCGAACTGCAACGACAGTACCTCTGTTGGTTTTTTCCAATGCCATGGGCCCAGTTTTGACTCATTTCCCTGGTTGCCGCCAGGTCCGGTGGACAACCATTCTCCTTTTTTCTAGCCTTCTGGGGTGGGCTTCTGCCCTCTGAGCACATGCACCTGAACAAAAGCCATCTGGTTTCCCTGCTGGTATCCACCCTCTGGATGCTTCCTGCCCAGGGGTCGCTGCTCGTGGATCTGGATAAAGCTCTGATCCGATGGAGCAATGACGACGACCCCTGGATCCGGGTGCGCTTTCAGGGGGAGATCAGACCGGTCGCCGAAGTACCACACTATGGTTTCCCCATAGGGCCTGATCGAAGCCTGCGCTTCATTCCTTGTCAACCTCCTGCCAGTGGATCGCCCATAGGATGCGAGATTCCTAATACGCCGCAAGGTGCTGCCGGGCTGGTGGTCGGCGCTCCGCTCGTCGTGTCCGAGCGCATGTACTACACACACGCGTGGCGGCGAGGATTGGTGAATACCAGTCCTGAAGAGGATATTCTCGCTATCGCCATGCGCCACACAGGAGCCTTTCTCCGTGACAAGGGGCAGCTGAAAAACAATCTGCCCGACACCAGCACTGCCTTTCAGAAATTCTTAGGCGCGCTCTCGGGAGCAAAGGCTGCAGGTAGTTCGGCGCCGATCATCAAACGGGCAGATAGGGCGGCAAGGATGTTTGCCGTGTTTCGGGATCTATGGCAGGAAGTGAATACTTATGCTTCACGTGATCTGAGTATGCCCTGCAGCAGCTTGCAGAAGAAGGCGGAGGCCTTCAACTCAGCGGCTGGCGCTGACCTCGTCCGTATGGAGAAGCGAAGTCCTAGAGGTGTCTGTTTCTTCTGCAGGAACGTCTGCACCCTGGAATCAGCTCATTCCCTCTTGAAATCCATGAAGCAGGCCCTAGCCGATAAGTTGTTGGATGCCACCAAGTCACCGGTCCAACCAGGTTTGTAGCATCACCATGTAGATGCTCTTGTTTTTCGTCATGGTAAGTGGTGCCATGTGGCGATAGCCTGCCAAAGGCGCGATCGAGCGCGGCCCCCATCCCTGCGAGCAGCAATTTTTCAGCAGGCATGGCAAGCTGAGCCAGAACAGTGCGCTTTGTGCAGGCAGATTGTGGAATACAGGAAATATGCGAGCAAAGTCTTTGGAGCTTCTCCAGGATTGAAACCGCCGTAGCCGTCCAGCTGAACGGGGCCTTGGTCTAGTTGTAGGCGGCGATGAATTGCTTGATTTTGCCGATCAGCTCCTTGATGCTGGAGATGTTGCCGCGGCGGATCGCCCGCTGCGTGATGATTCCAAACCAACGCTCCACCTGGTTAAGCCAGGAGGCGTAGGTGGGGGTGTAGTGGATAGGGAAACGGGTCCGCTGGGCCAGCCAGGTGCGGACTTTGGCGTGCTTATGCGTGGCGTAGTTGTCGACGATCCGGTGGTGACGTGACCCCCATGCCGGTCACGTTCCACCGCCCCACCAGGCCGCTCAGGGCAATGCTGCAGAGCAAAGCGCAGAACCTGCGCGCCGTGGATGGTTGGGGTATGAGGTCGACCAACAAGCGTCAAAGGCAGCCTATGCAGACTCCGCGGAACGGGCCACGGCCGCAAAGGGCCAGCAAAGGGTGGAAACATCCCCTTTGTGAATTCGCCAGCAACAGAATGGTGATTGCAACATTCCATTGCACCCCCACGGCTTGTCCTAGCTTGCCACAGACTGGTGCCACTATCAAAGCTTGGCAAGCTGGCCGGCTTGTTGTCACGGTGTCGCTCCCGCACCTCTCCGCCGCAGCTTCTCCATGAACTGGCTTGCCGACACCATCGTCCTCTCACGGCTGCAGTTCGCCCTGACGGCGATCTTTCACATGCTCTGGCCCGTTCTCTCCACTGGGCTGGCGATCTATCTGGTGGTACTCGAAGCCATCTGGCTGCGCACACGCAACCCCCTGTATTACCACCAGTGCCGCTTCTGGGCAAAGCTCTACGTGCTCAACTTCGGCATCGGCGTGGCCTCGGGGCTGCCGATGGAGTTCCAGTTCGGCACCAACTGGGCGCCCCTATCCGAATTCGCCGGTGATTTCTTCGGCTCAGTGCTGGGCTTTGAGGGGGCGATGGCCTTCATGCTCGAGGCCGGTTTTCTCGGGATCATGCTGTACGGCTGGACGCGGGTGCCGCCGGCCATCCACTTCCTCTCCACGGTGATGGTGGCCTTCGGCGCCAACCTCTCGGTGTTCTGGATCCTCAGCGCCAACTCCTGGCTGCAGACCCCATCGGGCGGCACCTTCTCCGATGGTCACTTCCAGGTGCAGAACTATTTTGCTGCGATCAATAACCCCTTCATGGTCAAAAGTGTGATCCACATGGCCCTGGCCACGCTGGAAACTTCGATGCTCGTAGTGGCGGCGATCAGTGCCTGGTCGCTGATGCGCAGCAAGGCGCCGGAGTTTTTCCTGTTCTCCTTCAAGCTGGCGCTGGTGATCCTGCTGGCGGTAGCGCCGCTGCAGATTCTGGCCGGCCACGAAAGCGCTGTGCAGGTGGCCGAATACCAGCCCACCAAACTGGCGGCAATCGAGGCCCTCTGGGACGATCAGGCCGCCGGCAGCTCCCCCGCCTGGAGCGTGCTGGCAGCCCCTGATGAGGCTAGCGGCAGCAACCGCTGGAGCCTGGCGCTGCCTGGAGCCTTCAGCTGGATCCTGGAAACACGGCCCCAGCTCAGCCAGCCGTTGCGGGGTCTCAATAGCTGGCCCGCCGACCAACGGCCGCACATGGTGGGGCTGCTCTTCTATTCCTTCCGGGTGATGGTGGCGATCGGCCTGGCAGCAGCGGCCCTGATGGCCCTCAGCCTGCTGTTCTGGTGGCGCGGCCGCCTCAGCGCCGACAGCTTAGGCCAGTGGCCCTGGTTCAGCTGGGCCTGGATCCTCTCGGCCCCGGCCGGCTACCTGGCGATCGAATCGGGCTGGGTGGTGCGTTGCGTGGGCCGCCAGCCCTGGACCGTCTATGGCCAGCTGCGCACCGCTGACGCGGCCTCGGTCCTGCCCGCCGCAGAGGTGCTCACCAGCTTGAGCGGTTTCGCCGTGATCTACACGGTGCTACTGATCTTTGCGCTCTACTTCGGTTCCCAAATCATTGCCAAGGGCCCGAATCTCAGCCTCGAGCCCCCGAATGGTGGAGGGGCCAGCGTTCTTGCCAACCCCACCCCGAGCGCCTGAGCATGGACTTCCTCGAATGGTTCATGCCCACGGTCTGGTTCGTGATCCTGGCCCTGTTCCTGCTGCTCTATGTGATTCTCGATGGCTTTGATCTGGGGGTGGGCATCCTGTCGCTTACCTCAACGGGTGAGACCCAGCGCAGCGTGCTGATGACCAGCCTCGGCAATGTCTGGGATGCCAACGAAACCTGGCTGGTGCTGATGGGCGGTGCTCTATTTGGGGCCTTTCCGCTGGCCTACGGCACCATCCTCAAGGCGCTCTATGGCCCCATCTATCTGATGATCCTGGGACTGATCCTGCGGGCCGTCGCTTTTGAATTCCGCGAGAACTCCATCAATAAGCGTCCCTGGAATCTGATGTTCGGCATCGGCAGCTTGGTGGCTGCCGCCTCTCAGGGCATCTGCCTTGGCACCGTTCTCTCCGGCATCCCCACCGATGCCGCTGGCCACTTCACCGGCTCCGTCTGGATCTGGGTCAACCCCAGCAGCCTGCTGGTGGCTATTACGCTCATCCAGGGCTACGTTCTGATCGGTTCCACTTACCTGATCCTTAAAACCAGCGGTGAACTGCAGCGGCTCCACGTTCGCACCGCCCGTCTGGCGGCTGCCACCACCCTTGGTGGGGCCCTGCTGATCACGGTCACGGCACCCTTCGTGTCGGAGTCGCTACGCGAACGACTGTTCGATCCCTCCTTTCTGCCCTTTTTTGTGGTGTTGCCTCTCGTGGGCATTGCCTTGATCGTGCAGCTGTTCCGCAGCTTGGCGATGGAGCAGGAGATATGGCCATTTGTTTATACCGTTCTGTTGTTTGTCGTTAGCTTTGCTGGCTTAGGTGTAATGGTTTTCCCGGCGGTGATTCCGCCGTCGATCACGATCTTTCAGGCCTCAGCGTCGGTGAGTTCGCTGGTGTTCATGCTCACCTTTATTGGTGTACTGATCCCAATCATGCTATTTTATAATATCTATAACTATATTGCCTTCCGTGGCAAGGTGAGCACCGAATGAGATCAGCCTATGGGTCTGAATAAAGCAAAGCTATTCAACGAATGGCACTGATCCTCACCCTTCCTCGTATTCGTCCCTTCTTGCTGGGAGTTGTGCTCATCATCGGCCTGTCGGGGGGGACCGCTCTAGGCGACTGCCGAGGGATCTGCCATGCTCGCAGCGTAACAGAGTGGAATGTGAGTGAAACGTGCGATAAAGATCTTGGAGGATATCAAACGTGGGTAGCAGCATTAGAGCCATCGTGGCATGCTGTTTGAGTCGGACTTGAATCGAGGCCAACCAAAACTTAAAAAAACCAGCAACTTTACGGAAGTCGTCAATTATTAAGCCTTGAAGCTATTACCATGAAAGCATGGTTAGTGTTTTCCCCAGCCCTCACCCTTCAGGCCTCGATCATCGACCTCTGGGAATGGGCCTTGAAGGAATGCCTGCCCAAGAGGAGAGCCGCATTCAAGAGTACTCAAACTGGCTGCAATTCCATCGCCTCTGGGGGCAGCTACCTGATCTTGCCCGAAAAGAATTAGCGCGATCGCTACACCTGCTGAGGGTTGAAGCTGGAACGCTGATCTACCGTGAAGGTCAATCGTCACTGGGATTGTATCTGCTGAAGTGGGGGGCCGTAGAGATTCAGCGGCTTTCTCCGATCGGTCAATCACTCATTCGTCAGCGCAGTGCGGGTGAGCTTTTTGGCTACGTTTCGCTCCTGGCCAATCCAGGCAGCGCCCAACACCAGACGCAGGCCATCGCCCTGACAGCCAGTGAAATCTGGTTTTTGCCCCAGCGTCTGTTGCGGCAGCTCACGCAGCAGTACACCGAGATTGAGCATCTGT
>Ga0222626_1000125_pt1 | contig 56210 bp, 55 predicted proteins | sample AntAcemetageno91_FD_179862 | JGI IMG/M metagenome (GOLD analysis project Ga0222626, IMG submission 179862) | Saline water microbial communities from Ace Lake, Antarctica - #91 | ecosystem: Environmental > Aquatic > Non-marine Saline and Alkaline > Saline | place: Antarctica: Ace Lake | collected...
ACGGCTGAGAACAAAAAGGTAAGCGATAACGTATAAGCCCCAAAAACCAGGTCGATTTTAAGCTAATATCGACTTTAAGACCGGTGAAACTACGCGGCGCGGCTATCTTTTTAACAGGCTTTATTAATGGTTTACCAAGAGCTTTATTAACTCTGAAGGTAATAAAATATGTAGATCCTTCCTTCTCCCAATGAGGTAATCTTCTTTTGTACTGATGAACTAAGCTCAAGTCCTTTTTTAGTAATGGTTTTAGATTGCCATAATTTATGGCAGGCTGGAAAGTTTCGGCAGGCTGGAAAGCCTGCCCTACAGGTTTATTTTGAAGCCATTTTTTGATTCTTTCCTTTTTGCTCAATATCATGGGAAATCCATAATAAGTCTAAATAATTATCTGGCCTGTTTTTTCTGTGCTGTATCCTCCCAATGCTTGAACTCTCCTTTTGAACTCGGGAGAATTAATGGTATCAAGCAGGATCCGGATGTTTTCGGATTCATAAAATATTTCGGGGATAATCAGGTCATACTGTTCCGTGACCACCGGGATAAAATCGAGGTTCAGGGCCTTTGCGGCGGCATAGATTCCAAGGGCCACATCTACGGTGCCGCTGAGCACGGCCACGGCTACCGACATATGGGTAAATTCCTCGTTCTCATATCCGTTGACACAAGAGGGATCGATGCCCAGCTGCGTTAAGCGGAAATCCAGAAGAATTCTTGTGCCGGAGCCTGCCTGCCGGTTGATGAACGTGATATCCTTACGGCCAAGATCCTCAATGCCGTTGATGGCCTTGGGATTTCCCGGAAATACAATCAATCCCTGATCCCGAAGAACAAGATTCACCAGTTTTACTCCGACATCGGGGAGATATTTTTTGATATAGGATATATTGTAAGAACCGTCCCGGGTATCCAGAAGATGTGATCCTGCCAAATGGCAAACCCCTTTTTTAATGGCCATCAGACCGCCCATGCTGCCCACATGGCTTGATGAGAGGGTAAGATTTTTATGTCCGAAGCGAATCTGGTCTGCCAGAATATCCAAGGTGTTGTCATGGCTTCCCACCACCACCACCGTATTTTTAATGGAAGACAGAGGACGCAACAGTTCAGCCGTGACCGGCTCATGGGGCGGTAACCCTTCAATATTATTCGGTACCCGGATAATGCCGTCCGCCTGGGTTAGAGTGGTGATACACCCGGCGCCACGGGGCAGGGGAGTGGCCACAATTCTGTTGCCCACAGCTCCCAGCTTTACCCGTAAAAATTCTTCGACACCAAGTTTTGAGGCAATCTTTTTTGTCGGCTCAACCGGAACCGTGGGCCTTTGTTTTTCCGGCTGTCCCAGCATCAATGATAATAACGGACCCACAAACTGTTCAAAGGCAATTATTGCAGATACCGGGTACCCCGGAATACCGAAGATGGGTTTGTCTTTTATTGCGCCGATGATAAGAGGCTTTCCGGGCATGATTGTGACGCCGTGGACCAGTACCCGGCCGAGATCATCAATAACATTTCTGGTATAATCCTCAGATCCTGCCGACGATCCGCCAACGGTCAGTACCATATCAAAATCAGTGTTGACCGCATCCAGAATTGCTTGTTTTATTATTTCAGGATCATCGGTCAGCATTTCATGACGGACAAAGCTGCCGCCCCACGACTCGATCAGTTTGCCGAGAACAAAAGAATTTGTTTCAAGCACCTGACCCGGCTTAAGATTTTCAAGAGATGTTTTACGCCAGTCCACCAGTTCGGAGCCTGTGGGAATAACCAGTACATTTGGTTTTTTCCTTACCGGCACCCTAAAGACGCCTCCTGAAAGAAGGGCTCCCACACAATAGGGAGTTACGACATGGTTATGGGGGAAGAGAAGCTCTGTTGCCACGATATCTTCACCGACTTTTCGGACGTTTTGCCAGGGGAATGCCGGCGCCTCAATTTCAACCCGGCCTTGGCCCATATCATTAACATGCTCTATCATGATGACCGCGTCGGTGTTTTTAGGCATGACGTGTCCGGTATTTATATAAAAAGCGTCCGTATCCATAACCAGTTCCTTTGGCCGTGTTTCAGAAGCGCCAAAGGTCTTTGCCGCTGTTACGGCGATTCCGTCCATTGCAGCCAGGTGAAAGTTGGGAGAAGAAATTACGGCGAATACCGGTTCCGCCAGAACCCGGTCCACTGCGTCAGGAACCGAAATCGTCTCTTTTAAAAGAGGTTGAGAGAGGGAGAACCGCTCAAAGAGGATTCGGCGAGCCTGTTTGAGGGTTTTCATATTTAAATATATATTACGTTGGATGCTCATTCCATTACTCCATTATTCCAATTGGCCACGCCCAAAAGTTCTACTTCTTGGTAATATCCAATATCGAATTTTCAATATCCAATTTCCAAGTATTTTTCAGTTGAACATTGATCATTGGATATTTTAACATCCAAAATATTTTTTCAATGTTCCTTTGATAATTGCCTAAACGGGAATCACCTCGACCTCGGCCCCTTTGTCCAGCCCTTCTGTGTTCACCCCGATTTCAATCAGTCCGTGGGCGTTTACCATTGTGTTTATAAGTCCTGATTTTCCAAGAATCGGCTCGGCCCAAAGTACGCCGTTTTTCTCATTCAAACGTACCCGGATATAATCGGCGCGTCCCTGGGAAGATGAAATATTTCTACTCAGTTGCGCTAAAAGTTTGAAATCTTTTTTGTGTTCAATGGAAAGGCCGCTGATTTGCTCAATAAAGGGTTTAACCACAACTTCAAAGACGACCATGGCCGAAACCACTTGCCCGGGCAGGCCCCATATGGCCTGATGATGTGATTTGGCCAGAATCGTTGGTTTTCCCGGGCTTATAGAGATGCCGTGTACAAGGATTTGGGCATCAGGGAGTGCGGTGAGTACCTCGATGGTAAAATCTCGGGTGCCCACTGAACTTCCTCCTGAAATCAAGACCATATCCGTTTTGTCCAGGGCCAGGGTGCATTTTTTCAAAAGATCATTAAAGTCGTCCCGAACAATTCCGAAGTCAACCGGATCCGCCCCGGCATTTTTTACAAGGCCGGAGAGGGTATACATGTTTATATCCCGAATTTGGCCGGGACCGGGCCGTTCATTAATGGGAACAATTTCGTCTCCGGTAGAGATAATACCGATTACCGGTTTTTTGTAAACCCTGATCCTGTTTTGGCCAAAAGCGGCCAGAAGTCCGGTTTCCTGGGCTCTGAGTCTTTTCCCGCCTGGAACCAGGACCGCACCTTTACTGATATCTTCGCCTTTTTCAAGAATATTCTGTCCGGGAGCAACGCTTCGGTATACCTCAATACTTGTGTGGTCCACCGCTTCCGTGTGTTCTATCATGATAACACTGTCGGCCCCCTCCGGTAACATGCCTCCGGTTGAGATTCCTGCGGCTTGCCCGATTCCGACGAAAAAAACGGGGGATTCTCCCATAATGACAGAGCCTACAACAGAAAGATATGCGGGATTTGCTTCGGATGCACCAAAGGTCGAGGAAGCACGGACCGCATAACCGTCCATGGTGGATCGCATAAAATCAGGAAGGTCCACGTCCGCATCAATATCTTGGGCAAGAATCCTTCCGACTGCTTCACTGAGCGGCACTTGTTCAGTATCAACCATAGGAAAATCAGATATGTATTCCAGGACCTTTTTTAAATCCGTAACTTTGAAAAATTCTTTCATAACTACCAATTACTCCATTATTCTATAAAATCTGACACAAATCTGTAACAGGTTTACTGGTTCCATGAGTATTTTTGGCACAATGTTTTTGTCTGAAAAATAAGGCAATTTTTAACAAAACTTCGAAGTCTGTAGATATAATATGACGGCTGTTTATGTGTCAAGGAATGGACTGTGAAATGTTCACATTTAAACGGAATAAGATATAAGGCAATATATTGATCCTTTGGAAATGTTGTTTTCTCCTTGATAAAATTAGTTTTTTTATTTAAATGACTCTGTATGGGTTATATCTTCGATTTTAATGACGCTGTGGCATACGAAAAATGGTTTGACAATCCTCGAAACCGGTTTGTTGCCGAGCTGGAAAACCGGCTTATGCTCAATTTGCTGAAACCTGCCATAGGGGAGAGTGTTTTGGAAATCGGTTGCGGAACCGGCGCCGGCCTGCTTACATTTATAGATGCCGGAGTCCAGGTAACAGGAATTGATCCATCTCCTTATATGCTAGATATTGCACTAAAAAATGTAGGGAATCGTGCGGATCTCCACCGTGGCTTTGCAGAGGATCTTCCCTTTGAAGATAACTCCTTTAACCATGCATGTTTTTTTACCACCCTGGAATTTATCGAAGATCCCAAACGGGCTATTGAAGAGGCAAGCAGAGTTGCAAAAGACAGGATATTCCTGGGAGTTTTGAATCGTTATGCGCTCAAAGGGATTCAACGAAGGGTCAAAGGAATTTTTACCAGTACCATATATAACCGGGCTCATTTTTTCAGTATCTGGGAGCTTAAACAGATCATTCGGTCGATTTTAGGGGATGTACCCATATCATGGCGTACCGTATGTCATTTCCCGGCGGCAACCGGCTGGATGACCCGCAGGATGGAACGGTCCGCCATGTTGCAAAGATGCCCGTGCGGAGCTTTTATCGGCATGGTGGTAACCCTTGTTCCCCGTTTTAGAACCCGGCCCCTTACCGTGCCGATTAAAGCAAAACATACCACCGGTGCAGCGGCCGGATAGGAAAGTTCAAAGTTTAACTTTGGGTCAGGAGGCCGAATTATGGAAGCTTATTTATATGAACGGCTAGAGGAAAACAAGGTTAAATGCAACCTTTGCAACCATGAGTGTGTCATAAAAGAGGGGCGTCGCGGAATATGCGGTGTCAGGGAAAACCGTGGAGGGGTTCTCAACACTCTGGTTTACGGAAAGCTGATTGCCCGTAATATCGATCCGATCGAAAAAAAACCGCTTTTTCATCTCATGCCCGGAAGCCTTTCCTATTCCATAGCAACGGTAGGATGCAATTTTAAGTGTAAATTCTGCCAGAACGCGGATATTGCCCAGATGCCGTCGGACCGCAACGGGATGATTATGGGTGATCCTTTCTCGCCCAAAGATATTGTTGATGCCGCCTTAAAGGGGGATTGCAAAACCATAGCCTATACTTATACCGAACCCACCGTCTTTTTTGAATTTGCCTATGATACCGCAAAGCTTGCTCACCAAAAGCAAATTAAAAATGTGTTTGTCACCAATGGATACATGAGTGCCCAAGCCCTTAACATGATAAGTCCCTATCTTGATGCGGCCAATGTTGACTTGAAAGCTTACACCAATGATTTTTATAAAACCTATTGCGGGGCCAAGCTGGCGCCTGTTAAAGAGACGTTAAAACTGCTGAAGTCCCTGGGTGTTTTTGTGGAGGTTACCACATTGATTATTCCGGGGTTAAACGATGCCAGGGATGAGCTTGAAAACCTGGCTTCCTTTCTGGCGGGTTCTCTGGGAACGGACACCCCCTGGCATATCAGCCGGTTTCATCCCACATACAAGCTGATGGATCGACCGTCAACGCCGGTTAAGACTCTGAATATGGCTCGTGAAATCGGGATAGAGGCAGGATTAAAATATGTTTATACCGGTAATGTGCCCGGCGAGAGCGGGGAGAAGACATTCTGTTATCAGTGCGGTAAGCTTCTGATTGACCGGTGGGGGTTTTTTATCAGGCAAAACCAGATCAAAAACGGTCAATGTTCCTACTGTGGCGCCCATATCCATGGTGTGGGGATGTAAGTTAGAAGTTGCAAGTGTTGAAAATTGAAAAAAAACAAAAAAAACCACGTGTCAGTGTCATTATTCCCACGTATAATCGCGGCTGGATAATCAAAGAGGCAATCGATTCTGTCCTGGCCCAGGTTTTTAAAGATTTTGAACTTATTGTTGTTGATGACGGATCAATAGATAATACTCTCGAAATCCTCAATTCAATTCAGTGCGATATCAAGGTGCTCCGGCAGAGCAATCATGGGGTGAGTGCGGCAAGAAACCGGGGGATTGCGGCTGCATCAGGACACTTTATCGCTTTCCTTGATTCGGACGATCTCTGGCTTCCGCAAAAGCTGGCACACCAGGTTGATTTTTTCAATTCAAACCCGGATGCTTATATTTGCCAGACCGAGGAGATATGGGTCAGAAACAATGTGAGAGTCAATCCCAAAAAGAGGCACAAAAAGCCTTGGGGAATGATTTTTGAACCCTCCCTGGCCCTGTGTCTGGTCAGTCCGTCGGCCGTGATGATCAGACGCTCTCTGTTTGAAAAAGTGGGGGGGTTTGATGAAACACTCCCTGCTTGCGAAGACTATGATTTATGGCTCAGAATAAGCTGCCGATATCCGGTTTACCTTATCGAAACTCCGCTGATCATTAAACGGGGCGGACATAATGACCAGCTTTCCGCCTCTTTCGGTCTCGACAAATTCCGAATAAAATCCTTAACCAAAATAATTGAAAGCGGCCTGCTTTCAAAGACCCAGTACGAGGCGGCGGTAAAAACCCTCAAACAAAAATGTATGATTTATGCGGCCGGATGTCGAAAACGGGGACGGGAAGATGAAGCGGTGTATTATATGTCCCTTTCAGAAAGATGTTGAGGGTGTAAATCAAGACTGTTGTTTGCCAGGATTGCCATGGCGATTTGGTTTCAGGTGTCAGGTTTCAGGAAGCATGTTCAGTAGTAATGGGCCAGCCCTGAGGGAACGAAACATCATTTACGCCATACACTGCCGTTTCCTCAGCTAACTGCCAAGGTTCTGATTTACACCCGTTTTCCCCTTAACCCTGACACCTGAAACCTGAAACCCGGTCTTTTTTATACCATCCTTTCAATTTCCTGTAGCTTTTTTTCAAGCCGGTTTTTGGAAATCCGAACAGGGGTTTTAAGTTCCTGTGCAAAAACAGAGACTTTGTATTCTTCAATCAACCAGAAATAACTTTCCACAGCCGCTTTTTTTTCTGCGGATGCAGCCGGCGATAATTCTTGCAGCAGTTTATTAAGACGTTCGGTAAAAAACCGGACTTGTTTTTCCTTTTCCCTGTCCTTTTCAAAATTAACCAAAGCTCTTTGGGCACGTACACCCATCGCCTTTATATATCTTACCAGGTGGATAAGACGATCGGTGTCGTAAAGATCCATAAACGTGTCAGGGACAAGCTTTGCAAGTTCCTCTCTTAAGTCTTCTAAAAATTTAAGGGCGGCAGGGTTTGTGCGGCAAGCGATTTCCAGGCTATACAGTACGGTTCTGGTTTCATGATAAGCCTCAAGAACGGACAGGCTTCGATCCAATAGTTTTCGACCGCTTGAAAGAATTGCCGGCGCCACGGATTCGGCATGTGAATAAAAGGCATCTCTGGATCTTATGTTTTTACAAAACAGGGTGTTGATAATATTTTCATAAAGCTTTTCTTCAAAGCGTTTGGCGCCTCCAAAATAATTGGCCGTTTTTTCCTTTTTTTTAGGCAGGATCAACGCTTTTTTTAAAAACTTTAGATCCTTTGAAAAATAGATGGCAAATAACCCGGCAACACCATTTTTGTGAAAATCGACCGCTTGGTCCGGGTGGAGAAACAGGCGAAAAGTTACGCTCTTTTCCTGCTGAGATGCTTTTTGAAGACCGGGGTAAACAAGCCATTTTGAGTTGTTTTCACCTGTGATACCGATGCTTTCGGGTAAATCCGGAAAGTCCCAGCAGGTGATGCCGGTCCTTTCCCATTTTTTTCTGGCAGATTTGAATTCCCCGGATTCTTTTGGATCGATTTTACTTGAAATGGTCCGGCGTAAAATTGACGGGTCTCTGCCCGAGCAAAGTTCCTTGCCTTTCTGGTCGGTAATGGATATGCGCATTTTAAGATGGTCCGGCAAAAGATCTGAAGGCCAGGCCGATGCAGGGATATCAATACCCAAGCGATTATAAATGAAATTTCCAAGCTCTGTTATCAAAGAACCTTGCGTTTTCGGCATTTCATTGATGATTGCATCCACCGTATTCGCAATCGGCACCAGTTTTTTACGGAAAATTTTGGGAAGACCTTTGATAAGCGCGGTTATTTTTTTTCTGTAGAGTCCGGGTACCAGCCAGTCCAGTGATTGCCAAGGAACTTTTGGGGCATGGGATGCGGGTATTTTTACGGTTGCACCGTCCTCGTTTTTTTCGGGGTCGAATGTGTAGACACAATCAAATCTGTGGTTTCCTAAATTAATACTGTCAGGATAAAGAGAGAGTTCTTTTTCATCCGGGTGATACCGAAGAATATCCTCTAATTTCATTCGTAAAAAAAGATCGCCGCCCCTTTGTTTGATATGTGTTGAAAGGGTTCTCATATCATAACATCCGTTTAACCGTTTATGGTAGAACTCGAACAATTCGGCATCACTGACAAGAACATCCCTTTTTCTGATCTTATCTTCCATGCTTTCAGCTTCATCAATCAGTTTCTGGTTGTGCAGCATAAAATCAAACTTTTTTTTAACATCACCATGTACCAGCGCGCTTTGAATAAAAATGTCAGATGCCTGGTCAGGATCAATCCTGCCATAGGATACGGGTCGTTGGGGAACGATAATAAGGCCAAAAAGGCTTACCTGTTCGGAAGCGACAACTTCTCCCCGGTTTCTTTCCCAGTGTGGATCAAGATAGGTATATTTGCACAGGTTTCCGCCCAGTTTTTCCAGCCACACGCTGTCAATGTTTGCGCATGTCCTGGCAAACAGCCGCGATGTTTCAATCAGTTCTGCAGCCACAACCCATGTTTTTGAAGTGTTGAAAAGGGTTGATCCCGGAAAGATCATCACTTGTTTTTCTTTTGTGGCTTGAAAGATATTTTTTTCCTTTTTCACTGCAATGTTGGAGAGAAAACCGCTCAAAATCGATTTGTGAATGGAAATATAAAGACTTCCGAATTCAGAGAGATGATCAGGATGTTTGGCTTTTGACGGTTGAGCCGGAGGACTCTGTTTTATTCGGGCCTCTTTGGCCCGATGTTTGTTTTCACCCAAACCGTATTCTCTGAGTACTTCACAAAGCTGGGCATGGATATCCCGCCATTCTCTCATCCTTTTAAAAGAAAGAAAGTGGGTCTTGCAAAATTTCTTTATGCTTCTTGTGGTTTTTTCTTTTTCCCGGATCCGGTGGTATTTTCGCCAGATATTAAGAAGCGTGATAAAATCGGAAGAAGGATCATTAAAGGTTTTGTGAATTTGATCGGCTTGCTGAGCTTTTTCTGAGGGCCGTTCTCTGGGGTCCGGTATACTCAGCGCAGCGGCAATAACCGTAATCTCTTCAAGACATCCCTGGGTCTGTGCTTCAATGAGCATCCGGGATATTCTGGGGTCAACCGGTATTTTTGCCATAAGCGCACCCCTTTGGGTGAGCGAATAGCTTGTTTTTGCTTTTGATTTCTTTTGTTGCGGCCCGGGAACGATGGCTCCAAGTTCATAAAGAAGATCAAACCCATCCTGTATGCTCTTTGATGCCGGCCGATCAATAAAGGGAAAATCCGATATATCGCCCAGTTTCAGTGAGATCATTCTTAGGATGACTTCGGCAAGGTTGGCTCTTAAAATTTCCGGGGAAGTAAAAAGCGGACGGTTCTCAAACTCCTGTTCGGAAAAAAGCCGTATGCATATCCCGTTTTGAACCCTGCCGCATCTTCCTTTTCGCTGATCCGCACTACTTTTTGATATTGCGGTGACCGGAAGGGAAGTGGTTCTTGATCTTGGATTGTACCGGGAGATGCGCGCAAGTCCGGTGTCGATGACATATTTAATTCCGGGTATGGTTATGGAGGTTTCCGCAATATTGGTTGCAACAATTATCTTTCTGGAAGGAATACGCGAGAAAACTTTTGATTGCTCGGAACCCGAAAGTCTGGCAAAGAGCGGAAAGATAACCGTGTTTTTGTAATTCTTTGCTTTAATGAGTTCACAGGTGTCTCGAATATCCTGTTCGGTGGGCATGAAAACGAGGATATCTCCAAAGCGGCTTTTAGGTTGCAGGTTGTCAATTTCACTGACAGCCATTTCAACATGGGTTTGTTCATCATCATCTTCGAGTTTTGAGTCAATCGCGGAATAGCGTATTTCCACCGGGTACATGCGACCGGATACTTCTATCACCGGCGCATTGTCAAAAGCCGCTGAAAATTTCTCCGTGTCAATGGTTGCAGAGGTTATGATAATTTTAAGGTCTTTTCTTTTTTTCAAAAGGGTCTTTAAAATTCCCAGGATAAAATCAATATTCAAACTTCTTTCATGGGCTTCATCAATAATAATAGTATCGTATTCATTCAGATACGGATCATTCTGGGTTTCAGCCAGGAGGATACCGTCTGTCATGATTTTAATAAATGCATGGGGACCGGTTTTATCTTTGAATCTGATTTTATACCCCACGGACTTGCCCAGTTCTTCTCCGAGTTCTTCGGCAATACGTTCGGAGACAGTGGTTGCAGCGATCCTTCTCGGCTGAGTGCAGCCGATCTTGCCGTCGATGCCGCGTCCGGCCGCAAGACAAAATTTTGGTATTTGGGTGGTTTTACCGGAACCGGTCTCACCGGAAATTATGACCACCGAGTTTTTGGAAATAGAATCTATTATTTGGTCTTTTTTAGAAAAAATGGGGAGGGCATCATTATAGATCGGTTTCGGGCGGTTTGCTTTTCGCCATGATTTCTTTTTGATGGATGTTTGAAGCCTTTTTTCCAGCCGAACCCGTTTGTTTTTAACGGTATCTTCAGACGCGAATTTGATTCCGGATTTTTTAATCCGTATGATTTCACGACGGATTGCGTGTCTATCGGCACGAAGCGCTTTAGGTAAAAGCGACTCAATTTTTTTCAACATATTATGGTAGATACAAATTGACTGTTTTTGAATCCTAAAGAGTTTGAAAATAACTGTTACGAACGTTTTAAGGCTTTTTTTAGTGCGGCCGAGTGAAATTTTCCGGCCAGATGGACCGGGCTTTTACCGTAAATCGGGTCCCAGCCTGCACCGTCTGCTATGCAGTAGTATTGCACATCCAGGCCGATACGAATGATTGCTTCTTCAACGGGAAGGTTCTCAACGCGACGCGCTGTTTCCCAGGTCGCGCCACACGGAGCCCCGCGCAGCACGGTAATTCGGGTAATAATTCCATCGACAACCTTTACTGCAAACTCGGGTGCGCCAAACATGTTTCCATAATGACCCAGGCAGACCTGCCGGGATAGAGCGCATCAGGTCGGAGGGGTAAATGCCCCCTTGACACGAAATTTCTTTCCCGAGGCCACCACGGGGATTTTTTTGTCCCGGCAAACCACGGCAAGGTCATAAGAAAGGTCCGGATGTTTCAGATAATCCAGAACCAGATCGGCCTCAATGTTACTATGAATATATTCTTTTGTATCGTCAATCACCGTAGGAAGATGAGCATCGATGGATACGACTTCTATGGAAAAGTGGTTGTTTCCGTAAAGTTTGACACCTTCTATTTTTTGTAATACCGCTGCCGGTTTGCTGAAAAACCAAAATGTTTTGGATTCCGGAAGCGGGCTTTTCTGATGGATCCTTTGCGTTACTGTTGTGAGTGAATTCTAAATTGTTCATTTTATGTCTTTATTAATAATTATGGCGAGACCTTTGCAAAGGTCTCGTGTTTATTTCTGCTCATCGTTATAAAGGGAATTCATGCCGAAACGTTCAAACCACCACTCTTCTGCCGAGATATAATTTTTGACCTCTTGTTCGGAAAAAGAAAATTTATAGTTTTTACAGTAATCATTAATCACCCGGTATGCATCGATAATCCGGGTTGTCATTTCCTTGCATTTTTTTTTGTTTTCCCTACATCGGTCCGGATGCCATTTGCGGATGAGATTTCTATAATTAGACTTGATTTGTTCCATGGTTGCCTGTTCAGACAATTCCAGCACCATCCTTGCTTCATTAATTTGTTGATACTTTTTCATTCCGTGGTCTCATCCTTAAACCTATTGCGGCAGGTCCATCCCGCCCGGATTCATTGTTCGTGAATTTAAGGCCACACGGTGTCGGGCTTTTACATTTTGCTTTCCGTCCAGAACATTTCGAATGGTTTCAGCTATTTCTTGTTTTAATACCGGTTTTGAAATAAATGCCCGGATTCCTAATGCCATGGCTTTTTTTTCATCGATATTATAGTTGAATCCGGAAGATAATATAACGGGAATATCAGGCCTGATATTCATAAGTTCTATGGCCAGTTTTTCTCCGGTTATATTGGGCATGGTCATGTCTGTGATCACAAGATCGAATCTGTCAGGTTTCTTTCGAAACAACTCCAGTGCGTCACTGCTTTTTGTTATCATTTCGACTTGATATCCTAAGGACTCAAGCAATTGTTTCCCCATATTTGCCAGAACCGGTTCATCATCAATAAAAAGAATATGCTCCGTTCCTTTTGGAATCGGTGCCTTTGTCCTTTGTTCCGGGGTTATACGTCTTTCGATGGCTGGAATGAAGACTTTAAAGATTGAGCCTTTGCCGACTTTGCTAAAGGCATAGATGACCCCGCCAATATTTTTCACAATTCCGTGAATTACGGAAAGCCCAAGACCGGTTCCGTGTTCTCTTGTTTTTGTCGTAAAAAATGGATCAAAAATACGGTTTAGCATTTCAGGAGCTATGCCGTGTCCGGTATCGCACACACTCATATTAAGGTATGGACCTGCTTTCAAATCAGGATATTTTCCTGATAAATCGGTGTCTATTTCCACACTTTCCAAATCAACGGCAAGTATGCCGCCTTTTTCGCGCATGGAATGTGACGCATTAACGCAAAGATTCATTAAAATTTGATGAATTTGTGTAGGATCTGACAGTGCCATGGCGTCGGTTTTAATGTTTTTTCGTATTTCTATGGTCGTCGGCAAAGACGCTCTGAGCAACGTAAGCGTTTCTTTGACAATAAGATCTATTTGAACCAGGCTGAGTTCGTTTTCGGTTTGTCGGCTGAAAGTTAGAATCTGCCTCACCAGGTCTGTGGCGCGTTTGCTGGCTTCAAGAATTTCATGAAGATTTTTTCGAACCGGCGAATTTTCTTCTAATTCATCAAAAGAAAGCTCTGAATAGCCGATAATCGAAAAGAGAATGTTGTTGAAATCATGGGCAATCCCTCCTGCCAGAGTTCCTATGGCCTCCATCTTCTGGGACTGCCTCAACGACCTTTCAAGGAATTTTTGCTTGGTAATATCGCGCGCAATAACTTGAATGGCGGGTTTGCCCTCAAGGGTCATGGGCAATGTTACAATATCCAGGTGGATTGGGTCGTTATCTTTTCCCGTGAATATCTCTTCAAACCGGGTTATGTTTTTTTCATTAGTTACATCATCATCCGAGACAAAGTTGACGTCTTGTGGTAAATTTAAAGCCGTTCTATCCAAAGTCGTCTTCTCGAAAAGATTGTCCGAAATTCTTTCCAGTATTTTTTTCATACTATGGTTGGCAAACATCACTTCGTCTTCACGCTGTATGGCAATCCCGTCAGGCGAGTGGTGGACCAATTGACGGTACCGTTTTTCACTTTCCCAAAGCGACCGGGTCCTTTCGATAACCAGATGTTCCAGTTCCTCTTGATGTTTTAAATTTTGATCCTCCAGCATTTTGACTTTCAGCGCATTCCTGACGGTTTTGAGAATCGCATCTTTGCGAATGGGTTTGTACAGATAGTCAAATGCTCCGGCACGCAATGATTCAGAAGTGGTTTCAATGGTAGGCCTGCCGGTCATCATGATCACTTGAACATACGGCGAAATTTTACGGATGGCTTTTAGCAGATCTACCCCGGTCATTCGGGGTAGAATAATATCAGAGACAACCACGTCAAAATCGGTCTTTTCAAATAATTCAATGGCCTTATCGGCATCCTCTGCCACCTGCACGTCATGTTTGTCTTTTGTCAGGAATGCACTTAAAGTGATACGGATGCTTTCTTCGTCGTCGACCACCAGAATTTTTCCCATTATTTGTCTCCTTATCAGCGCTACCTTTTATGCCGAATTTCACAGACAATCAACCATACCCTCGGTCGGAAGTCAACCATCATCTTGCAGTATTCTTTCCAATAACAACCTGAAATCGTCGCAAAATAGCATCCATATCTTCTTGACAAAAAAAAGATTTGAAAGTAGTTTTGCAATAAAAGGTTACGTGTGTAATTCACTGATATTGGTTAACAGCGGTCATTTATTATTTTCCATCGGAATTCGAAGGTCTGGTTTCAGGTGTCGGGTGTCAGGTGTCAGGAGGACGAACGTAAGAGCTGACACCTGAACACTGACACCTGAAACCTGGATTGCTTGAGCTAAATCACCAACATTCGAACGAACTTGAATTGATGAAAGATGACGTATTTTATACCCGGACAATGGCAAAAGTCTATGCCGGGCAGGGCAATTTGGGTAAAGCGGCAGAAATCTATACCTACCTGTTGAAAAAAGACCCGGGTCGCCGGGATCTCGTTGATGCGCTTGCTGAAATTAATAGCAAAGGCTTTGATAAAGATAGAGAGAACCTCTTGGTTTTGTTTACCGAATGGATCGATCTTTTGCTTAAGTATAGCCGCATGCAACAGCTTAAGAAGCTAAAAAAATATATCGGTGGCGAAAAATGAAACGTATGATTAATAACAAAAACATCGTGCTGGGGGTGTCCGGAGGGATTGCCGCATACAAGAGCGTCGAGCTTTTAAGGCTCCTTATAAAGGAGGAGGCGAACGTCAGGGTTATTATGACGAAGAACGCCTCAGAGTTTGTAACGCCGCTGACTTTTTGGGCCTTATCGCATCAACCCGTCTGTACCGGTCTCTTTGAAACGGTTGATGATGCCTCCATCAGACACATTGATTGGGCGAATCAAGCGGATGCGGTGATTATTGCACCGGCAACGGCAAACATTATCGGCAAGATCGCTCACGGGATTGCCGATGATGCGTTGAGCACTTTCATCCTGGCGGTAACATGTCCGGTAATCGTCTGCCCTGCCATGAACACGAATATGTTTGAAGCAAAAGCGGTCCAAAGGAATCTTGAGAGACTCAAATCCGATGGGCATTTTGTCATAGAACCGGAATCAGGGGAACTTGCTTGCGGCACAACCGGACTCGGCCGCCTTCCTGAACCCGAAGATATACTTGACAGGCTGTTGTTCTATCTTTCGCCCAAAGATTTGAAAGGTAAACGGATACTGGTAACCGCCGGCCCGACTCGTGAATTTATCGATCCGGTTCGGTTCATCAGCAATCCTTCTTCCGGCAAGATGGGCTTTGCGGTGGCAAGGGCTGCGGAACAAAGGGGAGGCGACGTTGTTTTGATAACCGGCCCCACAATTCTTCCCGATCCAAATAACGTGACAGTTGTCAGGGTCGAAACGGCCCGGGACATGGCTCTTGCCGTATTTGACCACATGGAACAATCTGAAATAATTATTAAGGCGGCAGCGGTTTCCGATTACCGGCCAAAGGAGCCGTGCGAACAGAAGATCAAGAAGGAAAAAGATGAGCTGGTTTTGTTACTGGAAAAAACCCAAGATATTTTGAAAGAGGTTGGGAGGAGAAAAAAAGACCACATACTTGTCGGGTTTGCTGCGGAAACGGAAAATCTTGAAGCGTATGCCGAAAAAAAACTGGTTGAAAAAAATCTTGATATTATTGTGGGAAATCTCGTGGGGCGTCCGGCTTCGGGTTTTGGTGTTGACACCAATACGGTGACCCTATTTTATAGAGACGGCACAAAAGAGGCTATTCCTGAAATGCAAAAACATGATGTCGCCCACATTCTTCTGGATCGGATAGTAAGAAGAACTTAGGGGCGTTGTCCGAATTGGAATAATGGAATGATGGATTTGTTTTACAATTTAAATGGGTTGTTTTCGCGCTTACCCCCAATATTCCAGCATTCCATTATTCCAGTTGTGAGTGAAGCGAACTAATTTGTAATCATGTTAAAAATTTAAAATATAACCAGTTAATATTATACAGATGTCTTATAAAAGCGATTTTGATACGACACTTGAAGAACTCTGCGAAGCCTTTCGATTCCTATCCCAAACCGGTTGCCATGGGTTTGACTGTTCAAAGGAAAGTCTTAACATAATGGAATCTTGGGGACATAAACAGGCACGTTCACCGGAAACCCTGGAGTCGATTCGAATGGATCTGGGTGACTGTCGCCGCTGCCGGCTTTCGGAAAGCCGAAAACATATTGTTTTTGGCGCGGGTGATCCTCATGCAAGACTGGTATTTGTGGGCGAAGGGCCGGGCTATGATGAGGATCAAAAAGGGGAACCGTTTATCGGGGCTGCCGGCAAGCTTCTTACAAAGATAATAGAGGCCATAAAGTATACCCGCGATCAGGTGTATATATGTAATATCATAAAGTGCCGCCCTCCGGGGAACAGAAATCCGCTTCCGGACGAGATAGAGGCATGTTTGCCTTTTTTAAAGCGTCAGCTTGCGGCCATAAAGCCGGATGTTATATGTGCCTTGGGGGCGTTTGCCGCACAGGCACTGCTGGATACAACACTGCCGATTTCAAAACTCAAGGGGCGGTTTCATGATTATAACGGGATACGGGTGTTGCCCACATATCACCCGGCCTACCTTCTTCGCAACCCCGGCAAAAAGCGTGATGTCTGGGAGGATATGCAAAAATTGATGAAGGCGTTGGATACTTAGTTCCTTATTTATAAATTTTAATAGCCTAATTATATCAATATGTTGTGAAAATTTCAATATGAAATATATCTATATTATATTAACATTGTCGTTGTTTTTATTCTGCTGTCCCGGAAACGCTGTTGAAGCATCAAATGAGATCTATGTTATCCGGATGTCGGGTGCCATCAGTCCGGCGACGGCCGGTTTTTTGAAAAAGGGGATTATCAAAGCTTCCGAAGAAGGTGCTTCATGTATTATCGTCGAGCTTGACACCCCGGGAGGGCTTGCCGAATCCATGCGTGAGATTGTAATGGCAATTTTTGCAAGCAAGGTCCCGGTTCTGATTTATGTGGCCCCGAGCGGGGCCAGGGCCGCTTCCGCAGGCGTAATGATCACCATGGCGGCAGACATTGCAGCCATGGCACCGGGGACAAACATCGGTGCGGCGCATCCGGTGGGGGCCGGCGGCAAGGAAATCAGTGGTACCATGTCCGAAAAGGTGGTAAATGACATGGTGGCGTATGCAAGGAGTATCGCAGAAAAAAGGGGAAGAAACGCCGATTGGGTAGAAAAGGCTGTCCGAAAAAGCGTTTCCGTGACGGAAACCGAGGCGCTCAAGGCGAATGTCATCGATGTTGTGGCAAAGGACATAGATGATCTGATCCGTCAGATCAACGGACGCAAGATTCAAGACAAAGGGGTTTTAACACTCGATAACGTCAAAAAAACCATACTCAAAGAGGATTTAAGAACCAAAATATTAAAGATCATCAGCGATCCCAATATTGCGTATATTCTTATGATGATTGGTCTTGCCGGTCTTTACTTTGAATTGTCACACCCCGGCGCGGTGCTTCCCGGGGTTGTGGGCGGGATTTCCATTATTCTGGCGTTCTTCGCGTTTCAGACCATACCGGTTAACTATGCAGGATTCTTACTTATCGTTCTTGCCCTTATTTTTTTCATTATGGAGATGAAGATCGCAAGTTACGGGCTTTTGAGTATAGCGGGCATTACTTCGCTTTTGCTCGGCTCTATTATGTTATTTGAAAACAGCGGCACCGGTATGAGACTGTCATGGCAAGTGCTCATACCCACCCTTGTTCTGATTTCAGGCTTTTTTGTGGTTGTTTCGGGTCTTGTTTTTAAATCACATCTGTCTAAACCCAGAACCGGCGCGCAGGGCTTGATCGGGGAAATCGGAGTGGTCAGAGAATCTCTCATGCCCGAGGGAAAGGTGTTTGTGCACGGAGAACTGTGGAATGCAACCTCAAAAGATCCAATCCAAACCGGTGCCAGGATCCGGGTTGTAAATATCGTCAATCTTGTTCTTGAAGTGGAACCGGTTGAAAGGAGCGTATAATGTATACCGTAATCGCCATAGTTGTACTGACTGTTTTTTTTCTGTCCACGGCCATACGCATTTTAAATGAGTACGAACGGGGAGTTATATTCAGGCTCGGCAGAGTGATCAAGGCAAAAGGGCCCGGGCTGATCATCCTTATTCCGGTTGTTGACAAAATGGTAAAGGTGAGCATGCGTCTTGTGGTCATGGATGTGGATTCCCAGGACGTTATTACCAGGGACAATGTCTCCGTAAAGGTCAATGCCGTTATCTATTTCAGGGTCATTGAACCCATAAAAGCGGTTATCGAAGTGGAAGAATACAATTATGCAGTGTCACAGCTGGCACAGACAACGTTACGGAGCGTATGCGGTCAGGCGGAACTCGATGAGCTGTTGTCCGCAAGGGAAAAGATTAATTCTCAGCTTCAGGAAATATTAGATATGCACACGGATCCGTGGGGAATTAAGGTCACAACAGTGGAACTCAAACATATTGATTTACCCCAGGATATGCAGCGGTCCATGGCCAAGCAGGCTGAGGCGGAGAGGGAACGACGTGCCAAGGTAATTAATGCCGACGGTGAATTTCAGGCCGCAGACAAGCTGGCCCAGGCTGCTGAAATTATACGTGAACATCCCATGGCATTGCAGCTAAGATATCTCCAGACCATGCGTGAGATATCTGCCGAGCAGAATACCACCACGATCTTTCCGTTCCCCCTGGAACTTTTTAAGCCGTTTCTTTCGATGATAGATAAAGAAAAAAAGGGGGTCGGGGAATAAGGGTCATCTATTTATTGACATAATATGTAAAAATTGTTAACGAATCATGTTTTTAGCGGGGGTTTTGCAGCCTCCGCTTGTGCTTTTAAAACAAAGGATAGAAAAGGAGATCTTCAAAATATGGCTAAAAAGGTAAAGGCGATAAAAGAAAAACCGTTGGAGAAAATGACGGCCAAGGAATTGAGAGAAGTTGGCAAACAATTACCTGAAATAACAGGTGTTTATGGTATGAACAAGGCCGAACTCGTCAGCGCGATAAAAAAGGCAAAAGGGATAACAGAGGATTTACCGAAAAAAAGTGATTCCTCGGTTCGGGAAATTAAAAAAAAGATTAAAACGCTCAAGACGGCGCGAGAAGTAACCATTAACGACAATGATCATAAAATGGCAGAAATTTACCAGCGCCGAATCAAGAAACTGAAGAAAAAGACACGCAGAGCCGATTGATTTTGATGATGTCACTTTTTTTGAAGAATCAGATAAGATCTTTCATCGAGTCCCTTTCCTCTGAAAAGGGATATTCTGCAAATACGTGCCGTGCTTACTCTCACGACCTCAAAGAGTTTGTATCATTTATTCATAAAGAATGCTTTTCAGGGAAGAAGAACCAAAACTCTATGGATAATTTTACTGCGGATCAGGTGGATGGGTTGCTGATAAGGGGGTATCTGGGATTTTTACACAAAAAGAACAAAAGGGTTACCATCGCACGGAAGCTTTCAGCCATCCGTTCTTTTTTCAGATACCTGGTTAAACGCGGCGTTATTCTGGACAACCCCCTTGATTCGATTTTGACGCCAAAACAGCAAAAAACGATTCCGGTCTACCTCCCTGTTGATGACATTTTCAGGTTGCTCGATTCCATAAGCACGGATACGCTTTTTGGGTTAAGGAGCCGTGCAATTTTCGAAACCCTTTATTCGAGCGGTATACGGGTTTCGGAGCTTGCCGGTATGAATATGTTTGATGTTGATTTTACAAAGCAAGTGATCCGCGTGCTTGGAAAAGGGAACAAGGAACGGATTGTGCCTGTGGGCAAAAAGGCGTTAACTGCTATTTCCGATTACAGAAAAAGGTTGCAGATCGAAGCCGGCATACGCACTGACGAAAATACGCCGCTTTTTTTAAACAAAAACAAGGGTCGCCTGACTACCCGTTCCATGGCGCGCATTCTTGAAAAGACAGCAAAAGAATGCGGATTGTTAATACCGGTTTCACCTCATTCCATGCGTCATTCATTTGCAACTCACCTGCTCGATGCAGGGGCGGATTTGAGGGTGGTGCAAGAGTTGTTGGGCCATAAAAGCCTTTCTACGACGCAGAAATATACTCATGTAAGTATCGATAGATTAATGGAAACTTATGATAAAGCGCATCCGAGACGATAACATAGGAACAAAAATAAACCGATGAAATTTCATGGAACAACGATTCTTGCGGTCAGGCATAAGGGCAAAGTGGCTGTAGCCGGTGACGGCCAGGTTACATTGAATAATACGGTTATAAAGCATCGGGCAAAAAAAGTCAGAAGAATCTACAATGACAGGATAATCGTGGGATTTGCCGGTGCCACTGCCGATGCCTTAAACCTTTCCGAACGGCTGGAAAAAAAGCTCGAGCGGTATAACGGAAACCTGACTCGCAGTGCCGTTGAACTGGCACGGGACTGGCGCACGGACAAGTATTTGAGGCGCCTGGAAGCCATCATGATTGCGGTGGACCATAAAGACATGTTCGTTATTTCAGGGAACGGTGATGTGATTGAACCGGACGAGGGTCTTATGGGTATAGGTTCCGGAGGTATGGGAGCCCATGCGGCGGCAAAAGCCATGATAAGAAATACGGATATGGATGCGGCTGATATTGTTAAAGAGGCAATGAAAATTGTCTCGACCCTGTGCGTATTTACAAATGATACGATCACGATTGAAGAGTTGTAAACAGGTATTAAAAAAAAATGAGCAGTCTAAAACCCAACCAAATCGTTCATGAACTTGATAAATATATCATTGGACAGCACCGGGCGAAACGTTCTGTTGCCATTGCCCTGCGGAATCGCTGGCGCCGGCAGCAGGTCCCGGAAGATCTTCGAGACGAAATTGTTCCCAAGAATATTATCCTTATCGGTCCCACAGGGGTCGGAAAGACAGAGATAGCCAGAAGGCTTTCAAATTTAACCGATTCTCCATTTACCAAGGTTGAGGCGTCCAAGTTTACGGAAGTAGGATATGTGGGACGGGATGTTGAATCTATGGTAAGAGATCTTCTCGAACTTACGGTCAATGCACTTAAATCAGAGGAGCAGGAGGCTGTAAAAGAAAAAGCATGGCAGATTGCCGAAGAGAGGATGCTCGATCTTTTGCTTCCAAAAGGAGGCGTGCAGCCCGCACAGAAGCGTGAAGATTCAAAGGAGACACAGTTTGAACTGGTAACATCCAAAAGCGATGAAATTTCCTCCACAAGGGAAAAGCTTAGAAAAATGTTTCGCCAGGGGAAGCTGGACAATCGATACGTTGATCTTGACGTGTCAGACCGAACCCTGCCTATGGTGGAGATTTTCTCCAACGTGGGGATGGAAGAGATGGGGATTAATTTTAAAGATATGATCGGCGGTTTTCTTCCCAAAAGCACAAAGCGTCGAAAGGTAAAAGTACCCGAAGCCATGGAGATGCTGGCCGCCGAAGAGGCTCAGAACCTGGTAGATATGGAAAAGGTGGTAAAAGAGGCCATTATAAAAGTCGAGCAGTCGGGAATCATTTTTCTTGATGAAATTGATAAAATTGCCGGAAAAGACGGTACCCACGGTCCCGACGTGTCCAGGGAAGGAGTCCAGAGGGATCTTCTGCCCGTTATAGAGGGGAGCACGGTAATTACAAAGTACGGCCCGGTTAAGACAGACAATATTCTGTTTATTGCTGCCGGGGCCTTTCATACCGTCAAGCCTTCGGATTTAATTCCGGAGCTCCAGGGCCGGTTTCCCATAAGGGTGGAACTGGACGCTTTGGGTCAGAAGGAGTTTGTAAGGATACTGACAGAACCCAAAAATGCGTTAATCCTTCAATATATGGCTCTGTTAAAGACCGAAGGTGTTGATGTTATTTTTGAGGAAGACGCTATTGAAGAAATCGCCAGGATTGCCGAAGAGGTGAACAACATGACCGAGAACATCGGTGCTCGGAGGCTTTATACCCTTATGGAGTGCATGCTGGAAGATATCCTTTTTGAAGCACCGGATATGAGCGAAAAGAAAATAGTCATCGATAAAGAATATGTGGAAGACAAGTTAAAGGACATCAAAGATGACGAGGATCTCAGCCGGTATATTTTATAAGTCAAGAATCCTGGCCCAAAGACTATGCTATGGTTTGACCCTAATAGGGGCTGTTTTAGTTAAAGCCGTATAAGTTAAAAGTGTCTAAAGTGATCTAAAGTGCCTAAAGTTATGGTGTCGCTTTGCTCTCTCCGAGCTGTAGGCTCTATGAGCCGGAAGCCGCTGATTTTATATAATTGGCAGAATTTCTTAACTTTAGCTCACTTTAAACTTTATCCGCCACCGTACTTTGGCGGATTTAGTTCACTTCAAACTCTTGCAGCGATTCTTCAGGTAGATCCGTAGAACTCTGACCTGGTTCTCCGAGGTGTAGGCTCTACGAGCCGGAGGCCCAAAAGACTAGGTTTTTCATGACAAAATAAATGAAAAGAATATAATATGAATCCGAATGTTGCCGACATACTGATTGAAGCCCTGCCGTATATTCGCCGGTTCTATGGTATGACCGTGGTGGTAAAGTACGGAGGTCATGCCATGGTCGACGAGCAGTTGAAGGAGGATTTTGCCCGGGATATTACTTTAATGAAGTTTACGGGACTGAATCCGGTTGTTGTTCACGGCGGTGGCCCGCAGATCAACTCTGTTCTTGACCGCATGGGGATTCATTCCAGGTTTGTAAAAGGGATGCGTCTTACGGATGAGGCGACCATGGATGTTGTGGAGATGGTTTTAGGGGGCAAAGTCAACAAGGGTATTGTTGCTCAGATCAATCAGCAGGGGGGTAAGGCTGTGGGGTTGAGCGGTAAGGACGGAGGGCTTATTCGTGCCAAAAAACTTCATATCGTTTATCAGGAGGATAAGGATAAGCCGCCGGAAATCATAGATCCGGGCCTGGTGGGTGAGGTTACCCATATTAACCCGGACATCATCAATACGCTGACCCAAAAGGGGTTTATTCCTATTATCGCACCGGTCGGGGCCGGAGAATCCGGTGAAACATACAACATTAACGCAGATCTGGTTGCAAGCAGTATTGCCGTAGCCCTTTCAGCAGGCCGATTGATCTTGCTAACCGATGTAGATGGCGTTCTCGATGATTCAGGGTCCCTGATTTCTTCAATTAGTGCAGAGAACATCAATCAGATGGTGGAAGAAAAAACCATTTCCGGAGGGATGATCCCTAAAATCGAATGTGCGTTGGAGGCGCTGAGAAACGGGGTTGGAAAAGCTCACATTATAAACGGCAACAAGCGCCATGCTTTATTACTCGAGCTTTTTACCGATAAAGGGATCGGCACGGAAGTAACCATATGATTGACGGAAAGGGGTTATAATGACTCAAGAGATAATTAAAAAAGCGGATCAGGTGATCGCAAAAACCTATAAAAGATTTCCCATTGTCATCGCAAAAGGCAAAGGGTGCAAGCTTTGGGATACAGATGGTAAAAAGTATACCGATTTTGTTGCCGGAATTGCCGTATGCAATCTTGGCCATGCACATCCGCAAGTTTCAAAAGCGCTTTGCATGCAGGCGGACACCCTTTTTCATGTGTCCAACCTTTATTATACAATCCCCCAGGTAGATTTGGCATACTGGCTTACGGAAAACAGCTTTGCCGACCGGGTATTTTTCTGTAACAGCGGTGCTGAAGCAAATGAGGCCGCCATTAAACTGGCCAGAAAATATTCCAAGGAAAAAGGGGAAAGCGGGAGATACAGAATCATTTCCATGGAGCATTCTTTTCATGGACGGACCATGGCCACTCTTTCCGCAACCGGACAGGATAAGATAAAACAAGGATTCGAACCCGTACTGGAAGGTTTTGACTATGTGCCCTTCAGTGATATTAGCGCATTGCGCGGCACCATCGGCCCATCCACATGCGCTGTCTTAATAGAACCGATCCAGGGTGAAGGCGGGGTTCGATGTCCCGATCCCGACTACCTTAAGGCCGTAAGGCAGGTTTGTGACGACACCGGCATTCTTTTAATTTTTGATGAAATTCAGACAGGGATGGGACGTACCGGCAGACTTTTTGCCTACGAGCATTTCGGTATAACCCCGGATATAATGACCCTGGCAAAAGCCCTGGCCAATGGATTGCCCATAGGGGCCATGCTGGCCAGAGAAGAAGTCGCCGATGCATTCGGGCCGGGGTCACATGCTTCGACATTCGGCGGCACCCCGGTTGTCACCGCGGCGTCACTTGAAGTTGTACGGGTGCTTTCAGAAGAGAACATCATCGATCATTGTAGAACTATAGGGGGTTATTTTAAGGATAGGCTTTCATGGTTGAAAGACCGGCATGAAGTGATTGAGGATGTTCGCGGTCTGGGTCTGCTTCTGGGAATGAAGCTGCGTATGGAAGGAGATCAGATTGTTGCTTCGTGCATGGAAAAAGGATTTCTAATAAACTGTATCCAGGGGAATATTCTACGGTTTATTCCTCCGCTTATCATAGAAAAACAAGAGATTGATGCGCTTATCGCATGCTTGGACGAAATATTAGATTGAGGAAAAAGAAAAGAGGAAAGAGGATAGGGGAAACCACGGATGAATACGAATAAACACGAATTAAAATAAAAATGTTTATGTTCATTTGCGTCCATTTGCGGTCATCTGTTTTCTAATTTCTATTTTCTGATACAACCAATCATCAATCAATAGGTGGCGTTACCGTGAAAAAAGATATTTTGACACTTACAGATCTTGCCCGGGAGGAGTTTGAAGTCCTGTTTGAACGGGCGTCTGAATTAAAAAAAAGATATAAAAAAGGGATTGCAGACAGGCCTCTTGCCGGTAAAACCCTGGGTCTTATTTTCGACAAACCTTCTACCCGCACGCGCATTTCCTTTGAATCGGCCATGATTCAGTTGGGCGGAACACCGATTTTCATAAGCGCCAAGGACACTCAAATTGCACGAAACGAACCGGTTCGAGACACCGCCAGGGTACTTTCAAGATACCTGGACGGTTTGGCGATTCGGACCTATTCACAGGATTGGCTGGAAGAGTTTGCCGAATTTACAGACATCCCGGTGATCAATGCTCTGACCGATCTATTCCACCCGTGCCAGGTATTAAGTGATATTATGACGGTAATAGAGATTAAGGGGGGGGTTAAGGATATCCGGATCGCCTGGGTTGGAGACGGGAATAATGTGGCCCATTCATGGATAAATGCCGCGGCGGTTCTGGATTTGAACCTTGTTTTAGCATGCCCGGACACATATTCCCCTCATAAGGAGGTTATGAAAAAGGCTCTTGAGACAGGGGTTGGAAAAATTAGCGTAACCTCGAATCCTGTTGAAGCGGTAAAAGATGCCGATGTCATCTATACAGACGTCTGGGCCAGCATGGGGCAAGAGAGTGAACAGGTCAAAAGGGAGCGGGTGTTTGAGGCGTTTCAGGTAAATCAAGCGCTGTTAAAACATGCGGCCAAAGATGTTATGGTAATGCATTGCCTGCCGGCGCACCGGGGGGAAGAGATTACCGAAAATGTGCTGGAAGGCCCCAATTCGGTTGTCTGGGATCAAGCGGAAAACAAACTCCACATGCATAAGGCAATACTTGATGTTTTAATACCCTAATCCAGATCTTAAGGTGTCAGGTGTCAGAAACCAGGAATGAGGAATCAGGAATTAGAAATTAGAAATTAGGAATCAGGAATTAGGAATCAGGAATTTGGAGCTTGTAGTTTGGAATTCTTGCCTGCCTTTGGCATGGTATTTGAGATTTGATGATTATAATTTGGCGTCTCGGATATTCTACAATTTGTTGAAAACAAAGGTGTTTTTTAGACTTATATTTTTAACTTTTAACTCGGACATGGCCCCAATGAAATAGAAAAAAGTTTCATGGGGTAAAAATAATGGAATGATGTTTTAAAGAAGATGTCACTCCAATAGAAGTGGAGACTTTTGCAAAACGTTCAATTTTGTTCAAGACCAAGAAAGGCGAAAATTTTAACCACAGGAATACATTGAGTATTTTGAGGATTAAAATTTGAGCCTGATGCAGGAATTGGGCAAAAGGGGGCGTTTTGCAGAAGTCTCAAGGAGAAGGTCGTGTCTCATACAATAAATAAGGTGGTTCTGGCGTATTCCGGGGGCTTGGACACCTCCGTGATTTTAAAATGGCTGATCCAGACTTACCGTTGTGAAGTTGTTGCATTTGCTGCAGATATGGGGCAGGGGGATGAGCTGAATCAGGTGGAGGAAAACGCCCTAAAAACAGGGGCAACAAAGGTTTATATCGATGATTTGAAGGAAACTTTTGTAAAAGATTATGTTTTCCCTGCGTTTCGGGCAAATGCGATTTATGAAGGACAGTATCTTCTGGGCACCTCTCTTGCCAGACCCTTGATTGCAAAACGGCAGATGGAGATTGCCCGGATTGAAGGGGCGGATGCGGTAAGCCATGGCGCCACCGGAAAGGGAAACGACCAGGTGAGGTTTGAACTCAGCTATTTTGCAATAGATCCGAATATAAAGATCATTGCTCCCTGGCGCGAGTGGGATCTCACCTCGCGAAGCGACTTGATGGCCTATGCCCAACAGCACGGTATCCGGGTACCGACTACCCCCGCCAAACCATACAGTACCGACGGGAATCTCCTTCACATAAGCTTTGAAGGAGGCTTGCTTGAGGATCCCTGGCAAGCACCCCCCGACGACATGTTCCGTATGACGGTTTCTCCTCAGGATGCGCCGGACACGCCTGAATTTGTCGAAATAACCTTTAAACAGGGCGATCCTGTGGCCATAAACGATAAACCCATGTCTCCGGCCCAACTCCTCAAAGAGCTAAACCGGCTGGGGGGGCGTAACGGAATCGGCAGAGCCGATATTGTAGAGAACCGTTTTGTGGGCATGAAATCCCGCGGTGTCTATGAAACTCCGGGCGGCACGGTATTGCGGGCCGCCCATATGGCCATTGAATCCATTACAATGGACAGGGAAGTCATGCACCTGAGGGATTCCCTAATTCCGAAATATTCCGAACTGGTGTATTACGGCTTCTGGTTTTCACCCGAGATGAAACTTTTGCAGGATATGGTGGATCGAACTCAGACCAATGTCTCCGGGGTTGCCCGGCTTGAACTTTACAAGGGGAACTGCCGTGTTCTGGGACGTAAATCCGATGAATCGATTTATAGTGAGGATTTCGCAACTTTTGAAGATGACAGTGTATACAGCCAGAAAGATGCTGAAGGTTTTATACGTTTAAATGCGTTAAGACTGCGTATTCAGAAGATGATGAAAGAAAAGCGATAGATTAAAACCGGGATGATTAAAGTTGCCCATAATATGGCTCTTTAAAAAATATCCCATATTAATCCCTTTTCGTATGTCAGGTTTCAGGTTTTTGATTCCTAATTCCTGATTCCTGACACCTGAAACCTTAAGAAAGATATGTAACAAAATCCGGTCAAGCCGGAAAACTGACTAAATTCTATGTTAACATGAGGATGATATGGCGAAAAAGCTCTGGGATGGCAGGTTTTCAGAAAAGACGGATAGAATCGTTGAAGACTTTACCTCATCCATCGATATAGATAAACGGCTTTATTCCTATGATATTCAAGGAAGTATTGCCCACTGCCGCATGCTTGCCAAAACGTCTATTATTTCCGAAGAGGAGGCTTCCTCGTTGATAGAAGGTCTTGGTGGGATAAAAAGAGAAATAGACCGGGGAGATTTTCAGTTTGATCAAAGCCTGGAGGATATCCATATGCATATTGAAGCCAGGTTGATCGAAAAAGTGGGAAAGGTCGCCCAGAAGCTTCATACCGCAAGAAGCCGAAACGATCAGGTGGTTCTGGATGTCAGGATGTATTTGAGAGATGAAACCTTACATACAACTCACCGGCTGGTGATGCTCCAAAAGGTTATCGTAGATCTTGCCAAAATCCATATGGATGTTGTGTTACCCGGATACACTCATCTGCAAAGAGCTCAACCCGTTCTTTTGTCTCACCATCTCATGGCGTATTATGAGATGTTTTTAAGAGATGCCCACAGGTTCGGTGACTGTTTGAAACGCATAAATGTGATGCCGTTGGGCAGTGCCGCCCTTGCCGGAACAACATATCCCATTGACAGGGAGTATGTGGCCGGGATTCTTGATTTTCCGGAAATATCGGCAAACAGCATGGATGCGGTCTCGGACAGGGATTTTATCATGGAATTTCTGTCAGCGGCAAGTATTTGCATGGTTCATTTGAGTCGTATCTCGGAAGAGTTAATTCTCTGGTCTTCATCGGAATTCGGTTTCATCGAGATTCCGGATTCCTTTGCCACGGGCAGCAGTATTATGCCTCAAAAAAAGAATCCGGATGTACCTGAACTTGTCCGAGGAAAAACCGGCCGTGTTTTCGGAGATTTAATTTCTCTTTTAACGATTATGAAATCATTACCCTTGGCGTATAACCGGGACATGCAGGAAGATAAAACCGCACTGTTCAGCACGGTGGATATCTTGTCGGAATGTTTAGAGATTTATATAAAAATGCTGCCCAAGCTGAAGATAAATAAAGAAGCCATGAGGCGTGCCACATCCACCGGATTTTTAAATGCAACCGATATGGCGGATTATCTTGTAACAAAAGGCATGGCATTCAGACAGGCCCACGATTGTGTGGGGAAGGCGGTTGCCTATGCGTCGAACAAAAACAAGGAGCTTCATGAACTTACGTTAAAAGAGTTGAAATCCTTTTCTTCCCATATCAAAAAGGATATCTTTGATATTTTAACCATTGAACAGATGATAAACCGCCGAGAATCTTTCGGCGGGACGTCGTTAAATAACGTGAAAGCTGCCATAAAAACGGCTGAAAAGGACCTTGCCGTTAAGATAGAAGTCTAATCCAACATTCCAATTGTGACTTGCCCGCTCGTGTCTTGAAATGGCAGGCGGGTCCAAGCGAACTAACTTGATAATGATGATAAAAAGAATTAAAAAAGGCCTTGTGTTACCTTTCGTTATTGTTGTTTTTCTATGCGTTTGTTTCTCGGGGTGCGGCAAGAAGGGACCCCCCTTGCCGCCTGATCGTGAAAAACCACCGGCGGCCGTTCAGCCACAAAATAATTGAATATTGACGATTGCCTATTGAATATTTAAGAGGAAGACCTGATGACATATTGATATGATTTTTCAATCTTCAATTTTCAATCCTATTGGTTTAAGGTGAGTGTATGCATCATTTTTTATACCGGAATAATGAATTGTATTGTGAAGATGTTCCCATCAGCAGGATTGCCGAAAAGGTCGGCACCCCTTTTTATTTATACAGCCACGCCACGTTAAAGCGCCATTTTCTTATCTTTAATGAGGCGTTTGAGGGGTTGGAAAGGCTTGTATGCTTTTCTGCGAAGGCCAATACCAATCTTGCGGTTTTAAAATTGTTTCAAAGCCTTGGGAGCGGACTTGATATTGTATCCGGTGGAGAACTGCATCGCGGGTTAAAAGCCGGTTTCTCTCCGGATAAAATCGTCTATTCCGGAGTGGGAAAGCGCACAGAGGAAATCGACTATGCACTTGAAGCGGGCATTTTAATGTTCAATGTTGAGTCCCTTGAAGAACTTGAACTTATAAATAAACGGGCGGGTTTTTTAAGAACACAAGCGCCTGTGGCCATTCGGGTAAACCCTGACGTTGATCCAAAAACGCATCCGTATATTTCAACCGGTCTGAATAAAAATAAATTCGGCATTGATATGGAGACGGCCATTGACGGGTACAAGATGGCAAGTCGGCTTAAAAACATCATTATCGTGGGCATGGATTGCCATATCGGATCACAGATTACAGAATCAAAACCTTTTACAGACGCTCTGGAAAGCTTAAAGAATTTGATCAATGAACTCAGAAAAATTGGCATCCAAATCAAATACATGGATGTGGGGGGCGGTCTTGGAATAACCTACAATGATGAATCCCCGCCCCATCCCCGCGAATATGCCAAGGCCATTGTTGATTCTCTTAAAGGCTTGGATCTTCACCTTATTCTGGAACCCGGAAGAGTTATTGTCGGAAATGCCGGAATACTGGTGAGCAGGGTTCTTTTCAGAAAGTCTGGAAAAGTCAAGGAGTTTGTTATTGCGGATGCCGGTATGAACGATCTGATGCGACCCACACTGTACGACGCGTTTCATGCCATAGCGCCGGTGAAAAAAACAGAAGATGAGCAGATAACGGCAGACGTTGTGGGCCCGATTTGCGAGACCGGAGATTTTCTGGCAGTAGATCGGAAAATTCCCGATGTAAAGAAAGGCGACCTTTTTGCGGTGATGAGTGCCGGGGCCTATGGTTTTACCATGTCGTCCAATTACTGTTCCCGACCCAGAGCGGCAGAAGTAATGGTAAAAGATGACCGGTTTCATGTTGTCCGGGAGCGCGAAAGTTATGATGATCTTGTTGACGGTGAATCCCTGCCGCCGTTTCTTGATGATTAAAAAATGTAACCCATTACCTTAAGGTGCTTAGTTGTAAATTTTGTGTTTTTTTGGCGATACTTTTTTTTCGCTACAAAGGCACCAAGACACGAAGAAAGAATAATTAAAATATCCTTTGTGTCTTAGTGTCTTAGTGTCTTAGTGTCTTCGTGGCAAAGATTTTTGGTTCCAGCTTGTCCGGTTGCCTTATGAAAAAAATTGATTTTTACAAGATGAGCGGAAGCGGCAACGATTTTATAATCGTTGACAACCGCAATAAAATTGTCGATGAAATCGATTTGCCGAAATTTATCGCCAAAATATGCCGTAGAAAAATGTCCGTGGGTGCTGACGGTTTTATCCTTGTGGAAAATACGGATGCTGCGGATTTCAAATGGCGCTTTTATAATTCTGACGGCAGTGCTGCGGAGATGTGCGGAAACGGGGCCAGATGTGTTGCACGGTATGCATATGTAACGGGTATTGCAGGACCGGACATGTCCTTTGAAACCCAGGCCGGTATGGTTTACGCCCAGGTTGTGGGGGAGCGTGTTAAAGTAAAAATCACAGACCCGTTGGATCTTAAAATAGAGTATCCCATTGAGCTTAAAAACGGTTCACTTTCCATCTCCAGTGTCAACACCGGAGTTCCTCATGTGGTAATTGTGAAAAACAGTATGGACACGGTTGAAGTTGTTAAAATAGGCAGGGAGATACGTTTTCACCAGGGGTTTGCTCCTGCCGGCACAAATGTAAATTTCGTATGTTATTTAAAGGACAACACTATTGCGATTCGGACCTATGAGCGGGGCGTTGAAGATGAAACTCTGGCATGCGGTACCGGTGCAATTGCCGGAGCCATTGTTATGGCTTGCAGAGAAAAGTTAAAGTCCCCTGTAAATGTTCTAACACGAAGTGGCGGATATCTTAATGTATTTTATCAAGAGAATGACGGCAACTATCACGACATTTATCTTGAAGGCGATGCTCGCATGATCTGCAAGGCTCAGCTCTGGGAAGATGCATGGAAAGATGATTGAGACTCAGGGACTTCGCCCTAATCGGAATAATGGAATGATTGAGTAATGTTTACTAAAATAAATGAACGTCGAACATCGAACGTCCAACATCGCCCCAGTGAAATAGAAAAAAAGTTTCACGGGGTAAAAATGTTGAATGAAGGATAAAAACAAGGGCAGGAATTCTATTAAAATAATTTGAGGAGCGGAGCGACATCATTATTCGATGTTCAACGTTGGACGTTCGATGTTCAGTCTGTTCGATGTTCAGTTTGTTCGATGTTGGACGTTCATCTTTTAAAACAAACAGGTTGCCGTTAAAAATTCATGATTTCAATAAAAATAGAAATTCCGAGATGTTAATGGGAACTCATACCGCATACGTGGCTGCAGGATCAAACATTGGGAACAAGTTTTTAAACTGTAAAAATGGTATTGCCGCCCTGACAAAAGCCAACAAAACCGTATTGAAGGATTGGTCTAAATTTTACAAAACCGAACCTGTCCATTACAAAGACCAGGACTGGTTCGTCAATTGTGTGGTGAAAATTGAAACCCCTCTTGATCCTTTTGAGCTGTTACATGAGCTTAAGTCCATAGAACGCGATGCCGGGCGAGTGTCCATCCCCATACGGTTTGGCCCCCGGACGCTGGATCTGGATATCATTTTATATGATGACTTGGTGAAAAATTCGGCGGATCTGATTATCCCTCATCCCAGGATGCATAAAAGACGTTTTGTGTTAGGGCCTATTTGTGATATAAGTCCGGAAACCGTCCATCCGGTTTTAAAAAAGAATATGAAATATTTATTAGATATTCTGGATGAAAATGAACAGAGGATTATTGAGTATTCATGCGATTATTAATCTTATTGGGCATCATATACATTTGCTACCGGGCTGTGAAATCCTGGATGCTTCCCGGCGGATCGCCGAAAAAAACGGTATTTAATACAACTGCCGCCCAGATGGATGACGTCATGATCAAAGATCCTTTCTGTGAAATATATTTTCCTAAAAAAGACGGTGTGCATTTGAGAACCAACGGAAAGGATTTGTATTTTTGCAGCACAGAATGCAGGGATAAATTTGTAGAAAAATATTCAAAGAAATAGAAATTAACCCGAACGAGCTGATTTTAAAAAATATTAAAAAAAAATACAATATAGCATAAAAAACATAGAGTTCAATAATTTTAGGGCATTTTACACACAGGAGGAGTTTACCCGATGAAATTTTTTATCGATACTGCAAACATAGACGAAATAAGGGAAGCACACAGCATGGGAATGGTTGACGGTGTTACAACCAATCCAAGTCTTATTGCAAAAGAGGGCCGGGATTTTGAAGATATTATAAAAGAGATTTGTCAAATTGTTGACGGTCCCATCAGTGCCGAGGTTATCAGTACCGATACCGAGGGGATGATTAAGGAAGCCCGTCATCTGGCTAAGATCCACGATAATATTGTGGTGAAGATTCCCATGATCGTAGATGGCTTAAAAGCCACCCGCAGACTTGCGGAGGAGGGGATTAAGACAAATGTGACATTGGCCTTCTCACCCCTTCAGGCCCTAATGGCTGCAAAGGCAGGGGCTACTTATATCAGCCCGTTTATCGGTCGGCTGGATGATTTGGCCCAGGAAGGCCTTTTGCTTGTGGAGCAGATTGTTGAGATTTACAGCAACTACGCATTTGATACCGAAATTATCGTAGCCAGTATCCGCAACCCGCTTCATGTGCTGGAATCGGCCTTAATGGGTGCGGACATTGCAACGATCCCTTTTAGCGTCCTTGGCAAACTGGCTGCACATCCTATGACCGATAAAGGTCTCAGGGCCTTCCTTGACGATTGGGAAAAGATAAAAAAATAGGAACGTAATCAAAACCATGTTTCCCAGCGGACAGACAAAAAATATATTGAGTCATCCCAACACGTTGACTCTGTTTCGTGTTGCTTCAGTACCGCTGATTGTGATTTTGCTTATGTTTCCGAGCAGAATCTGCACATTCATCGCTGCACTGATTTTCACAGCGGCTGCCATAACCGATTTTCTGGACGGTTTTTTTGCCAGACAAAGAGGATTGGTGTCCAACTTTGGAAAGGTTATGGATCCTGTTGCCGACAAGGTTCTGGTTTCTACTTGTTTTATTATGCTTACGTCCCTCGGGTGGATACCGGCATGGATTGTCTGTATCATTATCGGGCGTGAGATTGCGGTGACCGGCTTGAGAAGCATTATTGCAGATAATGGACGAGACGTTTCCGCATCCGGTCTCGGCAAATACAAAACCGGATTTCAAATCGCCGCTATCATTCCGCTTTTAATACACTTTCAGTATCTTACCATCGATTTTCATGCAATAGGGATGATATTTTTATGGGCGGCCTTGATATTGACGGTCTGGTCAGGTGCGGACTATTTTATAAGGTCCAGAGGTCTTCTTAAGAAATAATTTTTTCTTGACAAAAACCGAAAGTATATTTATAAAATTCATACCATATCGTTGAGCGGGAATAACTCAGTGGTAGAGTGCGACCTTGCCAAGGTCGAAGTCGCGGGTTCAAATCCCGTTTCCCGCTCCATTTTTTTTGGCGGCATAGCCAAGTGGTAAGGCAGCGGTCTGCAAAACCGCTATTCACCAGTTCGAATCTGGTTGCCGCCTCCAAAGATTTCAAGGGGTTATGGTTCATACTGTAACCTCTTTTTTTGTGCTTGTGACCAAATTGTGACCGGTTGCAAAAATTGCCTCTCCAAGTCTGCTTGCAGCCTCTTTATTTATATCCTTCATCAAGTGACCGTATGTATCTATCGTTGTTTTAATTGAAGCATGGCCCGCCTGATTCTGGATATATTTAATGTTTTCACCCTGATCTATTAAAAGGCTTATCCAGGTATGGCGTAAATCATGGAAGCGGATCTGTAACCCGGCTTTTTTTATCGCTGGTAAAAACTTTCTGTTATACATATTCAATGATGACATAGGCCCGCCGGTTTCATTCGGAAACACAAGATCAAGATCATTTGCAGGGCAAGCCAGTTTCCAAGTTTTAAATTGTTTCATCATTTGGGGAGGCACATCAACCTTGCGTCTTGATCTTTTGGTTTTGGGTTCATAAAAACGGAAATGGTTGTAGGTCCGCTTGACATGGATCTGACTGTTAAACAGATCAAGATCCGACCATTTCAACCCTAATAATTCCCCCTGTCTTAATCCGGTTGTGACCGCTGCCATATATAAAGTTTTATGTTTAAAATCCGGTTCAGCATCCAAAAGGGTTAAGATTTCCGCCGGTGTTACAATATTCAACTCTTTATCTTTGTGCTCACTCTGGCCTTTCGGCTTTTCCATATCTCTGACCGGATTATAGTCAATATATCGTTTTCGGACAGCATATATCATAATAGCGCCAAGATTGATCAAGATCTTTTTCAAGGTCAAAATATGTATATCGTTATCCAGACAATGAGACATGAATTTTTCAACCTTATCATAATTGACTTGACCGATTTTATAATTTTCAAAATACGGCTTTAAATGATTTTTTAAATGCCCCTTATATTGCTTATAGGTACTATGGCGGATATTCGGCCTTTTTGCTTTCAACCAACTATCAGCCACTTTTGAAAACAAAGGCATCTTTTTCGGTGTTACATAAACCCCCTTGTCAATTTTATCTTCAATATCTCGCAGGATCTTTTTTGCATCTTTTAAGGTTGTACCTTTTTTCAAGGTCTGTCGTTGTCGTTTCCCCTGGTTGTCATAAAAATCTATGACATACCGATCATTCCTTTTCGTTATACATGCCATGTACTACCCCCTTTCGTTTATTCGTTTACTATCCTTGCCCTACTATGCTTTTTAAAAGATCGTTGAAATTTCGGCCTCTCAGGCGGTCAATTAACCCTTATCAATGCCCTTGACCGTGGATAGTCAAAGGCATCAATCAAAATTAATACCATTTTTTACTAAGCGGCTTTATTAGAACGTCCATTGTCGGCACTCTCAGCGCTTCGCTGTTTGATTATTTCATGAAATAACGCCACAACATCGGCGCCACTGTCTTCAAGGTCTGCTAATTGGATAATAAAGTCCTTGTGTTTATCAACCCACGCCCTCTGTTTCCGTTCATTTACTGACTCAACCTTTCTGGCATGTTTAAAAAAATCATCTTTCCAGTGTATCCATTGAGCGCGAAGAATAAACGTTGCTCGTTCAAACAAATCTCTATCGAAAATGAGGTCATCCGATAGAAGACAATACATTACATCAAATTGAGTAAAAAAAAGCATGTCGATTTCTTCCACGGTCCGGCAAGCGTCCGGCATTTCATTGGGTTTTAATGGATGAGTGATAAATTCCATAACATACCTCCTTAAAACAAAAGCGCCTGAAGGTTTTCCCCGGCCCACGATAATAAGCCGCCTGCAATGTCACCATTACAGGTTCCTTCAAGCGCTATGTTTTTTAATTTGGTTTTCATTTTATCGTGATTTCGGGTTTAAACTTTTCCTTGCATGATTACAGATTAACATATCTATTGTCAACAAAAAGATATTATAGATACTTTGACAGCAATATTATGAAAAGATATTAAAATGAAAAAAATTAATAAGCATCCTAAAAGAATGAAACCTTCATCCATTACGTTTAAAACTTCACCCCAAGTAAAAGAAGCATTAGAAAAGCTTGCAAAAGAGGGCTTTAGAAGTCTCTCTTCTCAAGTCGAAATGATTGTTATCAAATACCTTGAAGAGCAAGGCATTGAATGGAAACAGCCAAAAAAATAAATCGTTTTAAGAAACCATCCCGGGCCTTCTTAAAAAGCACGAAAAGAAAGAAAAAAAATAACCTGTAACCGAGAGGTTCCCATGTAAGGAGGTTATATGTATGATATAAATGAAAATAATGTTTTGGCTAAAGTTCATCAATATCGTTTAGAGCGCCCAGAAGGAACCCTTAACATCAATGTTGCTGAGATCGTTGAGGGTAAACATTTTGACAGCAAATTTACTGCTTTCCCTGTTTTCAAGCTGGGAGCAACAAAAAAGGAATATGTCGGTTATGGCGATACTGAAATTGACGCTCTGAATAAATGTTTATCCCTTATTAAAGATAAAGATAGAAAGACTATTATGGCCCCTTTTGGTCCTGATTCCCGTGGCGCAACAAGTTAGCGTTCTCCTTTGAAACATAATCTAAAGCATCATCTATAATTTCCAGAATTATTTTTTTTGCTTCATCTGATCGCAATGCCTGAAGAAAGTCTTTAACTTGTTGATTATTTTTCTTTGTCATGTATCCCCCAATCGTTTCAAATTCTCAAATTGCCGAAATTCATAATACATTCGCCCTCGAAACAGCGCCCATAACAACAGATGGCACCCTTCAAGATCAAAAAAAGAAACGCGCTTTTTACTGTTTACCAACGGGCAAAAAAAGCAGTCAAAATCGATTAGATTATGCTGTGCCGCCATTTTCAAGCAATCATCGTATTCAGGACAAAACGGATTTCTCATATTTTTAAAAATGCCCATCCAGCGCCGAAGCGATTAGAAGTCTCGCGGGGACATCGGCGCTGGTTTTCGGAACAGGACCGGGCCAGCCCTGGCATGAATCCCCGCAAGTCAGGAAATTCAGCTATCTCTAAAATAATTTGATTCAGTCAAAATTGTCGCGATTTGATCAACCAAAAGATAACGATCACATCCGGTTTTTGCTTTCGAATCAAGAAGACCTGCTATCATCTGAATTCGGTTTTCTTTTACCATCTCACTATATGCCAATGTGATAAAATCCAATCGCGCTAATTCGCTAACCCCTGAAACAATCATTTGCCGGTATGCAGAACCAATACCGAGTTTATCCGCCATGTTTTGAGCGCTCATTAAAAACTCACCGACGGCTTACAAATTGAAGAAATGAAATCTTTGGTTTGAATACCATCAAATGATCTTACTGGTTGCCGGTCTGTGGTTTTTTTCACCTTTTTAGGCACTGAAGGGTCTACTATCAAAAGGGGGCTTTCAATGGACCGGCAAAAATCTTCCGTGCTGACATCTTGTAAACGAAAATTCAGGCCATCAGTGCCCCTGTGACCTTTTGCCGTTGATTCGATTTCACAAAGTTTATCGTTTAAAACCCGCGCCATGGCGGTTTCATCAATACCGCTTTTAGTCATCCCGATCCCGGCATCAATAACGCGACTTTGCAGCTCATGGCCGCCAAGCAGCCTTGCGGTACGATTAAAAAGCTGCAGGCGTTCCTGCAAGTTTGGATCATCAATCAGTGGTCTGTGTCTGTTCATTGTTCCTTTCTCCTCTCTAAAATTTGATCGTTTAATTTCAATACCATCAAAGGACCGAGTTAAAGCCCTGCCAACCCCGACAGTGGAGTCTAATGGGATACTTGTCAAACTTATTTCATGTGGAGTCCATTTTTCCGCTATCATGGCCGGGCCTGTGACCGTCTGGCCGTCCGGCAAGGTGTAATCTTCATTCTGAAGCACCTCTCTAAATTTTTGGACCGTATAACCGACAGACACACCCTTAAGGCTACCTGATTGAACCTTACCAAAAGCCTTATTGCCGTCCTCATCTTCGTCAAAAACAACCTTTGCCTTGCCCCGTTTATTCTCAATTCGGACATTTTTCAGCGGTCCCACAATTACGGCAGGGTTATGGTTCATCAAGGCAGCGCCCAACGCCTTAAGTCTGGATAGGTCCACATTCCCAGAACCATGCAAAAGGATCTCGGTTCCAAACCAACGCTTTGCCGGTGCTTCACTTGAAAAGCATAGGTTCACGGTCCGATCATCTTTATTGATTGCACCGCGAAAACTTAACCCTCTGTAAAATAGATTTTTCTTCATTCTCATACCTCCGTAATTTCTTTTTGGATTTTAGCGTAAACATCATTTCCAGCCCTAAAACTTGGCCGGTTGAAATCATTTCGGTTGAAATCTTTCAAAAGGCATATCTTTGAACTTGGCAAAAATTCATATCCCGGGCCCAGGACTTGTGTATAAATTTCTTGGCTCCCGATTTCCCTTAGTAGGGAATGAGCAACTAATAGCCTTTTTACCCGTTCAATTAATTTTTTCGCCTCTCCGTCGTAAAGGGAAGCTTCGGACTGTAACCATTTTTTACAAAGCTCCGCGAAAGTCCGGGCCTTATTTTCTTTGACTTCCAATGCTTGTCGGTCGAGCCCAGGTAGCTTTTCATTTAAAGCAGCAACAAGCAGCCGGGCCCGATTAACAATTTTGCCGGAAAGTTCAGATATTTTCTTTTCTACCGCCGAAGCTTGTTTTTGATCGTTGCTTACCAAAGCCGCTTTTAGGTCTGTTTGAAGCGTTTCAATAGCCGCTGTCGCTTCCTCAATTCTTTGTTCAGCGTCGCTTTTACGAATGGACACACTCTCAATTTCTTGCTCAATTTTGTTGATTTCCTCAGTTAGTTTTCCATACCGTTTTTTCATTGTTCGATTTCCTTTCTTTTAAAGATTTATAAAATTATATTTATTTAGATAACGCTTCCAAAACCTGTAAAATTTCATCAGTTAAAATTTTAGTTATTTTATCAGGATCACTTTCAGCCGATAAAATAGCGGCAACCCTTGCCGGTATATTTAAAATTCCATCCCTAACCGTCCTGGCAATAGAAAAATATTCCCGCTCAACCTCATCAGCTGGTATGAGCTGGCCGCTCTTTTGTTCGTATTCTAGTTTTCGCAATGCAGCCAAATATTTTTCCTTTTTTGCTCGGGCCTGTGAAAAATTCAAGCTTTCAAACCCAGCCTTTTGAACAGCTTTTTTCTGTTTTGATTTCTTCCGGTTGATTTGACTTAAATTTTCATCAAGCGCCTTATCCGCACATTTAGGGTTGACCTGCCAACGCTTCCCAAATTTCTTGCAACAACTCTTAGGAATTATCCCCTTTGCGATTAATCGCCTGATATACTCAGGAGTGAAGTTTTTTAGTTTTGCATAAGCCGGGATTTTTAAATATTCTATTTCTGTCATCATAACCCCCTTGAATCAAAACAAGTTTTTGAGTGTTGCATGTAATAAAGCATCGAGCGGCGCAACCTCGAGCCTTTTTTTTCCCAGGAAGGACCCAAAATATAAAAAAGTTTCTGCTCAGCATGAGACTCCATTACGTTTCAATTCTGATTCGTGCATATCAACAATGCTCATCTTGTGCTATGCTTCCGGCAAGGTGTTCTATTGCCTCAGCCATGCGGTTAAGAGCTTTTGGGATCTCGCTAAAATCTCTTATCGTCAATTCAAGATCTCCGATACCGCCGGCCAACTGCTCGATTGAATCAGAAATCAGTTTTGCATGTGTATTATCCATTTTTCACCTTTTTTGCCCACCATCCACCCGCCCGGAAGCAGGAGCACCACTTCTTACTTTCAGGCACAACCAAAAACATAATCTTTAAGACACATATATCTATAAGAGATATTTTTATTTAATATTAAGTATATACGTGTACCCCGTTTTTCGTGTCGCAAAGATTTGTTAGTCAAAGAATTCACTCCATCCGATTAGGTTCACGGTTTTCTCAGTCAATTGCCAAACATACGGGCTCCCATGTAGATCTTCCCCTAACTGGCCTTTGGTAAGCCCGACAATCGCCATGTCCTGCAACGCCCTCAAAACGGTTCGTCCATTAATATCAATTCCATTTGCAACCTCATTTGTGGTTAGAAATATTCCACTATTTTTTAACGCCTTTTTATCCCAAAGATATTTTAGGCACTTAAAACGTATTCTAGGAATCAAATCCCGACCAACCTTTAATAATAGCTGATAAATTTTATCCGTAATTTTATTAGCGCCATTGACCACCATCAAAGCTATACCAAGGTGATAAAGCTGTTTTGACAGTCTTGGGCTCCCTTCCGGTTCCGGTAGGTAAGTTATTTCATCTTTTGAATACGGATCCCTGTGGACATGGCAACGACCGTGCCCGCACAATGAAGCTAATGCTACAATTTTATGTTTAAGATCATCTGAAAGATCCGGGACTGTTAATTCCATTCCTTGGAATTGGTTTAAAAATTTTTCAACAGCCTTTTGTAATTCTTCCCTCATGACGTTTTCACTTCCGAAACATGACAGAGACCTCAAACCGGATTCAAGATCCTTGTTGTTCGTATTTCGATATAGAAGGAAACGTTCACCCATCTGCGAAACAACCCCATGTTTTCTGTCGTAAACTGGTGTTGCAGCCCCTAAAAGCCCCACGTGCCCCGTCCAAACGACTTTGCTACTGGCGCCACCGGTCCCATACATATTACAAACTTTTCCGTCATAGACTTCGCGCCATTGTGCCATAATGATTTTTAAATCATCAGCTCTTTTGCTTAAGACTGTTGTAAAATCTTTCATTATGACAACCTTATTATTTAACTCCGGCAATAAAGACGCATTCTCTTTGCCTGAAAGAAGCGTTTTTGTAGTCATATCGCTGATAAAGTAAGTGAACGGCAACCCGTCCAATGAGTTTAGAACCTCAGTTTTTGCGCTACTTGACGGTCCGATTATCAAAAGCCACAGGGGATCTGTTTGAAAAAAATTTCCGACAATAACGGCCATTACAACGTCAACTATTTTGTAGTCGTCAAGTAGTAAGTGTTTCCTGAAAACTTTCTTCAGGTCGCGCAAAGTGTAGCTTAATTTTAAACCCATCGGTGCTCCCTTTTTTATACCGTCCAACTGAATCTATAATTTTGTGAACTGCTCCCGAACCCAAAGGAGGTTCATTGTGTGTGTTCCAGGCCAGTAGTATGGCCATGATGTCTTTTTTTGGTAGCTTGTCTATAAAATACCCTGCTATTTTGGTTCCCATGGCGTCACGTTCACCCTCACCAACGCCTTTTAATGCTTCAATCAACCAGCCTTCAGGATTCGCATTGCTATCTTTTGAACTGGCAGTTGTGTATTTTTTTTGGGTTAGGCCCCATTCGCTGATTAAATTATCCAGGTTGGATTCAGAGATTTTTTTAATTTCTGACAATACTTTCCATTGGTCCGGAAGTGGATCTGCAAACCCCGTGTCCGGATCTAAAAATAAGGTATGGCCTTTTTTGCGGGCTTTTTTCTGAAATGGTAAGGCAATCAAATTCCCATAACCGCCGGCATAGATCGCATCTTGGTTCGGAAATAAGCGGTCAAAGCTGGACAGGTCGGCATCTTCACCCACCACGCCGGCCTCTTGCAGAAGGGCAAAACCAACGGCTCGGGCTTTCCAGGCAGGCACTGGCTTATGAAAAAAAATATAGGTATGATATCCCTTGCCAGACTTTGAGCGCAAAATATAACACGGGATTCCCTGGACCTGGCAAACTTCATAGAACGCTTTAACGTCTGACAATGGGTCCCGAGTTCCATCGTGGTTATCAAAGTCACCGGCCTCAAATAAACACTGATCGCCATTAAAAAGAGGATATATTCCTGCAATATCGAAACCATTTAAATGTCGTCTTATCCAATCATCTGATAGCGGTATGTAATTTCTGTTTTTACAGGTCCGGCAAGGCTTGCCGTGCTTTTTTTGGCAAATACCTTCCTTCCACTCATTCTTACATGCAGGACTGTAACCAGTTTTTTTTCCGTCCTTCGAGATCCAAAGGCGCGCAAAAATGTCTTTACGGCCTTGAAAAGTCGTCTGGAAAAGCTTGATTTTAATTTGAGACTCTTTGTTCATGTCCGGGCCTTTTTTGCTTCGCTTTGGTCTACTTTTTCAGCCAGTTCAAAACATCTTCAAGAATAAAACGCCGGTACTTTCCAACTTTCAAATGCGGGATTTCCCCCGTTCGCGTTTTGGAATAAATCCACGATTTTTTCATTTTCAACTTTTCCGCTATCTCATCGGTCGTTAATAATTCCATGTTAAACCTCCTGTATCTAAAAATAAAAAAAGCCAGCGACAAACACCAAAGTTTGTCAATCTGGCTCATAGAATACTACCGTGAAATACCGCTGTCAAGCGTAACTTATTGTATATATTATCTTTTCTGCTCAAACGTTACGTTTGGTCAACTTCTGCTCAAACGTTACGTTATATCAATCCTGCCTTTTTCCCTTCGGATAGATCACTTCTAATTGTTGAAAATCCTGGAAGACCAAGCACGCCTTTTTCTTTTAAATGCTTGAGAATAAATTCAGCCTGTCGCTTCTTTGAATGTTTAAGCCAACGGTCCCCGATTTCAGCTTTTTGCTTGTGATAATAGGCATACACTTGTTTTCTACGTTCCTGGCAATTCATTTTCAAGGTTTTTGTTGACTCTGATGTTCGGTCAAGATCCTTTCCTTTTTGGTCGAACAATTCAGATGAAAATGCCGCGCATCCAACCAAAAATGCCAGTGCGTGCGCTGATTTTAAAAAAATGATATGTGCCAAGTTGGGAGTATAAGGCGCGATTAACCTATAAAACATGCAAAGTCCTATAAGTTGTTTGCAAATATCATCAGGATCATGAGGTGGACAGTAATCTTCTATAAGGATTGATTTAAAAATATCCAAAAAAGAATTTTGATCAAGTGCGCCTTTAACTGGATTGCCCTTTAAAGATTGATTAAAGGCGTTCATCATTATCAGTTTATCTTGTTGATTGCCCTTTAAAGCTTGAACAAGGGTGTTTATTAATGTCAGTTTGTCTGGGTATTGTTCTGGACTGTCTTTAATCAAACTTACAGCAAGGTATCGGGTAAGGCAGTGATCAAGGGTTTTGCTTGCCAGCTCTGCATTTCCCTTCAATAAATTGTGAAAATTTTTGTCGTATTCTTGTTGAGATTGTTTGTCGATTTTTTCAGAATACTCAACAAAAAATTCTCTTAAATTTTTCATCATGGTTCCGTCTCCTGTCACGCCTGGTTGAAAATCCGGGGAAAGCGGTCCAGGAAAAACCGCCGTTCGGGGAGCTCACCCTATCCCCGGATAACTGAAAATCAGTTAAAAAATTGTGACCAAAAAGTGACCACTTTATAAAAAACCATTGAAAAGCACCGTAAAACAAGATAAAAGGTGTTTTGCTTCTTTATTATATAATACTATATGTTATTGCACAATGGTTAATGTTATTAATGATATCAGATACTTGCAGAGCACTCTGCAAAACCGCTATTCACCAGTTCGAATCTGGTTGCCGCCTCCAGAAAAGTTTAGGCTTACAGGTATCTCAACAACTTGTGAGCCTTTTTTGATTCTTTACTTTAAGTTTTTTTTAATAACTTCCACCCCCATGAAGGAATGAATCATGATTCGCATCAATGAAAATTACCTGAAACTTCGGTCTTCTTATCTGTTTGTTGAAATTGCCAACCGTGTATCTAAATATCAGAAAGAAAACCCGGATGCCGGGATCATTCGTCTGGGAATCGGTGATGTCACCCTGCCGCTTCCGCCCGCATGTATTCAAGCGTTTCAAGAAGGGGTGAAAGAGATGGCTTCGGAGGCCACTTTCCGAGGCTACGGGCCTGAGCAGGGGTATGATTTTTTAAGGGAAAAGATCGCTTTCAACGATTATCAGTCTCGGGGGGCCGATATCAGTCCGGATGAAATACTTGTCAGCGACGGCGCCAAATGCGATACGGCAAATATTCAGGAGCTGTTTGCCAAGGATATTTGTCTGGCCATTCCGGATCCGGTATATCCGGTGTATCTTGATACCAATGTGATGGCCGGCCGAACCGGGGAGTTTAATGACGGAAGATATGACAAAATCCTCTATTTGGAGAGTCTGCCTGAAAACGGGTTTGTTCCCCTCCTTCCCGACAAACCCGTGGATTTGATTTATCTGTGTTTTCCCAATAATCCCACCGGTGCGACCATTTCCCGGGACACATTGAAGACCTGGGTGGATTTTGCCCGGGAAAACAAAGCGCTGATTCTTTTTGATGCAGCCTATGAATCCTATATCCGGGATCAAACCCTTCCCCGCTCGATTTTTGAGATTCAAGGCGCCCGCGAAGTGGCCATCGAGTTCAGGAGCTTTTCCAAAACCGCCGGTTTTACCGGCACCCGTTGCGCCTGCACGGTGGTTCCCAAAACCTGCATGGCTTATGACGGTAGCGGTCAAAAGCATTCCTTACATACCCTGTGGAACCGGCGACAGTCCACTAAGTTTAACGGTGTATCTTATCCGGTTCAGAAAGCCGCCGAAGCGGCTTACACCGAAGAAGGCAAAGCCCAGATCATCGGGTTGACAGACTATTATTTGAAAAATGCGGCCCTGATTCGAAAAGAGATGATGGGACTTGGTTTTGAAATCGTAGGCGGTGAAAATTCACCTTACATCTGGGTGGATTGTAAAAACGATGCCTGGGAATTTTTTGATTTTCTGCTTAAAAAAGCCGGTGTGGTCACAACTCCGGGTCCGGGATTCGGCAAATGCGGGAACGGCTTTATCCGTATCAGTGCTTTTAACAGTTACGAAAACGTCGAAAAGGCAATGGCGCGAATCAGAGACATTCTTTAAACGACGTACTTGTTTTTGCCCTGAAAAACCTGGTCCTTTGGGCCTCCGGCTCGTAGAGCCTACGCCTCGGAGAGCCAGGTCAGAGATATATGGCTCTGCCTGAAGAATTGCTGCAACAGTTTGAAGTGAACTAAAGTTAAGGAATTCTGTCAATTATATAAAATCAGCGGAGCGAAGCGACACCATAACTTTAGGCACTTTAGATCACTTTAGACACTTTTAACTTATACGGCTTTAACTAGAACAGCCCCTTCCAAGGGTAACCCAAAGCCTGGTCCTTTGGGCCATGATTCTTTACTTGCGCCGCCACCTAATACACACCCCCTTCTCGATCTTAAAATGTTTTGTGAAACCGGCCGTCACTTCAACCACATATTTGATCGGCCCTTGGGATTTGTAAATTTTATCTGACATGGGTGTTGTGTTTTCTGCGATATTGACCACACACCCGTTTTCCCCCACGAAAATGATATCAAGAGAAATCCGCGTATTTTTCATCAGAAATATTTGCGGTTTTACGCTCTCAAAGACAAACAGCATACCTTGGGTAGGGTCTAGTGACCTTCGCCCCATGAGTCCTTTGATCTGAGTTTCAGGCGTATCCGCGATTTCGATGAAAATTGACGAAACCACTGAATCATCGAAGCGCACAAATTCAAGGGTGCCGTCTATCCGCGTGGGGGTGTCTGTCCGGGCAGGCAAGGATACAAAATGGCGCGGACTGCATGCGAAACATAATACGGTTCCTAAAAACAAGAACACCCAAAAGATCCGGCGGGATACGCCGTGAGAGCTTACTGTCATTACCGTTTTACACCAAAAGTTTTTTGATATTTTCTTGGGCAACAACCCGTCGATTCGGCGTTATCAGTTATTGGTTAACTGTGAACAGTTTTGAAGGATCGACAGGCAAAATTGATGAACTCGTAAAAAGTCCGATTTAGACGGTTTTGTAAAAAGTTCAAACTCCCCCCAACAAATCTCTCGGGATAAAAAGGCGTCGCAAATTTTGTAATCATGAGGAGTACTTATCGTACGTTGAATGATTACGAAATGCAGCACAACGCAGAAGTTGGACTTTTTACGAAGCCGTCAAAAATATAACGATCACATATGCAATAGGAGGCGGCGGTTTCGGTGAAGTGAATCAGCTCGGGCAGGGAAATCCTTTGATTAAACCCTCCCAGGTGCGGGCCTGTCAAAAGGGTTATATCTTCAAGACCCCTGGAAAGTCCCTCTATGGTGTCCCGGTTAACTCCCCGCTCCAATAAAAATTCATTGAATTCAACATCATTCATGTCCTGTTGATCCGCTACTCTGAAAATTTCCTCCATGTATCGATCAACTCCGAATTCATCAATCAAACGCAACACAAAATTATCAAAATCAACCGGCAACCGATCCCCGTTTTTTCTTCCTGTGAATCCTTCATAATAGGCGTTAAATGAATCTTCTATGAGTTTTTGCATTAAATCGGGGCAAAAAAGATGTCGCATATCTACGGGAAATCCCTTTTCATCAAACCCCTTGCATTCAGGATCATGATTGCGGAAATAACTGGCACCTATCAAAACAATACTCATCAGATGATTTCCCACAAACCGGTAAAATCTGGAAGAAGCGCCTGAGATCGCCTCAAGGTGCTCAAAATCTCTGATACCCGATCTGCCGAGATTCGGATAGCGGCATGACATTAACCATCTGTCCAGCCTTCCTCCTCTGGGCCATTCATAATATCCTCCGTCAGTTCGTCGGTGCCGTTGTAAACGATTATGAAAAAGAGGTAGCGGAGCGGTGTGAACCATACCCATGGACGCGAGTTTTCCCAGAAGATAGGCGTTCCGTTTCATAACTTCCATAAAATTGTTCCGATCAATAGTTTCTTCATCAGGCAGAGGATTGGGATAAACAAAATAGTCGGGATGGACCGTAAAAGCAATGGCGGAACTCATGGGCATATTAACCCTGTTTTTCAGGTTATCCGGGAAATCCGTCAGCCGGAATACGTACGCTTCTCCAAACCTGCACGGTGTGGGGATATCGAATCTTGTGGGAAATTCGTGCTTGACCGTTTGCAAATACGCCATCCATAATGCCTCACGGTTCAAGGCCGCGTTGTCGGAATTTGATCTGGATAGTTTTATTACAAACACGGAATCACCGGATAGGGAGAACACAAGACTCCGTCCAATACATTTCATAGCACAGGTTTCATTCAAACCGGTTTTACCGCACAACTCATGCCATGTGATCGAGGAAATTTTTGTTGGGCTTTCCTCATGTAATGACGGCCCTTTTATTTTCAGAGGAAGCGAGCCCAATGCCTCTGCCGCTGCTCGATGTGATGGTCCGTGGGTATGTGCAACAATATGTTTAAGACTCTCTAAAGATTCCCGGGCCAGGTCCGGATTTTCCCTGACGGACACAAGAAACCGGAGAGTTTTTGCCGCTTTTCTGTATAAAAAATAGGACTGCCTTTGGTGAGAGTGAACTTTTTTTAGAATAACACTGTGCAATGCATGAACCGTCTGTGATGATGCCAAAGAGGAATTCTTGTTCAGCTCGTATTCAAGCATGGAAACCGCCATATATGTGGCGGAAAAATCCAGACATGAATGTAACAAATAATTTTCATCGGCAGAAAGATCTCTGTTCATACCCTTGCTCTTGATTTGAAATCCGAAACACCCCAGTTAAATATGAATAAAAGATTTAACGGGGCAGGCGAAATGCTAAACAATGACAAAAACATCGGATATTCAATGTGTTAGTTTTGGTCATTTTATCATTCGATATTCGAATTTGTTTCGAATTTAGAAATTAGATATTCGGATTTTGCCTGAACATGACTTTTCGTTCAGGCACTAATTATCTAAAAGACTGGAGCCATAAAATCAAGATGAATTATTATAACGGGCGGCGAATGATTATTTGTTGAAGACCCGTTTAGAGGTGGGTATTGAATCCGACATTTTTCCCACTTTCTGATCTTTCCCCCTTCTTGCCCTATGCCCTCTGTCCTCTGTCTTCTGTCTTCTGCCCTCTGTTTTCTAATCTTCTAATCTTCCGATTTTCTAACCTTCTTGTCCTGCCCTCTGTCCTCTGTCTTCTGCCTTTAGCACGGAATAATACGATATTTCTTATCAAAACACACTGCCATGCCCTGTTGTCTGTTCGAATCACCGTTCCTGAAACATCGACACGGGATTTGTTACCTCCAATCCATATGAGGCTATTATCTACAGTTTTGAAAACCCCTCATCATTAATGTTTTTATCTCGTTTGGATACTATAAAAAGTAGAATCAACCAAGAGCCAGGCTATTTTTTAATGCGTCGTCAACTTTTCTCATGGAACCGTTTGAGAGGGTGGCTATTTTAGGAGTAATCAGCCTATTTTTATCAATGGTTCTAATCTGGGATAAATTAACAACGGAAGCTTTTTTAAGACCATCATCATTCTTGATGGCAACGCAGATGGGATAGGATGCTTTTTTCTGAGAATATTCGGTGATTATAGCCACAATGGTAGTTGGTGAGTACATGTTGCCGATGTCGTTTTGAATCACAAGCACAGGCCGGGTTTTGCCGGTTTCGCTTCCGACAACCGGATCAAGGTTCGCATAATAGATATCACCCCGCTTAACTTGAATGTCAGACATAAGTTTTCCTCATTAAAGATTTTCGGTATCAACGTATTTGAAATCTTTTGAAATTTTAAGGTTTTCCTGTGCCAACCCATGATAGGCTTGCTTCATTTTTTCCTCAAATATCTTTTTATCAATTTGTTCAAGCTTTTCTTCAATGGATTCTCGAACCAGCGCAGATACTTTTTTGCCTTGAAGAGCGGATACTTTGGAAAGTTTGCTTTTAAGTTTAGAAGATATTTGAATATTAAGTCTGACTTTTTCAGGTTGTAAATTTGGTTGCATATTTTACACCTCCTTTTGTTACAAAATACACAAAATTATTTATCATAAAATATGTACAAAAACAAGCTCAAAAATATTCAACAAGAAATATCCACCCCCAGAGAAATATGCTCCGCATTTCACCCCGTGAAATTCGAAGATCATTTCTCTGGGGCATGTAGTGATCGTTTAACCCGTTGAATTCCGCTCAGCGGATTCACCGAAGGTAATATTTCACCGGGGCAAAGTTTACCCAGTTTAACCTATCTTTTCTGTTTAACCAAGGCGTATTTCATCGGGATTCGATATTCAAATTTGTTTCGAATTTAGAAATTAGATATTCGGATTTTGCCTGAACATGACTTTTCGTTCAGGCACTATTTAACCAAAATGAAGGATAGTTAACCGGGGTTTGACCCCAGGTCCTTTATTTGGGGATACCCACTAAGATGCCTGAAGCGGCAAAAAAAAAGATTGATTTCCCATGAGTTGAGTTGTACAATTAAATTGTACAAAAAGGAGGGGCAAAAATATGGAAAAAGTCGGTATTAGTACACTGAGAGAAAATCTGTCCATATATCTGAAAAAGGTTCAAAAAGGGGAGGTTATTACAATTACTTTACGCGGTCATGATATGGCAAAACTTGTACCTGTGGAAGATAAAAGAGTGAAGTCGAGGAAGATTTTAAAAGAACTCGGGAAAAATGCCTCAATTGGTGATATCATATCCCCAATTGATGAAGATTGGGAAGCTATGTCCTGAACTTTGAATACAAATTAATCCCAAAAATCCTGTCAAAATAAAAAATTAAAATAATGATTGTCGTAGATACTCATATTATCATTTGGAAAGCTTTGAAGCCGGAGATGCTCTCCCCAAGAGCGGAAAAGGCCATTTCAGCAGCCAATAATTCGGACGGAATAATATTTTGCGATATATCGTTATGGGAAATAGCAATGCTTATGCATAAAGGAAGGCTCAACATAGATGTCGAATACCTGGAATTCATAAAACTGGTATTAGAATCCAACAATTACGTTTATCGAGGAATTACGCCGGAAATAGCAGGCCTTTCCGCGAGGTTGTTTTCGGATAATAACAAGGACCCTGCTGACAGAATCATCGCTGCAACGTCAATCATCGAAAACGCCAAACTGGTTACTGCTGACAAAAAATTAAGACAATCAAAAAAAGTGACTACTATCTGGTAAACAAACCTCGAACCTCTGCCTGCCCAGTGAAATTTTTATCCTGCGCGCCCCTCAGATCACCGTGGAAGTACCGGGACAGGCCGGAAGATCGTACTGGGGTTAAATAGACCAACCTTAATTCACAATTCAGGCTTTGACCCCGGGTCTTAAAAAAAATACTTGACTGCATGACTGAAAGTAGCTACCATGACATATAAAGTAGCTACAAAAAAGGAGGGTTATTATGATCCATGCGGGAATCAAGGAGGTCAAGAACAACCTGAGTCAGCTTTTAGCACGGGTGAAAGCCGGAGAAGAAATCTTGATCACCAAAAGGGGGAAGCCCATTGCCCGCATTGTGAAGGAAAACCAAGGGTATAATTCCATCCGCGCAGCACTGGAGCCCCTGGTTCAGGGAGGGCTGGTCACGTTGCCGAGCCGGAGCATCCTGAAAGACCATATCTCGGTGGTAGAAGCCTCGGGCAAGCCTGTTTCGGAAATGGTAATCGAGAACCGGCGGTGATCGACTGATGATTCTGTACCTCGACACGAGCGCACTGGTGAAGCGATACTTCTATGAGCCTTATTCCGATGATGTCATCTCCAGATGGAAATCGGCCACGCAAATCGTTACATCTTTCGTTGCTTACGCAGAAACCATGGCTTCTATGTATCGAAAGAAACGGGAGTCAGCTCTTGCGGATACGTTGATCCGTAAAATAGCAGACTCATTTCACCATGACTGGGAGAGCTTTATACGTGTGGAAGTAAACGATAAGCTCAATGGATACATCGATCGGGTTGTTGAAAAATATCCACTTAGAGGTTTCGACGCAATCCATCTTGCATCGGCGATTGTAATCCATGAAAGGCTTTCTGAAGATTTCGTATTTGCCTGTTTCGATGAGAGACTCACCGGCGCCGCGCAGTTGGAAGGACTTGAAACGTTTCCGCCGGAAGATGAAACCATTTAACTATTTAATTTACCCAGTTAAACCGTTTTGTTTTTTGTTTATCTGGGGCATGTTAATTTTTCAGATCGTTCGTTCCGATCTGGAAAAAAAGAAAGCTCTTAGCGAAAAAACCTTCGCGTCTTTGCCTGCCCCGTAGCTCCAGCAGATCGTACTGGGGCGGATTTAACTGGGACGAAATAATAAGTTGTGCACGTTCTGCATCAACGTCCCCCATGATATTTCTATTTCCATAAAATCAAGATGAATCATTATAACAGGCGGCGTTGTGATAAGAGAGATCCTCCTTAAAACCCGGTTATATCTTCAGGAGCTGTGGGATGTATCGTAAAAAAACAAAGCCCGAATGTCATAAGTTTTTATGGTAAACAGGAGTCTGTTCTGTGCGAAGGTTTGATATTACTGTCTCTAAATTAACCGGCCACAATTCGGTCATAAAAAAAGAGGTTACGGTATGAGCCATAACCCCTTGAATTACTGGTGCCCCCGGCAAGGATCGAACTTGCGGCACATGGATTAGGAATCCAATGCTCTATCCACTGAGCTACGGGGGCCATATTGATTGATTCAGGAATACACCAATTTCAGTCCCCTGACAAGCCTTTTTCAGTGCTTAATCAGGGCAAACGCATTTGAATCCCAATATAGGGAGAACGCTCCACGACGGCATGTTTCTCTTTCCAACCGACTGAAACTTGTGCTTAAGCACCCGTAAGCCCACGCCGCGCCGGAGGTGTTAAGAACAATTCGTCGCTAAATTATTTCATTGATTTTTTTAGTCATGATTATATTCGGCTCGGGCTAACGCGTGCTAAATCCCTTCAAACAGTCAGTCGGTTTACAAGAAAAACACGCCGTCGCTACGCTGTACTGAAATCAAATGCGTTTACCCTGAGTGCTTAATAATATCGCATTGGCATTTTATTTCTAAAAAATGATTTGATTAAACGGACTATTATGATAATATATTTTCGGTGAGCGGCGACTACGAAGTCCAATACCGGTATAGAGGTCATTGTCCGGGGCATTAGGACTTGGTTTTAAGACCAGTAATCCTGTTATCAGGAGTGCCAACCTCCGTGTAGCGTCGTCTCACCAACCTTCCTTACTCAACTACCTCCTCTCATTTGTTCTGCCACTCAGTCTTTCGAAAAAGTATAAAGAGGGTAGGGTTAATTTTTTATACACGAGTCATAAATTTGACATCAGGACCAATGCCTGATAATGTTGCGATCTCTTAATCGTATCTCAACATAAGGCAAGATATCCCTTGGTCAATCTCGGTTATAAACCTTCACTTTTCGGAAATTGAAGCTTCAGGCACTCAATTGCAACTTAACACCGAAGTCGATGTATACCATGGAGCATACAAATTTCATTTTTCCATTCTTCTTTTTAAAATTCTACTAAAAAATAATATTTGTCATTGATATTTGCTCGTTAGTGAATATTTAAATATTACATTTTAGCATATTATTTATTTAACAATTTCAAAGAAAGACAATTCGTTGGGAGGCAAAAAAATGGAAACAAAAAAATATATATTCTTGAGTGTTTTATTAATTGTTCTGATTATCTCCGGTTGTGTTTCGTGGCAAAAAAACTACGGCAAGCTAAAAACTATATCTAAGGGTCCAAACCATCTGACCATTCAAAATTTAATCGATAAATGGGATGATTACCACATTTATAGTTCCGACCAGTATGCCGGACCTAGTTTTCGATCACCTCTGGGCATCATGTTCGATCCGAAAAATAATGATACAATACTGGTGGGTGATCGGTGGAAAAAGGTCAGTGATCAAAAAACTTTGACAGATATGACAAAACGGATTTTTCTGGCCACTCAGCGTGAGCCCTGGCTCAATGAAATTTTAGGGCCGGACGGAGTTCTTTATGGATATCTTTATTATTCATACGGCGTTGTAACCCTTAAAGTGGTTGATGAAAAAAAGATGTATATATTTAACCTGGAGGAACCTGCTAATGAGGGTGGTGACGATGATTAATTTAGGTTCCCCTATATGCGTTTCCGTATAGTTGCAACCGATTAAAGCTTGATATTATTTTAAACACATTGTGTCAAATGGGGGTCTGGCCTCAGGAACCTCTATATATAATAGATAAAACGCTCAAATCCTGCGTTAAATAAGGCCGTAGATCTTACATTTCGTACCCTGAGAATATTTTATTCCTAAATTGCGCGATATATGAAATAAAAACAGTTATGTACCTTCAAAAAAGAGCGGCGCCAATCCGGAAACTCCTTCCTTACTCAATTACCTCATTTCATTTGTTCTGCCACTCAGTCTTTCGCAAAAGTATAGAGGGGTGGGATTAGTTTTTTATACACCGGGCATAAATTTGGCATCAGGACCAATGCCTGATAATGTTGCTATCACTTAATCGTATCTCAACATATTGACATCACGTAAATTTTCATATACGGCAAGATATCTGTATGCAACGCCACCATTTTTCGATTACAAAGCCCTGAGAAGTGAACACCAAAAACGATTGATCAACCGCCTTTTCTTTGGATGAAATCTTTGCGTTTCTTTAGCCAGTTGTGGTATCAATATTTTGGAATAACCGTATTCAAGCCATAACTGATTCTGGCCCAATTTGCCTGCCCTCTATAATATGTTGTGTCTTGTTACGGCTTGTTCTAACTTACGATTCTATGCAGATAATCATTTTTTGACACATATAATTAATTGGAGAGTAACCATGAAAAAGAGTTATCCATTTGTTTTTTTTCACCTCTTCCTGTAAATGCTGACGAGAAAATCGGGTTATCTGATGGGCAGATTATTTATGTTCCTGCTTATTCACATATTTACAGTGGAAACAGAGAAACGCCTTTCTTATTAACGGTAACATTAAGCATCAGAAACATTGATCCTAATCACCAAATCAAAATCACCATTGCCGATTATTACGAGACGCAAGGGAAGCTATTAAAAAAATATATAGATAAGCCAGCAATTTTAAACCCATTAGAGTCATTTTGCTATGTCATACCAGAAAGAGACAAAGCCGGTGGGTCAGGTGCCAACTTTATTGTTGAATGGAAATCCGACAAATTTGTTAATCCACCCATTGTTGAATCAATAATGATTGGAACAAAAAGTAAGCAAGGCATTTCTTTTACCTTTCGTGGTCAAACAATCATTACATATAAGTAATACAATCCATAAAATAACTATTTTCGCGGCAGACTATTATTATTCAAACGGGATGATATATTTTTAAAGGTCACAATATTCCATGGGTATTGCAAGTGACATAGTTATCATTGTGATGGTTGCTTTACTGGGTGGGTTAATTGCCCAAAGACTAAAGCAGCCTTTAATTTTAGGGTATATTCTTGCGGGTGTAATGGTTGGCCCTTATACTGGCGGCATAACCGTTTCCGAAATTCATGATATCGAGATGTTGGCTGAAATCGGAATTGCGCTGTTGCTTTTCGCTCTGGGGCTTGAATTTTCGTTCAGTGATTTAAAGCCTGTTCGCAATATCGCCCTGGTTGGCACACCCATACAGATATTGCTGACAACGGTTTACGGATTTGCCATAGGTCATTGGCTGGGTTGGCGCTGGATACCCTCAGTTTGGTTTGGCGCATTGATCTCTTTATCCAGTACGATGGTTATACTGAAAACATTAGAGAACCAGGGACATATGGGTACCTTGTCAAGTCGCGTCATGATAGGAATGCTCATTGTTCAAGATTTGGCAATTGTGCCGTTGATGATTATCCTGCCGCAACTCAGTAATCCAAAAGCGGGTTTGCCGCTATTGGGAGTTGCCGCCTTAAAAGCCGTCTTTTTTCTTGTTTTAATGATCTTCATCGGTACAAAGATCATTCCTTACATAATGAAATATGTGGCCAAATGGAACTCGAGAGAATTATTTCTTCTTACAACCACTGCGATGGGGTTGGGTGTCGGATACGGCACCTATCTGTTTGGGCTTTCATTCGCCTTTGGTGCTTTTGTTGCCGGCATGCTTATCAGTGAATCAGATTATGGTTATCAGGCTCTGAGCGACATAATTCCTCTGCGGGACATTTTTAGCATCCTCTTTTTTACATCGGTGGGAATGCTTCTTGACCCGAAATTTTTAATATCCAACGTAGGAACGGTCTTACTTTTGGTGCTTGTTATAATGGTTGGAAAAGGATTGATTTTTGGAATAATAAGCAAAATCTTTGGTTATGGAAATGTCGTGCCTTTCGCAATGGGATTGGGTCTTTCGCAGATCGGCGAATTTTCTTTTGTTCTTGCAAGGGTCGGCATCAGCACAAATTCTATCTCTACGGAATTTTATTCCTTAATTCTTACGACAACTATCATAACCATGTTTTTAACACCCTTTGTATCGGGATTTACCGCCCCATTGTATCTGCTCCGTAACCGCTGGCTCAAGCCCTTCCAGCTGCACACAATTAATCTCCCTCAAAACGGATTGCATAACCATTTAGTAATTGCAGGCGGTGGGAGAGTCGGCAAGTACATAGCCGACGTTCTATATCGTATCAGAATGCCCTTTGTTATATTAGAAATCAATTACAGCCGCGTTGAACAAATAAAATCATTGGGATTTCCGGTAATATACGGAGATGCCAGCCAGTCGATCATCTTGGAAGCGGCAGAAATCGATAAAGCCAAATTGCTGTTGATCACGACTCCGGTTACTATTGTTTCCCGGGCGATTGTGTCCCAAGTTAAAAAACTTAATCCGGACCTTCGGATAGTTGCAAGAGCTGAAGCTGTAGAGCAAATGAAAGCGCTTTACGACCACGGTGTATATAACGTCATCCAGCCGGAGTTTGAGGCGGGTCTCGAGTTTACCCGGCAGGCGTTGCTCAGCCTTGACATACCTGCTGACCGGATACAGCAATTTACAGATGAAGTGCGGCAAGAACTCTACAGACCGCTTTATAATTAAATCAGGTAAACTTCCGGCTTTGCCGGATGACTCCCAAAGTTTGACATTTCCGGGATTTTAAGAAAGCCTCTCGATTTGTGAACCGCTTAAGGCAAACAGAAAGAGAGGCTTTCAATGAA
>Ga0222626_1000130_pt1 | contig 54676 bp, 60 predicted proteins | sample AntAcemetageno91_FD_179862 | JGI IMG/M metagenome (GOLD analysis project Ga0222626, IMG submission 179862) | Saline water microbial communities from Ace Lake, Antarctica - #91 | ecosystem: Environmental > Aquatic > Non-marine Saline and Alkaline > Saline | place: Antarctica: Ace Lake | collected...
GTTTAATTTTTCTAAATCTATTTCTAATTTAGTTGGAGCTGGTTTAAGATATTGAAGATTTTTAGGAAGTATTGGTTCTGGAATTCTTAAAAAAGGGATTTGCGGTTTTCTTTTTTTTATGATTGGAGAGAATGGCTTCTTAAATTCTTTTTTTGCAAGAATTGGCTCGGCCCTTTCTTTTATTTTTTTAATTATTTCCTGATGCGTATCTCTTTTTTCTTCTTTCAAAATTGTTTCTAATTCAATTAGTTCATTTTTTACAGAATTTTTAATTAATTCTTTTGTGAATTGAAGCAGAAAAAATATTTTAAATTCATCTGAAATTTTTGTTAACATATTAGTTCCTCTTTAATTGTTTGAATTCTGGTTGAGGACTTTTTGGAGAAATTGATTTTTGGTATCCACCTGTTTTTTCCATTTGATTTGGAATTGGTCTTTGCATCATTCTTTGAGGAGGATATATGGGTTTTTGTCCAGAATATTCTTCATGTACTAATGCAACTCCTTTTGCAATTGTCTTGTTTTGTTCAAGTAAATTATCTATTTTTTTTACTATTTCTTTGTTGTCCCTGTTTTCTTTTTTGACATTAAAATCTTTTTCTGCTAATGTTTTTGCAGATACTTCAAACAAATCTAATAATGAAGATATTTGGTTTGTAAGTTTGTCAAATTTTATTGATAAATTTGTGATGACTTTTTGTAAGGCGATGAAATTTTCAATTAGAATTTTTTCTGTATGAATTTGTTTAGAAGAAACAATTGGTTTTTTTATTCCAGAACTTCGCACACGCTTCTTTTTTTTAACACCTGCTTTTTTTACCATGACATATTTAATAAACTCTTATTTATAAATATTAACTTTAAGATACACAACAGCAATAGGAAGTAGGTGAAGAGCAGTAATCGCTTGGAGTTCCATCTGGGATACATGTTCCATAACAAGAACCTCCACAATTATTAACACAACCAGAGATTAGAGGGTTGAATCCCCAATAATTACAAATGCTTTTACAGGAATCAATATTGTCTGTTTCAATACAATTTCCATCTTCATCACAAGCAAAACCTTCATCACAAGGTCCTTTTTGGCCTTCACAATCTGAACATAAACAACCTTCCCCTCCTTCAATATTACAACTTCCATCAACAACACATTGATAACAGTTGCTTGGTTCTTCGTCATTACATAGCCATCCGGTTTCAATAGAACATGTAGAAGAGCATCCATCTCCATTTACAATACCTCCATCATCACATTCTTCACCAGTATTTAATTTACCATTTTCACAAGAAAGTTCACATTGCCATGTTGCATTGCAGATTTCATTGGATAAGCAATCCCCACAATTTTCTTGAACCCCACAAATAGTATGGGTATCACATTCGTATCCTACGCTCTCGCAAGTATCTGTGCATTCTGCTGGGGGAACACATTGTCCTGTTTCATTACAAACATCTGTTCCACCACAACTTCCACAACTTCCACCACATCCATTATCACCACATACTTTTCCTGCACAAACAGGAATGCAATCACTAGAACCGATTCTCACAACTTCTCTAATTTTTGAGCCCCCACAACTTACAAATGTGTCTTTTTTGTTTTCTTCCTGAAATCTAACCGGGATAATTTCAATTGAATAAATTTCCTCATCTAAATTAAATAATTGTGTTAGTTTATCATTAGGTTTCATAGGGTTGCCTTCTCCATTAAATATTACTATATTATTTAGTTCTCTTGCATTTTCTTCTACAAGAAATTCTGATAAATCTTTTGTTGCTATTTCTTGATTTGAACTATTTGTTGCTCTTATAAAATATCCTGCAAGATTAAATAACCCGTTGTTTGTTAGAGTTATATTCAACTGTAAATCTTCTGTGTATACCTCGTTAATAAAAATAGAAACACTCTCTGGGCATTCTATGACATTTTTTGGAACATAAGTTTTTACTACATTGTAGACAATTGTTCCCATAATCAAGGCGAAGACTATTAGCAAAACATAACCTATCATTATGCTAATTCCTCTTTTTCTTTTCATAATAATAGCAAAGTTTTTGGGCTTATAAATATTTATAAAACCTTTTTTACTTAGAAGAATATAAAATGAGGGAGAAAATATTATTTATTTCTTTAGGATTGGTATTAGTTTTTAGTTTTGTCTCTGCTAGTTTTGACATTGGAGTTCCAAGCCATTTAATTGAAACACAGTATTCACCATACGGAACTATTAAAGGATGGATAAACACAAGTTTTAATAACGAACCAGCAGATTCCATTTTTGAAGATTCTTTTGGAAATTCATTAAGTTTACTTGATTTGTTAAAAACAAACTCAGATATAAATTATGTTTGTAATCCTATTGGTTGTCTGCCAAATTATGAAGCAAGTAATTTAGAGCAAACAAAATCCTTTAGTTTAAATCCTGGAGAGAAAAAAATTATTGGGTTTAAGATTACAGAAGATATTGTCAATGTGAATTCAGTTACATTTAATCTTGAAAGTGATGTAATAGAGTCTTGTACTAATCAATTGGAGATAGATTTTCTTAGAGAGGGTAATGCAGATATTGTAAATAATAAAGTATCAAATTTATATTGTTCTTCGTTAAAAAATTATGGCTGTTTTAACCCCTCTGAATCTCTTTCTAATGCTTTAATAGATTATCAGTCTTATTGTCAAAAAATAACACTTAGTGAATCTCCAGGATTTAAGGTTGGGGCATGGGTTAAAGAAGAAACAGAAGGGGACAAAGAATTATTTATGGAGCTTTATGATATGAATAGAAATTATGTTGCCTCGTGTGAATTGCCTACAGCGCCGTCTTCTTGGGGGGAAATTGATTGTGATTTAAATTATTCTAATATAAAATCTAAAGAATATTATGTGTGTATTTCTTCTACAGGTAGTGGAGGAGAATATTATACAAGAGGATATTATGATTCATTTAGCGGATGTGGCTATATGGGTTATCCGACTACTCCTTCACTTGAGTCTTATGCTTATCAGATTTTTGTAAGGGAAAAAAAATTTGATGCAATAGAAACTTTAGAGATTCTTAATATTTTGCCAGATGGAAATATCATTTCAGAAATGGCTAATGATTATCTTTTTGAAAGGTATGGTGAAGATGGTTGTTCATCTGGTTGTGTTGTTCCAATAGAATTTACTTCTAATGTTTATCAGAATTTGGTATTAAAAAACCTCTCGGTTGATTATAGTGCTGGAGGGGGTTTGGAAGATTCTGTAAATGAATTTTATGATTTAAGCCAAACCCATTCAATAATAAATTCTGGATTTCAAGAAATAAATTTGGATGAGGGGAATTTTTCTGTTCCTTCAGATTATGGAGAGGAAACTTTTGAACTAAGTTTAGAAGGGGAAGAAATTTTTTCAGAAGAAATAATCATTAAAAGAGCCCCATTAATTAATGATTTAAAACCAAAAGTTACTGCAGCAGCAATTCCAACAGAGTTTGAAGTGTTAAGTAATTCTTCTAATATTACTAAATATGAATGGGCTTTTGGAGATGGGATTAATATTACAACAATTGTGAATAAAGTTACGCATACTTATAATTCAACAGGTGTTTATGGTTTAAAAATAATTATTACAAATGATAATCAATTAAGTTCTTCAAAGACATTTGAAATTAATGTTAGTTCTCCAAAACAAGCGATAAATACTACTTTAGAAAAGAAGTTAAATGATTTAATTAAAATAGGTTTACAGATAAAGAACTACAAATTTGAAAAGAATTTAAAATCTGTTTTAAATTTTGATTCTATTGGTGAACAATTAAATAAAATTCAGCAAGATTATAAAAAAGCTAGTTCTGAGGAAGATTACAAAGAAATAATTATTAGTTTGTTAGGAATTAAGGTTCCAGAATCAGTTAATGTTGTTAAAAGTGCAGAATCAATTACGTTTTATCCTAAAAAGGACAATATAAATTTAGAGGTTATGAAGGAAATTGGCGGAGGGGATTATGATACACAATATAGCGACGAATATGCTAATGCAATTATTTTTTGGAACCAAGAGAATATGGATATAAAAGTTACTTTTAGTGAATTTTCTGCTAGTTATTGGTATTTTGAGGAAGAACCAATTTTAAGAACATTTGAATTTCAGATAAATAAAAAGAATAGCATAGATTATTCTTATTTGGTTATTGCTGAACTTGAGGGAATTGAATTTGAAGAAGATTATTTTATGAGAGAAAAGGAAGGATATTTTTATATAGAATTAGAACAAGATAGTAAAACAATCGCCTTTACTACAACAGAAGAGGTTAATTTTTTAGATGTTCCAGTTTTTATCTCCCCTAAACTTGAAAAATTAACAATAGAAGAAAAAATTGAGATTGGGGAAAAGGAGAATAATTCTAAATGGATTTTTTTTATTTTTATTTTATTTTTCCTTGTTTTATTTGGAGTTGGAGTGTATATAATATTACAGGAATGGTATAAGAAAAGATATGAGAAGTATTTATTCAAAAAGAAAAATGATTTGTATAACTTAATGATATATATTACTGAAAGAAGAAAGAAAGGTTTATCTAATAAAGAGCTTTATTCAAAGTTGAAAAAGTCAGGATGGGGTTCTGAACAAGTGAATTATGTTTTGAGAAAACATTCTGGAAAAAGAACAGGCATGTTTGATATTTTTTCTTTTGTAAAGAAAAAAATGCAAAAAATAAATGAGAATTAATTAAAAATCAGGAAAATTAAAAGTAAGTTAATTTTTATACAAAATTTTATAAACTTAAATGGTAATTTAGTAATATGGTAATAAAGGTGTTTAAAAATTTCTTTAATAGAATTTTCTTTAATCTTTTTAAAAATAAAAGAGATATAAAACTTGGTTTTTATGGGCCACCTAATGCTGGTAAAACAAGTTTAGCAAATAGAATCTGCAAGGATTTTACAGGGGAAGAAATTGGAAGTGTAAGTAAAGTTCCACATGAAACAAGGAGTGTCCAGTTCAAGGAAAAGGTTAAGATAGAGTATAAAGGTAAGGTAATGACTTTTAAGATGATTGATACTCCTGGGATTGCTACAAGAATAGATTATGAAGATTTCTTGAAATATAAAGTGAAAAAGAAAGAAGCTAAGAAAAGAGCAAAAGAAGCAACGCAAGGAGTGATTGAAAGTATAAAATGGTTGGATGATATGGATATTGTTGTGATTGTTTTGGATGCTACAGAAAATCCTTATAATCAAGTAAATATTACAATCATCGGAAATCTTGTTGCGAGAAAAATTCCTGTTTTAATTGTCGCGAATAAAATTGATTTAAAAAAATCTGATATAAAAAGCATTGGTGCCGCATTCCCAGAATATGATGTTATTGGTATAAGTGCGAAGCATGGGAAAAATCTTGAGGAGTTTTATGAATCAATTTTTAAATTAACAAAAAAAGTTTAAAAACTGAAAAAGATATTATTATATAATAAAAATGACGGTGAAAAAAAAGAAAAGAGATTTAGGAAAGCTAAGTCAAAAGACTTCGTCATTAACTAATTCGTCCAAGTTTAGTCGAATTAAAGGATTTGCAATTCAGTTTTTGCCTCATTCAGAGATAAGAGATTTAGGAAGCAGTGAAAGAATTAAAAAAATTCTTGGAATTATTTTAGGGAATAATATTTTGATTTTGCAGGGAAGGCTTTTGGTTGATGAAGAGACAAGATTAATTGAGGATACAATGGCGATGATAGGGCATGTTAAGAATTTTAGAGGAATTGAACTTGCAGTTATTTCAGGCAATGGCAACGAGGGATTTTTCTCAAAAATGAAAAAAGGTTTTGCTAATGTTCTTTCTGGAGGAGATTTAGGAGCGATTACAATTATTGGTCCTGCAACAATTGTGAAAGAGATTAAGAGAAATCCTAAGAGGATAGAGTTGTTATTGAATAAGTGATTTCTTTTAACACCTCGAAAAATTCTTAAATTTTTCTACACAAAAACTTTGTTTTTGTATGAAGGAAATAAAACATAATCCAAAGAAAATTGAACTGCTATTGAATAAATAAACATAGATAAATTTATTAAGTTGAAGGTTTTTCTTTTTCTATGCCACATCAATGTGTTAAATGTTCACATATTATTCCTGTTGGAAGTAAGGAATTATTAGAAGGTTGTGAGAATTGTGGAGGGCATTTTTTCTTTTATATTAAGGATGAGCAGTTAGAGGAAATAAAAAAGAAACCGATTGAAATTCCAGAGGAAGATAAAAATAAAATTGAGAAAGATATTAGAGAGATAGCTGGAATCAAGGATGAAAATGCGCCGGTTATTTTGGATTTGGAATCTGTGAGAGTGACTGGTTCTGGAAAGTTTGAGATTGATGTTGTGAACTTGTTTAATAAAGAAAGGCCATTGATTTACAAACTTGAAGAAGGAAAATATATAATTGATTTGGCTTCTACATTACAGCAGAATATGAAAGAGATTAAAGATTTTGATAAAGAATAGTAATTAAATTTATAAGTATCTTAATATTTTATTCTTTATGACAAAAAAAATTAATTCTATTTTAGAAGAAGTTTTGGAAAGGGTTGAACCACCTAAGGAAGAGTTGAAAATTATTAACGATAGTTTGGATGATTTTCTTGAAAAAATTAAAAAGAAAATAAAAATTTTGAAAATAAATGCCGAAGTTTTTGTTGGAGGAAGTTTTGCTAAGAAGACTGTGATAAAAAAGGATTATTATGACGTGGATGTTTTTTTAAGATTTGATAAAAAATATAATGATGATAAAATTTCGGAATTAACAAAAAACCTGTTGAAAAATATGAAAGGAGTTTCAGTGATTCATGGGTCGAGAGATTATTTTAGAATTAAAATCAATTCTTATTTTTTTATTGAAGTTATTCCTGTGACAAAAGTGATAAAGCCCAGCGAGGCTAGGAACATTACTGATTTGTCTTATTCTCATGTTAAATACATTAACAAAAAAGTGAAAAATAAAAAAGTTTTGGACGAGATAAAAATTGCAAAGGCATTTTGTCATGCGAACAATTGTTATGGTGCCGAGTCTTATATTAATGGTTTTTCAGGGTATGGTTTAGAGTTGCTTGTTTATTATTACGGAAGTTTTTTGAAGTTTATTCGGGCTGTTTCCACACCCAAGGGTGTACCCTCTGTGAAAGGGAATATAAACACATCAGGCAAAATAAATAAAAAAATTGTGATTGATATTGAGAAATATTATCGGAATAAGCCAACTGTTTTGATGGACTTGAATAGTTCAAAGCTTCAGTCACCGATTGTTTTTATTGACCCAACCCATAAACAAAGAAATGTTTTGGCGGCACTTTCCGAAGAGACATTTGAAAAATTTAAAAAAGAGTGCAAGAAATTTTTGAAAACTCCATCAATAAAATCCTTTGAAATTAAAAAGACAGATTTGGAGAAAATAAAACAAGATGCGAAAAAAAAGAAGTATGAATTTGTGTTAATTGAAGCGAAAACAGAAAAACAAGAAGGAGATGTTGCTGGAAGTAAATTGATTAAGTTTTACAAACATTTGAATTCTGAAATAGAAAAGTTTTTTGAGATTAAGAAAAAAGATTTTAATTATAATGGGAAGAAATCTGCGAGATATTTTTTTGTTGTTAAAAAAAGAAAAGAGATTTTAATTCAAGGTCCAAATGTAAGTGATAAGAAGAATGTTTTATTGTTTAAGAAAAAACATAAGAATACTTTTGCAAAGTTAAAAAGGATTTATGCAAAAGAGAATATTAGATTTGATATTAATCGTTTTATTGAAGGTTGGAAAAAGAAAAATAAAAGAAAAGTTAGGGAGATGTATATTAAGGGATTAGAAGTTGTTTAATTAATTTTATTTATAAATTATTTATTTTTGATTATCTTGTTTTTCGTAATATTTTGACATTAATTCCATTCCTAAAAATGGAACTGATAAATAAGTCATGAAATTATTTAATCCCTCTTCTATTGCTATTCCTAAAACTGCTGTAATGAATACATATTTTGAATTCTTTCCCATTGTATCTAACCCTATTTTAGGATGAATTGGTTTTCCTTTTTTTCCAAAAAAATTTCCTTTAGAATCTTCTATTCTCTCTTCTTCGATTTTCATTTTAATTTTTCAAGGCTGTTTCAAATAAAGTTGTGAATGCTTGAACGAAAAATTCTGAATTAAGCCAGATTGCAATGTCTTCTTCGTCTGAATTTTTGGATAAATAAAATAGAATTTCTTTTCTATCTATAATAAAAAATTTAGTGTCAATATTTATTTTTTTTATTTTTATGTTAAACTTGTTTTGAATTTGTTTAATTAAGTTACTTTCTCCGGATAATGCTAAATTTATTTTTATGTTTGCTTTTTTAAGAATTTCAAAAGTTTGGTAGAATAATTTTGATTTTGAAATTATTTCCTCAACATTAGTACAAATAATAACTTCTTTTTCTGCATTTTGAAGAATTTCTCTTAGATGATTTGAAATATTTGATTTTCCTTTTAGTGCAGCAGAAATATCTTCTCTTTTTATGGGCATGATTCCGTTTTTGTATAATGCTTCAAGTTTCATAAATTCATCAGTGTTTTTTATATTAGAAAGACTAATCATTTTTTCTTCTGCACCTTTTCTAATGTTATTTTTCATTTTTTCAAGAATAATTTTTGGTTTAACACCAAGATATTTTACAGGTTTTCCAAGCTTCACAATCGCAAAACCTTTTTTTTCCAAGCTTTCTAAAACATCATAGGCTCTGCTTCTTGGAACTCCAGAAATGCTTGAAATTTCTCCAGCAGAAGCAATTCCTTTTCCAAGCAAGGCTAACCAGACTTTTGTTTCATAAATATTCAAATCAAAATAATCTTTTATTTTGTTAATTAATTCTTGTTTTACTAACATTTTAATTTTTTAGTTCAATTCCTTTATGGTTTTTTTTAGATAATTTTTATTTGGAATTAATTTAGAATCAATTATGGTATATCCTTTTTGAGTTAGATCTGAATAAACTACAGAGATGTCGTTTAAATCAAAAAAATCTATATAAAATTTATCTTTTGCTGTGAGTTCAGAATTATTAATTTCTGCTAATGTTTGTTTATCTGTGGTACTTATCCTTCCGAATCTACCAGAAGAAAGAAGTGTTTGAATTTCTTTTATTTCTGATAAAGAACTTTTTTTCGGTTTGAATTTTTGTTTTCCAATTATTGCTTGTAATCTCATAATCTCTTACAGAATTTTACTTTTATAAACCTTTCTGTTTGTTACCTTTTGTAAGTAAGAACAATCAAAAGATAATCCAACTCAGAATCATTCCTAAAAATATTCCTGTTGTGATAAAAGGCATTGCAGGGTAAAATTTCTTTTTCTCAGAGAAAATGAATAAGGAAGCTAGTCCTAATGTTGCTCCTGCAATTATAAGAAGTGCAGAACCAAGCCCGCCCCAAGATAATGTTGTTGAAGTGAAGACAACTCCTGCAGCAATTATTGGAAAGACTACATCGCCTCCCCCGAGCATAGCAATATTAATTTTGATATTTTGTGTTTTAAGTTTTTTATTTGAAATCTTTTTGTTCTTGTATTTTTCTTTTAATAATTTAATCTTTTGTTTTGTTTTCTTATTAGCATAAGGAATAAAAAATCCTGAGAAAATGTTTAATTTGTTTATTTGGTATTTTGCCATTTTTTGCATAATTCCTGAATGCCAGACAGCCCACATATCGTAGATTGAGATTATGACAAGCAAAATGATTATTGTGTAAATATTTAATATTGGAACAAAGATTGTCGCGATTCCTGGATAGATTAAAAGTTCTGTGAAGTTGTGGACTAGGAATTCTCTTTTGAAGATTTTTATGAATGCGAGAGGAAGTGCTAAACTGATTGGGATTATTAATGCCCAGTTGTGAGGTATTGATGTAAATTTTCCAAATGAATAAAATGTTATGAAAAGTGCAATGCAGACAACGAGGAAAAACCATGCTTTTAGGATAAATTCTATTTTGAATTTTGTGAATAAAAACAATAAAGAGATTACAACGACAAATGCTAAGATTAAACTTGTTAGCATGTTGAATGATTCCTTTTGCGTTTTTACTTCAGGAGGTTGAATCCAGGAAAGAGCAGGATTAACAACTTTTTGCATTGTTCCGTTGACTTCTTTTTCTAAATGAAAAGGGTCGGTATGCAAAACTGCAAGCCCAATAAACTGTGTTATAACAAACATTGTTAGAAGAACAATTGTTATTTTTATTTTGTGCTTAATTTTAATATGCCTCTTTTTAAAACTAAGATAAAGATAGTTTTTAAAGTTTAATAATTATCCTTTAACTTTTTTTAGAGATTTTTCTAAAAGGAATATTTATAAAACCTTTTTTACTTAGAAGAATATAAAATGAGGTCAATGCCTTTAATTTTAGGAATTTCTTCATCATAAGTATTATTTTCTATAGGAAGGTTGAGAAAGTTGTTTGATTCTTAGATGAAGTAGGGATTGGGAAAAATGTCGCAAAGTTGAGACCGGTATGGTTGTAGTTGGATAACTGGTAAAGATTATAAATGTTCATACAATTAATTAACTATGGATTTAATTGAAATATTGTTTTTGATATTAATTATTCCGCTAGGAATTCTTACAAGTTATAGTGATATTAAACTTGGAAAAATTAAAAATAAATGGATTATAATTTTTAGTGTTATTGGAATTTTTTTGAATTTAATTATTTTTTTGAATTTTTATGTTATTGGAAATTTAAATTGGTCATATGTTTTTGAATTTTTTAGTAATTTGGCTTTAGCGTTTTTAGTTGGTTTTTTGTTTTATTATTTTAATATTTGGTCTGCGGGAGACGGAAAACTTTTTGGAGTATTTGCTATTTTAATACCTCTTTCAATTTATTCAATGGCCTATATAAAATTTTTTCCAGCACTTGTTTTTTTGGTAAATATTTTTTTAATTGCTTTTTTATTTTTAATTGCTTTTTTATTTATTAATATTTTCAAAAAAGGAATTTCTTTTAAGTCTCTTAAAGAAAAACTTTTTATTGGAATGCGTGTAAAAATTTACAAGTTCGCAATTCATATCTTTATAGTTATGTGGGCAATTGATTTATTTTTATGGTTGACTGGTCTTGATGTTAGTTCCTATATGCGGTTTTTTCTTATGTTTATTTTGATGTGGGCCTTAAGGTCTCTTCCATCTAAATATGATAAAATTTTATTGGCAGGTGTTGGTTTGCGAATGGTTTTTGACTGGTCTATTTATTCGTGGGAGTTTTTATTACAATTTTTAATTTATATTTTTGTTTTTCGTCTTTTGATAGGTATTGGATTTATCTTGTTGGAATATCTTTCAAATTTATTTTTTAGTAAAGTAATTAGCGTTAAAAACCTAAAAAAAGGAGTTATTTTATCTGAGGTGATTGTTGTGAAAGAGAAATTAGATAGAAAGACCAAAGATGAATTGTTAAAGAAAAAGATTCAATTTGTAAGATTTAAAAATAAATATTATATTAAATATTCTAAGGATGAAAGTGGCGGTGAAAAAAGTATTTTTAATTCTGGCACATTAAAGACAGAAGATATCAATTTATTAAAAAAAATTGGTTTTAAAAAATATTCTATTAGTGAAATGGTTCCTTTTGCGCCTTTTATTTTTATCGGAGTACTAATTACATATTTATTAGGTGAAACATTAATTAGCTTTGTTGTAAATCTATTACAATAATATTTAAAAAAGAAGTTAGTTCTTATTATTTAATGGAAACTATTAGCTTTGATTTAAGAGAGAAAGATTCGTCGATTGTTGTCAGAGTTAATCCGAAAATTTATCCTTTGCACACAGTTTATTCTGCTTCTTATGTTTTTTTGGATAGGTGTTATATTATACTGGATGGAGATCCTGAAAAAGAAATCTTAGTAGAATTAAAACTTAAGAAAAATTCTGAGCTGGAATTAGGAGTATTGGCCAAGGAATTTTTTAATGAACTTTTGAATTATGCTTTTTATGAGGAACAGTCAAAAAAAAATGCTCCATTAAGAAATACTTTACTTCAGGCTGCTTTGCTTAGTAATATTGGCGTGGAGAAACTTGACGAGAGTCTTGATGATGAAGATTGGTCGGAAATTGAAGATTTAGAAGATGAAGAATTTGAAGATCCTGAAGGTATTGCTGTTCCATGGGAAGAAAAATATGGGCAGTTGGAAGAAGAAAATTCAATTGATTTAGAAGGCGACAATATGGAAGATAAAGCGGTTTTTTCTGATGACTTAGGACAGGATAATTTTATTGATGAACAAAAAAAGTATTCTGATGAGCAACTAGAGGAGAAGGATTAAATGAATTCCTTTTTTGATTATTCTAATTTGAAAGTTCGCTTTAATAATAAGCTGTATAATTTATGTGCTGTTGAAGAATCTTTGAATGCTTTTAAGGAATTTTTTGAATCAAAAATTGAAATTGAGGAAAGTTATATAGTAGTAGAATTAAATTTTTTAGATAAACCGGGAGATATTTTTGCCGTTAGAGAATTTTGTAATTATGTTTTAGGGCTTATGCAAAATAATAGATAAATGGAATACCAATTTAGTAATTTTAGATATAAAGAATTTGGAAATGATTTTTTAGTTACAACTGATTCTGGAAAATGGATTATGTTATCTGGAGAAGAATTTAAGAGATTAAAAAACAAAAAGGTTATTGAGGGTTCAGAATTATTTTTGAAATTAGTAGATATAGGAATTATTCTGACAGAAGAGAATGTTACAAAAGAAATTAATAGAATTAGAAAAAGAAATATTCGTTCTTTTGGGGGTCCGTCTTTGCATATAGTTATTCCTACTTTGAAATGTAATCATCGTTGTGTCTATTGTCATGCAGGAGTCAGTAATTGTGAAGGAAAAGACATGTCTGAGGAAACTGCTAAAAAGATAGTAGATTTTATTTTTGAGTCTCCTTCGAGAAATATTACTATTGAATTTCAGGGAGGAGAGCCTCTTTTAAGATTTGATATTATTAAAGTAATTCATCAATATGCCTTACATGTAAATGAGAAAAAGAAAAAAGATTTATTGTTTACTATTGTTACTAATCTTAGTTTAATGGATGAAGAAAAATTGAAATATTTTATTGATAACGATATTGCTATATGTACTTCGCTTGATGGCCCAGAAGAATTGCACAATTATAATCGTAAATTTAATGACGGGAAAGGGTCTTATAAAAATGTAATTAAATGGATAGGATATATTAGTGAAGAATACAAAGAAAGAAAAATAAAAGATAGAAGAATGAATGCAATTATTACTATAACTAAAAAATCTTTATCTTATTCAAAAGAGATTGTTGATGAGTATGTCAGTCATGGACTTAATGATATTTATCTTCGTTTTTTAAATAATTTAGGAGATGCGAGAAAAGTTTGGGAAGATATAAATTATACTCCTGAGAAATTTGTCGATTTTTGGAAAGAAAGCATAGATTATATTATTGAACTTAATTTAAAGGGAGAAATGGTTCGCGAAAGAGGAGTTGTAATTTTGTTAAATAAGATATTAACAGAGTATGATCCTAATTTTTTAGATATTCGTTCTCCTTGTGGCGCATGTATTGGACAAATGGCTTATACCCCGGATGGAAAGATTTTTAGTTGTGATGAAGCTAGGATGTTAAATGATGATTTGTTTAAAATTGGAGATGCCGGGAAAGATTCTTTTAAGGATGCTTTAGGATGCGATAAGGCTTGTTCTATTATTTCTTCTTCAATAAATGATGTTCAGATTTGTGATGCATGTGTCTATAAACCTTATTGTGGACTTTGTCCAGTCTGTAATTATGCCGAACAAGGTTCTTTAATAGCAAAGATTCCAGAAACTGCAAGATGTAAGATTTTCAAGGCACAATTTGATTATTTATTTGAAAAATTGCAAAATAGTAAAGTAAGAGAAATTTTTGAAAAATGGATTCAAAATCCATAAGGTTTAAATAGTTTTTTTATAATATTTATATATGAGAAAGAAGTTAATACCAGAATTTAAAAAGAAAGTTAGTTCTTTTCTTTCTAGTGAAGAAGGTAAAATTACGAAAGAATCCATATTGAAGACTGGGATTGTTCTTGGAACCTTGGCTTTAATTCCTGCTTTGAGTGATGTTGTGAGTGCGGCGCATAGTAGTCATGCAAGTTCATTAGGGAGTTCTACAACTGTTCCTATAAATACATTACAAACAGATTATCAGGCATCAAGTGGAAGCATAGAGGGAACACATTCCAATGTTGCAGGAGTTCATACTAATCATGGTAATCATGCTAGCCACGGTAGCCACGGTAGCCACGGTAGCCACGGTAGCCACGGTAGCCACGGTAGCCACAATAGTTGGTAATTAGGGTAATCAAAATGAGGATGATAAACGATAATCAATTGGAAAAGAAGTCTAATATTAATTTTAAATTTATTGGGATTATTTTAGTGGTATTAGTTGTTCTTTTTTTAATAGGTTGGTGGATCTTTACGTTTCCGGTAAAAGATGTTTCTTGTGGAGATGGAATTTGTGATAAAAATGAAACTTGGGAAGAGTGCCCTGAGGATTGTAAAGTTGTTCAGATAGAAGAGATAGAGGAAAAATTTGCTTCATGTAAAAAAGATGCGGATAAAATATGTTTGGCTATCGTAGATAAAGATATTGATTATTGCGATTCTATAGATTCTGAAATAATGAGAAATAGTTGTTTAGTGAAGACAATATTTATGTTTGATATTTTTGAAAATAAGGACGAAAGCTCTTGTTCGAAGATTGAAAAAGTAGACATAAATGAATGCTTAAATATTGTAGATTCTATTAAGGTAGTAAATATAGAAAAGTGCCAAAGTGAGTTATGTAGAGATGTTTTAATATTATATTTAGCTGGCTTAGAAGGAGATGTTAATTTATGTAAAGATATAATTGATGAAAATATAAGGATAGATTGTAAGCTTTATTTAACTTCTAATATGGATTATTGTGATTATAGCTATTGTAGTGATATTTATAACATTCATATGAGAGAGTATAGTGATGATGAAAGTTATTGCGATAATGTAATAAGTTCTTCTGGAAAACAATCATGTCTAGAATATAAAAATACTTAATAACTTAAGAATTTCTTTTTATATAATGAAAAAAGCTTTAATAAAAACGGGATATGGTTGTAATAATAATTGTGTTTTTTGTCATCTTGGTGATAAAAGGAATGATAATTTGACTACAAAAGAGGTTGAGAATAAAATACTTTTTTGTAAAAAACAAGGTTATAATTTTGTTGTTTTTTCAGGTGGAGAATCTACTATAAGAACTGATATTATAGATATAGCAAAATTTGTAAAAAAAAACGAAATGAATTTAGGTTTTATTACTAATGGAAGAATGTTTTCATATTATCCTTTTGTAGAAAAGTTAATTCAAAATAATTTGAAATATGTTTATGTATCTCTTTCGGGAAGTAATGAAAAAATACATAATAGCATAACAAATTCTCAAAGTTTTAATCAGACCGTAAAAGGAATAGAAAATCTTGCGAAATATAAATCGCTTGAATTAAAATTAAATATAACGGTGATTTCTGAAAATATTTATGATTTGAAAAATATGGTTGATTTGGCAAAAAATATTGGTGCAAAAAAAATCAAATTTTCTTCTGTTGATTGTAAAGGTAATGTTTTGAAGGATATGAAGATTGTTCCAAAGCTATCTTTAACAATAGAAAAAATAAAAGAGGCTGTGGATTATACTATTGAGAAAGGGATGCAGCCGCTCGTAAGTGATTTTCCGCTTTGTCTTATTGGAGAATATAGTAGATATATTGATAATTTAGAAACGAATGGTATAAAAGTTATGAGCGAAGTTTTTGAAGATAAATTGTTTCCCATAGATTTTGATGATAAGGTCAAATCTTCTGTTTGTGCGGGCTGTGAAAAATATAAATCATGTAAGGGAATTGATAAGGAATATCTGAAGAGAAATGGTGATGGTGAAATAAGAGATGCAAGGAAATTGAATATTTCTAAATATTAATAGGTTTAAATTCATTAAATCCAAATATTTCTATATAGGTTTCCCATACTCCTTCGCACTCCTTAAAAAATTTACAACTTTTACAACTTTTACATTTAATTTTTTCTTTACCAAAATTTTTTCCATAAGTTATGGGTTCAAAAGCATGAGTTATTATTTTCCTATGTCTTTCTATATCCAGTTCATGCATAAATTTATGATAATTTCCTAGTATGCAAAAAGGGATGTCCATAACTTTTATATTTTGTTTTAATTTTTCTCCTAATTTTAAAGTTTCTATTAGTTTATTTTTTATTTCGTTGAATGTAGGAATTATTTTGTCAAAATTATCTTTTGCATTTCCTTTAGGCCAAGGAAAACTAAAAAGCATCAATTCGGGATTATATGTTGAAATAAGTTTTACTATTTCTGATAAAAATCTATAGTTTTTTTTATTTATTACTGTGTTTGTTGTAAATTTTTTACCAATTTTTTTTAAATTATTCATTCCCTTTATAGTCTGCTTAAAACTTCCTTCTGTTCTTGTTAATGAATCGTGAATTTCTGAATTATGTCCATGTATAGATATTCCTAATTCAATTTGAGGGTATTTTAATAATTTCTTAAAAAAAGATTTATTACTTAACATTCTTCCATTGGTCATTAAAAATATTTTTTGAAAACCAAGATGTATAGAAAAATTTATTAGTTCAAATAAATTTTTGGAGATTGTTGGTTCTCCTCCAACAAAAATAAGCGTTTTTATTTCTTTTGGATTATATTTACTTAACTTTATTTTTATCATACTAACATCCATTTTTTCTGTATTTTTAGAATCAAATATTTTTTTCATTTCTGGGTTGGAGCAAAACATACAATTGTTATTACATTCCCAACCAATAATTATTTCTAAATCATATTTTTTCATTTTTTCATTAAATCTAAAAGTTGTTTATCTTTTAAGAAAATTGTTTATCTTTTTATAATTGTTTATATTAATTTTGATTTTATGTTTTTTTTGCTTTTCATTAAATAGATTTTGAGTATGTTTTCCTTTGCTAAAAGAAATGGTAGAATCATAACCAAATATCTCTTCCATATATTTAAGTCGTTTTTCTCCAATTGCCGGATTAATTGATTTCACATTATATTTATTGTAAATATCAGCATCTTCATTTAAGAAAAAAGATTTAAAACGAAGACTGCTAATATAATTTTTATTGTTTATAATAAAATTAATTGTTTTTAAAAAATCTTTTTCTGTTTCAGTTGGATAACCTACAATAAAGTATAAATGTCCCCAAATATGATTTTTATGGGCATTTATAATATTTTGTTCAAGTATTTCAGTAGTTATTTGTTTATTCATATGTTTTAGAACTTTGTTTGATCCGCTTTCAGCGCCAAAAAAAAGGTATCTGCAACCTGCGTTATACATAAGATTTAACAAATGATTGTCAAGTTTTTTATTTGCTTTTACACATCCCCCCCATTTTATTGAAATTTTTTCTTTTATAATGAGTTTACATAATTTTTTCAGAGATTCATGGTCTGTATTAATCATTGAATCATTGAATCTAAATTTTGTTATTCCATATTCTTTAATATTATATTTTAATTCGCTTAAAATATTTTCAGGAGTTCTTGATCTAAATTTTTTATAGCTTTTTGAATATGTACAAAAACTACAAGAACCTGAACAACCTCTGCTTGTAATAATTGGGAGCATCTCGGGATATTTTGAATTTTTTATGTCTTCTTTGCGAAATAATGGAAATTTAAAATTGTCAATATTTTCTATTAGTTTATCTTCTCTAGTGTAAATAATTTTTTGGTTTTGATTATATAAAATTCCTGGAATGTTTATAGTTTCTATATTTTTTATCTTGTTTAGTAATTTTGGTACTTTCTGGTCTGCATCAATCCAAATAATATAATCTACCCATTTATTTTTCAAATATGATGTAGATTGTTCATTTATTGCAAGAGTATTAGTGCCATCAAAAATGATAATTGTATCCTTATTCATTTTTTTAATAAATCTCGCTACGAGTAAAGTTAAGGTCCAATTAAAAATATTAAATGTAAATTCTACAGCATCTGGCTTGCTTTTGAGTATTGTTAAACCACAATGTTTGATATATTTATTTAATTTTGAATATTTTTCCTCTTTTAGATTCCTTAATATATTATCTATATTTGAATGAAAATCTTTATTAATTTTATTTGTGTAATCTACCCATTCTTTATTAATGAATTTAAGATTAAATTCAAATCTAGAAACATTGTGACCTTCTTTAATTAGGTTGCTTGCCAAATAGGCAATTTCTAAACTTGGTGTCTCTCTTTTGCTATTTGGTAGACTTACAAGGGCGATTTTCATTTTTTATTAGATTGCATTAAATATTTTTTTAAATCTTTTATATTTTTAATATCATCTTTGAGGGAACGAGTCTCCGATATAATTTTTTTTACTTTAGTTAAATCAAGCATATCTAGTATTTTTTTCCAATTAAGTGTACCTTCGCTAAGTGCTTTATGTTCATCTATCTTGCCATTGTTATTGTGTGCATGAATATAAATAACTCTATTTTTTATTTTTTGAATAAAATTATCAAGTTTGTAACCCATAAATCCTCTATTATATTGGATATTTAAATGTCCTAAGTCAAGGTTATATCCAATATCTGGGAAATCTTTAAGAAAATTTAAAATAAGATTTGGATTTGAAGTAGCATTTGCTTCATAGACCATTTTAATATTATATTTTTTTGAAAAATCTATAATTGTTTTTAATTTTTTATTCTCTTTTTCATCTAATTTTTCATCTTTTAAATGAAAAATTAATTCTCTTGCACCGATAAATTTACAAAGAATAATTTCTGCTTTTAAAATATGTAATTCATTTAATGTAAATTGTTTATCGTCTGTAAATATTTGGGTGGTGCCAGAGTGCAAACTCAGATCAAGTCCTTGTATATGGGGTTTTATTTTATTTATCCAAATAGGATTTAGGTAATAATTTGTATCCATTTGTGTTGATCTTTTTCCAATTTCTAAAACTTTTACTTTGCAGAGATTGGTGTTTCCCTGGCAACTTTTAATTTTAAACCAATTATTTGTTATTCCTATTTTAGGATGTGTTTTATTAATTTTGATAATTGGTATTTCAAAATTTTTTTCAATGTAATCTTTTGCGAATTTTATTGGATTTATTAAATTATCTTTATCTAAATAGGGATCATCTTCTTTGGTTTTAATACCTTTTTTTATCTTGTTATCCTTTTCATGTAATTCTTTGCAAAAATTTTTTAAAAAACAATAATTGCATCTTTCGGGATAACAAAAAAGATTTTCTCCTTTTTCCGTAAAAGCTTTGAATTCATTTATCCTAGATTCAACTTCATTAATGAATTTAAAAGGATGTTGAATAAACTCAGGATAATTTTTGAAAAGTTTTAAATCAAATCTATTTGTTCGTATATCAATTTTATTTTGTTTTGAAAAATCCAAGGCTTCATTTAAATATTTGATATTCTTTTCGTGATTGTAGAATAATGAATCTTTATTTTTCCATGCTTTTCCGTAAGGCATTATTCTAAGTAATCCGATTTTTTTTATTCCTAATTGGCTGAAGAAGGCAATAGATTTTTTTAGTGTTTTTAGGTTGTGCTTGTTGACAACTATATTTATTTTTATATCTAATTTTGAATCAATACAATTTTTTATTCCTGTTATTGCTTGTCCGAAACTTCCTTTTGTATTTGATAAATAATCCTGTATTTTAGGTATATGAGAATGTAGAGATATAGTCGCTTCGTCTAGTCCAGCATTTATTGTTTTTTTAAGAAATTTTTTATATGCAAACATTCTACCATTTGTTATTATTTTTATATTTTCATATCCTATTGATTTCGCACTTGAAATAATTTCGATAAAATTAGGATGGATAGTAGGTTCTCCTCCGCTTAATACTAAAATTGTATATCCTAAGTCGAAATATTTTTGTAGATTTTTATTAATAATATTAATTGGAAGATGTTTTTTAGTAAGTTCTTTTTCTGAAAAACAAAATATACAATTACTGTTGCATTTTTCAGTAATAAGAAAATGGATTGCTTTTTTAGAAATGTTATCTTTTATATCCGTTTGAGTAGTTATGTGAGTATCGGGATTTATTTTTTTATGGTTTTTCATTATGATTTCCCGTTACTTTTAATATAATTTCTTTGGGATCTTCAAAAACAGGAAAAAGCTCAGCATCACCAAAAAGTTCAGAGTATTCCATACAGACTCCGGCGCAAATAGGATTCATTTTACAATTCTTGCAGGCTTCTCCTTTATATCTCCTTTCATCTCTTGGATCATGTAATTCCATATAAATATCATCATGTTCTTTTTCAATAAAAATACATCGATAGCTTTCTTCTTTTATTATTTTTCTTGTTTCAGTGGAAAATTCTTCAAATCCTTCCATATAGCATAAAGGAACTCTTTCTATTCTAAATGTTTTATTTTTATTTTTTAATAATTTTACGGTTTTAGATAGTTCTAACTCTATATCAATTAATCTAGCTATTATTTCTTTGTGGTACCATGCCCTGCTTCTTAAATTTTTATCAGATTCTCCGATATCTAAATTATTAAAAACGTAATGATTTATTTGTGGAAATTTTTTAATTAAATATCCTATAAAATCTGAAAGATATTTTATATTGATAGAATTTATTGTTGTATTTATATTTACATCCAATTCTTCTTCTATGCAATTTGCAATTCCTTGAATCGTTTTTTCAAAATGTCCTTTTTTATTTGTTAAGAAATCAGAATCTTTACTTATATGAGAATGAATTGATATGTGAAGATGATTAAGGCCTGCTTTTTTTAAATTTTTTACATAATTTAAATTTGAAAGATTTACGCCATTAGTGATTATTTTTGGTTTAAGCTCTAATTGTTTTGCAAGAGAAATAGCTTCAATCAAAATTGGGCTTACAGTTGGCTCTCCCCCGCTAAAAACAATTTCATTAGTACCTTTATTTTTATAAAAGCGTAATCGTTTTTCTATCTCCTTGATGTCGAGTTCTTTATCAAATGCAGGATTGGAGCAGAAAATACATTCGTTGTTGCATTTTCTTGTTATTTGCATATAAGCAGAACTTCTTTGATTATTTTTCATTTTTTCTTCCATTTTAATATTGGTTTCAATTCTTTAAATCCATATGTCATAAGATATTTTTGGAAAATACCTTCACATTGTTCATTAAAAATACATTTTTTACATCTAAGACTTTTTATTTTTTGATGTCCTATATAATATTCAGTTATTTTTGTAATATCAATATTGAAATTTTCGTCTAAATAATATTTTTTAATTTCTTCCTTGTTATCTGTTTTTATAAATTTATGATATTTTTTATCAATAAAGCAGTGTGGAATATTTTTTATTGAAGGGTTGTTTGTTTTTTCAATAGCATTATAAAGATGGGGCAAGATGTCTCTTATTCTGGGTACAATAAATTCATAATTTTGGTAATCATGAGCTGGTGCTACTAGAGAGAAAACAGAATTATCGGGATAATTTTGTGATAATTTCGTAAAATTTTGTCTTGTTATTGTAATTTCTTTTTCATGAGGAGTTATTGGCCTTTTTTCAAATTTTAAAAGTTTATTTTTTTCTGAAACAAATTTGCAAAATGGGTTTAGACAACACAAAGAACATCTCTCTCCATGGCATTTGAGTGGTATGTTTTTTGATAAACTATATTCAAAGTCTTTTTTTCTGCCATTTACTTCATCAAACAATTTATAAGGATCTTGGATAAGGTCTTCATTGTTTTCTAGATATTGAGGAGGAAATCTATTTGTCCACAATACAGCTCCATATTTTTTAGCTATATCAAAACCCTTATTTATATTTTCTATATTACTTCCTATATCATAAAATAATATATCTTTATTTTTCATTGCATTTCCAAAAGGCATTATTTGTAGGATATCAAATTCCCTTATTCCTAAATTTAAAAGAAAAATAATTATTTCTGGGAAATATTTTACATTTTTTTTATTTAAAACAATATCTGCACTTACAATTAAATTTCGAATACTTAATGCGTTTTTAATACCTTTAACTGTTTGTTCAAAACTACCTTTGACGCTTGTGAGCGAATCATGAATTTCAGGATTGTGTCCGTGAATGGAAAAAGTAATTTCATTTAACCCAGCCTTTATAGCTTTTTTTAAAAAAATAGGATAAGAAAACATTCTTCCGTTGGTGATGATTTGTATTTTTTTATAACCGCTTTCCCTTCCTAATTTTATTATTTCTATAAAATTAGGGTGGACTGTGGGATCTCCTCCGCTTAGTACTAGGCGAGTGCATCCTTCTGCGAGTCCTGAATCAAATTCCTGTTTTATTTGAGATAAAGATTTATGGAATTTATTTTTTATATCTCCATCTAGGCAGAAGATACATTTGTTGTTACACATGGCTGTTATACCAACCCATTTGCGTTTTTCAAAAATGGCATTTTTTTTTATGAAATTTTCAACATCAACATTTTCTTTTTGTAATTCATTGATTAATTCATTGATATATTCTTTTGTTTTTTCGCACTTTTCTGAGCATGGAACATAGGGAATTAGGTTTGATTTTTCTACTTTTTTATTTATATTGTGAGCTTCTACGCAGCATTTCGGATAACCTAGTAATATCCCGAATTCCTTGTTTCTTTTTGTTATATCATATTCTTTCCCCTTTTTGGCGATGTCTTTATCTAGGGAAATATATGTTAGCATGGAATTTGAGAGTCTGTCTTCTGGTGTTTCTTCGGAATATTTTGATCGTTCTTTTAGGAAGTCAGTGTAAGATATGGATTCTACGAATAGACTTTTTTTTCCACAAGCTTCTTTAAATTCTGAGAATAATTCCATAGGTATTTCTAAATGAGATAATGGTTTCAGTTTTTTTAGAACAGGAAATATTTCTGTATAATAGGTACTTATTTCTGTTAATTTCATTTTATAGCTTTAAACTCCTTATTTCCTCGTTTTTCTGGGTATTCTTTCCATGGGCCTTCACATGTGTTGTTAAATTTACATTCTTTACATTGCTCAAATTTTTTCTTTCCGGATTCTTTTCTCTGTCTTGTAAAATCATTCGTGTTTTGAAAATCTTTTCCTCTTATTTCTGTTTGAGGAATATAATTTTCCGAAAGATATTTTTCATAACCATTCATTAAACAAGGGGTTAACGCTTCTGCCATGCAAGTAATATTTGCTTTGATTCCAATATCTAAACCTTTTTTTATTTCTGTTGAGGCAAGAGTGATATTCGGCATGATATTATCAAAATTTTTTAAGGCGTTTCCCATCGCATGGACGAAAGCAAATTGAAACTGATTTACCTTTAATTTAACAAAGAGTTTTGCGATTTTTTCACAGTCGCGATAATTTGGCTTAACTATCACCGTATTAGTGACCACCATTTGATTGAGTTTTTTTAAGTTTATTATTCCCTTTACAGTTTGATTAAAACTTCCTTTGGATTGTGTTAAATAATCGTGTTGTTCCTCGCAATAACCATGAAGAGCTGGGGAAAACTGGGTTGCTCCTGCCTTGATTGTTTTTTTACAAAATTCAAGATTGGCAAACATTCTGCCATTTGTTTGAATTTGAATTTCTTTGTATCCTAATGTTTTTGCTAATTTTACTATATCAAAAAAATCTTTTCTTATTGTAACCTCTCCCCCTGTTAAAACGACTTCATCACATCTTTTTCTGCACTCTATTAGGTTTTGTTTTATTTCTTCAAAGCTTCTATTTCCTTTGCATTTATTGTCTGCTTGTACACAAAATCTACAATTGTTATTACAAAGGAATCCTGTTTTTATGTCGACCCTTTTCATTAATTTAAATGTGAAATCCTCTTTATAAATATTTAAGGGATAAAATATGTATTTGCAAATATTTTTAAAGAATATTCTCTAATAAAATATATGAGGGGAAAGGTTATTTGTTTATTTGTTTTGGCATTTGCACTTAGTGTGATACCTAGCGTTTCTGCAATTGATACTAATGTTTATGGTTACGAATGTTTATCGACTGATTGTAGCGATTACCAAAACTTAAAGACGAATACCTGTGCCACTTCTACATGTAGTGTTTCTGGATTTGTTGTGGAAACTTATTGTGATAATGCTAGCGTTGGAAATGTGTTTAGATATAGAGCTTTTGCAACTAATACAGTCCTGACGGATATTTATGATCCTTTAAATAGCAATGTTATGGCAAAGGGATATTTAGCATTTATTTGTGGGGAATATTATGTTGATCAGGATGGGGATGGCTATGGTATAGAACCTATTATTTATGGAGATATTGCTTCTGGATATCCTGTAGGCTATGTTAGTCCTTTATTATACCAGGGAGAAGATGTTTTAGATACTAATCCCTATATAACTTCTGTGTATCCACATTGGACAGATATGGCTGGAAATAAAATCAATAGGGCAAATTTAGGAGATATGGTTAAAATGGTTATTGCTGAGATTCCTGGATTTTCCAATTTTGAGATTTTTGAAAAAGATAATCTATTTAATGATCAAATTAGGATAGTGCCTGGGAGCGTGAAGGATAATAATCTTATTGGAATTTGGATAATAACAGAGAAAGATTTAGAACCGACAAGTGATTATGACGAATTTAAATTTATGGTTGGTGATGTTATTAGTGAGAATTTAAAAATTAATTTCCATCTTGCGTATGACTCAGATGGCGACGGATTGTCAGATGGTGCAGAAGGAGAAATAGGAACAGATTTTGATGACCCTGATACAGATAATGATGGTTTTAGTGATGGTGATGAATATAATCAAGGTACTGACCCCTTAGATTCTAACAATCATCCTATGCCTACAGAGGGGGACTCAGACGGGGATGGATTATTAGATGACGAAGAAGCAGAAATAGGAACAGACTCAAACAACCCTGATTCAGATGGTGATGGTTTTAGTGATGGTGATGAGGTTAATCAAGGTACTGACCCTTTAAACCCTAATGATTCTCCACAATTTGTAGATCCTCAATTATGCGATTTAACTTCTGCTGAGTGGGGAGTATTAGAAACTGTTGAAGGGGTTTCTGTTGAATTGAATGTTCAGGGAACAGAGTTTTGTGATGGAAAGGAGATTAAATTTGAAGTTTTTGAAGATGAACTTGTAGGTAGAGATCCTGCAACAACAAATCCTAATGATGTATCTTTTGAAAATATAGAAGGTATCTGGACTGCAACAGGAACATGGATTGCTGAATGGATAGATGATGGACTTCTACAGGGACATCCAGAGTATGTTTTCAAAGCAAGTTTAGTGTCTAACTCCTTTGAATTTATAGAGAATGATGATAGGAGAAAATTAATAGTTTTACCAGGTAGTGGAATAGATCCTTGTCCTTTTATAAGTAGCTGTTCTGATTATTTCGCTGAAAGTGAATGTATTAGTGATGGATGTGAAGTTGCTTATGGTAATGTTCAAACGAATAACCCTCTTATAACTTGTGGAGAAGAAGGAGTTAGTTGTGGGTGTGCTTGGCTTTCTGGTACTTGTAAACCTTTTTATAAAGTTCCAGGTGATGGTTATATTGGAACATGTATTAATGAAGAATCTACTAATAATAATTGTAATAATGGTTTTTTAAGTTATAGTTGGATATCAAATTGGACATGGGGAGAATTTAATGGGTGGGATGAGTGGCAAGATGGTCCTTCTGGTGATGTCAATGATTATGTCTTAGATGGAGGGAAATATTATTATGACTCTTATGGAGGATTTGTTGCCTGTCAAGATGGAAGTACTTTAGTTGAATGTACAGCAAGTATACAAGTTGGATTTTTTGGAGGTTGGAATTTTATTATTGTAATAATTATTTTAGTTTGTTTTTATTTTTTGAGAGAAATAAAGAAAAAATAATTAGAAAATATCTAAAACTTTGTTTTCCTGCTCTTCATTGAATTCAGGTTCTTCATCAAATTCTTCTTCAGAGCTGGAGTGGTTTTCTATTTTTTCTTCAGGATAAATATCTTTGTTGTTATTTTCTTTTTGTTCAAATTTTGGTTCTTCTTCTTGAGTTTCATCTTGAAATTCTTTTTTAGGGATAATCTGTTCTTCTTGTAAATTTTCAATACCTTTAATTTTAGGAATCTCGTTGTCTTGTAAGTTAGCCTCGTCAGAAGATATTTCTGTTGGAATAGGTGTTGTTTCTTCAGGAATATTTTGAGATTTTACAAAATCTTGTTTAGGAGTTTTTTCTTCTGGTTGGTATTGCCGAAGTTCTTTGTCTGTTCCTTTTATTAATTCTCTTTCTATTTCTGCAATATACTCTGCTATTTCTTTTGCCATATCTGCATTTACACTTATGCTGTCGATTCCTTTTTCAACTAAAAATTTGGCCATTTCTTTTCTGCTTCCTGCTTGCCCACAGATACTTGTTTCAACTTTGTTTCTTTTACAGACTCTGATGACATATTCTAATTGATGCAATACTGCTGGGTGCATTTCATTGTAAAGTTCTTGGACTTGTTCGTTTCCTCTGTCTACAGCGAGGATATATTGTGTTAAGTCATTTGTTCCAAAAGAAATAAAGTCAATCCCTTCGTCGCATATTTCTCGTATAAGTTGTACTGCTGAAGGGGTTTCCACCATCACGCCAACTTTTATTTCTGGAGCATTTATTTCTTGCAGGAATTTCTTTACTTGTTGAACTTCTTCAACAGAAATTATCTGGGGAAGTAATAATCCAATTTCTTTTCCTTTTTCTGAAATTCTTTTTAATGCGTTAAGTTCTGATTTAAGAACCTCTGGATTTTTTAAACCATATCTGATTCCATGCATTCCTAACATAGGATTAGCTTCTTTTTCTTCAGGAGCACCTTTTAAATTTTGAAACTCATCGCTTCTAATATCAGAAGTTCTTATCCACAGCTTGTCGAAATATTTTGCAATGTCATTCACTCCTTTGAAAATTATTTCTTCGTAATCTTGCATTTGTTTTTGCAGTAAAAAATAATTAGGGTGTTTTCCTGATTCTGCAATGATTCCTTCTATTCTTGTCAGACCGACATCCCTTATTTTTGACTTTGCTGCACGCTCGGCAAAACTTGGCAAGTCAACAATTACTTTTATTTTGGTTTTTGTTTCTGTAGAAATTGGAAGAACTTCTTTTTGAACCGTTTCTGCGATTTTGCCTTTGTAAACTTTTCCTGTGAAGCCGTCGACAGTTATTGTTTCACCTTCTTTTAATTTGGTTGTTGCTTCTTGTGTTCCAACAACACAAGGAATTCCCATCTCTCTTGATACAATTGATGCGTGTGCTGTTAGCCCCCCTTCGTCGGTAACAATGGCTGCTGATTTTTGCATTGTGACAACCATATCTGGGTTAGTCATTTTTGTAACTAAAATATCGCCTTTGTTTATTTTTTGCATATCTTCTAATTTTTCTATAATTTTTATTTTTCCAGAAGCAATTCCTGGCGAGGCTGCAGTTCCTGTCAAAATTATTTCTCCCTTGAGTTCTTTAGATGTTTTGTCAATTCTTTTTTCCATTGTTGTTACAGGTCTTGTTTGAACAATATACATTTCTCCTCTTTCAATTGCAAATTCTATATCTTGTGGCTTTTTGAAATGCTCTTCAAGTTTTATTGCAATTTCTGCTAACTTTGTTATTTCATGTTGTTTTAGTACTTGAGAATTTGAAATTTCTTCTTTTAATTTTATTTCTATTTGGTTTCCTCCAGAATCTCTTGTTAATGCAACCTTTTTGTTTGCAATCTTTTTTTCTAAAATTTCTAGTTTTCTATCAACATTATAAATATCTGGAGTTATTTTTCCTGAAACAATTCCTTCTCCTAAACCCCAAACAGCTTCGATATGCACATTATCATTGTTGTAAGACGGGTCTTTTGAAAAAATAACGCCCGATTTATCTGAATCAATCATTTCTTGAACTACTACTGCGAGGCTGACTTTTAAATGTTCAAAGCCTTTTTTATTTCTGTAAAATGTTGCTCTTGCAGTGAACAGCGAAGAGAAACACTTTCTTATTTTGTCCAATAAATCTGTGTTTCCTTTTACATTCACGAATGAATCTTGTTGTCCTGCAAAACTTGCGTCTGCTAAATCTTCGGCTGTGGCTGAACTTCGCACTGCAACAAAAATTGGTTCCGAGGCTGTGTTTAAAATATCCATTGCAGGACCTTTTTTCATATTCGGGTTCTTGACATTTAAGTGCTCATATGATTCGAGAATTTCGTCTTCTATTTCTTTTGGGAATTTGGATTTTAAAATTAATTCTCTTACTTGTTTTGTTATGTCTTCTAATTGTTTTGTGTCTTCATAGTTTATTTCTTTTAGAAGTTCTTGGATTTTTTCTTTTATTCCTGCTTTTTCTATAAATAAATCATATGCTTGAGCTGTGACTACAAATCCTGGCGGCACAGAAACTTTTAGATTGTAGATTTCTGCAAGGTTTGCTCCTTTTCCTCCTGCAACATTTCCAGAATCTTTATTTAATTCAGAAAACCATTTTACAAAAGCCACACCTTTTTTTTCTGACATGTTAATTAGAATTTTAAGAAGTTAATAAAGTTTTTTATTCACTGATTGCGTCCACAGGACAGGATTCAATTGCTTCTTTTACACATTGAGATTTAGTTTGGTTAATTATTTTTGCTTTTCCCTCGTCGTCAATTTCAAATACCTCTGGACAAATGGATTGGCAAGTTCCACATCCAATACATTTTTCTTTGTCTATTTTTACCATAAAATTATTTATTCAGTTAAGTTTATAAATTCTTTTTGTTTCTTTTTATTATGTTATGGTTATGGATTTTAATTGGAGCAGGAATTGTGGTAGGGTTTACTTTTTTTATTTATTATAATAGGTTTGTTATTTTAGGTAATAGGATTGATAATTCTCTGAGCCAAATCCATGTTCAACTGAAAAGAAGGGCGGACTTGATTCCTAATTTGATTGAGACTGTTAAGGGTTTTGCAAAGCATGAGAAGGCTGCGATTAAGGCTGTGACTGAGGCAAGGAAGGCTCTTGTTGGTGCGAAAGGTGTTGAGGAAAAAGTAAAGGCAGACAATCAACTTGAATCTGCGTTGAAGAGTATTTTTGCGATTGCAGAAGGTTATCCTGATTTGAAAGCGAACACGAATTTTCTTGAATTGCAAAGAGAGTTGGCTTCGACAGAAGATAAGGTGGCTTATTCTCGGCAGTTTTACAATGATTCTATTTTGAGTTACAATAATTTGTGTGATACAATGCCTGGCGCATTTTTTGCAAAGATGTATGGAAAAAAAGCAAGAAATTATTTACAGATAACAGAAGCTGAGAAAAAGAATGTGAAAGTTAAGTTTTAAATAAGATAGTTCTTTTAATTTTTAATGGAACCAATCCGCGTAGATTTTCGTGACCAAATTTCAAAGAACAAAAGAAAATCGTTTTTTTTAATGGTGATTATTTTTGTGGTTTTTGTTTTATTTGGTTATGTCATCTCAATGGCGTTTGAGCCTGGTTTCTTTTTTTTGATAATGATTATTTCAATTGTTTTTTCAATTGGTTATATTTTAGTGAGTTATTATAATTCAGATAAGATTGCTGTTGCTTCTGTTGGGGCAAAGAAAGCAAATAGGGCTGATTATAAACAATATTATTCTCTTGTGGAAGGTTTGACAATTGCATCTGGGATGCCAATGCCTAAGTTATATATTATGAAGTCTAAGCAAATAAATGCTTTTGCGTCGGGGCGTGATCCTCAGCACGCGGTTATTTGTGTGACAGAAGGGGCTTTGGAAAAATTAGATAAAAGGGAACTCGAAGGTGTTTTAGCTCATGAGTTAGGGCATGTTGCTAGTTATGATATGAGATATATGACTTTAGTTGCAGTGATGGTAGGAATGATTGCAATTGTGTCGCAGATTTTTTTAAGAAGCTTGTGGTTTAGAAGCGGGAATAGTAGGGATAAAGGAATTTTTATTTTGATTGGAGTTGTGATGGCGATTCTTGCACCGATAGTTGTTTATTTTGTGCAGATGTCAATTTCTAGGAAAAGAGAGTTTGTTGCAGATGCGTCTGCTGTTAAATTTACTCGTTATCCAAATGGATTGATTAATGCTTTGAAAAAAATACAAAAAGATGTTGTTGAGCCAGAGAAGAAAGTTAGTAAGGCTGTTGCACATTTGTTTTTTTCAAATCCTTTCAAAGGATTAAGTTCAACTCATCCTTCTATTGACAAAAGGATACAGACACTTGAGAGAATGTGATTTTAAATATAAATTTTTAAAAAGTTTTATAAATTAACTTTATTATATATAAAAATGATAGGTGCGTTTAATCTGGTTTTTATTATTTTATATTTTTTGATACTTTTATATATTGGTTTTAGAGCAAGAAAAAGAGAAAACAACGAAGGTTTTTTGTTAGCAAATAGAAATGTTGGAACTTTAGTATTAACTGCAACTTTTGTTGCAAGTGTAATTGGAGGAAATATGATTATAACAACAATGGCTTTTGTTTATCAATATGGAGTTTCTATCATCTGGAGTGCGATTGGATTGTTTTTTGGTTTTTTGACTTTATCCTTTCTTGCACCAAAAATAAAACGCCTTTCTGATGAAAATAGATTTTATACTATGCCTGATTTTATTCATAAAAAATATGGACGTGGGGCAAGCATCCCAACAGCACTTATTGTTTTTTTAGCTTATTTAGGTTTTATGGTAATTCAATTTATTGCAGGAGGAATCATTTTATCTTCTATAACTAGTTGGCCTTATTTTGTTTCTGTTTTATTGATGGGGCAGTTGTAATTACTTATGTTTCTATGGCAGGATTTAAGGCAGTAATTAGAACAGATTTATTTCAATATTTTATTCTATTTTTATTAATTATTATCTCCATTTCACTTTTCACACAAGTAGGGTCAATAAATCCAGAAAATTTAAATTTATTTGCTGCAGGTCCAATTAATATCCTTGCGTTTGCATTCTATGGTTTTATTCTTATTGTAATTGGTGCAGATCTTTGGCAGAGAGTATATGCTGGAAAAAGTATTAAAATTGTTCAGAAGTCACTTATTTACGCGGGGATTATTACAACAATATTTCTTACTATTATTATTTTTATGGGTCTTTTTATTCAATCAAGATTCCCTGAAATTGTTCCTGAAACCGCCCTCGCCGTTGGGTTTACCCAACTTCTTCCAAACTATTTACTTGGGGTAGGATTGGTAATTTTATTTGCAGCAATTATGTCTTCTCTCGATACTTTCTTATTTATCTTGTCAACTAGTTTTAGTAAAGACTTTTTAAGTAAATTTGAAAGGATTTCTCTTAATAAATTTGCCACAAATACGCGTTTGTTCTCAGTCATTCTTGGAGGACTTGGGATTATTTTGGCTCTCTTTTTAACTTCTATAGTTAGTGTTATATCTGCAATTGCAGGGGTTTACTTTGCTCTTTTTCCTGCGATGATATTTTCATTTAGATATACTCTAAAAAGTAAGGCTGTTATTTTGAGTATTGTTGGAGGGTTCTTGTCATCTATTTTAGGATTTGTATTAATTGGAATTACTGTAGAAGCTGCACTTATTTCTCTTCCTGCAGCATTTGTTCTTCTTGGATTTGGGCAATTGGTTTTTAGAAATAAGTAGACACTTGGGAGAATGTAAGATTAATTTTATAAAGTAAATATAAAATTTTCATTATAACATTTTCTTAAGGAAAATATTATAAACTGATTATTATTTTATAATTTATGGGAGCAATTAGAGGAATTTTATTAGTTGTTGTAAGTGTTTTATTATTTGTAGTTCTTTTAGGAGGAAATGTTTTATGGACTTTAGATAAATCTTTGGATTATGAGACCATAAAACCAGAGCTTGTTTTTGTTATTAAGGAAGCTATTGAAAATGAAATAAATTTAAGCGAAGTGGTTGAAGAAGAATTTGGAGAAATGGAGGAGTATTGTTTAGATAATCCAGTATATGTTTTTAGTGATGAAGAATTCGGACAGGTTTTTGAAATTGAGTGTGATGTTGTTGCTCAGGGTTCTGACGCTGTTGTTGATAGTGCTATTGAAAGTTTTGTAGAAAAAATTTATAGTGGACAGATTGAATCAAAAGATGTGTCTTCTGTATTAGAGGAGGTAAATACAGAAAGCAAACAACCAATGTTTGATTTTGTTAAATTAAAAAATTCTGTTCATTCTTATTTTTATATTGCTTGGGTTGTTGCTTTAGTTTTGTTTGTGTTGGTTTTTTTCTTGGTTGAAGTAAAATCAAACGCATTTATTCTTTCAGGTTCTTTACTCGCAATTTCTTCTTTGCCGTTGATAAAGATTGAACAATTTTTATCTTTAATTCCTTTTGAGTTTGGCGAATTTTTGATTGTGTTTTTTTCAGAAGCGAATACAGTATTTTTAATTTCTTTTATAACAGGTTTGGTTGTTCTTATTATCGGAGTGGTTATGAAATTTTTTGGAATTGGATTTAAGATTTTTGAATTTTTTAATAAGTTTAAAGATAATAAAAAACAAGTTGTTAAAAAAGTTTTTACTCAAAAGAAAACTACTTCTGGAAAATCTGTGAATCCGAATAATTTATAAAATATTTTTTGATTTAGATTTTATGAAAAAATGCATAGTATTGTTATCTGGAGGATTAGATAGTAGACTTGCTGTTAAAATTATGCAAGAAAAATTGGCACCCAACCAAGTAGGTCCAGGGGAGGGTGTACCCTCTGTGAAAGGAGATGTAAACACAGAGGGCAAGGTTATTGCGGTTTTTTTTAAGTTGCCTTTTTCAAAAGATAATGAAAAAGAAGTTCGAGATTTTTTAAAAGAGCAAAAAGTTAAATTAGAAGTTCTTGATTGCACCAAGGGAAAACTATTGAAAGATTATTTGAAGGTTATTAAAAATCCTAAATATGGGCGAGGTGCTGGCGTTAATCCATGTATTGATTGCAAGATTTTTATGTTTAATAAAGCGAAGGAATTTGCAGATACCCTAAATGGCACAAGTAAAAATAAAATTGAATTTATTGCGACTGGGGAAGTTGAAGGGCAGAGGCCAATGTCGCAGATGAAAAAGTCTTTAAAATTAATTGAGGAGAAATCTGGTTTAGGAAAAAGATTGTTAAGGCCTCTCGCTGAATTAAACATTTCAGGAAGAAGAAGGGATAAACAAATGGCTTTGGCGAAAAAGTTTAATATTTCTTATCCTTCTCCTGCAGGAGGGTGCGCACTTTGTGAAAAGGAATTAAAAAACAGATTTAAATTTTTATTGGAGAGAGGAATAAATGATAAGGAAATAAAATTGGTTAATGTTGGAAGGCATTTTGTAATTGACAACCACTGGGTTGTTTTAGGAAAGGATGAAAACGAAAATAAAATTCTCGAAAATTTTGAGGCAGGGAAAATTATTGTTCCTGATTTTCCTGCTCCGACAGCGTTGATGTTGGACAAATATGATAAGGAAGTTATAGCACCCAAGGATGTACCGTCTCACTGCGTTCCCGGCACGAGAATATCGCATCGTCAAGACTCCCGGTACAAGACCTCTGGCGAGGTACCCTTTGTAGATGAAGATATAAATACAAAGGGCAATAAAGTTAATAAATTAATTGAGGCTTATTCAAAAAAAGGAAGTTTAAAAATGAGAAAGAAGTTTGAGAAATATAAACTTTAGTATAATAATTTTTATAAAGGAGGATTTTAATCTTTAGATATTGAACTTGCATATGAAGGAAGTATCACTGAAAAAAATTTTAGTTCTGCACATTTTAAATTAAAAACAAGATTATTCTTTTATGAAGGTAAAAATGCTTTAAATCTTTATTGGAATTCTGAAGAATCTGCTCCTGTTGCAGAAATAGATGGAAGAAAGATTAAGAAAAGTCAAGTAGATAGATTGGCTGAAATTTGTTTAAGCAAGAATTTTATGGTTAAAAGGATTTGATTATCAAAAAATTTATAACTCTTTTTATTTTGTTTTAATTATGTGCAATCTATGTGAAAAAAAACCAGTATATGAATTTACTAACCAGCGAAAGCTTTGCAAGACTTGTTTTGTTCGATGGTTTCAGAAAAAGGTTTTGTATACTATTCGGAAGTTTGAGATGATTAAAAAAAATGAGGTTATTGGGTATGACAATAGTGGGTTTAGAGGAATTGTCCTTGAAGATGTTTTGAAAATGTTTGCGGAGAAGTCAATAGTTGAATTAGCACCACAGGCGTACCCCGAAGAATCTTCGCAGGAGATTCTTACTAAGGGCATAAAATTGCCTTCCAAAAAAAAATTAGATAAGATTGCAATTGCGTCAACAACTGATTTGGAAGCAAATAAGATAATACACACTTTGATTAGAGGAGGGAAGAAATTAGAATCTGCTGTTGACGGGCGGGTAATCAAACCTCTTTATTTGTTTTTGGATAAGGAAGTTTTGCTTTATGCTAAACTTAGGGGATTAAAATTTGGGGATGTGGAAGAAAAGAGAAAAGATAATATAAGTTTGTTTATTGATGAAATGGAAAAATTGCATCCTGAAGTTAAGCAGGCGGTTATTGCAAGTTATTTAGGATAAAGGAAATTGGTGAATTTAGAAGGCACAGCGGGGCAAAATATGAAGGATTTTTCTTTTAGAATTTGACGAGTAAATCTTTAACTTTTTCTAATTTTTTATTCCAAGCAAATTTTTTATTTAGTAACTTTTGGATTTTTTTTAAATTTGATAAATCTAAATAATCATAATCTTGTAATAGTTTTGGAATAATTTTAACAAGATACTTTTGAAAAATTTTGAATTCCTCATTTGATTTTATTTTTTGAGACCATTCTACTATTCCCTGAAGCAATTCTTTTCCAGATAATTTTAAGAAAGGAATCTTATTTGGAAAGTTCTTATCCCCATGTAAAATTTTAAGACGATATTTCATATTATTTACGACCGATTTCCATTCTTTCATTAATAAATCAGAGAGATTCCTATAATTTAAATCATGGATTAAAATTTTCTTTTTCAAATTGTGTTTGTAAATAAGAAATAAAATTATCATGAACTTTTTTATTTGAAATTATAAAACTATCAATTTCATAAAAATTTGAATTTTCTATTCTTGATATCTCCCCAAAAGTTGCAATTAGTTCAATTTTATTAAGGTTTTCAAATGATTCCACTGCTTTTTTGAAAATCTCAAAAATTTTCTTTTTCATTATAAATAAAAATTAGAATCTATTTTAATAAGTTTTCCTATAGAACCCAAATATGACTTTTATATAACAACTTTCAATTTTAATAAAATTAATCCTTTTTCTCGCCTTCTAATCTTTTTAAGAAATTTTTAATAAAATCTTTATGTTCTTCTCTATTTTTTATTTCTTTTATTGTGTAAAAATCAACATTATCGTGTGTGTGTTTTTCTGTTTTTATATTTGATTCTAATTTTGATTTTAATTTTTCACCTATGAAAATTTCATTGTCAGATAAGGAAGCGATTTTTCTCGCTGTTGTAATTAAGGTTCCCATGCTCATGAATTTCATAGAATCAGTTTCTTGTTTTGCGACGATTGTTCCATAGTTTAATGAAATTCCAAAATCTATTTTTTGCTTGGCTAATTTATTATGTTCTGTTAAAGTTTCTTTAATTTTTTGCGCGATTTCTATGGCTACTTTTTCATTGTGAAATGTTTTTGTTTTTATTGGAGCCAAGATGAAAAATATGCTGCCTTGATTTTCATAAGTTGCTGCTTTGTGTTCTTCTGCTGAATCAACTATTTCTTGTAATTTTTCTTCTGCATTTGATTTTGTTGATTCAATTGATTTAAGATTTTTTATTTTAAGACAGACAACATTTACATTTTGTTTGTCCCCTTTTATCGATAAAGAAAGTTCTGCCTGGTTTCTTGAGTTAATCAATGAGTTTTTTTTTAAAGGTATTGGCTTTGTTTTATTTCTATTTCTTAAATTCATATAACCAAAAAAACTTCTTTTGTATCCTTTTCTGAAAATTGTGAAAGCAACAAACCCGAGAACAGCTAGTATGAAAACCCAAACAAAAGGGTGTCTTATTAATTTTATTGCTATATTTGATGCTTCTTTAACGTTAATTGCTTTTCCAGTGAGAAGGACATTTGCAGTCATCATGCTTTCTCCTTCTGTAACTATCTCGACTTGATATTCTCCTTCAGGAGCACTTAGTTTGTATTTTTTAGTTTCATCCACGTCTAAGCTTATGTTTAAAGAAGTTGGTTCATCTCCTATTTTTACCAAGACAGTGTCGTTGTATAATACATTCCCAATGTTTGTGAGGATAAGTGTGTTGTTTATTATTTTAACTTTTACATCTTTCTTTTCTATAATATTGAAAGTTGATTCTGTCATGAACTCATTTGAAACAGCGACGACTTTCCATTCTTCTGGTGGCTCGTTGTATGCTACTGGCAATTCCAAGAACTCATCAGTTGATTTTTCAGTTTGCTCTAAAATTGTGTTGTCGTTTCTTTTTATAGTTATGATTGCTGTTGAATCTATTTTTCCTCCTGTCTGGTCATGGAGGATTGCTTTTGTTTTTAGGCTTGTTCCTGGTTCTACGTCTTGATTCTCAATAATTATTTCAAGACTTGTTGGGAATTGTAAGACTCTGATGTTATGGTCCATTAATTCTTGATTTGTTATTTCTCCGTTTGCATCTTTTTCATAGACAAGGATTCTCATTGGGTGTATTCCTGCTGCCATGTTTTCTGCTAAAGGTATTTCTACAGAGAAAAACCCGTTGCTAACTGCATCTGCTAAAACCATGTTTGTTGTTGTAGTTGTTTCGTTGCTTGTTTGGTTTGTCACCTGAATTGATAAAAATTCAATTTCTATGAAACCTTCTACATCATCCCCATTTTCTTTTACTGCAGAGCCTTCAAAAAAGAAATTAGTTCCTGGGTTGAATTCTGTTTCGCTGGTGTCTAAGTTAATTTTTAAGTTGTCTGATATTCTGAATTCATTTGTTAATTGAGGTTCTTCTCCTCTTAATGACATTTTTATTTTGCATTTTCCAGTGATTGTGCCGATAATTTCTTTCGTTAGCACAACTGAGGAGTCGAATTTTTTTTCTTCCCCTGATGATAGTTTTACACCATTTTTATAGAAATCAATTATTGGGCCGTTGCAAATTAAGTCCATTTGGAAATTTCCGTCAATATTTTTTGTTGCTTTTACAGTAGCAGGGATTTCTATTAAATCTCCTAAATTGTAAATTTCTTTTGGCTGTTTGTTGATTATAATGTCTGCAGATATGAAAGATGTTAGAAGTATTAATCCTAATAATAATATTATTCCCCTTTTCATTCTTATAAGAGCGGATTATTGTTTATAAATATTTTGGGGGTTTTTGATAATGTTTAAAAATAAAGATTTGTTTAGTTAATTATGAAAAAGAGAAATTTTGAAGTAACACCTTATGAAGTTAAGGGAGAAGTTGATTATGGAAAGTTGATTAAGAAGTTTGGAATAAAAAAACTTCCTAAATTGCCAGAAGTATTTAATGAAAATGTTCTTTTTAGAAGAAAAGTTATTTTTGCTCATCGCGAATTTGAAAAAATTTTAGATTGTATAAAAAATAAAAAAAAGTTTGTTATGATGACTGGTTTAATGCCTTCTGGAAAGTTTCATTTAGGGCACATGATTTTAGCACAGCAATTTGTTTTTTATCAAAAACTAGGAGCAAAATTATATATTGCAGTTGCAGATTTAGAAGCTTATAATGCAAGAAAAAAAAGTTTTAAAGAAATGCGAGAAGTTGCAATAAATGATTACCTTCTGAATTATATTGCGCTTGGATTAAATCCAAAAAACTGCGAATTTTATTTTCAAAGTGAAAGATCAGAAGACGCAAAAAAATCAAATGCATTTTATCGATTGGCTTCAAACTTTTCAAGATATTCTACTTTCAATGAATTTAAAGCGGTTTATGGAGAAATTTCACCCGGAAAAATGAATGCTTCTTTGATACAGTCTGCAGATATGTATCATGTACAATTGCCAGAATTTGAAGGAAAACCAATACAAACTTTTATTCCTGTAGGGGTTGACCAAGACCCGCATATAAGAATTGCTAGAGGCATTGCAAGAAGGAACAAAGACCACAAATTTTTGCCGATTGCTTCTACATATCATGTTTTTTTACCTTCACTAAAAGGGGGTTCTAAAATGTCTAGTAGTGACGAAAGTTCTTATATATCAATGACTGATTCTCCTATAGAAGTTAAGAAAAAAATTAACAAGTATGCTTTTTCAGGTGGGCAGAAAACTGTTGAAGAACATCGGAAGAAAGGTGGAAATCCAGACGTTGATGTTAGTTTTCAATATTTGAGAATGTTTTTTGAACCTGACGACGAAAAATTAATACAGATTGAAGAAGATTATAAATCTGGGAAGATGTTGACTAGTGAGTTAAAGAATATTTTAATTGACAAAATAAATGTTTTTCTGAAGGCGCATCAAGAGAAAAGAAAATTAGCAGAAAAGAGGATTGATGAATTTTTGTATAAATAATTTTATAAACATCTGTTTTTTATTGTAAGTATGAAAATACTTTTGTTGCATTGTGATTATATTAAGTTCAAGCCTTTGAAAAAAGCGTTGAAGAAAATTGAAGATTTGAAAGATAAGGAAGAAAAGAAGGTTGATGAGTGCCTGGTTGTTTTGAGTGCAGTTGAGAAAAGCGATTCTGATGTTGGAAAAGTTGTTGAGAAATTTGTTAAAGAAGTTAAAGATGTTGCTGGACAGGTGAAGGCGAAGAATGTTGTCTTGTATCCTTATGCGCATTTGTCAAGTGATTTGAGTTCGCCTGAGATTGCAGTGAAGGTTTTGGAAGATGCTGAGAAAGAATTGAAAAAAGATTTTAATGTTACACGGGCGCCTTTTGGATATTATAAAGAATTTGAGTTGAAGGTGAAGGGGCATCCTCTTTCAGAATTGTCGAGAGATATTGTTGTTGAAGGAGGAGAAAAAATTAGTGATGAAAGTTATGATTATAAGCAATTGTTAAGAGAGATTTCAAAAACAAAACTTGATAGTTCTAAACTAAAGGAAAACGACCATAGAATTTTAGGACAACAAATGGATCTGTTTAGTTTTTCAGAGATTGCACCTGGGATGGTTTTTTTTCATAATAATGGTTTGATAGTTTGGAATGAATTAATAAAATATTGGAGAGAAGTTCATCAGAAGGCTGGTTATCAAGAGATAAGGACGCCTCAAATTTTGGATAAAAAACTTTGGCAGATTTCAGGGCATTGGGAAAAATACAAGGAGAATATTTTTTTGACAGATTATGAGAAACGGTCTTTTGCTGTGAAGCCAATGAATTGTCCAGGAGGAATGTTGATTTTTAAGAATAGGCCGAAGAGTTATAGGGATTTGCCTCTTCGCGTTGGAGAATTAGGGATTGTGCATAGACAAGAATTATCAGGAGTTTTAGGAGGTTTGTTTAGGGTTATTCAGTTTACGCAAGATGACGCACATATTTATTGTACAGAAGAGCAGATTGAACAGGAAGTTTTGAAGATTATGGAAATTGTTGAAGTTATGTATGGAAAGTTTGGATTAAATTATCGGGTTGAACTTTCGACTCGTCCTGAAAAGAGAATTGGCGACGATAAATTATGGGATAAGGCAGAGCAGATTTTGGAAAAGATTTTGAAAAAAAGGAAAGTTTCTTTTAAAATTAATAAAGGAGATGGGGCGTTTTACGGGCCTAAAATTGATTTTCATTTGAAAGATAGTTTGGGACGGGAATGGCAGACAGCGACGATTCAGTTGGATATGGCAATGCCAGAACGATTTGAACTTGAATATACTGATAAAGAAAACAAAAAGAAAAGACCAATTATGTTGCATAGGACTGTTCTTGGCGGAGTTGAGAGATTTTATGGGATTTTGCTTGAGCATTTTAATGGGCGGTTGCCGACTTGGCTTGCACCGATTCAGATTAGGGTTTTGAGCTTTACAGATAGGAATGAAAAATATGCTAAAGGTATTATTGAAGAACTTGAGGAAAAGATTTCTAATTTAAGAATTGATTCTGATTTTCGGAATACAACTGTTCCTTCAAAGGTGAAAGATGCAGAATTGATGAGGGTGCCTTACATAATTGTTATTGGAGATAGAGAAGAAAAAGAAAAGAGTTTGGCTGTTCGTGTGAAGGGGGATAAGAAGATTCAGAATTTTAGTGTTGATGAATTTGTTGGGAAATTAAGAGAAGAGATTGGGGAGAGAAAGTAAAAAATGAAAACCATTTGTGTTTTTGGGGATAGTATAACTTGGGGAGCTTGGGATAATGAGAAGAGAGGATGGGTTAATAGATTAAAACTTTTCTTATGCAAAGATAATGGCGTAGAAGTTTACAATCTAGGAATTTCTGGAGATAAGACAGAAGATGTTCTGGAAAGGTTTGGGGAAGAAGCTAAAGTTAGAGAGCCAACTGATATTATATTTGCAATTGGAATTAATGATACTTTTCATGGTTCTGAAGAACTTTCAGGAATTGATATTAATAAATTTAAAGAGAATCTAAATGAATTGATAAGGCAAGCTAAAAAATTTACTCATAGAATAGTTTTTATTGGTTTAACAAGAGTAAATGAATCCGAAGTAGAAAAATCTTATAAAAATGAATTAATACAAGAGTATGATAAAATATTAAAGGACGTATGTGATGAAAATTCTTTGCTTTATATTGAAATGTTTAGTTTATTAAATGATTCTGATTTAGAAGATGGTTTACATCCTAATGCTGAAGGACATAAAAAGATTTTTAAAAAAGTTAAAGAGTTAATAGTAAAATGAATCTACAATTTTATCTTGAAAAATTATTTGCATCTGAAGAGTTTCAGAATTTTATGAAAGAGAATCCTTCGGCGTATTTTTGTTCTGGTTTTATTTCAATTGATAAAGAAAATAATGGGAATAAAATTCATATTGATTATATTATCCCTGAAACAAAAAAGATTTTTAGTTTTCAATTAGAGGGCAAAGTTGACATGATTCCTGTTGAGCAGAGTGGAAATACTCTTCTGGAAAAGATTCCAGACAATATTGATTTTAGTTTTGAAGAGATTGAAAAGATGATTGAAGATAAAATGAAAGAACAAGAATCTGGTCGCCACCAGGCGTACCCCTCTATACGGCGTACTGGGGCAAAGATTCAGAAGATTTTGTTGTCGTTACAGAAAATCGATAAAAAGGATTTTCTTATTGGAACTGTTTTTATTTCTGGGCTTGGTATGATTAAGGTTAAAATTGATTTGGATTTGGAGCACCGCTCGGTGTACCCCAATGTACAAAATTTTGGGGCAAAGATTGTTGAGTTCGAGAAAAAATCTTTTTTTGATATGATGAAAATTATTAAAAAATAATTCATCACAATAATTTTTATAAAGGCTATTTTACCAATAGATTATGGAAAAAATTTTTAGTGCAAAAAGTTTGTATCTTCCGAGAGAAGTTTCAGTTCTTGATTTAGACAATGAAAATTTAAATAAAGAAGAAAAAGAAATAATAAATGCTACTAATCTGTATAAAAGAAGACGTGAAGAAGATAACCCATTAAAAGAAATTAATAACTTACCTTATAACAAAGAACTTATTTTTGAATAATAAAGCTAATATTTGCTTGGTTTTTGAGTTTTTTTATTATTTTAAAACCTATTTTTTTAAATAAATCGTGTATTTCTTTTTCATCATATAAATAATAATATCTTTTTCCTTTGCCTTTCCAATTTACAATCCTTTCTTTTGGAGAATTTTTAAATCGTTTTGAGTTTTTGTTCCAAACCTCTATTTCTGCTTCTGAACCTGGTTTTAATACTCTGTATAATTCTTTTACAATTTTTTCTCTTTTTTTTTCTGTTTCAATACAATGAATTACTGCAACACATATTGCGGCATCAAAAAAGTTATCCTTAAATGGAATTTTTGTTATCGGAGAGACATCAAAGTAAAGTTTTATTTTTGATTTTTTATTCCTTTGTTTTGCAAGTTCAATCATTTCGTTAGAAAAATCTACTAAATAAATTTCTGCTTTTGTTTTTAGATTTATCAAGTTTCTTCCAGAACCGCTTCCTAAATCAAGCACTTTCCCTTTTTTATTTTTTAAAAATTCTTGCGCATCTTCTGAAGGAGTTGTTTTTAATTTATGCCATTCAGGCGCAATATTTTCCCATATTTCTTTTTGATTCATAAAATTAAGAAATAGTTTAAGTTTAAAAATGTAAATAATTTTGAAGAATTATGTTGCGTAAACCAATGAGGACTATTTCAGGAATTACTCCTGTAGCAGTTATGCTTCCTCCTAGAAAATGTAATCATGGAAGTTGTGTTTATTGCCCGAGTTTAAATGTTCCTCAGAGTTATACTCCTCGTTCTCCTGTTGTTATGAGGGCGATGCGTGTGAAATATGATGCTTATGAGCAAGTTAAAGAGAGATTGAAAGTTTTTGAGGCAATGGGGCATCCGACAGACAAGGTTGAGTTGATAATCATGGGCGGGACTTTTTTAGAATATCCTAAGAAGTTTCAATATGAATTTGTCAAGAGTTGTTATGATGGGTTGAATGGAAAGAAGTCCAAGACATTAGAAGAGGCAAAGAAGAAAAATGAAAAAGCGAATCATAGGTGTGTTGCTCTTTGTATTGAGACGCGTCCAGATGTTTGTTCTAAGTTTATTGATAGAATGAGGGAGTGGGGCGTGACAAGGGTTGAGTTAGGAGTTCAGATTATTGATGATAAAATTTATAAGAAAGTTAAAAGAGGGCACACGGTTCAGGATGTTGTTTCAGCGACGCGGAATTTAAAGGAAGCTGGTTTCAAAATTGGTTACCATATTATGCCTGGTTTGCCTGGAAGTAATTTGAAAAAAGATATTGAATTGTTTAAGAAACTTTTTTCTGATGAGAAATTTAAACCTGACCAGTTGAAGCTTTATCCGTGCCAGGTTATTCCTGGTTCTGAATTAGAAGATTTGTATTGGGGGAAGAAATTTAAACCTTACACTAAAGAGGAAACTGAGAAAATTCTGGTTGAGATGATGAAGGCGGTTCCTAGATATTGCAGAGTGATGAGAGTGATGAGAGAAATTCCTCCGGAGTATATTGTAGCAGGGACAATTAAGATTGATTTGCGGAAAAGTATTGAAGAAGAGCTTAGGAAAAATAATATTAAACTTGAAGAAATAAGATATAGAGAGATTGGATTTAACAAGCTGCACCCAAAGGCGTACCCTGAAACCTTTTCAAAAAAAGGTTTACAAGGGGCAAATTTTGATTTGCAACTAAAGATTACTAAATATAAAGCAAGTGGAGGAGAGGAATATTTTTTAGAGATTGTGAATAAGGAGGATATTTTGTTTGGTTTGTTGCGATTGCGATTTAATAATGGTATTGGATTTGTTAGGGAACTGCATGTTTATGGGAAGTCGTTGAAACTTGGGCAAGAAGGAAAGATAGGACAGCATACAGGTTTAGGTAAATGGTTGATGAATGAAACAGAGAAGATTTGTCTACAGAAAAAAATTAAGAAGTTAAAAGTTATTTCTGGTGTTGGTGTAAGAGAATATTATAAAAAAATTGGGTATTATTTAGAGGAGGAATATATGGTTAAAAAATTGTAAGTTTTTACGAAATGTTTTTATTTTTTATAAAGATGTCTTTTAATTCTTAAATAGTAACGAAATATTTATAAATTGGAGAAATTTTTAAAGGGAAATGAAAATTTTAACTACCAATTCTGCGGGAAATGATCGGTTTGGAGGAATTCATACTAGGAAGGTTGAACAAATGAAATATTCTCCTCAACACACTTTTCATATTATTGAATTAAATAATGAGAAGAAATATGTTTCACGAGATAACAGTAATATTCATAAAATTAATACTTCTGAGTGTACAAGAGGAAAAACTGTTTTTGAAGTTTTAAATGGTGCTAAAAATTATCAAGATTTTAATGTAAAGGTGGAGAAAATTGTTAATGAGTATCAAAATGTGATTAGAGGTTCTAATCCGGATATTATATTAATTCCTGGAACTTCTCTTACAAGTTTTTTTTTATATAAAGCTTGTAGAAGGGAAGGTATTTTGAATAGAACAATTCAAGAATATGCTGGAGTCTTAGAAAAAGAAATTGGAAATTATACTGGAGACACAAGATTTATTTTAGGTCAAATTGGGAAAGAGTTTGTTTCAGATATTGCTTTAGAGAATATGACTTATATGTTTCCTTCTAATATTTGCAAAAGAACTGTTGAAGAGATTCATAAAATTGTTATTGATGAAGGGCATATTGTATGGAATGGGATTTCTGAAGAATTTGGAAATGAATTTAATAGAACCCCTCCAAGTAATTTGACAATAGGTTATATTGGAAGAGTTCATCATGTAAAAAATTTACCTTTCTTTTTGGGATTGAATGAAAATATGAAGAATCCTGCTAAGTTAAAAATTATTACTGATTTAGTTTCTGCTGCTAATAAATCTACAGGTAAACCTTTGTTAGAAAAAATGACTGAGGGGAAGGTTTTTTATTCTGCTCCAAGATCAAAAAAAGAATTAAAGAAATTTTATGAAGAGGAACTTTCTGTTAGTGTTGTTCCTTCTTTTTTTGAGACATATTGTAATGGGGCTGTTGAATCATTAGTTTGTGGCACTCCTACTTTATTGTCAGATAGGGCTGGAGCTAGTGAAGTTTACAAAAAGTATGAGCTTTCTAATTTGATTTTTTCAATTGATGAGATGGCTTCATTTGAAAAGGCTTTAGAAGGTGCAGAGAAAATGAATTTTACTATAAAAGAAAGCTTATCTAAAGAGATTTATGAAGATCTTTGTTGGGAAAAAGTTATAGGGAAGTATAATGATTTAGCTGAAATGGTTGTTTCGAAATCTAAATAATTAATATTATAGTTACCTTTATAAAATAATTTCTTCTCTTTTTTCTATGCCCCTATAGTTCATAAGAATAAATCCTAGAACTCGGAGCAGAAGCCCCTATAGTTCAGTGGCCAAGAATGCTGCCCTTTCAAAGTAAAATGCTCGCGCATTTTTCATTTCTCCTTTTGGAAGAAAAGAAGAAAGGCAGTGACCCGTGTTCGAATCACGGTGGGGGCGTTTATCATTTCATTCATAATAATTAAAAAAATTTATTATTTCTTAGCATTCCAGTATAAAGAACACCCTGGATGTTATCAATATAGATAAGATCACAATTTGAATATATCGCTTTTGTTCCTAGCCCCCATCCAATCCTGTCTGAATTAACATGATGTTTTTCTGAATGTAAGATTCGTGATTCCCAATATTGTTTAACATCTTCATTTCTAAAATAAGATCCCTCATCAAAAAATGAATGTGCTACTCCTAGAGGGGTAATTATGGTTCCAAAGTCAATGCTGTGTGGATTTCCACCTCTCCCATGATAATAAGCATTCTTAAGTGCTTCACCTGGGACAAAACAATGCCCATTATGCCCCCAAATAGGAGAATCTTGTTTCTTAAAGAAATCATGGATTGTCTTTATAGTATGTGATACAAAGTAGTTACGTACTTCCTGATATTGAACAGTTTCAGGAAAATGGTGTTGGTCAATTAATACAGAATTAGGTTGATAGCAGGGTATTTGAAGAAATTCAATTACTTGTTTGGGAAAATCATTTGGAATCATAATCGGAAAGATAATAATAACTATTTATAAATTTAGCTCTCAAAAATTATATAAACTTCACTGATTTTAAATTAATAACAAAATTCCTTAGACATTAAACTTTTGCTTTTGAATGCGGAGGGGGGCTTTCTACATAAATTTTAAATAGTATCTCATTTATTTGATACTATACGAGCCTATAGCTCAGTCTGGTCAGAGCGCTGGTCTTATACGAATGTAATCCATCAGGGTTATTTTCTCTTGGATTCGTCTAAGAGAGCCAGAGGTCCACAGTTCAAATCTGTGTAGGCTCATTAACCTTCCAAATATTCTAAAGAAAATTTGTCTAGAGGTCCACAGTTCAAATCTGTGTAGGCTCGTATAAATTATAACTTGATAATCTATATAAAGGTTTTTCTCTTTTTTTATTTATGTTAATCGGTCTTGTTGGAAAGCCGTCATGCGGAAAATCCACGTTTTTTAAAGCAGCGACTCTGGCAGAGGTTGAGATTGCGTCGTACCCTTTTACAACAATAAAGGCAAATCACGGAGTGGGTTATGTGAAAGTTGAATGCATTGATAAGGAGTTTAACACGCAGTGCAATCCGAGTCACGGGTTTTGCATTGAGCACCAGAGGTTTGTGCCAGTTGATTTAATGGATGTTGCAGGATTGGTCCCAGGAGCATCAGAAGGAAAAGGTTTAGGAAATCAATTCTTGGATGACTTGGGCAGGGCAGACGCGTTCATACATGTTGTTGATGTTTCTGGTTTAACTGATGAAAAAGGAGAATTGTTATCTGAAGGAGAAATGAGAAACCCTGCAGAAGATATTAATTTTTTAGAGGACGAGTTAAATAAATGGTTTTATAATTTATTGATGAAAGTTTGGAAGGCTTTTTCTCGGAAGACAGAAATGGAGAAAGAGAAGTTTTCCGAGGCTGTAGCGAAGCAGTTTTCAGGTTTGAAAGTTAAGGAAGCAGATGTGAAAAATGTTTTGAGGAATTTGAATTTGAGTGAAAAGCCGAGTGAATGGAGCGAAAAACAATTGAATAATTTTGCAGAAGGTTTGAGAAAAAAGAGCAAGCCGATGATTATCGCGGCGAATAAAGTTGATTTGCCGAGGGGAAAAGAGAATTATGATAAGTTGAAAACGGATTTTCCGGATTTAAATATTGTTCCGTGTTCTGCTGATTCTGAATTAGCGTTGAGGGAAGCAACAAAAGCAGGTTTGATAAAATATATTCCAGGAGAAAGAGATTTTGAAATAATTGGGGAACTTTCAGATAAACAAAAACAGGCTTTAGAGAAAATTAAAAAAAATGTTTTAGATGTTTTTATTGAAGGAACTGGTGTTCAGAATATTTTAAATGGGGTTGTTTTTGAATTGTTAAAATATATTGCTATTTTTCCGGGTAGTGCTAATAAGTTAGGAGATAGTAAGGGAAATATTTTGCCTGATTGTTTTTTACTTCCGCCGGGTTCAACTGCCTTGGACTTTGCGTTTTTTCTTCATACTGATTTTGGAAAGAATTTTATTAAAGCAATTAATGCAAAGACGAAAATGGTTTTAGGAAAGGATTATCTTCTTAAACATAGGGATGCTTTGGAAATTATTACGCGATGATTTAAAAACTATTTTTATTTTTTCTTTAGATGAAAAATGATTGCGAAAAATGTGAGGGGAAATGTTGTAAATATGTTGTGCTTGAGATTGATACGCCTGAGACAAGAAAAGATTTTGAAGATGTTAAGTGGTTTGTTTGTCATAAGAATGTGAATGTTTTTGTTAATGAAGAGGGAGAATGGAATCTTGAATTCTTGACACCATGTGAATTTTTAGGAAAAAATAATAATTGTGAGATTTATCAGAGAAGACCGAAGATTTGTGAGACTTATAACACTGAAGAATGTCTTTTCCATAATAAAGGTTATTCTCAAAAATTTACTTTTAAAAAAATTGGGGATATTGAAAAATATATTAAAGAGATTTTTATCCCTCAAAAGGGTACCCCGAAAGATTTTAAGAAAAAATTTTTACTAAGGGCAAAGGATTTACATAAAGTTTCTGAGGAAGAAGATGAGGATTAAAATTAAAGTAAAACCAAATTCTTCTCAAGAAAAGGTTGAAAAGATTTCTGATATTGAATATGAAGTTTGGTTAAAAGAAAAACCTGTTGATGGGAAAGCTAATTTAAAATTAATTAAGATTTTATCAAAATATTTTAGCACCCAAGAGTGTATACCGTCTCACTATGCTCCCGGCATACCCATACGGGCACGAGAACCTGCTATGCAGGCGAGAACCTGCAAGCAGGCCCCGAAAAATTTTCAAGGAAAATGTTTACTAGGGGCAAAAGAAGTTAAAATCAAATCAGGTTTTACGTCGAGAAATAAGATTATAGAAATAGAGAACTAATTATTTTTCTCCATGACCCGGACAAAGAATTTTATATTTTATTTTTTTAAGTTTTTCAAGAGATTGTTTCATTTCTTTTTCTGAACTTCCAGGCAAATCTGTTCTTCCAATTGTTCCTCTGTGAAAAATAGTGTCTCCTGAAAATAAAATATCCTTATATAAAATGCAAATCCCTCCTTTTGAATGTCCCGGGGTTTCTATTACTTTAAACTCTGGAATTTTTAATTTTTTAACATCTATTATTTTTTCTTTTGAAAAATCTTTTTTACTTCCGTATATTTTAGCTTTTTCAAATAAATCCAAATTTTCTGTATGATCCCAATGATTATGGGTTAGAATAATTATATTAATTTTTGAAGTGGAGATATTTAGTTCTTTTAAGTTTTTAAGTAATTCATTTTTGTTTGCAGACGAGCTTGTGTCTATTAAGATATTTTTTTTATTTAGGTTTATGAGGTAAACTATTGAACCAAATTTTTTAAAGTGAAATGCTTGGACGTTGTTTTTTATTTTTTGTATCATATAATCTTGTTTGCAAAATAATTTAAATAGGTTTGTTTTTGGTTTCCTATGAAATATGAATCTGCTCCAGATTTACAAGAAATTGCAGAAGAGATTTCTAAAATTTTGTTCCCCCACATTTTCATTAATAGAATAAAGTGTTTTAGAAGTTATGGAACTTCTTCAAGAGGAACTATTGCTAGATGTCATGCCTTGGGAAAGTTAATGCAAAAAGCATTAGGAATTAAAGCAGTTTATGCTTTGGAATTTTTGTCTGAAAGATTTGATAGAATGGATAAAGAAGAACAACTTAAGGTAATAATTCATGAATTAATGCATATTCCAAAAACTTTTGGTGGGGGATTTAAACATCATGATTATGTTACTGAAAAAAATGTAAACTTAATGTATAAAAAATATAAACAAGAGGTTGAAAATGAAAATTTCTTTAAATTATAAAAATAGAAAAATTGGAATTGATGTGAAGAGATGTAATTTATTTTGGATGATAAAAGGTTTAATGTTTGCTCGACGGGAAAGTGCAAAAGCACTTTTGTTTAATTTTAAAAAAGAGACGAGAATTTCTATTCATTCATTTTTTTGTCCAAAGTTCCTCGCTGTTTGGCTTAATAAAAATAATAATATTTTAGAAATGAAAAAAGTTTTTCCGTGGAGTTTTTCAATTTTTCCAAAAAGAAAATTTTCAAAATTGGTTGAGATTCCTTGCAATAGAAAGTACGATGAGATATTGAAATTTCTCGACGAGGATTAGAAAGATTTAAATAGTAAATAGTCTTTTATTTTAAAGATTAAAGTTGTTTCTCTTCGGGAAACAATAATATAATTTAAAAGGAGGTGTAAAAATGGGAAAAATTATTGTAAAAAATGTTATCACAAGAAAACCAGGACATCTTTATTATGTAGATGGACAAGGTAATGTTTGCGAGGCTAAGATGGCTAGAGGTGGTAAAAAGAAAAAAGCTGTGAAGAAGAAAGTTGTTAAGAAAAAAGTTGTGAAAAAGAAAGTCGTTAAGAGGAAGCCAGCAAAAAAGAAAGTTGTGAAAAAGAAAAGACGATAAGTCTTATTTGTTATTTTTATTTTTTAATTTATTTATTTTGTAAGAAAGTGGTTGTTTAAATTAAAGAAAGATATATTTTATAAATTCTTTTTGTGTTCTTTTTTTATGGTAACTATTTTAGGAATTGAATCAACTGCGCATACTTTTGGAATTGGTATTGTTAGGGAAGGGAAAATTCTTTCTAATATTAAAAAAACATATACGACTGAAAAAGGAGGGATAATTCCTATTGAAGCGGCGAAGCACCACGAGGAAAATTGGGAGGGAATTTATTTAGATTCTTTAAACCAGGCAAAAATAAAAGAAACAGAAATTGATGCGGTTGCTTTTTCTCAGGGTCCTGGTTTGGCTCCTTGTCTTCTTGTTGGTTTGAAAAAAGCAAAAGAACTTTCTAAAAAATTTGGTGTTCCTTTGGTCCCTGTTAATCATTGTATTGCACATTTGGAAATTGGTAAGTTGACTAAGGCGCGTGACCCTGTGATGCTTTATGCTTCTGGTGCAAACACGCAAATAATTGCTTATGCTTCTGGCAAGTATCGGGTTTTTGGCGAGACACTTGATTTGGGAGTGGGGAATTTTATTGATACTTTTGGGAGGTATGCTGGAATTGGTTTTCCTGCTGGACCAAAAATTCAAGAATTAGCTTTGAGAGGGAAAAATTACATTGAACTTCCTTACAAGGTAAAAGGAATGGATATTGCGTTGTCTGGGATTTTGACAAACTTGAAACAAAAACTTGACTCTAAAAAATATTCTTTAAATGATTTGGCTTATTCTTTGCAAGAGACTGTTTTTGCAATGCTGGTTGAAACTGCCGAGAGGGCATTGGCACATACTGGAAAAAAAGAATTACTTTTAGGAGGAGGTGTTGCGTGCAATTCTCGGTTGCAAGAAATGTGCAAAATAATGTGCAAGGAAAGGGGCGCGAAATTTTTTTGCCCTGAAAATAGTTTGCTTGTTGATAATGCAGCAATGATTGCTTATTTAGGAGAAATAATTTTTAGGAAAAATGGCGGAGAAAAGAATTTGGAAAAGATTGATATTAAACCTAGAGAACGAACAGATGACGTGGAAGTTAATTGGAAATAGAATTTGTTAATTGTTTAATATTTCCAAAAACCAATCAAAACTTTTATAAACCAACTTTAATCTTATTAATTATCCAATGATAAGAGGATTAATCTTCTTATTTATTAGAATGATAAAATGATACCCAAAGGGCACGAGAACCCTTTCGATATCGACTAAATAAAAATACGAAATGGCAGATATATATCAAATAATTGAAAAAGTTAAGAAAACAGGCAAGATAGAAAAGGGAACTAATGAAGTTACCAAGGCTATTGAGCGAGGAACTGCAAAGTTGGTAGTTTATGCCGGGGATGTTGAGCCGAAAGAAATTGTTCAGCACTTGCCACTTCTTTGTAAGGAAAAAGAAATTAAATGTGTCGAAGCAGACAGCAAACAGAAACTTGGAATTGCAGTTGGGCTTCCTGTGTCAGCGTCTTCAGTTGTTGTTATTGAGGCAGGCGATGCTGGAACAGAAATTGCTGATTTAGAATAAATTAAAATGGCAAAAAAATCTTTATTAAGTTTAAGAATTGAAGAAAAACCTTTAAGATATTCAAAAAGACCTTGGAAGGATATTTGTGAATATGCAACTGGGAGGGAGAATCGTGATGCATGTTCTTTTGCACAAGATAGAACTATTTTTTTTGAAGGAAATGGAGATGTCGGACCTTGTGTAGGAGGGAATTGTAATTGTCTTCAAAGAAATTATGAAAAAGATAAAGAAATTAGGCCTTTTTTTGATAATCAATCTTTTGTTACAATAAGCCGAAGAGAGAGAGGGTATTAATTAAAATGGCAAAAAATCAAAAAACTAAAGAAGTAAAACAACAATCTTCTAAAAAAATAGAAAAAATTTCAGGAGAAGTTGTGCCGGCAGTTGTAGAAGAAATTGTTGGAAGGACAGGTTCTAGAGGAGAAGTTACACAGGTTAAGTGTTTGGTTAAGAAAGGGCGAGATGAAGGAAGGTCAATGAGAAGAAATGTTAAAGGGCCTGTGAGAGCTGGGGATATTTTGATGTTAAGAGAGACAGAAATTGAAGCAAGAAGAATCAAAAGTAAGGTAAATAAAGGATCCTATACTTAAATGACAAGATATTTTGAACAATTGAGAAGAGAAATAGAAAGAAATTATCCAGAGAAAGTTGGAAGAGGAAAATTTTATTCTATTGTTAAAGATTATTTTGATAAAGTAGAAAAATATTTAGATAGAAAAGAAATGGTTCCTAAAGTTTGTTTTGAAATTAAAGATTGTGGGGAAGAAAAAGTTAGAAGTTTTTTATCTGAGAAAAAAATTCCTTTTGAATTAAATCCTTTGGGAGAATCTTCTTCTTTATTAAAAATATTTAGTTAAAATGAAATGCGTATATTGTGGAAAAGAATATGATGTTCATAGAGGATTGACATTGGTTATGAAAGACGGAACAATTAATCATTTTTGTTCTGCGAAATGTAGAAAGAACAAGGAAATGAAAAGACGGAAGGTTCGGTGGATTAGTAAAAACAAAAAAACCTAAGCGGTTCTTCCCTACCAAGGGACCCCCTACTTTTGGGGCTGGAATTTCCCTTCTTGTTCAGGTAAGCGATTTCTTCAAAACTCGAGCTCACTCTTGCTTTCGGTTTTGAAGCGAGGCTCGTGTAAACTCTCGGCCTCCGAGATGGAAATCGCACAAACAAAAAAGAGCTTGCACACCCAACCAAGTAGGTCCAGGGGAGGGTGTATACTGCTTCGCTACGCTCCCGGCATACCCATACGGGCACGAGAACCTGCTATGCAGGCGAGAACCTGCAAGCAGGCCTCGAAAAATCTTCTACGAAGATTTTTACTAAGGGCAAATAATTCTATTGTAAATATTTAAATAGTTACACTACTATCTTTTTTAATAAAGAAGTGAATATGGCATACGAAAGATATATTAAAAAAAATGGAAAAGTTTATGGGCCTTATGTTCAGCATAATAAAAAAGTTGGGGGGAAAGTAGTTACAGAATATTTGGGGAAAAAAGAAAGTGGTGCGCGCAAATTTGCAAAGAAGAATGTGAAGGCAAAAAAATCTCACAGTGTGATAAAAACAGGGAAGACCTTTTCGCTAATCTTTATTTTGTTTTCATTGATTATTTTTAATTCTGGTTTTTCATTTTCTTTAGATAAGGAAACAATTTTAATTGGAGGAGGAGACAGCGAGGCATTTGTTGATTATTTTGGGGATGAAGAAGTATTTTTTATGGGAATTTCGAACACAATACCGGCAAATCCTTCACCATCTTTAGTTTCTGTTGGCGGAACAAATAAGACAACAGAAGACTTAAACTGCTCAGCAATAATTTTTGATGAAGATGGAGATACATTAAATGTTTCAGTTATGTGGTATAAAAATGATACACTTAATTTAACAATTAATTATAATGATGATTATGAAAATTCAACAACCTTTGGCGCAATACTTGAGTCAGAAAACACCACAAAAGGAGATAGTTGGTTATGTAGTTTAAGATTTTATGACGGGATAGGTTATAGTAGTTGGGTTAATTCTTCTGCTTTGATGATTTTGAATAGTTTGCCGACAGTTACATTGGATGCTCCTGCTGACGATAATGTTACAACAGACAGGACACCTGAGTTCAGCTGGAACATAGGCAGCGACGATGATGATGACGCCTTAACTTATGATTTGAATTTAACATGTTATCCTGGGTGCTCGGTTGATAATAGATTAATTGAAGACATAAGTGAGTTAAACCACACAATAACTAATTATTTACAATATCTTTCAGATAATAATTATTATTATAACTGGACTGTGCGGGCGAACGACGACGAGGGAAGCGGAGAATGGGCAACCCAAAGAAAAATAGAAATCCAATCAAGTGTAATAATAAGCATGGTAAATGATACAATTAGTTTTGGCTCATTGGGAATGGATGAGACTAATGAGACAACTGACGATAATCCCACACCTTTCTTATTGCAAAATGATGGGAATTGTTATATTAATATAACTGCGAATGCAACTAATCTGTGGACAAGTGTTTCTAATCCTTCAAATTATTTCAGATATAAAATGGATAATAAATCAGGAGAAGAAGATGCTTTTGATTGGGACCAAAGTCAGACAGATTGGGCAAATCTTCCTTCAAGTCCGACTATAATGGGAGTAAGTGTAAATTGGAGCGACTCAATGGATTCTTTTGAAATTGATTTGAATGTTACTGTTCCGCCTCAGGAAGTAGCAGGAAATAAAGAATCAACAGTTTATTTTATTGCGAGTTTAGGAGAATAAAATGGAAAATAAAAAAAATAAAACAAAGAAATTTTTTATAGCCGAGGTAATTTTCATAGCAGGAGTTTTGGTTTACTTGTTTTTTTCAACTGCTCCAAATCAAATTTATCCTTTAAGTGGTATGACTGTTATAGAACCGAATTTTGTTTTTGAAATTGAGAACGGAGAAAGCATCGAGGTTTCCAATGACGAAGATTTTACAAATCCTATTTTATTAAATGAAGGTTCAGATATTACTCTTTCTCCAGGAACATATTATTGGAAAGTTAAAAGTAATTTGAGAAAGAGCGAGGTTAAAAATTTTACAATTCAAGGACATGTTTCATTGGAGATTAAAGAAAGAGAAGAAAATTATGAGTTGTATAATTCAGGTAATGTTGATTTAAATGTTACAAAAGAAAACAGGGGTTTAACAGCAGAAATAATACTTGATGTAGGAGAATCAGAAGATGTTGAAAAAGATAATTCAACATACAAGGGAGTTCAAAAATGAACTCGGTCAATTTACTTTGTGAAATTGTCGAAGGAGTCCAAAAATGAACTCTGCCAATTTACTTTGTGAAATTGTCGAAGGAGTCCAAAAATGAACT
>Ga0222626_1000149_pt1 | contig 50734 bp, 30 predicted proteins | sample AntAcemetageno91_FD_179862 | JGI IMG/M metagenome (GOLD analysis project Ga0222626, IMG submission 179862) | Saline water microbial communities from Ace Lake, Antarctica - #91 | ecosystem: Environmental > Aquatic > Non-marine Saline and Alkaline > Saline | place: Antarctica: Ace Lake | collected...
CGCCTCCACCGTAGTTAAAGATCCCTCCATCCACGGTACCGGCAGCGTAGCAATTATTGATGTAAACATTATAATACGTCCCGCCAGTATGTTTCCCGGTTATTCCACCCACATCTCCCCATCCTGCTACTGTTCCTACAAAATAGGAGTTTTCTAAACTCCCATACCAATGCTCCCCAACCAAACCGCCGGTATACCACCATCCATTCACCGTTCCTGTGGCATAGCACCTTTTTATAGATTCAAACTCCTTCTTTCCGACCAACGCCCCGGTAAAGTATCGGCCGGTGACACTAACATCAACCAAACCAACATCTTGTATTATGGCGTAATCAGTGTACCCAAACAGGCCGACGTAATCATTGCTTTTGTTTATGGTGAGGTTAGATATAGTGTGAGCGTTTCCATTAAATTTGCCGGTGAATTTGTTTGAATCGGTTCCTATCGGCACAAAATTGACTTCACCTGTACAGTCTATATCGGTTGTGAGAGTATATTCGGCAGACAGATCATTGCTCATTGCTTGTAATTGAGCATAGGTAGTTATTTCAATAGGGTCGGCAACCGCCGGCGAAGCCGATAATGAGAGTATTGAAATGGAGAGGAGAAGAAAAAAGAAATGGGTGCTTGGCGATAGGCGGCCAGTTGATATCAGCGGCCGCGCGCGGAAACTTGCGATGTTTCCGGCGCTTCTTATTGCAAGAATATCGAACAGCTTTCTCTCGTACATTTTCGGTACCCTTCCTGTCACGGAACGAAAAATTTTAAGCTACGAAAATAAGCTTAATCGACGGTGCTTCTTATCATAAAATATAATCATCTCAATAAACAGGGGAAAGGATTATTCTTAAAAAATGCTGGCTGAATAATATCTTAAACAAAGTCAAAAATACATCTTAAATTCTCCCTCCCACCTCCCGCCAAAAAAAATAAAAAAAAGCGTACATTCCAGCACCCGATTTTATATAGAGAAAAACAGGGTCACACCCCAAATACTAAGTTTGACGGATAGGAAGAGACTTGTTATAGAACATGGTTAGACCCCTGAGTATCCCAATGCTTGGTATCACGTGACCGGTCAGGGAGTGGCACGATCGGCCATATTTAAAGATGATAAAGACAGGGTGCGGTTTCTCAAAGCATTGGGGGATAGCGTGGAAGCCTTTAATGTGGAAGTGCATTGCTATATTTTAATGAGCAATCACTTCCATTTTTTATTAAAAACGCCGGACGCGAATCTCAGCCGTTTCCCGTCTAAAGTCCGTCTAAAGCCGGATCTCCGACCGGATCTCCGACATGCAGCGGTTCAACACAGCATATAGCACCTATTTTAATCTTAGGCACCACCGTGTCGGACATCTTTATCAGGGACGTTTCAAGGGTCTCCTGGTGGAGGCAAACGAATATTTACAGGAGTTAAGCCGATATATTCATCTTAATCCAGTCCGGACAAAGAAGTATAGCAAGCTCCCACTAGAAGAAAAAAGCAAGCTTCTCAGGGATTACCGTTGGAGTAGTTTGCCCGGATATATTCTGCTTAAAGCCCGGGATGAATTTATAAGTTATAGTATGGTGTTGGGGTATAAGGAAGGGGATACTAAAGAAGGAAGGCGGAGATATAGAGAGTACGTTTTACAGGGATTAAAATATAAAATTGATGATCCGAAAGAAGATGCCAGAGCAAACGCGATCCTGGGATCGGATAGTTTTATTGTCTGGGTGAAGGAGAATTTTATCAGTGAGATCGGATTTTCAAGCCGGGATTTTTCCCATTTAAAAACGATTAGAACACCGCTTCCGATCAAGAAAATAGCAGAGGCGGTAGCGGAAGAATATGGGTTAAAGTCAGGGGAGATAATAAAAAAATATTCTAAGCATCGTGAGGCCCGGCTGGTATTGTTGGAGATATGCTATCGGCTAAATCTAAGGAAGATGAGCACAGGGGAGATGGGAACTGATCTGGGAGGCATAAGCGGGGAACAGGTCAGTCAGGTCCACAAGGTGATGCAGACTCGGATTAAGCAAGAGAGGAAGCTGGCAAAAAGAGTTGAGAAAATCATATCCCGGCTTCAAACTTAGTATTTGGGGTGTGACCCTGAATCTTCTTCGTGGTTTAAAAAGCTTTTCGAGCAAGATCTAGGGAAGACTTGTTCGAAAAGCCTTTTTAACCACGAAGATTTTCTATAGATAGAACTTCGTCCTATCTCGTTACCGGTATATCACCGGTGGAACCGTAATATACTCTGGATATCCCCCGGATCGCCCAGAGACCGGAACTGGAACGGAAGATTCCGATATCGTCAGTTAAGCTCCCGTCATAATCGGCCGGGATTGGTTGGTCGGCGCTGTTCCCAAAGTATCTCCGGGTCACACCTCTTATCGCCCAGAGACCGGAAGATGGCCGGAAGATGCCTACTCCCCAGGAACCCATACCGTCATAATCACCGGGTATGGTTACGTCCCCGGCACCACCGAAGTAAATCCGACTGATTCCTCTAAGAGCCCAGAGTCCGGAGCCGGCACGGAAGATCCCGATGTCCTTGCTCCCGTCTCCGGCATAGTAACCGGGAACCGGAGTGTCCCCGGATCTCCCGAAGTAATCCCTGGTCAGACCCCGGATTGCCCAGAGGCCGGCAGGTGACCTGAAGATACCAGTATCGCAGCTTCCATCTCCATCATAGTCACCGGAAACAGGAAGATCCCCGGAAGAGCCGAAGTAAACCCGGCTGATTTTCCGAAGAGCCCAGAGGCCGGAACCTTCCCGGAAGATCGCGATGTCGGCGGTTCCATCCCCGTCATAATCACCGGAGACCGGGCGATCGTTAAGGGTTCCGAAATAAGTCCGGGTCAAACCTCTAATCGCCCAGAGACCCGAGCTTCCCCGAAAGATGGCAATATCGGAAGTGCCGTCGCCGTCATAGTCCCCGGAGTCGATTATCACGAGCAACGGCGAAGGAGTCGGCTGGGGTGGAGCAAAATAACCGCAGGTGACCGCCTCGTAGTCGGTGCCGTGAGTGAGCAGGCGAGGTGTGCAGAGGTGCGCATTGGTTTTGTCGATCTCCCAGAGCCGGTCATTCTGCTCGATGATGGTCTTGTTCCCGGTCACCCCCCAGAGTTTCCCGTCGCATCCGAAGCTGAGACCTTCAAGGTCGTTGATTTGTTTCCCCTCGATCTCGCAGTAGGTATGGCCGATATCGGTGATTATTGATCCGTCGGAAGGGTCGTAGATAACCAGGTGATTGTGAGTGCCGCTGTTATTTATGCTGGCGTACATCTGGCCGTCGGAAGGGTCAAAGGCTATATCATCAACGTCCTTGAGAATATACTTCGCGGTAACGACCTCCTCCATAACGGCATAGTCGTCGCCGTTGAAAGCACCCGGAATATGCTGGCCGGTAGCGAGGTCAACCTGAATGAGGAGATCATTACTCCCGGGATCGCGAAACGTGACATAGAGAATTCCAGTATACGGGTGAAATGACATCCCGTCGATATCATAAAAGAGCTTGTAGCCATGGGCCCCATATCCGGCACCAATCGAATCAGCCGAGACAGGGCTGAAGAGTCCGGTTGCCTGGTCCAGGATTCCTAGCCGGTCATAGTTCACCGTATAGAGCAGACCTGACTCGTTATGGTAGGCGATCGTCTCAATCCCGCCCGTCCCGGTCGAAGTTCCGATATTGGTCTCGTTGGTATCGGGGTTAAAATCGTAGGGATCAACCAGAATGAGCAGATTATCATCGCCGCTTCCAAATCCTACCTGAGGGACAACATAACAACGGCAGGGCGGTGTGGATGTGGGTGTCGTGGAGGCGGTAGGAACAACCGAGGGAGTTGGGGACGAACTGGGCCGTGGCGTGGTCGTTGGTGCCACGGTTGGTGTCGGGGTAACCGATGCGGTCGGGGTCATTGAAGGCGTTAGGGTGACCGAGGGTGTCGGCGTGGGGGTGATCGAAGGCGTCGGTGTCGGACTCGGCTGGAGACAAACTTCGATCCGGGAACAGAACGATAGCATGACCAGGGATAGGTTGCCGGTCCTGATTCCCAGGTTGGCGTCAGTGGTGGCGTGCCGCATGTACCCGACGTGGGTTGTGGCGGACCAATCCGTTCCCAGCCCATATATGCCCCCCGCACCGATATCGGACTGAGCCGAAAGCAAACGATAAAGGGTGCTGCTTATCGATATCCCGTCGAGTGTGGCGTCATACATGGCATAGTTGAAGAGGCCCGTGCCGGATCCGGTCTGGATATTAAAGCTGGAAGCGATAAAGACATTGGTATCTCCTCCAATTACACCGTTCACTCCGGTCATGTCAAGCTCCAGCCGGCTTGGTTCGATATTGATCAAGCTGGTTGAATTTGTCCCGGTCCCGGTCGAAAAGTTGGCTTCCGCCGCAGGGATTACATATCCGCTGCCCGCGTCATCGACCAGGGCAATCCCTACCAGGGTGGCATTTAAGGTCTTGATCGGAAGCGCGGCGTTACTGGTGGCATGCCTCATGGTGATAGTATGAGTCCCGGGGGCAAGGAGGTCAGAGAGCCCGGTAAGAGAGATGGCGCCGATGTCATCATTACTGCTCAGGTAGCGCTCAACCTGCCGGCCGACGGTCTGGCCGTCAATCTGGAGATCCCAGATGCCGTAACGGTCGCCGGGCACCCCGGTGGGATCGGTACTTGTATTGAACGCGGCCGAGACGAAGATACGCCCGTAACATACCAGATCAACCGTTGTACTCAACCCGGCCACATCCTCCAGAATGGTGCTGGCAGTGTCGTAACCGGCCGCTCCGAGAGCGACAATCCCATGATCGTAGCTCGCGTTTCCGTCGCCGGTCACCAGCGGAAATACCACCAGATTGGCATTGCTTACCCGCATCCGGTCATTGGCATCACTGGTAGCCTGGCGGAGTCGAACAGTGTGTTCGCCGGCGGAAAGACCTTCAAATGTGGTAACGGCGGTAACCATACCAATGTCGGAGACAGCGCTTAAGTAACGCTGAAGCTGCTGACTGGCGGCACCAAAATCGACCTGGAGGTCGTAGGTGCCGGTCCGGGCACCGGAGCCAAGACGCTGCGGTTCACCCGCGATACCATCCACGTTAAAGGAAGCAAAGGCAGTTATCGCGCCACCGCCTAATGGGAGATTAACGGTGACCTCTAACCCGGTATCGGTCAGGGAGATAAAATCCGTCACCGCGCTTGTCAGGTTCGCCGCGACAGCGGCGAGGCAGTATTCGCTGGGTGTGGGCGTGGAGGAGGGCACCGGGGTTGGGGTTCTGGTCGCCGCCGGGGTGGGAGTAACCGATGGGGTCGGGGTGACCGATGGCGTCGGGGTGACCGATGGCGTCGGGGTCGGGGTCGGAGTGACCGATGGCGTCGGCGTCACGCTTGGAGTGGGTGTCACTGATGGTGTCGGGGTAACCGATGGGGTCGGGGTCGCGCTGGGTGTCGGCGTCGGGGTTACGGAAGGGGTCGGCGTCGGGGTGACCGATGGCGGAGGCGTGACGCTCGGAGTCGGAGTCGGGGTCATGCTTGGAGTGGGCGTCGGCGTAACAGAAGGTGTCGAGGTCGGGGTAACACTCGGCGTTGGTGTCGATGTCACACTCGGCGTTGGTGACGGCGTCACCGATGGGGTCGGGGTCGGGGTAACCGAGGGTGTCGGCGTAACGGAAGGTGTCGGGGTCGGGGTTACAGAAGGTGTCGGCGTCGGAGTGACGGATGGAGTCGGGGTCGGCGTGCGGGTCGGGGTCGGAGTCGGAGTCACGGAAGGTGTAGGCGTAACACTCGGTGTCGGCGGTGGTGTCACCGAAGGGGTCGGGGTCGGAGTAACCGATGGTGTCGGGGTCGGAGTAACCGAAGGTGTCGGCGTCAGAGAAGGCGTCGGGGTCACGGATGGTGTCGGTGTCACCGAAGGTGTCGGGGTCGGAGTAATCGATGGAGTCGGGGTCGGCGTGGACAGAGCACAGGTATCGGGCCGGTAGCACATCGAGAGCATAACCAGGGAGAGATTCCCGGTCCTGATCTCCAGCCCACTGTCACTGGTATCGTGGCGGACGTACCCAACATGGGTGTCAGCGGTCCAGTCTTCGCCCAGGCCATAGAGACCGGCCGATCCAATATTGGATGTCGGGGTGAGAAACCGGGCAATCTCACTGGTCACCGATGTGCCATCGATGGTGGCGTCATAGGACGCGTAGCGGATTAAGCCGGAACCGGAGCCGGTCAGGACGGAGAAACTGGAAGCGACAAAGACATCGCTGGTCCCGCCGAACAGACCGTTGACGCCGGTCAGATCGATCTCCGCCCGGCTGGGCTCGATATTCACCAGAGTGGTAGAATTGGTCCCGGTCGCGGCCGAGAAGGTAGCCTCCGCCGCCGGGATCACATAGCCGCTACCCATATCATCGACCAGGGCGATACCGAGGAGGGTGGCGTTGAAGGTCCTGATCGGAAGCTGGGCGCTGCTGGTGGCGTGCCGCAGGGTGATGGTGTGTGTACCGGGGGCCAGGATACCGGAAAGACCGGTCAGGGAGATAGCACCGATATCGTCGGCGCCGCTTATATGCCGCTCCGTCTGCTGCCCGACGGTAGCACCATCGACCTGGAGGTCCCAGGTCCCGTACCGGCTGCCGGATCCTCCGGCGGGATCGGTGGAGGTGTTGAAGGCGGCGGAGACGTATATCCGACCGTAACATTCCAGGTCAACCGTCGTGCCCAGTCCGGCCACATCCACCAGGCTGGTGCTGAATGTGTCGTCTCCGGTTGCTCCCAGAGTGTCAACACCGTGATCAAATGCGGCGCTGCCGTCGCCGGTTACCAGGGGAAACGCCACCAAGTCAGCGTTGGTGACCCGGACTGCCAGAGCCGCATCGCTGGTGGCATAGCGGAGGCGGATGGTGTGGTCGCCGGCGGAAAGTCCCTCGAAGATATTCACGGCGGTAACGATGCCCAGGTCGAGCGAGCTGCTGAGATAGCGGTTCAACTCCTGACTAGACGTACCGTAATCGATCTGGAGGCCATAGGTCCCCGTCCTCGCTCCGCCGGGGAGGCCATCACTGTCAAAGGACGAGAAGACAGCCACCGCCGTGTTGTCGGCCGGAACGGATACAGTAACCTCGAGCCCGGTATCGGTCAGGGAGGTGAAGGTGGTGGTGGCGCTTGATAGTGTATCTTCTATCCCGCCGAGACAGTACTCGCTCGGCGTCGGTGTGGTGCTCGGTGTCGGCGTCACAGAAGGAGTGGGTGTGGTACTTGGTGTCGGTGTGACTGAAGGAGTGGGTGTGGTACTTGGTGTCGGTGTGATCGAGGGTGTCGGTGTGGCTGAAGGCGTGGGTGTGGTACTTGGTGTCGGTGTGATCGAGGGTGTCGGTGTGGCTGAAGGCGTGGGTGTGGTACTTGGTGTCGGTGTGATCGAGGGTGTCGGTGTGACTGAAGGAGTAGGCGTCACGCTCGGAGTCGCGGTCGGACAGGGCGGTTGGCCCAGATTGGCGCAGGAACCGAGGAGAACGAGTGTCAGCTCATGAGTAGTGATACCCCGATTCGGGTTGTTGGTGGCGAAACGAATATAACCGGTATGGGTATCGGCCGAGAAATCCACACCCAGGCCGAATATGCCGCCGGCACCATGATCCCCGGTCTCCTCGAAAAAACGACTCACTGTCTCGGAAACGGGGGCCGTGTCTAATTTGAGATCGAAAAATCCATAACGGTCTCCAGGGCCGCCGGTATAGGTGCCGTGGGAACCAAAGTTGGAGGCGACGAAGATGTCGCTGTCGGTCTGCAGGTTCAGAGCCACCTCACTGGTCGTGATATTAACCAGGGTTGTCGAGGTAGTATCGTTGAATGTTGTGGATGCCGACAGGGCGGCAGGCAGTTCCAAACCGCCGGCATCGGAGGTGCTGAGGGCGATGCCGAGCAGTGTCGCGTTCAGTGTTCGGATGGGGTCGGCGCCGTCACTGGTCCGGTGCTGCACGGTGACGGTGTAGGTCCCCTCGCAGAGATTATCGGTAAGCCCCTGGAGCAGAACCGCCCCCAAGTCATTAGAGCCGCTCAGGCTGCGATGCTGTTCATCGACCCCGACTGTCGTGCCTTCAACCTGAAGGCGCCAGTAGGCGGACCGTTCTCCGGATCCGCCGGATGATTCTCCGTTCAGCGTGCAGGAGACCAGGATCTTGCCCGGGATGTCAAGCGTTACACTGCAGCTTAACCCATCCACATCTTCAAAAGAGGTGCTGCTGGTCGTGTCCCCCGTCGAGCCAAGAACGCTCGTCCCATAACTAAACGATGCCGATCCGTCCTCGATCGTCAGGTCGTAGGCGACCATATCGGCATTACGAGTGGCAATCTGGGGGTCGGTCGCCCCGTCGGACTTCTGCCGGAGGCGGATGGTGTGGTTGCCGGGACTGACATTCTCGAATATGTTGACGACCCCGGCAAGTCCCTGGTCCTCGGTTCCGCTGAGATATCTGCTCAGGGTCTGGCTTGACCAGGTGTTATCCATTCTCAGATCCCAGTAACCGTTCTGAGCCTCGGTGGAAGTTCCGGTATCGCACTCGAGGGAGGCGAAGACCGCGATCGCGGTGGTATCTGGGGCCCAGAGGGTCAGATCGAGGCCGGTATTGACGAAGGTAGTGGCACTGGTGGAACCGGTGGAGAGTGTTCCATGCTCCGTCCTCAGGCAGACGGTGCTCAATTCCGGCGTGGTGGTGGGAGCCGGGCTGGGAGTAACGGATGGGGTGGGATCAACCGGGGATGGAGAGGGGGTAGGCGTCGCGTCGATCTGAACGCAGGCTTCTATTGATTCATAATCCGACCCCTCGGTCAGGTGATCCACTTCCGTCACGTAACGGGTCGGGTCGCCGGAACCGTCGGTCTGGAAGAACCAGACCCGGTTGCGCTGGTCGCGATCGGAGGCATTCTGGCCGGTACTTCCCCAGAGAGTGTCATTGCAGTCAAATGAGAGCCCTTCCATGTCCTCCACGTCTTCCGAATCATCGCTCCGGCGAAGGCGCCCCACATCTGTGGTGACTCCGGTATCTTTATCGATGATGACCAGGCGGTCTTCGGTTCCGCTATTGTTATTGATGGCGTACATAACGCCGTCGGAGCGGATGGCAATATCATCGATGTCGTCCAGAGACGGCCCCTGGTTCTGAATTACGATGTAATCGGTATTCGCGCCCCAGGCAGATGCTACGTGGGCGCCGGTGGCGTAGTTGAGCTGGATGAGAAGGTCATCGCCTCCCCGGCGGACATTCCCGTACATGACCGCCGGGTCGATGGTCTCATCGAAGTCGACGCCATCGACGTCATCGAAGGTTATGGATCCGATCGCTCCGGTACCTGTCCCGTATGTGGAGGCAAGCCCGGAGGCGACGCCGCTGGTCTTGTTGACTATATAAAGGCGCGCTGCGGTGGAGCCGTACATGGTCTCGGTAGTGAAGCTACCGCCGGGATAGGTGGTCATCCCCTCCATGCTGGAGGTTCCGGTACCGGTCCCGATCGAGGACTCGATGCCGGTCGAAGTATCGAGTAAAGTGAGGAGATCGTTGCCGGGGGGGCCTCCGCCGGTGTCAGCGATAAGGTAAAAGTATTTGCTCTGGCCGAAGCTCATGGCCGGCAATAGGACTGTCATAACAATGAATATGACTAACCACCATCTGTTATCTCTCATTTTTTTCTCCCTTCTGTAGAAATATTCTTATTTTTGGTCATTTATTTATTAGTTCACGCCTTCGGCGCTAATTGGGTTTTGAAAGCAAATTCTTCTCCATCAATTTTTCCAGCATGAGCGGCAGGTCCTCTATCAGCGAACTCTTCGGAATATATGAAAAACCAAGGAGATGGGCTTCAACCCGGTATCGGTCGTCATCGTGGAGTGTAATAAGGATAACTCTTGTCCCGGGGAAACGCTCCTTCAGAACCTCGGCCATTTCTATCCCACCCATTCCGGGCAGACGGATATCGGCGATCATGAGATCGGGCGGTTCTTTCTCCACTTCCATCAGTGCTTTCTCCGCCGAATCCGCCTCAGCAATGACGCTGATAAAATCAAACTTGGCAAGCAATCCCCGGAGAAATTCGCGGAAGGCAGCGTTGTCATCGAGAATAATTGTATTGAGCATTTTTTTAGCCATGGAACCATTATCCCAGAACAGGGAAATTTGTAAATCCCCCCCAGGGGGGGATTTTTTAAAAAATATAAAAGATGGGAAATAATGGGGAGTGGAGGAAAAAAAGTTTAAAGTGCCTAAAGTTGTTCGCCTTCGCCTGGCATTTGAATGTTTCAAATTATCGTAGATTCGCGACGCCGTTTTCTTCGAGGCAGGAGTTAGCGATTTAAAGACGGGGGCCGAGGCGAAGGAAGGTTGACAGTTGTCAGTTGACGGTTGACAGAAAAACAATCAGTGTAAATCTGCGAAATCCGTGGACTGAAAAGGGGTCGAGGTAGGGGAAATTAGGGAAATGAATATTCAATATCCAACAAGGAATATCCAATGACCAAATTCGAGGGAAATCTGAACTTCGAACCAGCCGTCGCTAAAGCTATGGCGGGCAGGCCGTCGAACCACCCTTCGCTAAAGCTACGGCGGGCACAGCTTCCAACTTCGGCCATTTAAGACAGGACGATTGCAGACCCCGAATTTCATTCGGGGTCTGTAATGGTCCTGTCATAAAAAAGGGGGCGCTATTCCGGGACGGGTCCGAGGTTCTGGTGGTGGGCGAAGGCGATCAGCTCGGAATGTTTGTGGAGATGGAGCTTACGCATGAGGTTCTTCCGATGAGTCTTGACTGTCTCCGAACTTATGAAGAGCTTTTTCGCGATATCGCCCCGGGAGGCCCCGGTCGCGATCAGGCTCAACACCTGCCTCTCTCTGGCCGACAGATCTTCCAACCGGCTATTCACAATCTCCCGTCCGGGATCCATCAGCTCATCAGCCACGATCTCCCGGAGGTCCGGGCTGATGTAATGCTTACCATCCATCGCCATGCCTATGGCGTCCACCAATTCGTCCACCGCCTCGCTCTTCAGGAGATACCCCGAAACGCCCAGGCGAAGGGCGGAGACAACGTACTTCTTTTCCCGGTGGACGGAGAGGATGAGAATTTTGACCCGGGGAAGAAACTTTTTAATCTGAGATACGGCCTCCAGGCCATGCAATCCCGGCATTCCGATGTCCATGATGATCAGGTCCGGTCGGTGCCGACGCGCCTGCTCCACAGTTTCCAGGCCGTCACCTACCTCGGCAACGATAGTATGGTGGGTGTACTTTTTAATAACCATCGCCAGACCCGCCCGGACAACTTCGTGGTCGTCTGCCAGTATGATTGTTTTTATCATAACGCTACGCCGAAAAAATGGAGTTAGAACTTAGCGCCTGCAGCGCTAATGTTGAAAATTTATTACGTTAAAAATACTGGTTCTTAGTCATATTGTGTGGCTAGCAACATATATTATTTACCACGAAGAACACCCCGCAAAATGAACTTTGTTCATCGCCGGGCATGCTCCGATCACGAAGGAAAATAATGACATAGGTTAGAACCGATTCGGCAAATCAACCACGGTTTGATAGTTTTTGAGGTATTAGTTAATACAAGTATTTAAAGTACAAGCCACTATATTAAATGGGCAGTTGATCTGTCGATGTATACCGCATTGGTAAGGCTATTTTCTATTCACATCTCCTTCGTGATCTTCGTGTCCTTCGTGGTTTAACTTAGCCTTAGCAGTAGGATAACTGCATAAAACCGGGGATTATGAAGATTAATCCGAGGTTTTTTTTACTACCGGAAGAGGAAGTTTAGCTTCCAGGATAGTTCCTCCTCCAGACTTTGCTTCTATCCGCAGGACACCCCCCAGTGATTCCACCCGCTCTTTCATGCCCAGTATCCCCAGCCTCAAGGCTTTGGTCCCATTTTGATCAAACCCTATCCCGTCATCCAGGACACTGAGAATCGCTTTGCCGTCGGCCAGGGAAAGATTTACAGTCACACTGGTCGCCCCGGCATGCCTGATAATGTTCGTCAAAGCCTCCTGAGCCACCCGGTAGAGAGCTACCTCCTTACGGGGGTCAATCCTATCCGGAAACTTCGTCTTCTTGAAGATTATCTTAAGACCGCTCAACTCGGCCAGTGTGGAAATTTCGTTCTCAATGGCGGCACTCAGACCGAAATCATCCAGAATGTCCGGCCGGAGTCGTGCGGCGATGCGGCGAGCGTCTTCCTGTGCCTGGTCGAGCAGACCGTCCACATTGTTTAATCCTTTTACCACTGATTCATCCAGACCGGGATGATCCCGGGAGATCATCTTCAGGTGAAGCTTAACGGCGACCAGCAACTGCCCGATCTGATCGTGCATCTCCCGGGCTACCCTCTTCCTCTCCTCTTCCTGAAAGTTGATCAGAGACTCGGTCAATTTTTTTAACTGTTCGGCTTCTTTCGCTTTCTGCCGCTCGGTAATGTCGAGCCCATAGACGTTAAGATAGTCGGAACCTTTCACGGGAGCGAATGTCAGGAGCAGAAGACGATCTCCGCAGGTCATCTCCGCTTCCCGGTTGGCACCGGAACAGATCGTGTCAGTAGTCAATTGGTACCATTTTCCGGTCAGTCTCGCCCCGATCCGGCATCCCCATACCTTCAACAGGGGTGAACTGGACCGATTAGCGTATTGGATAGTTCCGTCTTTTACGATCCTCAACACAGGATAAGGATTTTCGCTCGGGAATTTTGACAGCAATTCGATCTTCTTTCTCACCCGTTCATGGTCTTCCGCGATCTGCAGGTTGTAGAGGGCGAAAGAAATGTCATGCGCGATCTCTTTATAGAGAGATTGCTCATCCTTATCATCTATTTGAATCTCCGGGGAGGTGGATACAGCCAATACACCATAAACTTCATTCCCGTATTTCAGGCGGACGCTCATCCCTTTCCTCCCCGCGTATCTATATGATAAGGGGCAGTCCGGGCAATCCTGATATGGATTCTGGATGGTTACCACTCCGGCCCGGGAAATGGCCTTCCTGAAACAGGTAGGGTAGGAACCACTTTGTAACTGTTCCACCATGGACAAGAATTCTCTCCCTAAACCGGCTTCAGCTGTCATCTGGGGCTGGCCGGAACCATCCAGCAGAACAATCCAGGCATTCTTATAGCCCCGGGTCTTGACCAGGGCTTTACAGATGTCTCTCAGCAGTTGAGCGCGGTCTTTTTCTTCGGTTAAGATCTGATTGACGCTGCGGAGGGAGTGCAGAACAATATTAAGATGCTTGGTCTTCTCTTCGATTCTCTTTCGTTCTGTAATATCCTGATGTACTGAGATCGAATGCAGTATCTTTCCATCGGTGTCTTTCAGCGCGCTCGTGTTGAGGAGAACGGTTCTTTTCGTTCCTTTCCTGGAGATGATAACCATCTCCTTGTTTTTGAGTTCCCCGGTTTTCTTCCATTCCGCGAGAAACTTTTTTATTTTGCTCTGGGACTCAGGGGCGTAAATTTTTTTCAGGGGCTGACCGATGAGATCCTTTTTCTTATAACCGAGTACTCGAAGGGCGCTCTTGTTCGCATCAAGGATTATGCCTTTGGGTGAAACTATGTAGCAGTATGATGACTCACGTTCGAAAAACAGCCGGAATCGCTCCTCGCTTTCGCGAAGAAACTCATTGGCCCGCTGACAATCGGCCTCGGCCTTTTTTAACTCGGTAACCCGGCGGCGAAGCCTCTTGATTTCGTTGGTAAGCGGTTCTTTTGCCTGGAGAGTGCTTTTCATTTTTTCTCACAGCGCCGTAATTTTTTCTAACCCAACTTGACTGCGGCCCGGATCGCTTTTTCTATCCGTTTATTATGCGCATTATACTGATATCGGGAAAGGAAGCCTCTGTTTTCCTAAAAAACAATTTTCTCATGAAATGGTGATTGATGTCAAGATTCCTCGGCGGATTTTCCTGCGGCCGGATATATTTCGGCAGCCACACCGATGAACCGGTCCCCGGAGATTATAACGGGAACGGGAGCAGGGAAGTGGGGATTTTACGTCCTTCATCCGGCTTATGGGTGACCCGGGGAGTCAGCCGGGTTTATTTCGGCTCTTCCGGTGACTTCAATATGCCCGGGGATTACGATGGTGACGGAACTGATGAGATCGGCATCTTCCGGTTTTCAACCGGCCTCTGGACAATCCGGAGCTTGAGCCGATTATATTTTGGAAATACCGGGGACATTCCTGTTACACGATGAATATAAATATATGGTTCTCAGTTATATTGTGCGGGTAGCAACATGTATTATTTACCACGAAGGACACGAAGATCACGAAGAAAAATAATGACATAGATTAGAACCGATTCGGTAAATCAACCACAGTTTGATTGTTTTTGAGGTATATGTTAACACAAGTGATTAAATTAAAGTACAAACCACTACATTAAATATACAGTTAATCGGTCGAACCATACCGTATAGATAGGGCTATTTTCTATTCACATCTCCTTCGTGATCTTCGTGTCCTTCGTGGTTTAAATTATCATTATAACCCACACAAAACGACGGAGAATAATTAAGCGTCCCCCGGCTTAATTATTTTTACTATCCTGATCCCGCCGCCGTCTGTCTTCATCTGCTGTCTTTCTCTCCGGCGAAGTATTATAAATACACACGCCATCGTCATCAACCCGAGGAGACCGGCGCCGGCGTTTGGATCGCCTTCCCAACTGGAGAAGAGCAGGTATCCCGCGCCGCCGCCTGCCAGGAGCCCGAGCAGAGGGACTCCGAATAGGAGGGTAGCGGCAACAAGGGGATCTCTTTCCGGGACCTCGATCAGCACCTCATCCCCCACCCGCGTGCCGGCAATATTCTCTATCTCAAGCCGCATATATTTCCCTCCCTTGCCGAGTGTGCATTTTCCACAAGTGCCGCAACCTTCCTTCAGGGGGAGAGAGATCTTCACCCGATCTCCTCTAATCTCAAGTATTTTACCGATCTCACGCAGGCGCTTATCTTTTAAATTCTCAGCCATTTTAAGTGGGTTATCCGGGCTAATTTAAACCACGAAGTACACGAAGATCACGAAGGAGATGGAAGTAGAAGATAGTTTTATCTATTCGGTATGCGTCAAAAGATCAACTGCCCATTTAATGTAGTGGATTGTAATGCAAACACTTGTATTAACTTATCCCTCAAAAACAATCAAACCGTGGTTGATTTTCCAAATAGGTTCTAATCTATGTTAGTATTTTCCTCCGTGTCCTTCGTGGTAAATAATATATGTTGCTACCCACACAATATGACTGAGAGCCAACTAACTCTTTGTTGCCACGCTGTTTCAGACGACCAGGATAACAAAAAATCCCAAATCCCATCTCTCCGACGAGACTCAAAGAACAGAGGAGGAGAGGTGGGATTTGGGAATATCTATACTATGGTATTAACTTTTTAGGTTACCAATGCGATATTACTGAGAATCCTCTTTGATCTCACCATCTCCTTGCAGTTCAGCTTTCCGGGCCAGGAGGTGTTTGATATAGACGGATGTATCGCCTCCCATCTTCAGACGGGAACGGGCCAACTTCTTCGTCACTTCCTCAAGCGTCATCAGGCGAACTTTCTTATTCGGTGTGGCTTCCGGCTCTTCTTCTTCCGGGGCGGCTTCTTCCACTTCCGGGGCGGCTTCTTCCACTGCCGGGGCGGCTTCTTCCACTGCCGGGGCTGCTTCTTCCACTGCCGGAGCTGCTTCTTCCGCTGCCGGAGCTGCTTCTTCCACTGCCGGAGCTGCTTCTTCCGCTGCCGGAGCTGCTTCTTCCGCTGCCGGGGCCGCTTCTTCCACTGCCGGAGCTGCTTCTTCTACTGCCGGAGCTGCTTCTTCCACTGCCGGAGCTGCTTCTTCCACTGCCGGGGCTGCTTCTTCCACTGCCGGGGCGGCTTCTTCCACTGCCGGGGCGGCTTCTTCCACTGCCGGAGCGGCTTCTTCTACTGCCGGGGCGGCTTCTTCCACTGCCGGAGCTACTTCTTCCACTGCCGGGGCGGCTTCTTCCACGGCCGGGGCGGCTTCTTCCTCCTGAGCTATAGGGGCTTGATCAGTGGTCTCTTCCATCTCTTTCTTTTTTTCAGTCATAATTAGTTCTCCTTATATTTTTTCGTATATAAATATGATTAAAGCAGACTAGGTCCGGTTTTCAAAGCACTAATTATTATCTGAACGAAAACCCCAATTTTGGTAGCCGCAGGTTTTAACCTGCGTGAACCCAATTTACAATGTTTCTAACGGCAGTAAATCACGCACCTTAAAAGGTACGGCTACCACCAATACCCTTCAAAATCGGGGATTTCGTTCAGACACTAATTATTTTCGCGTCCGGCGCAATCTGATAATTGTATCTTTTTTAAAGTTCCGGTCGTCCTTCTCCGGGTAGTCGAGACTGTAATGAAGTCCCCGGCTCTCTTTACGCTTCTGAGCGGAACGGATAATCAGATCGGCAACCGTAGCCAGATTCCTCAATTCGATCAGGTCGGCGGTAATGATAAAGTCCCAGTAATACTGGTTGATCTCCTTGAGCAGATTCCGGATCCGTCGCCGGGCCCGTTCCAGTCGCTTGTCGGAACGGACAATTCCCACATAGTTCCACATCAGGCGCCGGAGTTCATCCCAGTTATGAGCTACCATCACCGCTTCATTAGGTTCACCCGCCTGTCCAATCTTCCAGGCCGGAATCTCCGGGTATCGGATCGTTTTTTTGAGTTCATCCCGGGCCAATTCCGCCGCACGATCGCTGAAGACCAGAGCCTCCAGGAGCGAGTTGCTGGCCAACCGGTTGGCGCCGTGAAGGCCGGTATTAGAGACCTCGCCAATCGCCAGGAGCCCGGAAATGCTGGTCCGTCCCCGTGTATCAATAAGCACACCACCGCAGGTATAATGGGCCGCCGGGACAACCGGGATGGGGGTTTTGGTCATATCAATACCAAATTTACGGCACTGCTTATATATATATGGGAACCGTTTCTTGATGAACGAACCGTCCTGGTGAGTGATATCCAGCAGGACATAATCATCCCCGCTCTTCTTCATCTCGGTATCGATCGCCCGGGCGGTGATATCACGTGGAGCCAGGCTCTTCATCGGGTGATAGCGGTGCATGAATGATTTCCCGGCCACGGTCTTGAGTAGGGCGCCTTCACCCCGCACCGCTTCCGAGATCAGAAATGACTTCGCTTCCGGGTGATAGAGACAGGTGGGGTGGAACTGCATGAACTCCATATTGGCAATCCTCGCGCCGGCCCGATAAGCCATGGCCACCCCGTCCCCGGCGGTAGTGTCGGGATTACTGGTATAGAGATAGACCTTGGCCGCGCCGCCGGCGGCCAGGATGGTGGTATGGGCCAGGAAGGTCTTGACCCGGCCGGTTCGGCTGTTTAAGACATACGCGCCATAACATCTCAGCTCTCCGGTATCCGGATCCAGGGCGGTGATGAGATTAACCGCGATATGGTATTCATAGATCTTGATCCGGTGATCACGGCGCACGGCTTCGACCAACCGCTCCTCTATCTCCGCCCCGGTCTGATCGGCGGCGTGGAGGACGCGCCGTTTGGAATGCCCTCCTTCTCTCCCCAGATCGTATTCTCTCCGATTTCCCCGGTTCCGGGTAAATTTCACCCCCAAATCGATCAGTTCGCGGATCCGATCGGGCGCGTTATTTACCACCATCTCCACCACATCTTCCCGGCAGAGTCCATCGCCGGCGACAAGGGTATCCCGGATATGGTATTTAAAGGAGTCCTTCCGGTCGGTGACCGCGGCAATGCCCCCCTGGGCATAGCGACTGCTGGACTCGGAAATATCCTGCTTGGTAACCAGCGCAATCGATCCGGCTCCGGCGGTCTTCAGGGAAAAACTCAAACCCGCCAGGCCGCTCCCGATAACCAGGAAATCGGTTGTTATTCGGTCTTTGTTCATTGTCTTTTGAAAGTTGAAATGGCCGCCGCCGGATAGGTAGCGGAGTCGGACCGGTCAGACCAGTCGGACTGGTCGGACAGTTTTCATCTTCCCGGCCCTGAATTTTTGTCCTTCAGTCATTTTTCTCTGCTATAGTACCACGGATTTATGCCTGGCCACGCAGCAATCCAGGTTGATGGCCACCGGGAGGCTGGCAATATGGCAGGGGTAGGTCAGGATATGGCAGTCAAGACAGGTGGTCCTCCCCCCCAGTCCTCCCGGACCTATACCGGTTCGATTTAATTCTTCAACTATGTTCTGCTCCATCTCCGCGTAGAACGGATCAGGATTACGACAACCTATCGGGAGGAGGATCGCCTCCTTGGCCAGGAGGGCGGAATATTCAAAGTTCCCCCCTATCCCCAGACCAACGATGATGGGGGGACAGGGATTAGCGCCGGCAGCAGTCACCCACTCAACCACAAACTCGGATATCTCTTTCGGTCCCTCAGCCGGGGTCATCATCCGGATCGTGGACATATTTTCACTCCCGGCGCCCTTGGGGGCCACGGTGATCTTCAATTTATCACCGGGAACAATCTCGGTGTGGATCACTGCCGGAGTATTGTCTCCGGTGTTTTTCCTCCGTAATGGATCGGCTACTATTGAAGAACGCAGAAACCCCTCGTGATAACCACGGCGCACTCCCTCGTCAACCGCCTCCCGGAGATCCCCGCCGGTGATTTGGCAGTCCTGACCCAGCTCCAGAAATATAACGGCGGTACCAGTATCCTGGCAGACCGGAGAATCCAATTCGGCGGCCAGGCGAGCGTTGGAGATCAGCTCTTCCAGGATAACCCGGCCATCCTCCGACTCTTCCGTCTCCCTGGCGGCAAGGAGTGCCGCCATCAGGTCCTCATTCGGGGAGCAGTTGGCTTCCCGACAGAGGCGGGCGACAGTATCTGTGATCGAACTGGTTGTTATTGTGCGCATATATCACCTGAAATAACGATTTAATTAACCACGAAGGACACGAAGATCACGAAGGTTTTAAAAATGAGCTAAAGCCTGATTGTCTCGTAATTATTCTTCGTGATCTTCGTGTCCTTCGTGGTTTTAATTAGCTTCATTTTGAGGGGATAATTCCCTCTCTCATTAAAAGCTGTGCCTCTTCCCTGGAACGCTTGATGATCTCTTCCGCGGTTTGGGAAAGTTCATCCCGGGAGAGGGGGGTGGCGGCCAGACCCTGCTCGATCGCCTTCATTCCGACCGCGACCGCGATCCGGGGATAGACCTCCCAATCGTCCATGGTGGGGATAAGGTACTCTTCGCTGATGCCGCGGTCCCGGGCGCAGGACGCCAGTTCCCGGGAGGCGGCGATGCACATCTCATCGGTGATGGCTGAGGCGCGGACATCCAGGGCGCCCCGGAAGATACCGGGAAAGCCCAGGGAGTTGTTGACCTGGTTGGGGAAATCGCTCCGCCCGGTCGCCACGATCCGGGCTCCCGCCTCTTTCGCTTCCCAGGGCCAAATCTCCGGAGTGGGGTTGGCGCAGAAAAAACAGATGGCGTCCGGGGCCATCCGGGAGATCCATTCCGGGGCGATGGTATCCGGCCCGGGGCGGGAGAGCGCGATCATGACATCAGCATTCCTGGCCGCTTCACCAATTCCTCCCGTTACCGCTGCCGGATTGGTCTTCCGGCACATCTCCCATTTTTGCGGATGGGTCTCCGCGAGTTCACCGCGGCCTTTATGTAGTGTATCTTTGCTGTCGCAGATGATGATCTTAGCCGGATCGGCGCCGAAGGTGATGATCAACCGGGCGATACAGAGATTGGCGGCACCGGCTCCGACCAGAACGATCTTCACATCTTCGATCTTCTTCTTTACAATCTCCAGCGCGTTAATCAAACCGGCCAGGGTAACCGCGGCGGTCCCCTGCTGATCATCGTGCCAGACCGGGATCCGGCACTCCCGCCGGAGCCGGTCCAGAATAGTAAAGCACTTCGGCTGAGCGATATCTTCCAGATTGATCCCGCCGAAAGAAGGCTGGAGGATCTTGACCGTCCGAATGATCTCTTCCGGATCTTTGGTATCCAGGCAGATCGGATAAGCATCCACTCCACCCAGATACTTGAAGAGAAGAGCCTTCCCCTCCATGGTGGGAAGGGCCGCTTCCGGGCCGATATCTCCCAATCCCAGGACCCGGGAGCCGTCGGTAATTACCGCGACCGCGTTCCATTTGTTGGTATAGCTATAGACTAATTCCGGATTTTTATTGATCGCGATACAGGGGGCCGCCACACCCGGGGTATACCAGATCGCGAAATCATCAGTTGAATTGATCCGGCATTTGGGAACCACCTCAATCTTCCCCCGGTAGAAGGGGTGAAGTCTCATCGCGTCCCGGGCCGGCTGTTCGGCTTTTTGCAGGAGTTCGGCTTTATTTGTTTTTGGCATTGGATTTTTCGGCGGACAAGTCGGACTGGTCGGACGAGTCGGACCGATTGCCACTTGACCCGGGCCTCAACTTTGGTACCGGCGCCATTTCTCTTCCAGACCGGGATCGGCGAGAGTCTCCAGCAGATAGTCAGTGATCTCTCGGGAGGTGGCTCCGCCGGGGCGGCCGGTGATTACGATTCTTTTCTCAAACTGGCCGCAGATATCCAGGGCCATCTCCAACCTCGCGGCCTGATCGGTGTAGCCGACCTGCTTTAGGAGCATCGCTCCGGCCCGGATCATGCTGAAGGGGTCGGCATATTTCGCTCGTCCTTCTTTCACCATCCGGGGGGCGCTCCCGTGGATAGCCTCAAACATCGCGTAACGCCGCCCGATATTGGCGCTCCCGGCTGTTCCGACACCCCCCTGAATCTGGGCCGCCTCATCGGTCAGGATATCGCCGTAGAGATTGGGGAGGACGAACACCTTAAATTGAGACCTCCGGTTCGGGTCAATAAGCTTCGCGGTCATGATATCGATATACCAGTCATCGGCCTCGATATCCGGATAATCTTTCGCGATCCGTGCGAAAGTATCCAGGAAGAGGCCGTCGGTAGTCTTGATAACATTGGCCTTGGTGACAGCGGTAACCCGGGAGATATTATTCTCGGCCGCATATTCAAATGCCATTTTAATTATCCGCTCCGCGCCGGGACGGGTGATAACCTTGAAATCAACGGTCAGATCGTCGGTGACCTTAAACCCTTCACTGCCCAGAACATAGGCCCCTTCGGTATTCTCCCGGAAGAAGGTCCAGTCAATATCGAGTTCGGGTATCCGGACCGGCCGGATATTGGCAAAGAGATCGAGTTCCTTGCGCATCGCGACATTGGCGCTCTCGATATTCGGCCAGGGGTCGCCTTTGCGGGGGGTAGTAGTCGGCCCCTTAAGGAGAATCGGACATTCTTTGATCTCCAGGAGAATATCATCGGGGATGGCTTTCCCTACCGCGGCCCGGTTCTCGATGGTGAGCCCCTCAATAAACTGGAAGATAATCTTACCCGATTCAAGTTCATCAGCCAAAATATGCCCTAAAACTCTCTGGGATTCCCGGGAGATATACGGGCCGATCCCATCTCCCCCGATGATCCCGATTCGGAGGGGACGGAGATTTTGAAAGTCAAGCCAATCCGGCGCGTCTTTCAGCCGTTCCACCCGTTCCAGCTGAGTCGTTAAAAGGTTTCCCAGATGTTTCTCTGCCGCTTCAATTGCTGTTGAATCAATTTTCATTCTGTTAAGTTCCTGTTTCTAAATTTATTAGTACGATGGTTTGACATTCCTCAAAAAAACATTTTGAAGAGCGAAGTGATTTACCACGAAGGGCACGAAGATCACGAAGAAAAATAAAGAAAACTATGTAATTTTTCCTGTTTTCTCAAATTCCTTCGTGAACTTCGTGTTCTTCGTGGTTAAAAAGGCTTTTCGAGCAGGGTCTAGCTTTATTTCAATCTATCGGTTTTATTCTTCAACACTTATTACTACCTGCGGTTCGTCCTCCAGTTTGGCCGCGTCTTCAAAACGAATATCACAGCCCAGGACACCGACTATCTCTTCCCGGTCATTCCTGATCGGGGCGGAGACAGTTATACAGAGTGCATCATCAAACCGCGAGATATAGAAGTCGGTTATGTATGATTGGCCATCCTTCATCGGGTTGACAAACCAGCTCCGGTCGGCGAAATCCTGATGAAGTTCAAACTCCCGGTCGTACTTGGCTTTGTCGTAAGTATGAACAACATTCTGGATTATCTTCTTACCGGCGGTATCGGTAACATAGAGATATTTAAGGAAGGGATCTTTCACAATATACTCTTCCAGAACCGGTAACTGGCGGGCCGGATCCATTGAGCATATCTCCGGATTGGCTACCATCTCGCAGGCCAGTCCCAGAGCGATCGAAGCAACCCGATCCTTGATTCTATCGAATTTGGACTTGAAGAGATGGGGGAGATGGAGCTTAACCTTGACCATCATCTCATCGGAAGATATCGATGTGGTCCGGCCGGACCGGTAGATATCGTCCACCCAGTCGCGGATATTGACCACGCCGGGATGATTCTTATTGAGATTATCCGTATCCAGGTCGGTCTGGGTCTGTATCCAGTAGAGGATCCCCGAGACTCCGGATTTATCGGTTACCGCGACCGAAGGGGGCCGTTTCAAGAGGGAACCGGTATCGAAGATATTATAGATCTCCTCGTTCTTGATCGCGCCGTCAGCATGAATTCCGGCCCGGGTGATATTAAAGTCCCGACCGACCAGGGGCATGTTATACGGGATCTTACAATCTAACTCCTCTTTAAAATACTCCGCCATCTCCGTAATGACCGAAAGGTCCATCCCGTTGGTGGATCCGGTAAGTTCGGCATAGGTAACACAGGCCGCCTCTATCGGCGTATTTCCGGTCCGCTCTCCGAAGCCCAGGACGGTAGCGTTGAGACCGCCGCAACCATAGATCCAGGCCGCGGCCGCGTTGGCGGTGGCCAGATAGAAGTCATTGTGACCGTGCCACTCCAGCCATTCCTTGGGGACGCCGGCTTCCCTGGTCATCGCCCGGACCAATTTAGGTACACTCCGGGGGAGCGCTGCATGACCCCAGGGCACTCCGTATCCCATCGTATCGCAGAGCCGGATTTTTATCGTGGTCTTGGATTCTTCCGCCAGTTCCATCAATTTTTGGGCAAAGGGGACGATAAAGCCGTAGATATCCGCCCGGGTGACATCCTCCAGGTGACAGCGCGGTATGACTCCGGCCGAAAGCGCCGCTTTCACCAGGCCCAGGTACTTATCCATTGCCTTCTCCCGGGTCGATTTCAGCTTGAGGAAGATATGGTAATCGGAGGCCGAGGTAAGAATTCCGGTCTCCTTCAACCCCATCTCTTTTACCAGCTGGAAGTCTTTCTCCACCGCCCGGATCCAGCCGGTAATCTCGGGAAACTGATAGCCTAATTCCAGACATTCTCGGACGGCTTCTTTATCTTTATCGGAATAAAGAAAGAATTCGCATTGCCGGATCACGCCGTTGGGGCCTCCCAGTTTATGGAGAAGGTCGTAAATAGCAACAATCTGTTTAACCGAGTAGGGAGGCCGGGCCTGCTGCCCGTCCCTGAAGGTAGTACAGGTAATTGTCATCTCTTCCGGAGGATCGAGCGGGATAGTGACCCCATCGAAAGCTATCCGGGGGACATCACTATAGGAGAAGAGCTCCCGAAAGAGATTCGGATCCTTAACATGATTGATATTCAGTTTCTGACCGGTCGGTTCCCTCCAGATATTGTCGGAGGGGTAGGTAAGTTTGAACGTGCTCATTTTTATTCCTTTTTTTAATTTTTTAGATATGATGATGATTATTATCCTTCATAGCTTATAGTTAATCGACAAGAAAAGAAAAGGAAAAAAATGAATAATAAAGTATACATAGCTAAAACACAGGATCCATACCAGGGAGCTTGCGAGGTTCTGGACGGGCTGGGATTCCGGGTTACCGGGCGGAAAGTCTTTATAAAACCAAACTTAACCGGGTGCCGGCCATCCGACGAAGGTATGGGTGTGGATACCGGTCTGGTACGGGCGGTCCTGGAACGGCTGGTGGACTGTCCGGTGATCACGATCGGTGAGTCGTGCAGCAAGACGGAACGGTCATTCGTGGAATTGGGGTACGAGGAGTTGAAGAAAGACTACCCACAGTTACAGCTCGTGGATATGCGGGAGTCGGAACATCTCTGGAAGCCGATTCCCCGGCCTTTCCATACGAAGGAGATGCCCTTTGCCGCGGAGTTCTTCGAACATGATTACCTGATCAATATCGCCAAACTCAAGACCCATTCCCTCGCCGGGGTCACCCTCTGCCTGAAGAATATCTTCGGTTTTGTCCCAACCAGAAAACAGAAGCTGATGTACCACCCATTTATCCGCAAGGCGGTCCTGGATATGAATCAGATTATCCGGAGCGACTTCTGTCTGGTGGACGGGGTCTGGGGTAATGAGTTCGATGAGATCCAGTCTACCCCGATCAATGCCGGAGTGGTACTGGGAGGGGAGAATATCCTGGCGGTGGACGCGGTGGCGGCGGCGGTGATGGGGATCGATACAAGTAAGATGAAGACCTACCAGATGGCCGGCGAGCTTTTCGGGGAGCCGGAGATCGAGGTCCTCGGACATTCCATCCATGAGGTCTGTGGGAAATTCCGGCAGGGGTGCTTACTTTCTACCCGGTTTCGCTATATTAAAGAAAGTACTCAGAGTCTCTTGTATCGGGCTGTATGCCGGCATTAAAATTATTTTAGATGAGGGGATATTATGAATCCTTGGGAAAAGTTAGAAAAGTCGGACAAGTCAGACGGGTCGGACAGGTCTGACGGGTCCCGTGCCTCGGGGCTCCTGCCGCCTCATGGCGGCTATCGTAGGCTAAGGAGCTTTCAGGCCTCGGAGCTGGTCTATGACGGAACTGTCATTTTTTGCGACCGATTTATCAATATCCGCTCCCGAACCCACGATCAGATGGTGCAGGCGGCCCGGAGCGGGAGGCAGAACATTGCCGAGGGGAGTGTGGCTTCCGGCACCTCGAAGAAGTTTGAGCTCAAATTGACCAATGTGGCCAAGGCCAGTCTGGAAGAACTTTTGCTTGACTATAAAGATTTTCTCCGGCAGCGGAGCTTACCGCTCTGGGAGAAGGATTCGCCGGAGGCCCTGGCGGTTCGGGGCAAATACCGGGCAGGGCAGTCGGACAAGTCGGACGGGGCCGATCCCTATGGCCTGGTGGCGGCTGGGGTGGCTGCCAATACGCTCATCTGCCTGATTAACCAGACGACTTATCTGCTCAAGCGCCAGATTCAGAAATTGGAGCGGGATTTTCTCGGAGAGGGCGGTTTTACTGAACGGCTCTATCGGAAGCGGAGTCAGGCGCGGCAAATGTCTGACAGGTCGGACAAGTCTGACTGGTCCGACAGTACGCCGCGGCCTGAGTGCCCTCGGTGCGGGAAGCCAATGGTGCGGCGGACCGCCCGGGTCGGCGCCAATGCCGGGCAATCATTCTGGGGATGCTCGGCTTACCCTGATTGCACCGGGACCCGCTCGATCGAGCAGCCCGGCCCAAGCACCGGCACCGGCACCTAGCACCGCACAGTCAGGCCAGCCAGGCTCCCGGTACCAAGCACGGCACCGTCAGACAAGTCCGACCTGTCCGACTTGTCCGACTACCTAGCCTTTGCCGCAGAAAACCGCCAGCCTCTCCAGATAATCCAACGACCCATCCCGGACCCAATTATCAAGAGTATCAGGATCCTTTAACTGCCTCCCCCGGTGCCGCGTGACCGCGATAAAGCTGGATCTAAAAGCAGAGAGCCCGGTCATATCCCCCCAGAGCCGCTCGCATTGCGCTACCGGTGCAATCTCGGATTGGCCCGACCCCCAGATGTATTCTACATCTTTCAGTGTGACATAGACCGGTATCTGCTCTTCAATCTTAAATAGCGCTTCTTTCACCCGGCGGGCGGAATCGGGATCTTCCCCGCATCGTTTTACATCTTCCCGGGTCAGCCAGAGAGAACTGAGGAACTCATCAATATTGATCCAGGTGGTAAGGGAGTTGTAGTAAGTAAAGAGAGCTTCGTCTTCAGGTCTCGGCAGTGCGCCCGCCTCCACAATCCGGAGCCGGCCGTCAACCCGGGCCAGAACTCCTCCCCGGTCTCCCCAGAGGAGAGGAAGAACCTCAAAACTGAGAGGGCTTCCCGCCCCGATATGCATTCCCAGGATAACCGGATCGAGATCGGCGCCCAGGGTGTCGGCATTGTGGACCAGGAGATAGGATAAGTTCGGATTATCCTTCAGCATCTTTCCGAGGGTCCCATTCAGGATGAGATTGGGGATCTCATACCAGTGTCCGGCGGGATAGAACCGCTTGATCGGAGTGTTCAGATTGAATTCTTCTCCCGGGCCTACTCTGGATATCCATTTGACCAGTCGATCAAGGCGGCGTCGGGCGATACGGCGGGCTGCCTGATCCCGTATCTCTCTCAATCGGAATTTCGCTGACTCCCGGAGATCTGCTTCAGCCGGATAAAGACGCTGGATAGTCGAAAGGGAAGGGGAGAGATAGATTTCTCCCGGAGAGCTGTAATATTCCCGCTCAACCAGGGTATCGCTGATAGACCGATGAGTAAGGAAACTGGTAGTAACAGCATGCTGGACCGGGTGGTCGAAATCACGGCTGGTCTTAGCGCTCTTGGCCAGATGGATCTCCAGAAATGAGCGATGGCACCCCTTGATCATGACAAAGGGGCTGAGCAGTTTTATTACCGCCTCTCCACCAGACCAACGGCTCCCCAGACCTGCCCCCAGGGTAACTACCGCAGCCTCGCCCCGACGGAGGACCTCCTCTCCCCGCACCCGAAAGCGCAGATAATCAGGATCTCCTCTGCCGGGAACAAGCTGGATATCAGAGGTCCCGGCATCCTTGATCGTCACCTCCCTCGGAAAGCGGTTCTCTCCAAGACCGATCATCCCCGCCTGATAGAGTTCCTTATTCCTACGGTGCAGGTCCGGATTGAAACCATACTCATTCAGTAATTCGGCAGTAGTAGGGAGGCCCATCACGGCAGCATCCGCTCCATTAACAACTGGGGACAAAACGGGACACGGGGCTATCGAATACCGGTGGCGAGCAAGGGTTGCTTCAGCAGCACGGGGGATCTGATACTTCCCCTCCGGATTATATGAGGGATCGGAGATAAAAAGCCGGTAATATTCTTCCGGGAGAAGGGCATCGCTGCCTATCCGGAGTTCGCCCCGGATCCCGTCATGGTTTATGGTAAAATCGAATACGACCGGATCCATCGCGAAAGGCAGCGCGTTTTCATATTTACTTTTTACCTCCTTCATCAGTCCTTCCAGGTCTTCCGAGAAGCGATTGTGAATAGCCGGGTTGACGATAAAAGCCATCCCGCCGCCGGCTTCCCCTCCCAGCATGAGAAAACCCCGGTAATCTTTCCCCCAGCGTTCTTGTATCCGGGAGATCAACTCCTCAGTATAGGCATCCGACGCCCAGGGGATGATCTTCTTGGTCCCCATCTCCCAGTCCCGGGTAGTGAACCGGCCCAGTTCATCCATATCACCATCATTGATGGCCCGGATAATCCCATCAAAGAAAACCGCAACCCGGAGCCGGGCATCCCATTCTTTTCTAAAACGGAGGAGGTATTTATCGGTGACGAGTTCCAACACCGGCCCCACATCACGGGAGAGACCGCCATGGACCAGCACAATAGCCCCTCGGAGGATATCATCAATCCCATCGGGGAGTTCTTCCCGGGGGAGGACCCGATAATCCGGAAGGAGCCGCCCCCGGCTGGTGCCATACTCGGGATCTCCTTGACCGGCCGGCACTCCGGTAATGATCTTGATCCCGGGCCAGAGACCTCCCGAATCCTGCCACCCGCCGCCCGACCCGCCCAGCCATTCTCCCAGGATGGCCCGGGAAGCCACGATCCTCCGCTCCTCATCGGTCAGAGTACCTTCCGGAGAGGTGATCTGGCCGGTCTGCCGCATCAGACGGGTAATAATAGCCGCCAGGAGATTGGTCGAGACGGCCATCCGGGAACCGGGGGGGAGATCGTGTACCTTGGTAACCAGCTCGATCCCGCGATCAGGGCCGACCAGGATCCGGAGGATCTCCCGAATTGCTACCGAATTCTTCTGAAACCCGGGGGGGACAATTCCCGCGGCGATGATACCGGCTTTGAGAAGCCCGAGACGGTCCTTCTCAAAGTCAAAGAGATCAGCGATGGAATATATGTTACGGGTACAGCCGAGATCGAGCGATACCAGCCGGATAACTGCCCGATCGATAACCCGGCTGTAACATTCAATCGGAGGGCGAGGCGCGGCTGTTCCCCGCCGGGCAATATCAACCGAGAAGTTGATCACCCGGGCGCCTTCTGGATAGTCCATCGCCAGAAAGAAGATATCAGACCAGCCGGAGTGGCAGGGATCGATCCGAACCGGAGAGCAATCGCAACCCAGAGGGTAGAGCCCGGTGCTTTCGTCCGGAGAGAGATATTTATCGGGGACCTTCAGAGGGTACTCATTAAGCGAGCTGAGTTGATAGATCCATTCATTACCGGGCGCGGAGCCGATTGATTCATGAACCTGTTCCATCAGATAACTGAAGGCCAGCCGGTAGTAAGCCTCGGCCGACGCGCTCAGAACAATATCCGTCGCGTCCTTCCTGATAGCGGGGCGCATCAGGCGGATGGCGGCCTCCCAATTCCCGCCCTGCATCTGCCTCACGGCGGCAGGTGGCATTAATCCCGGGCAGTCAGCAGTCCGGGAAGCCGGAACGTAGAACCGATAGATCGCGAAGAGAAAGAAGCAGACCCGGACCCTCTGATAGAGATTCCCGCATTCTCTCAGGAATGCTTCCAGTTCCCGGGCCAGATTGAGAAGAGACTGAGAAGACTCACCTTCAAGCAGTTCCTCCACCGACCGGTTCCTGATCTCCGGTATCTCACTGGTGATTGTTTCAATGATACGGTTCATATTTTTTACTCCGTAAGAAATATTGTATCGTTCTTTATAAAAATAGAACAAAATATTGAAATACGGCAATAGTACTATACAATATGAGATATACGGCAAGTTAATATTTTACCGAAAGGAGGGAATGATGCAGTTATTCGGATTGGTCTTAGCCCTTGTCTCGACAATGTTGTTTATTTTTCCGGCGATGGGAGGGGATGAGACGGTTACCCGCGAGGAGTTCGATCAGCTCAAAAACGAACTTAATAATCTGAAAGCTGAGATTGCTTCGGAAGAGGCGGAACTGAAAGAACTCTCTGCCGGTAAGCATTTATCCGAGGATCAGATTGTATTCGGAGAGTACTGGAAAGACGGACTCCACCATATCAGTAAAGACGGCAATTTTGACATGAGGGTAGGGGGACGGGTTCACGTTGACGGTTCATTCTTTAGCGTCGATGACGGATTAACAGAGGCGGCCGCCGCGATCCCCAATAATGACTCGATCAAGAGCGGATGGGAACTACGTCATCCGCGAATCTATCTCAAGGGAAGGATCTACAAGAGATTCCTCTATAAAGTCCAGTACACCTTCTCTGACAACACCATCGGCGATGCCTATGTCGGGGTGGTCAATCTCCCGGTGCTGGGAACAGTCATACTCGGCAAGGCCGCCCGGGATTTCGGATTGAACCCCGTTCCGAGCAGTAACTATACGCTCTTCATGGAATACGCCAATACAATCATCTTCGGGGCGGGTAAACAGGTGGGGCTGGCGGTTGGAGCGCCGGTTCTCTCCAATCGAGGTTCATGGGGGGCGCAGCTTTTCCAGTTTGTTGACGGCAACGGAGTTCGGACCGAGGACAACTATAATCTCAATCTCCGCTTAACCGGCCTCCCCTGGTACCGGGAGAAAGGGAGGGAGATGTTCCATCTGGGAGCAAGCTATAGTTTCCGCTCTTCAAAAGACGAATATCAACTCCATGCCAAGCCGGAGGATCATCTTGCTCCATATTTTGTTGATACCGGAGATATCGCTATTCAGGATGCCAACCACTTCTGCGGGGAGGCCGCCTGGGTCCAGGGGCCGTTCTCGCTGGAGAGCGAATTCTACACCGCTCTGGTTAATCGGGAAGATGATCTCTCCAATCTGTCTTTCTTTGGGTTTTATAGCCAGTGTTGCTTGATCCTGACCGGCGAATCGCGCGGTGCTCAATATGTTACCGGCTACGGCGCCTTCGACGGCCCCCTCCGACCGAACCATAATCTTGATTTCGAAGAAGGAACCTGGGGTGCCTGGGAGTTGGCCGCCCGGTACTCATATCTCCATCTTAACGACGATGATATCCGAGGAGGCATCCTGGGCGATCTGACAGTAGGTGTGAACTGGCAATTCAATCCCAATATAAGATGGATGCTAAACTATATTCATTCTCACCGAAATGGCGCCGGGGACGCGGATATTATTGCTACCCGGTTGGCTGTGAATATTTGAGGTAAAGCTCGATCTAAAAGCCTTTTAACCACGAAGGACACGAAGTGCACAAAGATTAATTGAGGAGAAATCAGGATCCAGCTCATTTTCCAAAAAAACCTTCGTGTTCTTCGTGAACTTCGTGGTAAATATAGATGGCGCTGGATCACATCACAAACAATAAATTTTTAAAGATGGTGTTATTACTATGAATCAAGAATTTACAAACCTTCATATTCTGGATCATCCCCTGATCCGGCAAAAACTCTACTTCCTGCGGGCTAAGGATACAGACAGCCTCTACTTTCGGACCCTGCTTAATGAGGTCGCGGCCATGATGGTCTATGAAGTAACCAGGAACCTCCCGGTAGAGGAGAGAGAAGTGGAGACACCGCTTGAAATTACAACCGGTTACGTATTGGCCCGCCCCATAACTCTGGTTCCGATTCTCAGGGCCGGATTGGGCATGTGCGAAGGCATCCTGGGCCTGATCCCAAGTGCCCGGGTCGGACACGTCGGACTCTATCGCGACCACGACACCTTAAAGCCGGTACAGTATTATCTGAAATTTCCCGCTGATATTGCTGATTCGGAGATTATCGTAATCGATCCGATGCTGGCGACCGGAGGAAGCGCCGTAGCGGCGATTGACCTGGTGAAGGAGCATGGAGGAGAGTCAATCAGCTTCGTCTGCCTGGTGGCAGCGCCGGAGGGAGTAATGGTCATGGAAGAACACCACCCTGAAGTCCCTATCTATACCGCCGCCCTTGACCGTCAGCTAAATGACCTGGCCTATATCCTTCCCGGACTCGGCGATGCCGGAGATCGGATCTACGGGACCATCTAGAAGTGCCTAAAGTTGAAAGTGCCTTAAGTGCCTAAAGTTAAAATACCCAACGGTGGCGGCGAGAGACCACAAGCACTTGGATATTGGATATTCCTTGTTGGCTGTTGGATATTGAAAAGACGGGAGGTGGAGAATGAATAAACGTATATCCCTGGTCTCAGTGGCAACAATTGTATTAATCTGCTTCATTGCTACAGCCGGATCTTCTCCCGCGGCCGCCCAGGATAATGATGACGCGGCGACTCTGAGAAGAGAGCTGGAAGAGCTCAAAAAAGAGCACTCGGCCCGGATTGAAAAACTGGAAGAACGGCTCCGGGAACTGGAGAGCGAGTCCGCGGCTATCGGTTCCGGAGAAGAGGAGGACCGGTCGATCGCGCTCGACGCCGTGAAGAAAGCCGAAAAAGATCGGGAAGCGACGGAGAAATCCGGTGATATTCATCACAAGGTTGTCTTCCCTCCCCCCGAAACCTATCCGCCCTATCTCACCCGGGGCTTTGAGTTCCACGGTTATCTCCGATCCGGGTATGGAATCAACGGCAACGGCGGCCGACAGGTATATTTCAAGGCTCCGGGCGCCGGAGCCAAGTATCGTCTGGGAAATGAGACCGAAACTTACGGAGAACTGGCCCTGATCAACAATTTTATCGCCAAGCCCGAAGACCCTTTCTGGAAAGTCCAGATCCGGGCTTCGGTCTGGTCACCGGAGGATAAGAACGATGATACGACCGACTCTGACGGACATTTCAAGCTGGGCCTGAGAGAGACCTTTATTGAAGCCGGTAATTTTGACTGGTCTCCCACTATGAAGTTCTGGGCCGGCAACCGGTTCTACCGCCGGCACGATATACATATCATAGATTTCTACTGGCTGGACATGAGCGGATACGGCGGCGGGGTGGAGGATATACCCCTTTTCGGGGATACCAAGCTGGCGATAGCCTACCTGGGAGGATCGATCGACGACTATGAATTTTCCGATGTGGGGCGAGTGGCGAAGAATACGGCTGATATCAGGCTCTATGATATCCCCCTCCCCCTCGGTACCGGAATGGTCTGTATCGCGCCGTCCACACTAAAAGGCGGAAATTATACCGAAGAGGGTGCTGAGCATAACTATCCCTCCGCTTCAGGATACGGCTTGACCTTCGCTCATAAGCATAACTTCTCTGATGGGGGATACAACCAGGTGAACGTCCAGTACGGCCATGGGACCGGTTCACAGTTTACTCCCACGGTTCAGGATCCCACACCCGGCCTTCGGGAGGCCTGGACCTTCCGGGCAGCCGAGACCCTGCTCATCAACTCCTGGGAATCTTTTGGGCTGATGGCCACGACTCTCTTCCAGATGGAGAGTAATGGCGCGGCGGAAGGTGATAAGATAACCTGGTACTCGATCGGCGCCCGACCAATCTATAATTTTACCGAGCATCTTGGTCTGGCTCTCGAAGCCGGTCTTGATTATGTTAAGAATGAGACACTGCCGGACGCGGAGGGCAATCCCGCCAAGGGGGTGTTAGGAAAGATTACTCTCGCCCCGGAACTGAGAATAAACGCCGAGTTTCTCGGGCGGCCGGTCCTGAGACTATATTTCACCTACGCGGCCTGGAGCAAAGATTTTAAAGGATATGTCGGAGGCCTCGACGACATGTCGCCGGGTGACAACCCCTATCTGGACGATACCCAGGGCTGCGCGGTAGGGATTCAGGGGGAGGCCTGGTGGTAGAGAGAAAGGATGAACGTTCAACGCTCAACGCTCAACTTTCAACGTTCAATGCCCGGTGATCAATACAAACCATGTATTCGCGCAGATTCGCGAGATTCGCGATACCGCTGCCGCCCGAGCCAAGGCGAATCAATTAGTGTAAATTAGTGAAATTAGTGGACAGCAAAGCCGCCGATCCGAGGCAAAACAATCAGAGTTATCTGTGGACAAAATATAGGGAGGCAAATGATGGAGAAAGAGAAAGATATTGCGGTAGAATTGGGACGGGACGCGGCCGGAGGACTGGGCGCGAAGAAGTACAAACCACTGGTCTATATCGTCGCCTTTACCGCGGCACTGGCCGGGCTTTTATTCGGGCTCGATATCGGAGTAATCTCCGGGGCGCTGAAGTTTATCGCCAAGCAGTTCTCCGCTACCACGTTTGAACAGGAGTGGGTGGTCAGCTCGCTGCTCCTGGGAGCGGTGGCCGGAACACTCCTAAGCGGGATCATCTCCAAGAAATACGGGAGGAAGAACACACTGCTGATGTCGGCGATTATCTTCTCCCTGGGCGCGCTCTTCTCCTCGGTCTCCACCTCGATCGGGATCCTGATCGGATGCCGGGTCTTCTTAGGAGTCGCGGTAGGGATGGCCTCATTCACCGCCCCGCTATATCTGTCGGAGATCGCGCCCAGCGGAATCAGGGGCGCTCTGATCTCAATGTACCAGCTCATGATCACGATCGGGATCGTTATCGCCTTCATGAGCGATACCTTCTTCTCCTCCTATTTCAAGTATCATGGAGCCGTTGGAGGCCACTGGCGGATCATGCTGGGAATCATTGTCATCCCGGCCATCATCATGTTTGCCGGGGTCTTCTTTCTCCCCAAAAGTCCACGCTGGCTGATACTTAAAGGAAAAAAGAAAGACGCCCACCGGGTACTCAAACGGATCAGAAACACCGAAGAAGAGGCAGCTCTTGAACTGGAAGAGATCGAGTCGAGCCTGGAGGAGAAACAGGCCGGATGGCAGCTCTTCAAAAAGAACAGATACTTCCGCAAAGCGGTCTTTCTCGGGATCGGCCTTCAGATCATCCAGCAGCTTACCGGGATCAACGTGGTGATGTACTACGCTCCGAAGATATTCAGCTCCGCCGGATTCGTCTCCACCGCTGATCAGATGTGGGGGACGGTAGTGGTGGGGATGGTCAACGTACTGGCGACCTTTATCGCCATCGCCTTTGTCGATAGATGGGGCCGTAAGCCGATCATGTTCACGGGGTTCGTGGTGATGGGAATTGCTATGTGCGTGGTGGGTCTGGCGATGCCCAGTGAAGCCCAGCTGGCGGTAGCGGGAGGGCAAATCCCTACTACCGCCTTTATCTCCATCGCCGCGCTGCTGGTATTCATCATCGGATTTGCCGCCACCGCCGGGCCGATCATCTGGGTAATCTGTTCAGAAATCTTTCCGCTGGCCGGCCGTGATTTCGGAATCACCTGCAGTACCGCCACCAACTGGATCGTCAACGCGATCGTCGGCCTGACCTTTCTCACCATGCTCCAGAAGCTCGGCTCGACAGCCACCTTCATGATCTACGGGGGGCTTGAGATATTATTCATTATCTTCTTTATCCTCTGGGTACCCGAGACCAAGGGCATCTCCCTGGAGAAGATCGCCGAAAATCTCCTGGCCGGTAAGCCACTAAAGAAGATCGGCCTTTAATTATTTCCATCCCCGCCCCAAAAAAACCGGGACGGGGATAGAAATAATTAAGTTTTGAAGGGCACTAAATCGGGGTTTGGTTAATCCGGGGTCGGACCACACTAACATGTTAAATAGCAACATGTTATCCCAAGAAAACACCTAAAATATGGCCTTAGGCGCTGTTTTTGCCCCCAAAAACAGCGTTTAAGCCAGGATTATTCTCTTTAAATAGAATTTTTTGCTATGGATCAATCCGTTGTTATCGAGCATTTTCGCAGGTATTTTCCTGGTACACCCCGGATATTCACAGCCCCGGGGCGGGTTAACCTGATCGGTGAACATACTGATTACAACGACGGGTTTGTCCTCCCGATGGCGATTCAGTACCGGGTGGATATCGCTGTATCACCCCGTACTGACAGACTGCTAAATATTCAATCCGGGTCCATGGACGACTCGATCTCCTTCTACCTGGACGATAATACCCGTAGACGGAATCACTGGTCTGATTACACCGCCGGCGTGGCCCGGATGCTGGAACTGGCCGGATTCTTTCTCCCCGGGGCGGATCTTCTGATTGAGAGTACGGTCCCGGTCGGCGCTGGCCTCTCATCTTCCGCTGGCCTTGAAGTCGCATCGGGGTTGGCTCTCCTAAGTACCGTGGATGGTCATATGAAACCCGGTGATCTGGCCCTCCTCGCTCAACGAGCGGAGAACGAGTTCGTAGGGATGAACTGCGGGATCATGGATCAGTTCATCTCGGCGCGTGGGGAGAAGGGCCACGCTCTCTTTCTTGACTGCCGATCGCTTGATTTCCGCCAGGTTCCTCTCCCTTCTAACCGTACCTCTATTGTCATCTGCAACACTATGGTGAAGCATGAACTCTCCGGATCTGAGTACAACCGGCGACGGGAAGAATGTGAAGAAGGAGTAACTCTTCTCCAGAAAATCTATCCGAAGATAACTGCCCTCCGGGATGTTTCCCCGGAAGAGTTCATCCGGTGCGAAGATGAACTTCCGGATATAATCAGAAGACGCTGCCGCCATGTAATAACCGAAGATCAGCGGGTACTGGACTCGGTCACGGCGCTGGAAGAGGGCGATCTGGAACGGTTCGGCACTCTAATGATCGCCTCGCACGCCAGCCTACGGAATGATTACGAAGTGAGCTGCCGGGAGCTGGATCTCATGGTTGACATCGCCTCCAAAATCCCCGGCTGCCTAGGCGCCCGGATGACCGGGGGAGGTTTCGGGGGCTGCACGGTCAACCTGGTCAGTGTCGCCGCGGTCAGCAACTTCCGGAACGCTATCCGCGAAGGCTACTACCGGAAGACCAGTCAGGATCCGGAGATCTATATTTCCACCCCGGCCGCCGGTGCCCGGGAAATTATTTAGCCGCAAACCAGCCGTCGCTCTTCGAGCTATGGCTGGTTTGCGGCTATTAAAAGGGGGAAAGGGGGGGGTACGAATTCCGGGGACATCATACATAATTCAGCATTATAACAAGAATGAGTTTATGATGTTGAACCCCATTCAGCCGCCGCATCCTTCGGCTGTTATGGCGAAGGAGGCTTGGAGTTCTTTTTTGTTTGTGTTGTTCGGATGTATATCCCGGGGATTCTCCCCAGGTTTAGATGTTGAACCCCGTTGGGGTCCTTTTTTTTGGGGCGATGATTCGTGTATCCCAGGGTTTCACCCTGGGTTTAAATGTGACACCCCTTCGGGGTGTTTTTTGGACCCTAACGGGGTCATACATCCAAGCCCCGGGTTTTAACCCGGGGATATATGCCGTCACATCCAAACCCCCTACCCCGCACCCTGAAAGGGTGCAACATCTTAACCCCGATTTTTCGGGGATATCTGCCATCACCCGCAAACCCACCGACTCGGACCCCAAAGGGGTCCTACGTTTTAGCCCCGAGTTTTACCCGGGCGGTTCCTTTCTTAATCACGTGCTTGCTATTACAAGCCGGGCATATTACCAATGTTTTCATTTTAGTTAGATTTGACAAATCAAGGGTCAGCCCATAAATCCTAAGTTTCTATATGTGAATCCGTGTTATTAAACTTGCCAGCCTACCGGCGGCATAAACAGGAACCTGCCATCTTGATCCTTGTTTTTTCACGTTTCCGGGACTCAGGATTATACTCAGCTCGGGATGATAGCGCTCCTCAAATGTTTTAAGACTTTTAGCCTGCCTTATCCTCCCGGATTTAACCTCCCAGGGGATAATTCCCGACGGAGTTTCCAGCAGAAATTCTACTTCTGAGGTCCGCCCCTCCCAGCAGAACAACTCCCTGATGCCGGACGCGTGGAGTTCCTGCGCCACGAAATTTTCCGCGACATAACCTTTGTAAATCCCGTAATTGAATTTTAATATCTGCTCCGGTGATGTGTTGGTAATGGCATTTAGAAGTCCCACATCAAAAAAATACTGCTTGAACCGGTTATCTCCGGCGAAACCGGCCAGCGGAATTTCGGCCCGTTTCACAATCGAAGTCCGCAGGATCAGCCGGGCTTTCTCCAGCCAGTCCAGCGGAGAAGATAGGCGCTCATACCCCCGCATCCCCGGCACGGCATCTTTAAAACGGAATTTCCGCGCGCCGTCGTTTTGAGTACGCGCCAGCTGCATTGCTACATTACGCCAGAGTCGTTCGATATGAAGAGCGTTGGCCTTGCCGGAGTGTTTAGCAATATCCGACATGTAGGTATCCAGGAGATCACTCTGAACGCGCCGCACGAGTTTCATGGCTTCATATTGGTTTTCAAGATTCTTCCGGTAGATATTGATCGCTTCGGGGAGACCGCCTATAACCAGATAAATTTTCCATAATTTCCATAGTTGATCATGCGCTATCCGGGGCAATGGTTCTTGAAGTTCCTCATTCTCCAACAATTCAGCTAGACGAGTCTTCTTGACTCCCCCCAGAAACTCATCAAAACTTAATGGGTATAAATTCAAGATAGTAACTTTTCCCACGGGGAAAGAATCCGGGGCCACGTTGACCCCGATTAAGGAACCGGCGCCGCATATCGCCAGCTCCGGCATTTCCTCGCTAAAATATTTTAGCGATGTCAACGCCCGGGGACACTGCTGGATCTCATCGAAGATGACCAGATCTTCTGCCTTATTGATAGAGCAGTCCAGAAGGAATTGCAGTTCATTGATGATTTTGCGGGGTGAAATGCCGTCGTCAAAGACCGATCTCAACCGCTCATCATTCTCAAAATTAACGTAATGACAGCGGGGAAAATCCTTTTTACCGAATTCCCGGAGAATATAAGTCTTTCCTACCTGGCGAGCGCCGTACAGAATCAACGGTTTTCGTATCTCGCTGGTTTGCCAGTTTCGGAGTTCTTTTATAATATTACGTTTCATAATGCTTCCGCGGAATCGTATCTTTTGTGTAACATTAATTTCGTTCAGGCTATATATTAGGGAGTATGGTATTTTATGCAACCACTTTTTGCGCTATTTTTGTATTTTATGCAACCACTTTTTGCAAGAATATGGTATTTTTCGCAACCACTTTCTCCATCCCCTGAAAGTGGTAGTCTTTTCTAAAAACTAAATTCGCGCCGCAGGCGCTAATTTACTTCTTCGGAATTTTCTCTCCCGAAATACTTCGGGATCCTGAGTTGTTTCATAATTAAGTCTCGGGACAATAAATGTGCCACAAAGGCACAAAGACACTAAGAAAAACTTAAGAAAGATTAAAAATCGTTGTTATTGCATCTTTAAATCTTTCCTTGTATCTATTATTTATATTCCCAATACACTCCGGTATCACCGAAATTCTCAATGGTATTGAGCATCGTGGCATGATTACCCATCATCGTATCATGATAAATATTCATGCTGGCCGCGTTGGAATTCATATTACTTCTCATTTTTTGTAAATAGGCTTGTTTTTCCGCTTTATTATTTACCCCTTCCGGCCATTGTACATCATAGGAGCTATTCTGTTGTGCCTGATTATAGCCCCGGGCAAAAGCATCTCCCTGACCATTAGAATTCTGATATTGAGAGGCTTGTTGACTGAGCATTTGATTTTGCCACTGCTGTTTCTGCTGGGGAGTCATTCGATCATAGATCTTAGAAATATATTCGTATTGAATCTGCATTCCACAGAGATTTTGCTTTTGTTCTAAAGTCATGTAATAAAACTGCTGGACTAAATAGTTCTTCATCTCCGATATTTGTTGTGGGGTGAACTGAACATTCTGTCCTGACATTTGAGCATTGAACTGCATTAAATAGATGTAGGCTTCAAAATCCTTATAGGTAAAAGCCAGCATATTTTGCGAGTCGATAGCAAGGACAGGTACATATTTATATAGTAACTTTACGATAAAGGGCTGCTCTCCTCCCTGCATATTCTGAGCCCCGGCATAGATCTGACTTATCAGGGCGGAACGCGTTCTCCCAATTTGCGCTACATCCGTTATCCGGTAAATCTGCTGCATCTGCGCGTCTATCTTATTTACTTCCTGCAAGACACCGGCGGGGTTGCTATTAAAATTTATAGCGGTCTCTTCCCAGCCCTCCTGTCTTTCTGTCGCGGAGATAGGGGTTCCCAATAAAAATTCCACAAAACGAAGTTCTTTATTAAAATGCCCTTCGGTATAATTATATCCATTCGCTGTTAATAAAACTTTTTCTGAGTTTACATTGTAATTAGTCTTCGCCGCATTAGCTGAAGAGACCAGCAGGTCGGGTTCTCCAAAAATTGGAGATAGTTGCAATAATACAAGCAACATTAATATCTTATAAATCTTTTTCATTGCTTAGAATTGTAAGCTTTCAGTAAACCATGTTCTCTCGTAGCGGCAGCCTTCAGGCTGCCACTAGTGGCGACCTGAAGGTCGCCGCTACGAACACGGGGCGAAGGGGTTCACTGAAAGCTTACTTAGAATTTTCTTTTTATAATTTGAGATGTAAATACGGCGAGACCAGCAACTTATTTAACCGCGGATTAAACCCCGGTAAACCGAGGGTTTAATCCGCGGTTTATTAAAATTCCGAAGCAGAACTCCATAGCAGTAAGCTATTCAAACTTACCAGATCTTCACTTTTATGTCGATAGACTATCCGACAACAATCTTATCCATCTCCTCTATCGTGTATCCGAGGTTGTAATGGGTGAGAAACAAAATCACACGGCCCAGCGCTTTCACCTTCCGAGGTCAACGACCTCGGCTACAGGACAGGGTAAACCAGGCAAAGTTGTAGCCGCGGTCGCTGACCGCGGAAGGGTAGCTCCGAGGTCAACAACTTCGGCTACAGAGTTCTGAGTCTCCCGATAAATCCGATTTTGGTAGCCGCCCCGTATTCTGCGGGGCGTTCATTAAAATACAATTATTCGGCAATCGGCCAATTGCGAACCTTGAAAGGTGCGGCTACCATTAGAATCCCGGAAATCCAACAACTTCTTCAAACCACGAAAACCGATTAAACATTTTCTGACGATCGTCAGAAAATGTTTAATCGGTAGACCCAGAGGCAAAATTGTTTACCTCCAAAAAAATATAAAAAAAGTACTTGCGCCAATTATCGTATTATCGTAATATTACGATAATTAGATTTGGATTAATGCTATGGATGAAAATCAATTACAGGAATTCAGTGAAATATTAAAGGCTCTCGGTCATCCCATCAGGTTGAAAATCGTGGAGGGGCTGATCAAGCATCCCTGCCATGTTAATGAGGTCGTGGCTGGCCTGGGGCTACCGCAATCGACTGTCTCCCAACACCTGGGAGTGTTGAGGAACCGGGGAATCATCTCTCCCCGCAAAGAAGGGGTAAAGACCTGTTACTTGGTGACCGATGGACGGATCAGGGAAATAATAAAGTTTCTGAGGAATAACCCGGATAAATTAAAATATTAATAAAGGAGTCTCATATGATGTTTATAATCGGTTTTATCAGTTGCCTGATAGTAATAGGCATAATCGGCATAGTGATGATGCCGCGTTTCGGCAAGTTTTTCTTCGTCAAGGATGACAGCCGGATTAGCTTCGAGGATACCCTGGAGACCATCCGGAAAAATGTTGATACCAACGATAAAGGCTGGTTCATTACCAGCGAGAAGGATTACAACTTGACCTACCGGAAGAAGGAGAAAGGTGAGCTGCCCTTTCGCCTGGTCGAGTTCAAGATCGGGAACTCGAACCATTCTTACCCGGTGAATCGCGTCTTTCCCGCCTTAGCCACCTTCATGCCCTCAGCACTCGCGGTTGTGGAGTACCGTGACGGCAAGGTCGTAATTTACCGCAAAAACACCAGTCTATTAGGCAGATTTTTCAGCGGTGTAATTAGGAAAGTAATGACCAAGGAAGTTCCGGTTGACATGGATGAAATCTTACAAGGAGCAATATAATGAAGATTGGAAGTTCAATAGTTTCTTTCGCGATAAAACGTCCGAAGACCATTACCTGGGTGATGGTCTCCCTCACTTTGATTTTAGCGCTTCTGGCGGCGCTGCCCAGCATCTGGCCGGGGGCTTTTACATTTCTCTCCCCGCTCAAGGTGGATACCGACCCGGAGAATATGCTCCCGGCGGAGGAGGCGGTCCGGATATTTCATGGCCGGATGAAAAAGGAGATGACCCTCTACGATATGGTGGTCCTGGGGGTGGTAAATGACAGCAATCCCGAAGGGGTCTTCAACCCGGAATCTCTGGCCAAAATTTATGAGCTGACGGAATACGCCAAGACGCTCCGCTGGCCCGATGAAGAACACCCGGGCAAGTTCAAGGGAGTGATCGAGGAGGATATAATCGCCCCTTCGACCGTGGATAATATCGCCCAGGCCGGGCCGGGAACGGTAGAATTTGAGTGGCTTATGCCAGCCCCCCCTCAAACCGGGGCGCAAGCACTGGAACTGCGGAAGAAAGCCGAACGGATCCCATTCCTGAAGGACACTCTAATCTCGCATGATGGGAAAGCTCTCTGTATCTATCTTCCCCTCACCGCCAAGGATCAGAGTTACCGGGTCTATTCCAAACTGAAAGAGAAGATCGCCTCATTTACGGGGGAAGAAAAATACTTCGTTACCGGGCTCCCGGTAGCGGAGGATACCTTCGGGGTAGAGATGTTCAAACAGATGGCCTTATCCGCTCCCCTGGCCATGCTGATCATCTTCCTCCTTATGCTCTTCTTCTTCCGCAAACTGATCCTGATTATCTCCCCGATGATCGTGGCCATGGTGGCGGTGATTATCACTATGAGTCTGCTGATCATCACCGGGAATACCATTCATATCATGAGTTCCATGATCCCGATCTTTATCATGCCGATCGCGGTCCTCAATTCCGTCCATATCCTCTCGGAATTTTCCGACCGCTATCAGGAGAACAAGGATCGCCGCAAGACCACCATCAGTGTCATGGAGACACTTTTCACTCCCATGCTCTACACCTCTCTCACCACCGCAGTGGGATTCGGTTCGCTTGCTCTGATCCCCATCCCGCCGGTGCAGGTCTTCGGTATCTTTATCGCGCTGGGTGTAATGATGGCCTGGTTCTGGACCATCGTTTTTATTCCGGCTTACATTATGTTTATCCCCGATAAGTCCCTGGAAAATTTCGGTGCCCGCCACGAGAAAGAAGAAGACCGGGAGATTGACGATACAATTGAATTAAAAAAGCACCGGGTCCACTCCGACCTGATCATGACCTGGGCGCTGGGCCTGACCGGTCGTATCACCTATCGACACCCGCGCATAGTGCTGGCGGTAGTGGCAATAGTGGTGGCGGTAGCCATTTATGGGATAACTCAGATTCAGATTAATGATAACCCCGTCAAATGGTTTGACACAAATCATCCCATTCGAGTAGGAGACAAAGTTCTCAATGAGCACTTTGCCGGAACTTATATGGCCTATCTTGCCCTGGAGGCGCCGGAAAATACTATGTCCCCGGAAGATTATGCCGAGCATTTCTCAGATCGACTGGCCCAGCAAGCCCGAAAACTCAAAGATTCGGTCTCCGGGGTTATTCAGGTTTTTACCACAGTTGAGAAAGAAGCCCTCCGGCTGGCTCAAGAGGTAGACTCTCCCGACCAGCTCCTATCACGACTGGATGAGTACGCCACCCAAAAAAGCGACAGCTCTCCGGATGAGGAGTTTGACGCCTGGGATGAAGTACTTCTGACCATCAGCGCTGAATCCCAGAGGAGCGAGGTATTCAAGCAGCCAGCGGCACTGGTCTACATAGAAAACCTGCAGAAATATCTCCTGACCACCAAAATAGTGGGGAAGTCAAACTCCCTGGTGGACATTGTCAAGACGGTCCGGCGGGAACTGGTCTCCGGAGAAGATAAAGATCTGAGAATCCCCGGAACCGCCGCGGCGGTAGGACAATGCCTCCTCACTTTTCAGAACAGTCATCGGCCCGGTGACCTCTGGCATTTTACCACCCCGGATTATCGGAAATCCATTCTCTGGATCCAGTTGAAGAGCGGCGATAATCGCGCTATGTCCCAACTGGTAGAGAAAGTTGACCAATACATATCCGATAACCCTCCGCCTTTTGGGGTACAAGTCAACTGGTTCGGTTTGACTTACATTAATGTCATCTGGCAGGATAAGATGGTTAAAGGGATGCTCCGGGCGTTTCTGGGAAGTTTCATCGCGGTCTTTTTGATGATGACCCTCCTCTACCGCTCGGCTCTCTGGGGAATGCTGGCGATGATCCCCCTCACAGTTACGATTCTCCTCATCTATGGAGTTATCGGATTGATTGGAAAGGATTATGATATGCCGGTCGCGGTACTCTCTTCTTTGAGCCTTGGACTGGCAGTAGATTATGCTATTCACTTTCTCACCCGAAGCCGCAGCCTTTACGAATGTTTCGGCTCCTGGGCGCACGCCCTGGGGGCGGTTTTTTCCGAGCCGGCCCGGGCGATCACCAGAAATGTGATCGTGATTGGAGTGGGTTTCCTCCCGCTCCTGCTGGCGCCCCTGGTCCCCTATCAGACGGTGGGATTCTTCATCGCCGCTATTCTTCTCACCGCTGGAGTGGCTACTCTGGTCATCTTACCTTCCCTGATCAGTCTCCTGGAAAAATATGTCTTCCCCGAGACAAAAGCTTACTGCATAACCTGTGATCATATCACCTGCTCCGTCTCCGGCGTCGCCCTGGTGGCACTGCTGGCGGTCAATATCCAGTCTTTTCTTCAGGTAGGATGGAATACCCTCTCCTGGTGTAGCCTGGGCATCAGTCTCGTGCTGGTCTTAACCTGCTTTTTTACATCCCGCCGTCCCAAATGCCGGCTGGAACTTCCGGAACCGGAGAAGATCGAAGAGAAACGCGACGGGGCTAAAGAACCGGAATAACTACAATAAATCTGCCACCAAGGCACAAAGACACTAAGAAAAAACAAGGGAATAAGAAGAGGCATAGCTATTAAACATTTAATTCTTTTCTTTGTACCCTGGTGTCTTAGTGGCAAAAAAGTTGCGAAGCTAAATTATAGAAAGATAACAGTCATTTTTCAAAACTAACATTAGCGGCCCAGCCGCTAATTCTAAAAAGGAGGTAGTCATGAAGCATTTACTATATGTAACAGGTAGCGCGGTGCTGATTTCATTGTTCGCATTGAACATCACCGTCGCGGAGGAGAATAAAGCCGCCGCACCGTTGTCAGTGGATGAGATTGTCAACAATACCAACCAGGTCGCTTACTATCAGGCCAAGGACGGAAGAGCCCAGGTCTCAATGGAGATCAAGGATAATCAGGGACGGACCCGTAACCGACAGTTTTCCATCTTGCGGCTGGACCAGCCCGACCCCAATAATCCGGAAGGCAATGATAACTATATGGGCGATCAGAAATTTTACATATATTTCAAGCGCCCGGCTGATGTCAACAAGATGGCCTTCATGGTCTGGAAACATGCCGACCAGGGCACTGAAGATGACCGCTGGCTTTATCTCCCCGCGTTGGATCTGGTAAAACGGATCTCGGGCACTGAGAAACGAACCAGTTTTGTGGGCTCAGATTTTTTCTATGAAGATGTCTCGGGAAGAAATATCAACGAAGATGTCCATGAACTGGAGAAGACCACCGATAATTATTATCTCCTCAAGAACACTCCCAAGGATCCATCCTCGGTGGAGTTCGACCACTTTATCATGTGGATCCATAAGGATACCTTTATTCCGATAAAGATCGAATACTTCAACAAGAATGGGGAGAAGTACCGGGAATATACGGCACTGAGAGTAGATACCATTCAGGGAAATCCCACAGTTACCAAGGCCAGCATGAAAAATCTGAAATCCGGCAGTGAGACCACGATATCCTATAAGAATGTAAAGTATGACATCGGTCTGCCGGAGGAGATATTCACGGAAAGGTATCTTCGCAAATCGCCCAGGAAGTATCTCAGGTAGATCTTGAGGAAAAATATATTGTGATAAACTATCCTACACCAACAAAAGAAATAGAGACTAATGAATAAAGGAGAACAATGATGCCACAACCAAATCTAACGGGAAAAACAGCTCTGGTAACGGGAGGGAACCGGGGGATCGGGAAAGCCATTGCCCTGGCCTTGGCCCGGTCCGGCGTGCGGGTATCCATCTGCGGGCGGAATGAGGAGACGCTTTCCGCCACAACGGAGGCTCTAAACCGGGAAACAGATGGGGCCTTCTGGAAGGCAGTCGATGTTCGAAGTGAAGATCAGCAGGCGGATCTCTTCCGGGAGATTCGGGAACAGTTTGGCCGACTCGACATCTGCATCCCCAATGCTGGAGAAGCCACACTGGCGTCGACGGTGGAGACCTCACTGGTGGATTGGAACCGGGATATCGAAACCAACCTGACGGGAGTCTTTATTACCTCTCGTGAAGCATTAAAGATAATGAAGGATCAAATGTCCGGCGCGATCATCCCGATCATCAGTCAGGCCGGGACCAAGGCGTTTCTTCTCCGGGCTGCTTACTGCGCCTCCAAGTGGGGAGCACTGGGTTTCACAAAGTGCCTGGCACTGGAAGCTAAGAACTATAATATCAGAGTGACGGCGGTTTGTCCGGCCAGCGTAGCCACGGATTTCCAGAAGGGTAACCCACGGGGAACGGATTGGATGATGGAGGCCGACGACGTGGCTGAATGCGTTCTATACCTACTGGGCCTCTCAGAACAAGTAGAAATCGACGAGATCATCCTGAAGACGCGCAAGAAATCGGGAAAATAATAAAATAATTAAATCAAGCTATTTTCAAGATTTTTTTATGGCTGTTTCAGAATTTATTGTGCGCCAGGGGCGAATCAGCCTCAGGCTGAAAATTCCTAAGCAATAAGCTAGCGCGGGAGGCGCAATCTAATAATGGCTAAAATCATTAATTTAATAATAATCCATCTGCTTTCTCTTTCGATTATCATACCACTCCACGCCGAAGAGGAACCAACACTTCCTACTGGCCTGGCAATCAAAACACAACCGGCGAATATCGAGCCGGCGCCGCCAGCCGGATTGTTCGATAACAAATCCTCCGAAGAACCGGAGATCCCATCCGGCATAGCAAAGAGCGGGCCGGATCTTTTACCGGACCAGGAGGAGAAACCTTTCCGCCTGCCGTTTGAGTTCTCCGGCTTTGGCGAGGGGAGGATCGGCGCGCGGACTCAGAATGACCCCTATGAGAAAGATCTATCCCTCGGGGAAGTCCGTCTTCAGCTGGAAGGAGAAAAAGGCTGGGACCGGGCCTCAGTCCGGATCCGAACCGATCTCCTCTATGATCCGGTCTATGACCACCAGACGATCAACCTGGAAACCGGCCAGGGCTGGCTCGATCTCCGGGAGGCCCGGTTTGCCGTCACCCCGCTTGATTTCATGGACCTAAAGATCGGCCGCCAGATCCTGACCTGGGGGACCGGAGATATGCTCTTCATCAATGATATGTTCCCGAAAGACTGGCAGTCATTCTTCATAGGCCGGGATACCGAATATCTCAAGGCCCCCTCCGACGCCGCAGGAGCATCTTTCTTTACCGAGCTTTTTAACGCCGATCTGATCTACACCCCCCGTTTCAATTCTGACCGCTACATCAATGGAAGTCGAATCTCCTATTACAATCCGATGCTGGGAAGAATCGCCGGACGCGACGCGATAGTCCAGGCTGTCAACCGCAACTCCTGGTTCACCGATGACGAACTGGCTCTCCGGCTCTCCCGAAATATCGGAGGGTACGAAGCCGCGCTCTACGGCTACCGGGGCTACTGGAAGAGTCCAGCCGGGATGGATCCAGCCACCGGAAAGGCTACCTTCCCCCGTCTGGCGGTTTACGGCGGCAGTATCCGGGGTGTGGCGGGACCGGGGATTGCCAATCTGGAGTTCGGTTACTATGACTCGGAGGAGAACAGAAACGGCTCCAATCCAATGGCCAAGAACAATGAACTCCGCTTTCTGGCCGGTTACGAGCAGGAGATCGCCACCGACTTTACCGCGGGGCTCCAGTACTACCTGGAGTATATGCTCCAGTACGATGAATACCGGGATATGCTCTCCCCCGGGCAGCACCCCCGGGATGAGGCCCGCCATGTCCTCACCCTCCGCCTGACCAAGCTGCTCATGCAGCAGAATTTAATGCTATCCTTCTTCGGATATTATTCCCCTTCCGATAAGGATTTTTACTTCCGCCCCAACATCCACTATAAGATTGACGACCACTGGGCGGCGGAGATCGGAGGAAATATCTTCTGGGGTGAAGATAACTGGAGTTTCTTTGGCCAGTTCAGGAGAGATACCAACGCATATACCGGTATCCGCTATGGCTTCTGACCACAGTATCTGCTGAGGATGTTGCTTAATTCTTCTACCCGGTAGGGTTTCTTCATTACTCCGCTGAAGCCGTATTTTCTGTAATCAGACATGATCGGATGGGTGGAGTAACCGCTTGAGATCAGCGCTTTGACTTCAGGATCTATCTTGAGAAGATCCTTGATCACTTCCTCACCACCGGGGCCGCCCTGGATGGTTAAATCCAGGATAACTATGTCAAAAGGCGAACCGGAGTCCCGCGCATGACGAAATTTATCAATGGCCTTCTTGCCGGTGGCGGCGGTATCTATCCGGTAGCCGAGATACTCTATCATCATGGTCATTGAACTCCTGATCATCTCATCATCGTCCATGAAGAGGACCTTGCCCTTGCCAGAGGTGATACTCTCTTTATTCCGGCTTGACGCGATGGGCTCCTTGGATGAAGCGGGGAGGAGGATGAAGAATGAAGTCCCGCCCTGGTCCGACTCCACGGTAAGCAAGCCTCCGTGATTTTTAATGATCGAATAGGCAGAGGCCAATCCCAGGCCGCTCCCCTGGTTCTTGGTGGTAAAGTAGGGATCGAATATTCGGCTTATATACTTGTCCGGGATACCGGTTCCATTATCCCTTATGGTTATACGGATATAAGGACCGGATTCAAGCAGCAGCTTATCTTTTTCACTGATATTTATATTCTCGGCGGTAACCGCTATCACCCCTCCGCCGGGCATGGCCTGGGCGGCATTGATGATCAGGTTGTTAATGACCTGCTCTATCTGGCCGGGATCGGCCTCGACCGGATTGAGATCATCAGCGATTGAGAAGGTACAGGTGGATTGAGAACCGCTGAGGGAGAACTCAACCGACTCTTCGATCAGCCCGGAGAGCTGTACGACTTTCTTCACCGGTTGGCCGCCTTTCGAGAAAGTAAGGAGCTGCAGGGTAAGTTTTCGGGCCTTACCGAAAGCGGTCTCAGCAGAAGAGAGCAGGCAATATGCTTCTCCATCCAGTTTAACTTTCTGCTTGGCGAGTGAGAGGTATCCAATCATAGCCATAAGAACATTGTTAAAATCATGGGCGATCCCGCCGGCCAGAACTCCCAGCGATTCTAATTTCTGCGCCTTCTGCAATTCGAGTTCCAGCTTCTTCCGATCGGTGATATCCCTCAAAAAAGCATACATCCCGGCCGGCACACCGGCAGCGTCTCTGAGAAGATATGTCCGCAGCTCTACCGGAACGATGGTGCCGTCTTTCTTCCGATACTCTTTCTCATATAGATCCGAGTAGTCCCGCTCCAGTACCTGCTCCTGGATTATCTTCTCTTCTATTGCCCACCACCTCTCGGGGGTAAGATCCCGGTAAGTGAGCTTGCTCAACTCTTCTCCGGTGTAACCGAGCATCTTCTCGAAAACCGTATTCCATTCCAGATCCCTCCCCTCCATGTTTACCATCGCGTAGGCATCCCGGCTCCCCTGGTAAAGATCCCGGTAGCGTTTATCCGCGTGGCGCAGCGCGGACTCCGCTTCCAGTCTGGCGATCGCGTTGCCGCTCTGGGCGGCGATAGTCTCCAGAGCAGTCCGGGCATAGCCAGGGACTTTGTTCATGGAGTGGGAGGCGACATTAATGCAGGAGATTATCCGTTCCTCATGCAGTAGAGGGAGGAGCGCGATGGCTTTGATCCCCTCCCGTTTCCGGTCGATATTTTTGGTGATCTCCAGTTTGCCGTATTCGGTATATACCGGTTTCCCTTCCAGGATCAGGCGGGCATTGAACGATTCCGGGGGATAGTAAGAAACCTCCGCGAGGAACTCGGGTGACAATCCACTGTGTATGAGCATAGTGAGGGCGCCGGTCTTCTTATCCACCAGGTAAACTCCGCCGCAGTCCATCTCCGAGGCAGCCAGCGCGGCTTCCAGGCAGAGGCGAACTCCCGCGAAAAGGTCGGTCGTGCTGCTCAGGGACTGGGCCAGTCCAAGCTGGATACGGGTAAGGGCTCTCGACCGCTGCCGCTCGGTGGTGTCGTCGTAGATTGTCACGAGCACTCCGGACGGCAGCTTATAGACAAAATTATCCCGCCAGCCGGATATTCTGCTATCCTGGTAGAAAGTTAAGGGGAAATATTCAGACTGTCCGGTCTTCCACACTCGCCGGAGTACCTCCAGGAGGCCGAACTCTTCCACCCCCGGAAAAGCTTCGGTGACGCGGCGTCCGATAACATCTCCCCTCTTGATTCCTTCTATCCTCTCCCCACCGCAGTTAAACTTTTGAATGACGAAGTCATTCCCGCCGTCAACCGCTTCATAGACCACTACACCACTGGTCATTCCTTCAACAATCATCCGGAATTTTTCTTCAGATTCTTTCAGCGCCTTCTTTGCTTGCCTCCGATCGGTAGTATCGACAAAAAAGCCAATGTTACACCGTCTGCCGCCGACCAGTGTCATGAACGTGTTGACGTCCGCGTAAAATATCGAACCATCTTTTCTCAAGCAGGGGATAGACTCCGCGAATCTTTTTTCATTTCGAGCCTGGGCCTCAAATACGGAGATTACCTGCTTCAGGCTCTCCTTCGGGTGAATATCATTCACCTTCATCCCGATGAGTTCCTCCATCGTATATCCCAGCATCCCGCACAAGGCTGGATTGGCGTACCTGAATTCCCGGGTCTGGATATCAGCCACCAGGATCCCCTCCCCGGACTCTTCAAAGAGGAGCCCGAATATTCCTACACCATCTTTTAATCTATCTCCATCGGGTGTATCGAGGGCCTGCTGCTTCTCCAGCTCAGCTACCCTCAGCCGCAGCCCGTCCAGTTCCTTGAGAAGCTGCCCTTTATTCATTTCCTTGTCTTTCATCCTGCATCTCCTCCAGATTATGGAGTTATTCCCTATGGTTCTCAGTCATATTGTGTGGGTAGCAACATATATTATTTACCACGAAGGACACGAAGATCACGAAGGATAATACTCACATAGATTAGAACCGATTCGGCAAATCAACCACGGTTTGATTGCTTTTGAGGGATAGTTTAATACAAGTATTTGTAGTACAAACCACTACATCAAATGGGCACCTGATCTGTCGACGCATACTGGATAGGTAAGGCTATCTTATATCCATATCTTCTTCGTGATCTTCGTGTCCTTCGTGGTTTAAATTAGCCTTTTAACCCACACAAAATGACAGAGAACCTTCCCTATTAATAATTTAGCATATACCGGCGGATTAATATTAATACTTTTTAACTGGACCTCCACTATGCTCGTATTGTTGAATCTGAATTACCGTGGTATGTTATATCGT
>Ga0222626_1000157_pt1 | contig 48147 bp, 55 predicted proteins | sample AntAcemetageno91_FD_179862 | JGI IMG/M metagenome (GOLD analysis project Ga0222626, IMG submission 179862) | Saline water microbial communities from Ace Lake, Antarctica - #91 | ecosystem: Environmental > Aquatic > Non-marine Saline and Alkaline > Saline | place: Antarctica: Ace Lake | collected...
AATATTCAATATTCAATCATCAATCCCTTGGGGTACCATTTGGATCGTATCTGCGTTAAAGTAAAACCTCTTAAGACTCACAAAGGACTTCCCCTGCCCGGCTATGAATCCGAAGGATCTTCCGGTATGGATATCAGGGCCTGTGTTGAAGAACCTGTCTCATTAAACCCTGGTGAAATAAAACTCATTCCCACAGGCCTGAGCATCTCTATCTCCCCCGGATACGAGGCACAGATCCGACCCCGAAGCGGTTTAGCCCTTAACTATGGTATCGGCATTGTAAATTCACCGGGGACCATTGATTCCGATTACAGAGGAGAAATAGGCATCATTCTTGTCAACTGGGGGGGGGATTCCTTCATAATCAAAAGAGGAGATCGTATAGCCCAGATGGTGATATCTAAAGTATACAAGGCCGATATCTTGGAGACGGAGGATCTTGATGCGACGCCGAGGGGAGAGGGAGGTTTTGGCCACAGCGGGATCAGATGAAGAGAGTGATAAGATTTTCTATTCTTGCCTCTGGTAGCGGAGGAAACGCCTGCTATGTGGAGACAAACAGCGCGAGAGTTTTGATTGACGCCGGGTTGAGTTGCCGCGAGATTGAGAGACGTCTAAATGTTGTCGGAGTATCTGCAGGAAGTCTGAATGCCATTATTCTTACCCACGAACATTCAGATCACATAAGGGGGGCAGGGCCTTTGGCCCGCCGTTATGATCTGCCCTTATATATCAATAAGAAGACACTTGAGCGCGGGCAGAAAACCTTGGGGAATCTTCCAAAGCCAATGCTTATTCAAACGGGCGAGGCTATCACGATCAACAACCTTCTCGTAGAGACCTTTACAAAATGCCATGATGCGGTCGATCCCATAGGTATCGTGATATCCACGGACGGTACCCGGATCGGTCTTGCCACTGATTTAGGCCGGAGTACAAAATTGGCAGAAGAACGCTTGAAGGGCTGCCAGGCCCTGATTGTGGAATTCAACTATGATCCGGATATGTTGAATGACGGACCTTATCCTCTGTACCTTAAGAGAAGAATAAAGGGCCCAGACGGACACCTTTCGAACCAACAGGGCGGAGAACTCCTTGCCGCTGTTTCCCATGTCGATTTGAGATTAGTGGTCCTTGCCCACCTGAGTGAAACCAATAATCATCCTGACAAGGCCCATCAGACAGCGGCAGAGGTCCTTGGGAACTGCGATCTTGGGAAAACCGACATACTGATCGGAAGGCAGAATGAGCCCGGGCCAATGATCGAACTGTAATCCTGCTATACTTGTCAAAGATCCCGCTAAGCGTGGAAACTTGATGAAGCCGCAAAAAGGCGCAAAACTCACAAAAAATAAAATTGATGATCTCGCAAAAAGTCGCAAAACACCCATTTTCGTCATTCCCGCGAAAGCGGGAATCCAGGGAATTCAACCACTTGTGGACTCCCGCTTTCGCGGGAGTGACGGCCTTGGAGACTTTTTACATGGGCGTCAAAATTGGATCAAAAAATTCTGATGGGGCCAAGCTAACCGAATAGAACCATTAAAGAACATTCAGAAATATGCGACTATTTAGCCCTTATATCGCACTTTTTAAGGGCAAAAAAAGCATTATTCGCAGAACTCCATGGATAGTTTTATTCCTTATAACGAGCTTTTAGGAATCGAAACGATCTAATGGGGCCTGAAAACGCACGTTTTGGGGGCATTATACCTGCATAATCAATATGATAGCTTGGCCTGGCCCCTGTCGAATACAGGCTATCACGTGATGAACCGAGGCAATCCCGGGCAAAACCTGTTTAGAAACCGGGAGAGGTTTCTTGAATGCCTCAAAACGGCTGTTGAACGGTTTTCTCTGAAAATTCAAGCCTACTGCCTCATGCCTACCATCTCCTATTGATAGGCTGGGTTCTGATTGGCTATTTTAAGTTAAACCTCCCCCATGAAGCAGGTAGGGAAAAGACCAAAAAGAGAAAGGGGGCTGTCTTTCCGGACAAACGCCGGTTGCAGGAGATGATTCGGAATAGCCCGAAATGACAATTACTTTCATGCCATCGTATTATGCATTTTCTGTTACCGGCGGAAACGGTTATTCATAATGCTGCAACATATAGAAGCTATTGCACTAAAGCCTATTGCTAAATGATGAGAAAACTCAGATATTTCATTGTGCCGATTGTTGTTGTCGTTGTGACGTTGTTTTTCGTCCCGAATTCCCCCATCCTTCGACCTTTCGTAAACCACCTGAAAAGCAAGATGGAAGAAAATTGGAAATGCAAAATAGGCGGTACAAAAACCGATTTTGACCTTCTGAAAGGGACCATAAGATCGGAGAATGTCCACATAAGGACTCTGAGAAATACCGATATCAGGTGGCACCTGAAAATAAAGGGGGTGACTGTTGACGTTGATTATTCCTCCTTAATTTATGGAAATCTAATTTTAAATGAAGTAATTTTGAATGATGTTTTTTTTGAATTGGATAGAAAAACGAGTAAGAACATTATAGATAAGAAAGTCCATACGCAACCTGAAAAGGGAAAAATAGACGAAAAAAAACGTCAAAAAACTCAGGATAAACCTGAAAAGGGGATACTCATTAAATATCTGTTCATTCGTGGATCATTTGAAGCGAATTATCGTCATGATTCAGTATTGGCCGATAGCATTAGAGTGAACAATGTCAATATAAGCAAGAAAGATATCTCCTTGGTTGGGACATCAAATGACTTTCTTTTTTTCCTCATGAAGGAGGTCAAGAATTTTACTGGGTTCAAACTGAATCCATGACCCTGTGAGAAAAACCCCGAGTTGGAAGGCTGGATAGGAAATGAGAGGCCAGTCTAACGTCTTCAAATTATAGACGGTTTCTTCTTCGGTTTTAAGGCCCTTAATGACTTCCACCGCCTGCAATCTAATGACGCCATTAACAGAATTTTCAAGAGCCTACCCTCCCTGAGTTGCGCCGGCCATGCTGCAATCTGCCTCCCAACAGAAACTTATATCCGAGCAACAAGATCCCGAGCAGAGCCGTCCCCTCCAAGGGTGAGAGGATATGGTACCGTCTTCCATAATCCGTCAAGGTCCAAAAAGCAGGATATTGAACAAAAGAGAGCACAAATACCTTTCTGCCATTTATTTCTCTAATGACGCTGAATTCACTTTCCTGCGGATCATAGGAGATAATCCTTCCCCCCCAAATACCTAACCACACAGCGCCTAAGACCAATCCCAACGCCACATACACACTGACCTTAGCTTTAGTCATATACCGATTGATCAGGCGTTCTTTTGAAACAAATGTCAGATACAGCAAAATACCAAACAAGCCTCCCAAAAGGTTGAGTACAAAATCATTAAAATCCAGGTATCTTGTGTACTCAGGCGCCCAAACATATTGAAATAGCTCATCCAGAACACCGGCCAAAACAGTCAAAAATAGAGCAAAATAATTGTCAAGAATGATCATTCGGATCAAAATTGACAAAAATGCATATTGAATATAGTGTATCCGCTCAATATTTGTTACGATTAAAAAAATATCGGCAAAAATGATCAAAGCAACCATACTTACCCACAAAAGAAGTATTTGAACATTCAGACTCTTTTTTTGTTTGAGAATAAACAGGCAACCTGCAATCACCGCGATTCCCATCAGCAATGTTCCGAGATGCATGGACGCTTCCATGGTTGACCGTCCGAACTGATTGAAGATCTTTAGGTAAAGAAGTGAAACCCACTTATGGGAAAACAAAACAAAAACAAAATAGGCGGTTGCCGCCAGGCTCAAGAAAAGGGTCCTGGCTTTAATGGGGGAAAAATTTTTCTCTGACTCTTTCATGCACAATGAGTATCTTAAGGGTAAGATTTTGACGACGGATTTTCCACCGAGAGAAGCCTTTCAGTCTACGAATTGAAGGCAAACGTTTTCTTTGCTGGACTTTAAAAAATGGCCGATCATCGAAACAAGAAGCAAGACCCGCCAATCTTCAATATTCAATATTCAATATTTGATTTGCGGTTTGTCCGGTTCAGGGGATCCGGGATTTTATCTTTCATGAGCCTCATGATTATCTGGTGCTATTTAGCGACGCCACAGCCATCAGCCAATGCAGAGAAATATCCCCCTGAGGTACAGAGGGTGCTCAATGCCTGCGGAAGCAACGAAAAGGAACTGGAAAGATTTCTCGAAACCTATCCCCAGGGGGACAAGAGGCGAAAGGCCGCTGAATTCATCGTCGGCAATCTCCCTCTTTTTGATGCAGCAAGTCTCAATGCATCTCAGCTAAAAGAGAATTTGGAATATGCCTTCCTGGCAAAAAAAATCATGCCCTGGGGGGACCGAATACCATGGGACATCTTTCTCTATTTTGTCTTGCCCCACAGAATAAGTCAAGAACCTCCAGAGGCGTGGCGGAGGGAATTTTTTGAAGAGCTCGCGCCACTCCTATGCCAACGCACTGACATGGACCTGGCGGCCCTGGAGATCAACAAATGGTGCTGCGAACAGGTCCAATATCGTCCAACATCAGCCCGTGATCTTGGTCCGCTCTCGTTATGCAGAAGAGGATGGGGACGATGTGAGGAACAGAATGTCCTCTTTATCGCTGCAGCCAGAAGCGTATGTATCCCGGCCAGGCAGTGTTATACGCCCTTTTGGCAGCACGCAGACGGCAACCATGCCTGGGTTGAAATCTGGGTGGACGGCAAATGGCATTTCCTGGACGCAGGCACTCCGCAGGAAGCGTTGGACCAACCCTGGTTTGAAAACGTTGTCCATCGACTTGCCATAAGCGTTGCATCTGTTTATGGAAATGACTGGCCTCAGGGAAAAAAAGTACTCCACTCAGGCCCTGGCTACACGTTACTCAATACCACATCTTTTTACGCTCCCACAACGACCCTCAATGTGCAGGTACTGGACAAAAAGGGTGGACCTCTCCCGAACGTACCCGTTTATATTTCCGTTTATAATAGCGGATCGCTGAGACCTGTAGCCTCTATGAAGTGCAATAAAAAGGGACATAGCAGTATGGAATTAGGCCTTGGTGCCTATCTGGTTTCAGTGATGTCAGACGGCATCTATGATTTCCAGCTTATTCAGCTTATGTCAGAGAAACCCCTGACAGTGACCATGGATCTTGAGCACCCAAACCCCCTTGCCCGGGAATACCATATGGCGCCTCCACCTGAACCCAAGACTTTTCGTGTCAGACATCACAAACAAACGCGCAGGAAGGCGACCTTAAAAGAGGAAACCGCCAGACTGTCACGAATTCATCAGGACAAATTCGAGAGGTACCAAACTGCGGTCTCCAACTTTTTCCATACTCAGGGTGGGGGAAAACCCTCTTCATCCAAGGCCGGGCTGATCGGAGCGCTCAAGGCCTCTGGGAGTCAGTGCTTCCAGTTCCTCGGGTTACTGGCCTCTGTTTCCCAGAAGCTCAGACCCTCTCTGGAATACACCCTGCGTATCATGGACCGCAAAGATTTGGTGGAGTGTATTCCCGGCGCCATTCCAGATCAAATGGCCTTAGCCACGGCAGCCAGGCTGGAGGCATTTTCCATGGGCATAAATTATGGTGAGGACCTCTTCCAGAATGATGTGCTTAACAATCGGATTTATTTGGAACCATGGTCGGATTGGCGAAAAGAAATAACACGGCGTTTCTCTTATTTGCATGGCCAGAAATTTCCGGTTGTGGTCTCTGAAATAGAAGCCTTTGCAGGCAGTCTAAAAACAACTGTAAGGACCCCCTTGAGTCCCCTACTGACTCCTGGGCTTATTATAAAGACCGGAAGGATCACCACAGAAATCGAGCGAGCCATTGTAACAGTGGCCATTTTTCGCTCCCTTGGCATCCCGGCCCGATATTCTCCTGACTGGGAACGCGTGGAGGTCTTTTCAGGCAAGAGCTGGCTGCATTTGTTCGACAACGGCCCTGTTTCAGGCGGCTCTGGAAACGAACGGTGCCCCGATAAGGTTGATAAATCCAGTCTTCTGATCAATTTTTGTTCCTCTGACCGGGCATGCTCAGAACAAAAGCTGTCCTATCAAAAAGATTTTACCCTGTGCCGTCTAAATTCGAAAGGATATTTTGAGGTGCTAAGCCATATTCCTTTCAAGTTTGATGAGACCACTTGTAACTGGTGGTTCTCTGATATCTCTCCAGGGGGCTATTTCTTTATCATGGGAAGGCGGGCCCCATCGGGTCATACCTCGCTCAAAATAACTCCATTTTTATGCAATGCAGGAGAAACACGCCTCTTCCCCAATCGCCCATGCAGTCCGGGATCGTGAATTCCGAGCTTCCTTTTCCCTGGAGAGTATGATTTACATCCTCCCAAGGCCGAGTCTGTAAGCCCAATTGAGAACAAGCATCGCGACGATTAGCCAGCCTACATGGAAAGATCTCAATAAATGGAGCAGACCGCTTACAAGTCTGACACCTATTAACCCTACAACGTTACTTAGTACTCTTTGATAAAACTAATAGTTGCTTTCGCCTATGTGAGAGATAGGCACGATGGTTTCGATTCTGGATCCAAACAACCTGATCAATCAACGTTTCAATAGTGTGTTTTTTCATTGGCAATAGTAGCTTGATCAATACTCTAAGCTGCGATAGCGTAATAGATGGTGCTTTTTGTCCCCAATCTGATCTTCAGATGCCAGAGAAAGAAATGAGCCATTATACAAGTCAGGATGTGATGATGCCATCCCATAAACTTGCGCACTTCGTAGTGGTCCATGCCCAATTCGCTTTTGGCTTCCTCGAAACATTGTTCGATTGCCCATCGCAAGCCGCTGAGCCAAACAAGGGTCTTTAGTCGCGTACTTCTCGAAGCATTGCTGATGAAATAGCTGTATTGAGGATCGTCGCTGATGGTGCGTCGAATAAGCAGCCATACGGGTTTTTCCGGCAGCCCCGCAGCAGACAAGATTACTCTACGCCGGGTAAACTCATACACAATGGGGCCTTTGGTCCCTTCTGACACCTGGCGACGGTACCAGAAATAATCGTTGATGTTTTTGGCCAGCTCACAGAAGGATACCGGTTTGCTGTTGGTGTCGGCCAGAACTGTTTTGGTTCGTACCTTGCCACCCCATCGATACTGCTTGCCAATGGTCATCGGTCGTTTAAGCCAACAAAGGGTCTTTTTGGGGACCGATACTAAGTAGGTTATGCCTGGTAACTTTTCCACTGCTCCAATGAATTCGGGGCTTACTCCGTATATTGAATCGGCAAGGACATATTTGAAAGGCAATACGTTTTCCGAATTGATATCCAGTAGCATTTCAGTAGCCAACTGCGGCTTGGTTTGAAACACAGAGTCCTCGGGCATATTACATTTTTGCCGACGCTCATGGTATTCTTCCGAAAACCACTGTTCAGGGATGAACAGGCGTTTGTCGACCATTGCGTACCCATGCTGTGATACATAGGAAGCGAAGACACCCACCTGGCAGTTGTCGACCTTGCCAGCTGTGCCGCAATACTGCCGAGCTACCCCCACTGAGTCCTGACCCTTTTTGATGAAGCCACTTTCATCAAAAATCAAAGCTCCATCTGGGTCTCCGAAATCCTCGTTAACTAGACTACGATATTTGGTAATGATTTTATCATCATCCCATGGCGCAATGCTTACAAATCGCTGTGTAATGCCCTTACATTTCCGTCTTTAACTGCTAAGGCAATGGGTTCAATGGATTTTCGTTCCAGGTCGCTAAATTGCCCTGCCATGTAGTTGAAAAAGTGCTCTCTGGATTCGCTACGATGAAAACAATCGGAACATTGATCATGAAACCCTACGAGTTCATTCATAAAATTGTTAATATCGCCCTTGCCAAGGTCAAACTTTGGAACCGAATAAAGATATTCGTCTTTTCGCGAAACTGGTAACATAGCTTGCTTCCTACGTTAAAGGGTTGTTTCGTAGTATGGCAAATCATGAGGCTAATGTCAAGTAGTTTCGTTATTAAGTAACGTTGTAGGGTTAAGAGGGCTGTTATATGCCAGGCGAACAGAAGGGCGGTTGCTATATATGCCAAACAGGCCAGAGGTGCGTTGTTTACTGCGAAGGCCCAGTCTCCTTCAGCGATCGCCCAAAACGAACGGGTAAAACCGCAAAACGGGCATGGATAACCTGTCAGACTGAGAAATGTGCATTTCTTCAAGGGTAGGGAATCGCATGAAATCAGGTGTGGCAGCAACAATGCTATTCCTGTAACGAGGGCGAGAGGCAGGTGAGCCACAACCACATCCCAGTAAGAGTCTGGCCGTATCCAAGACAAAAACGGCGTGGTATCTGGTGTCACATCTTGCATTGTGCGTTGAAGTGTGATATGGTTTTTATGATTTCGTTTGAGAAGGTAGCTTATGTCCAGGCCATGGCGCATTGAATATGAAGGGGCATTTTATCATGTTCTTTCCCGAGGAAATGAGCAGCGGGATATCTTTTACGATGATAACGACCGAGGCTTGTTCCTGGATACGGTCGGCGAAACAGTAGAGCGTTTTGAGATAGATGTATTTGCCTTCGTATTGATGTCAAATCACCTGTTATTACGAACGAACAGGGCCAATCTTTCTAAAACAATGCAGTGGCTGGGTGTCACCTATACCAGGCGATTAAACAATCGACATGGTCGTTCGGGGCATTTGTTTCAGGGGCGTTTCAAGAGCATCCTTGTTGAAAATGATGCCTATATGCTGGAGTTATCCTGTTATATTCACAGGAATCCCCTGCGGGCCGGTATGGTAAAGCGTCTTGGGAATTATCGGTGGAGCAGCTACTTGGTCTATGCATACGGCAGGAAGGGGGTGGAGTGGCTCAAAACGGATCTAATCCTGTCGCAGTTTTCGGGTAGGGAGAGAAACAGGGCATACCGAGAAAAAGTGCAGGTCTATTCCGGGGAGGAAAGGCGACTTCGGGAGAATATTCGACATGGCCTTTATTTAGGTGCGGAGCAGTTTGTGGACCGAATCAGGTCAAACTATCTATCAGGTGAGGCCCATAAAGAAATACCTCAACAAAGAAAAGTTGCGAAGCGAAGCAACCCTGGAGAGATTTTCAAGCAGGCATGTATCCTTCTTGACTGCGATTTGCAGAAATACAGGACATCTCAGAGGATATATGGTTAGGACAAGCAGAAGAGGGATCTTGTTGTCTATGTTCTGTGGGAAACCGGTTCGCTGACCAATCAAAAGATCGGGGAGTTATTTGGCATTTCATATTCAACAGTAAGCCACATTGTCAGGGATGTAAAAGCCAGGGCCAGGAAAGATCGCAAGATTTTACAAAAACTGAAGTACCTTAATTCACAATGCAAGTTGTGCCTCCTAATTTCAATTCACACATGCATTATGCTCCAAAAAATCATATCAGGCGGCCAAACAGAGGCAAAAAGATGTAGGCATCTGCTGTTGGCTATTTTGCTCTAAAATGCTGCTTGAAACTAATGAGCAGCCCATTGTGTATAATGCGTTGGTTACTTACTTTGTTGCCTTTTGGATAATCCAAACCCGCAACAGGCTGTTGGTTAAACCCATTGAGGGAATGCATACGGGGTTCCCTGCTAAAAACAGTAAACCATTCCCCCATGCCTGAAATCATACATACCTTACTTTACTCATGAGTAAAATCGTGTTATGGTGATTTTATCATGAAAAAAATATATGAACGGTACATAAAAAAACCGGTTGAGGAAGACCTGAAGTCAACCATAGTTTTTATAGGCGGACCGAGGCAAACAGGAAAGACCACCTTTGCATTGAACTTTCTGCCTGAACCCGGTGAAAAACACCCCGCCTACCTGAACTGGGGTGATCTTGGCGTAAGATCGTCATTGTTTAAGGGAGAACTGCCTGCAAATCAGAAATGCATTATATTAGACGAAATACACAAATTCGCAAGATGGCGAAATCTGGTTAAAGGATTTTACGACACAAACAGGTCTGAAATATCATTTATTATTACAGGATCGGCAAGGCTCGATTATTACAACAAGGGCGGTGATTCCTTGCACGGCAGATACCATTATTACCGGCTTCATCCTTTTTCTCCGCGAGAACTCAACCCGACCCCCACAAAAGATGACATTCAGATATTATTAAAATTCGGAGGATTTCCCGAACCATGCCTGAGAGGCGAAGAAAAATTCTGGAGGAGATGGCAAAGGGAAAGACTTCAGCGGGTAATATATGAAGATATCAGAAATCTTGAGAACGTCAAAGAGATAAGTCTGCTTGAACTGCTTGCAGATGAACTACCAGGAAGAATCTCATCTCCTCTTTCAGTGAAGAATTTAAGAGAGCTTCTAAATGTTGCCCATGAAACCGTGGAACGGTGGCTTAAGATATTTGAAAGAATGTATTACTGTTTTCGCATTTCACCATACGGCCCGCCAAAAACAAGAGCGGTTAAAAAGGAAAGAAAGCTCTATTTATGGGACTGGTCCATTGTTCCTGATCATGACGCGAGATTTGAAAATTTTATTGCGTCACAACTTTTAAAGTATTGTCATTTTATTGAAGATACAGAAGGTTTTCGTATGGAGCTTCGTTTTCTGCGGGATACGGACAAGCGGGAAATAAATTTTGTTGTGCTGAAAGAAGAGGCGCCACTCTTTGCGGTGGAATGTAAGGCAGGAGATAAAAATATAAACCCGGCCATCTACTATTTTATGGAAAGAACGCCGATCCCGAAATTTTATCAGGTGCATGGAAGTGATCGGGATTATGAAAAAAATAATGTAAGAGTTATTCCTGTTCACAGATTTTGCCAAGAACTTGATTTGCCGTAAGGCAAGACAGCGCCTGGGAACGAGGAGTTAACGAGGGTGAGATATCTGCCAATTTTCAATTTATGGTAAAATACGGGTAGGACGAGTCCTTCATGTCCAGGCGTCTCTGCTGCCATTGGTGGTTATTGTGACCGCATATCAACCAGATCGCGAAGAGCGGAACATGCTAAGATCATTCACGTTCCGGTCTATGATTTTGCTGAAAGGGCTGTCGGTTTGTAAAGGTGACTTTTGCACCAATATTGGTGGAACTGTCACACGATGACTTTGTTGAGGTTATTGCCATGAAAAAGTTACAATTTTTCATAATCGCTCTCCTTCTTATTGTATCAATCCCGATCCCTTCTGCGGCCCAGGAAAGGGTAACGATTGTTTATCAGAATGACCTTCACGGCTGGCTTTTTCCCTCTTCTACAAGAGTCGGCATGGTAGAAATGGCCCGGATCCTCACCCCGCTATTTGAAAAAAAACCTAACTCCTTTTACGCCATGTCCGGCGATCTCTTTACCGGTCCAAACCTTCCGGACGAGATGAAAGGTGTATCAGAATTAATGATCTGGAACCATTTCTGGAAACAGTTGGATAGGCAGGGTTTTGGGGAAAGGGTCCTGATCTCTGCCGGTAATCACGAGTTTGATTACGGAGTCCCGGCACCCGGCTCGTTTTGGTCGGGGCTTCTCTGTGCCAACCTTGTAACCGTGGAAAATCGACCCTATTATATACACTGCAAGGTTGTCCGATGCGAGTCAGGATTGAGGGTCGGCTTCATAGGACTGCTCCTAACGGGAAATGGACGTGTCCTCACTGCCATCGAGGCGCAAGGGTTAAAGATAATTCCGATGTTCACGGCGCTAAATAGGACTATTCCTGGGATGGGACGACTTGACCTGACGGTGCTCATGGTCCACGACAATATGGGGAACATCGTTAGGCTTGCTAAGGCCTTGCCGGCTGAGTTAGGGGTAGATGTTATTTTGTCCGGCCACAATCACCTGATGTTTGAACAACCATTGGTCGAAAACGGCATCTACATTTTTCAGGCGGGTGCCATGAACGAATGTTATGGGCAGGTTGATCTTCTGGTGAAAGAGGGAAAAATCATTACCTTGGAAAACCGAATCGTAACCCTGATGCCTTCTCCCTTAGGCCATGTCACCATGCTGGTGAAGGAACAAGTAGATGCATTGGGCGGAAAAAGCGTTGCTGTTCTTAACCACTCCCTGTCAGGGTCATTTTCGCGGAGACAGGAGAACAGCTTAGGCGATTTTGTCACCGATGCTTTTAGATGGGCTACCGGAACAGATGTGGCCATGACCAACAGCTCCTCTTTGAGGATGGATTTCAGGGTGTATCAGGACGAACCTCGAGAACTCAATGAAGGGGACTTCAAGGCCGTGTGCCCTTTTCAAAACCGTCTGGTGGTGGGAAAAGTTACCGGGGCACAGATCATGCAAATCATCGAAGGGGATGCGCTCGATTTTTCAAATCAGGTATCAGGAATAACTTATAGAGTAGACCCGCGAAGACCGGCAGGCAGGAGGGTCATTGAGGCCAAGATCGGCGGAGAATCTGTTTCCCCTGATCGCGTTTACACCCTGACCCACAACTCCTACTGTACCCGTCCTGAAAACATTAAGAGATATCTTTACCTGGAACCCGGTTCTATTGAGTGGAGGAAAACGGATCTGATCGATTATAAAGTGGTCATTGACTATGCCCGCAATTTGAAGGTAATTGACTATCCGAGCAAGGGGAAAGGTAGGATCGTGACAGTTCCATGACTAACGATATTACTAAGATAAGACACAAAACGCTCGAGTATCCCCACCTCCATGTTGTCCTTTATCAGCCCGAAATACCCGCCAATACCGGGAACATCGCCCGGTTGTGCGGGGCCGCTGAAATAAGATTACACCTGATTCACCCTTTGGGTTTCAGGGTCGATGACAGACATCTCAAGAGGGCAGGGTTAGACTACTGGCACGAAGTCGATGTTTGTCACCATCTTAGTTTTGAAGATTTTTTGGCAGATATGGGTGAAAATGGAAGACTAATCGCCTTTAGCCGTCATGCATCAATGGCCTATACTGAGGCGAAAGTTAACCATGGAGACTATCTTCTCTTTGGCCAGGAGACCAAAGGATTGCCTTCCACTATTAGAGAATCCTATCCCTGCTATGCTATACCAATCTGGGGTAAGGTTCGCAGCTTGAATCTCTCTACCACAGTAGGAATAGTGTCCTATCATTATCTTCACAAGATGGGGAAATTCTAAATAACTCCCTACTGCACCTTTTTAAAAATATCTCAGGATTTCACCGAAATCGCAACATCTCGCAAATTATGATCATATGCTCAAAAAGCTACTTGACAAGCTAAGGTTAATATTTATATTATGAGCGTCCGTTCATAACTAATTGGAGGAAATGATGCCCAGACCGCGTAAAAGAAGATTTGTGCAGGTACCCCCCCTTGTGAACGGGTTTCAGCCAAACCGATTACCGCCATGGGGCAGGGAAGAGATCGTTCTCCCTGTTGAAGGCCTAGAGGCAATCCGGCTGAACGATTTTGAGGGACTGGACCAGGAGACCGCGGCTGATAGGATGGGCGTGTCTCGCCCTACCTTTGGGAGAATCCTGAGTGAGGCGAGGAGGATTGTAGCTGAGGTCTTGGTGATGGGCAAGGTCCTTCGAATTGAGGGCGGTGATTTTGAGATGCCGCCTAACAGGAGGAGAAGGCGCCAGCGTGGTCGGGGCGGACCATTTTGAAAGGAGGTGTTCAGCATGCCAGGATTTGATAGAACAGGTCCACAGGGAGGAGGACCCATGACCGGCGGCGGTCGAGGGTTTTGTAATCCCGCAGGAGGCCAAAATCCGTTGGGACGCGGCCGTGGATTTGGTGGAGGTCGCGGGTTTGGAAGAGGATATGGCCCAGGCCGAGGCTATGGCAGAGGTTACGGGGTACAAGACGTTTATCCCGCTTCGAGAGGCTATTCCGGTCCAGGATACGGTCCTCAGCCCTATTCCATGGGCCCTTCGGAAGAGATTAACGTACTCAGGGCCGAGACCGATGCCATAAAGGGGAGCCTTGATGAGATCAAGAGGCGTCTCGCGGAACTGCAGAAAGAGCCTCAGGGAGAGTAGCACCTTCTATCGCTAACACGCGAAGGATTCCGGTGCTATTTGTAGCGCGGGGGCGGTCCAGTCTGGCCGCCCTCGCAGTTTTTTACACTGATTCAAATAGTGATAAATTCGTAATGAGTGGCATTCATTCCCGTCTTGCGGGATTTATCTTCCTATCAATCTCAGGCGGGACTCAACTATTTGACAATCTCTGCATTTCAAAGGGATTTATCTGATTCCAGCTATTGAATTATTGTCGACAAGACATATATTTAAATGTTGTGGACATCAAAGCCACGAGCAAAAGATGCTTGACTATGGGGGTCTTTTTTTATATGAAAAGAACCGAGACCTTTGAAAAACGTCCCCTTTCGCCCAATCTTTGCGTTGCGTTTAAATTTTAATCCTCGAAATATTTACTATATTCCTGCGGTTAAAATTCTCACGCGCCTTGATCTTGAACGAAATTGAACATTTTTCAAAGGTCTCAAACCATTTCGGCTGATTTTACAAAAGTTTCTAAAATATTTTGAATTTAGGAGGTTTTCTTGTTATGCAGGATGGAAGAATTGCAATACCGAGTACGGGGCCGGGTGGTCTCGATGGTGAAAGGTCGGGGCACTTTGGCCACTGTGATGTTTTTACCTTTGTGGATGTTGAAGGAGGGGAGATTACGCAGGTCACAACTATCCCCAACCAGAGCCATGTTCAAGGGGGATGCATGGTCCCTGTGAACCTGTTAGCAAGTCATAACGTCAAGGCCTTGATCGTAGGAGGCATCGGCATGCGGCCCCTGATGGGATTCAAACAGGTCGGGGTGGATGTGTATCATGATGAAACCCGGCCACAGATCAGACCGGTGGTCGAGGACTTGATAGAGGGAAAGCTCCCCATGATCAGTGATAATCAGGTCTGTGGAGGCGGTGGGGGAGCCGTGAATTAGTTGCAGTCACTATCATTGATGCAAAAAGAGGTTCGTTTTGATGGAGAGAGAGAAACCGGTTGATGATATATATCAAATGCTGTCGGAATCGGGATATGCTGACAAGGCCATTGAATACTTTCAGTCCAAGAGAAATATCGGCGTTATTGAAGATGCGGATCAGGTGACGGATCTCACAGGGCCCTGCGGGGACACCATGAAGATCTCGCTCAATATAGATGGTGACAGGATAAGCGATGCCAAAATTCAAGTACTCGGCTGCCCGGGCGCTGTAGCATCAGGCTGCGCCCTGGTAAGTCTTGCCAAAGGGAAGACCCTGCAGGAGGCAAGAGACATTGATTTAGACGAGCTTTATCGTGAACTCGATAAAATGCCCGATCAAAAGGTCCATTGCGCCCGCCTGGCGATTAAGACGTTGCAGAAGACCCTGGAACAGTACCAGGAACAACGTTCGGACAGGGCCGCATAAATAGGAGAAAGAGATGAAAATAGCAGTAACATCAGTGGGCGCCAACCTTGATTCCGAGGTTGACCCCCGGTTTGGAAGGGCCGCGTATATCATTATAGTTGATTCGGATACCTTTGCCTTTGAGGCAGTGGATAACCAGGAGAATGTCAATGCCATGAAAGGCGCGGGGATTCAGGCGGCCAAGACGGCCAGCGAAAAGGGAGCAGCGATATTGCTGACCGGTTTTTGTGGCCCAAATGCCTTCAAGGCCCTGAATGCAGCAAAGATAGGGGTGGCCAACAACGCAAGCGGATCGATAAGAGAGGCTGTTCAGGCCTATCTTGATGGAAAATTGCCCCTGTCCGATGAGGCAAACGTGGAAGGCCAGTGGTAAAAGAGGAGAGAGAAAATGCCCATTTATGAATTTGAGTGTCTGGATTGCGGTCAGAATACAGAAATACTCGTTGCGAGCAGCGAGACAGAACTGGTTGCCTGCGGCAACTGTGGTAGCCGGAACCTCAAAAAACTCCTGTCAGCGCACGCTGCAGTGGGCCCCACAGGCCGATTCCCCGAAAATGCGGCTGACCGGTGCTGCGGCAGCGAGGGACCCCCTTCCACGTGCGCAGGCCCTGGGAGCTGCTGTGGTCGGGCATAAGTTTACCTTCGATCCCTTACACTAAGTTGACCTATCCGATGATGTTAGAGGCGTGCTTCATCTCCGTTCCCTACCTATCCCCACAACCCAGGACCTCTCTTGAGTTTGGACGCTGATGAACGCAGATCTGTGATTTTATGTTTTTATTATCTGCGTTTATCTACGGAAATCTGCGTCCCTAAAATAGTCAACTTAAAACCTATACCAAAGAATAACAGTTAATTCAGGAGGCTGAAAGTTAATGGAAAATGAATTTCAAAGCTGCGGTATGAACGCCCAGCAGGATCAACAGAAATTGCAGGACAAAGAAATAGAGGCAAGTCTGAGCCGTATCAAGAACAAAATCCTCGTCATGAGTGGAAAAGGAGGCGTGGGAAAGAGCAGTGTAGCTGCCTACCTCTCAGTCGCACTCGCTAAAAAGGGCCACAAGGTCGGGCTTATGGATGTGGACCTTCACGGGCCAAGCATCCCTCGCCTATTAGGGCTAAAAGGAAATATTGAGCCAGGCACCGAAGGAGGAAAAGCGGGACCGGTCAAATATCTTCCCAACATGGAGGTTATTTCGATTGAACCATTAATGGGAGAGAATAAAGATTCGGCCACTATCTGGAGGGGACCTCTCAAGATAGGAGTGATTAGGCAGTTCATTTCTGACATAGAGTGGAACGATCTTGACTTTTTAGTAATAGATTCTCCTCCGGGCACCGGAGACGAGCCCCTTACTGTAGCTCAAACCATTCCCGGAGCCAAGGCCCTGATCGTGACTACGCCCCAGGAGATCTCCTTAGCAGATGTGCGAAAATCGATTAATTTTTGCCGCCAGGTCAACATGGAGATCTTGGGCTTAGTAGAAAATATGAGCGGCCTTACCTGTCCCCATTGCGGAAAAACGATTGAGTTGTTCAAAACAAAGGGCGGCATGCTGACGGCAAAGGCAGAAGGGCTAAGACTCCTGGCAAGTCTCCCCCTCGAACCGGAGGTAGTACAGCAAGGTGATTTAGGTGGTATGGCGGTACTCGACAATGATGAATTAGCCTTCACCCGGGAATTCAATAAAATGGTGGACGAAATCGTGAAGTTGAGCCTTACAGAAAGGCCTGCCCTTAGCTGAAGACGGGTCAATTGAGGGGTTGAGGAATTGAGAAATGAGTGACGAATTTGACGATTTTGCTCGTAGCTTGCAGGAACAGATCTTTGAGGAAACAAAGGACGCTTACGGAACAGTAGCCTTTGAGAGGTGGCAAAACCCTCGTTATATGGGAGCGATAGATGACCCCGATGGATATGCCCGTGTTACCGGACCGTGTAACGATACCATGGAGATATTTCTGAGATTTAAACAGGGAACGGTCGCCGAGGCATCTTTCCAGACGGATGGTTGCGGATCAAGTGCGGTATGCGGCTCTTTTGCGGCTGAAATGGCCCACGGAAAGACATCTGACGAGCTTTTGGATGTTACGGGCGAGGCTATCCTTGAAAAGCTCGGTGGCCTCCCCAAAGAGGAAAAGCACTGCGCCTTTCTCGCAGGAGAAACCCTTCAGGAGGCGCTTCACGATTATATGGTCAAGCAAAGAGTCAAATGAAGGGAGCGGCAAATCAGAGGCTGCAAAAGGGGACGTTTTGCAAAGGTCTCAAGGCAGTATGCAGTTCCACCCACCGGTGAGTGCGTTACTCTGACGGGGAGAGATCATCGCTGAGATCCCCTGTCTCCTTCTCCCTGATTCGCCCTTCCGGGGAGAGTGCCTCTTCTACTTTCGCCTCCAGATGGTCCACATCGAGGGGCTTGGTCAGGTAATCGTAGGCCCCTAAAGTAATGGCCTGCTCTGCCGTCTTGAGGGTGGGATATCCGGTGAGCATGAGCGCCTTTACCTCGGGACGGGCCTTTCTCAATACATCCAGGACATCCACGCCGGACATTTTTTTGAGTTTGATGTCCAGAATTGCAAGATCCACCGGGTTATCTTTGACATATTGGATGGCCTCATCCTCTTCGGTAAAGCTGACCACCTCATGGGCCGGAGACAATACCCTTTCCATAAGTTCACAGGCATCCTTCTCATCATCCAGAACCAATATTAGCGCCATACGCTCCTCCCTCTCCCCTGGTAAAAAAAGGTCAGTGATTAGGTTGAGGACATTATTTTGAATTCCTTAACCCCTCAATCCCTAATCCCGCCGACCGCAATTCCGGTTTATCCGGGTTACTCGGTATTCATCCGGAACATGGCCGAGTGCCCGGCCGCCGATATGGCCTTGATCTCGCGGCTGCATTCAGGACACAGGTTTCGCTCGAATTTTACGAGTTGCTCTGCGTCTGCGGTCTTATTGATGTGCTCGATATATTTCTCAGGGGCATAATATTTGCCGCAACTCCGGCATTGTGCCAGTTTGAGACGCGCCAGCACGGTTCCACACTGGACCAGCCGCCGTTCGTCTCCCTCATCAATGGTCTGGATGCAGCCACAGGGACAGACATTTGTACAGCTACCGCATCCGATACAAAGATCAGCAGGCCGAAGCAGATCGGTCAATGCCATCCGCTCGTCTCCCGCTCCCATAAACTGGAGTGCCCCAATACCCATTTGGGAAAGGCACACGGAAGCGCACTCCCCACATCCCACACAGAGATCGCAGCGAAGGCAGCGCCTGGCCTCCTGTTTTGCGGTCTCTTCGTCAAACCCGAGACGCACCTGTTTAAAGGTGGTCTTTCGTTCCTCCATAGATAACACCGACACATCCTGGGGCAGAATATGCGCCTTGTCCGGTGCATCCATTTCAATAGGCTCCACCTGCATCCGCGGGAGCGGATCAGGGGTGCTCTCCGGTAACGGCTCATCTCTGAGAAAGGCGTCGATCCCCCTGGCCGCCCTTTTCCCGGCACCGATGGCCGCCACCACGGTAGCAGGTCCGGTCACCGCATCGCCCCCGGCAAAGATATCCGGCACAGCGGTCTGCATGGAATGCGGATCTACCACCAGTGTATGCCATCGGGTTACATCAAAGCGGTCCATCGCGTCTAACCAAGAGGGATCGGGGATCTGACCGATGGCGGAAACAACTGCATCCGCTTCAATGATAAAATCACTCCCTCGAATGGGAACAGGCCTGCGTCGGCCGGAGGCATCGGGTTCCCCGAGCTCGGCCTTGAGACATTCGATCCCGGTGAGTTTTCCTCTACTGCCCAGGATTCTTACGGGAATGGTTAAGAAATGGAGTCGGACCCCTTCTTCTTCAGCCTCCTCGATTTCCTCCCTGAGTGCCGGCATTTCCCCACGCGTTCTTCTATAGAGAACGTCCACATCCCGGCTCCCTAACCGGACGGATATACGAGCCGTATCCATTGCTGCATTGCCCCCGCCGATGACAACCACCTTGTCTCCGGCCTTTTCCTTTTCTCCTAAGTACTGCCGGTTCAGGAAAGTGACGGCGTCCCAGGACTGGGGGTAATCATCTTCACCGGGAATGTTCAGTTTATGGGCCCGATGGGCACCTATTCCGATGAAAAAGGCCTTGAACCCTTCTTCGCGCAGGTGGTCAAGGGTATAATCGCCCCCGATGGGACTGTTGTATCGGATCTCGACGCCCATGTTTTCGATCCGTTTCACCTCTCGCTCGATGACGTGACGGGGGAGTCTGTACTCGGGTATCCCCACCCACATCATGCCGCCTGGTACGGGTAGGGCCTCGAATACTGTGACCTGGTATCCCTCCCGGGCCAGATAATAGGCGACGGTCAATCCTGAGGGCCCCGCACCGATAATGGCTACCTTTTCCAGCGCGCGCTCCGGAGGTCGATATACGGTTTCATCAACCATCGCTTCCACCTGCGAGGCAGCAAATTCCTTGAGGGCCATTATGGAAATGGGTTTGTCTTGATAACCGCGCACACACGCCTGTTCACAAAGGTGGGTACAGACAAGGCCACACACCCAGGGGAAGGGATTGTCCTTACGTATCAGTTCAACCGCCTCCCGGTAGCGACCCTGTCCGATCAACGCCACATAACTCGGTACGTCAATACCCGCCGGACAAGCCAACTGACAGGGGGCTGCACGCCGTTCAAAATTCTCCATTGTCATTTTGGTAGACCCCTTACGGTAGGAATTCATATCATCTCTCTGTTAACCGTATATAGATCCCGGTCTGGTTTGGTTATTCCGAACTCTCAGGATAGATGGACACGATTGCTTCATGTTGTCGGCGTCTCTCTTCCGGCATGTCCTCTTTCTTGTCTAAGTATAGACACCCGGTAATGCATTTAGTCACACACGCAGGTAAAAGCCCTTGATCAATCCTGTCCTTACACATGTCGCATTTGACGACCTGACAGGTCTCGGGATTCCATTGGGGAATGCCCCAGGGGCAAGCATATATGCATTGCCGGCAACCGATGCATTTGGCATTATCAATGAAGACAATTCCGTCTTCGGGGCGTTTCTGTATAGCTCCGGTGGGGCAGACCGGGACACACCACGGCTTTTCACAGTGAAAACAGGCGATGAATGGAAAGGCTGTTCTCGGTACCTTGCCCACCCGTTTGGGACCCACCTGGAAAATCCGGCACAAACGAGGGCCGTCCGGCAGATCCTTGTTCGCCTTACAATGCACTTCACATGAATAACACCCGATACAACGGTCAATATCCTGAAAAAGTACATACTGGCTCATGCGGCTTTCTCCTTGGGCAACATCTTTTTTCTGACCGTTACCATCGACTCTAAGTAGGCTATGCCTCCACCCACGGGATCATATTTTTCAAGGCACCCCTTTGCCATTCGCTGATCCGCAAGCCCTACGCCAAAGGCCCGTTTCAAAAGCGGTACGGTACGTCCGAACCCATGCACTGTAAATACCGCCTCAGGGTGGATAAACGGTGTGATCCGGGCCATGATCTCGGCCTTAATCCCCCCGGCCGATACTTCCACCAGGTCACCGTCCCGGATCTCCAGCTTCCCGGCCGCATCCCTGTTCATCCAGAGTGTATTCTCTGGAAAGATTTCATGCAACAGGGGATTATTCTGCGTGTGGCCATGGGCGTGAATGGCATGCCGGCCAAAGACAAGTCTGAAGGACCCTTCCGGAATGGGCTTTGGTCTCCGATACGGCGCAAAAGAGGGGAACCCGGCCTTTTCGAGATTAGGGGATTTCAATTCAATCTTTCCGGACGCTGTCTTGAATTTCAGTTGATCTTTCCGGTCAAAAGATATGGCCTCTTCGGCAAGATCCACAAATCCTTTCTCTTCGAAATCAGCAATGGTATAGCCGGTGCCCTTGAGCTGGAATGCCCACAGTTCTTCAGGAGTGTCGTAGGGGAAGTATTTTCCCACTCCCATCCGTTTGGCCAGTTCTCGAAAGATCCACCACTCGGCCCTGCTGTCATACAATGGCTCTATGGCCTTGCGACGGACGATAAAACGGGGGATTTTCCCCTTCTGAGCGGCAATGGGGCTGTCCTTTTCCAGATAGCCCGAAAGAGGGAGAATCACGTCCCCATACCATGTGGTTTCACCGAATTTTGCATCCAGCGCCACGATAAGCTCCAGTTTATCCAATGCCGCCCGCTGGGCCTCCCGGTCCGGGAATCCGGTCAGGGGATCATGCCGGTAGCTGATATAGGCCTTGATGGGATAGGGTTCTTCGTTCAGTATGGCCTTGTAAAAAAGATGGAAGAGTCCCGGGCCGGGATCAAAATGGGTATATTTCCAGCCGACCCCGTCCGCCCGCCTTTCGGTGACCTCAGGCGGCAGATCCGCAAGGACATTGAGCCCCGGTTTCCCGTAATCTCCAGGTCCCTTGGCCACGATCTGACCGCCCTCTGTTTCCACATTTCCCATGAGCACATTCAGGATATGGGTGGTTCGGTTGGCATAGAAGGAGTCCATATACCGGGCCAGCATCCATCCGGGATGAAAGACGACCCTGGGTCTCTCTTCCTTCAGTTCTTGAACAAATGCCGCGATCTCCTCAGCCGGGATACCGGTTTCCTTTTCCGCCCACTCGGGCGAATACGGCGCCACGAATTCGGATAAATCGGAGAACCCAGTGCACCATCTATCCACAAAGGCCGTGTCATAGGCCTTTTCCTTGATGACGGCGTGAATAAGCCCTAAGTTCAGGGCATAATCGGTACCGGGTCTTACCATCCAGAAACGGCTGGCCTTGCTACCGGTAACGGTCTGCCTCACGTCGATATAGGTCAACTTCATCCCTGAGGCGATGCTGTTCATCAAGTCTTTGGCCTCTTTGACCTTCAACGATTCAAACATATTTCTGCCGTAAAGGACGAGGTGCCGGCAATTTTTGAAATCGTAGTTAAAGGCCTTTCGACCCAATCCATAGAGTGAGAGACTGGCATGATGCACATTCCGGGCACAGGATGCATCATGGTTTGTAAAATTGGGAGATCCCACGGCCTTGAGGAAGGTCTTGGGCAGATCCAGAAAGGGTCCTCCACGGCAACTCAGAAACAGGCTTCGCCCCCCATGGCGGTCTATGATCCGGCCCAGTTTTTCGGCCACGTAATCGAGGGCCGTGTCCCAGGTGACACGTTTCCATTGCCCGCCACCTCTGAGTCCTTGGCGTATCATGGGGCCTTGGGGCCTTTCCTCCCTGTAGTGAAAGGCGAGACCCGCGGAGCCTTTACCGCACAGGGACCGTCCTAAGATGTACGGGTTCCCTTCGATCCATGTGGCGCGTCCATCATCCACCTCTACCCGAATCGGGCACCGGACTGTGCACATCCCACACATGCTGTACACACTCTTTTTCATAGACTTTCCCCTTGTTAGTCTGCCACACGGTTGATGTTGTTTACGCCTCGATTCCGATCGCGTCAGGTCAGGATCTGCCTATTAAACCCGTCAGTTATGTTAGAGGTTTCGCCAAAAAGTGTTTCTCTTTTAGCCTTTTCACCCCTGAGTATCAAGCATCCAGAGTTACCGGGACCTCTCAAAGGGGAGGAGGTATTCCCACCCACACATCGCCACTCATCCATCCTCAATGTGTTGTGGTTCAACCGGTAATCGAATCAAAAAGAGAGCGCCTCCTTCCGGACGATTTTCGGCCTCTAAGGTGCCCCCGTGTTTATGAATGATATCCCGGCTTACATTTAACCCCAACCCTGTCCCTGCACCATTTTCCTTTGTAGTGAAAAAAGGTGTAAACAGCTTCGCCATGACCTCGTTCGGGATGCCGGCCCCATTATCTGAAAACGAGATCAGGATATCCCGGTGTACCGGATCAAATCTTGTTTTGACAAGGATGCGACCATTTTGTTCGATGGCGTCGGCCGCATTGTTCAACAGATTAAGGTACACCTGTTTCATTTCATCGGGATCCATCAAGACCGGTTTTAAATCCGGGGAAAAGTCATGTGCAATCTCTATGTTGTCTAAGGCCATCCGGTGTGCCACCAATTTCAGGACGTCCTCTAAGTGGTTGTTAATATTTTGAACTTCCTTTTTACGCGCCATACTTCTGGTGTAATCTAAGAGACCCGATACAATGCGCTGGCATTGCTTGGCGTTTTTCTCAATTTTTTTTAAATCATCCTGTCTCTGAGAGCCTTCTTCGGCTTCCCGAAGGAGCAACTGGCTATAGCCGAGCACGATGTTGATGGCATTATTGAGTTCATGGGCCACGCTCGCGGTCAGTTGGCCCATTGCGGACATCTTCTCCAGGTTGAGCCACCGTTCTTCTCTCTCGGCCCGCTCCATCTGCCAATGGTCCCACTCCTCATCTTTCGTTTCAGAAGCACCCGCAATATCAAACAGTTTCTCTCCATCCACATAATCCTTGGTCGTATATTCAGTAATATGGAGCATTTTTCTGGTGAGACGGCTCATCTTCTTTACATTTCTGATGATGGCGTTCAGCTCCGCTTCACCAGGGGCGTCCGGTTTTATCTGTCGTCCCAGGAGTTGTGCGTTGCCGAGGACCGTAAACATGGGCGTGTTGAGTTCATGGGAGACGGCGGATGCCAACTCGATGATTCCGGTAAGCTTTTCCTGCTGGACCTGAATCTGTTCCAGTCTGACCTTGTCCGTCACGTCGGTCAAGGTCTCAATCATGTACTCGACTACCCCGTCATTTCCATGAACAGGAGATGCGGATATTTCAATATACCGCTCCTCCTGTGTGTTTGGATCTTTGTGCACGTGGGTCATGGTAAGCGCTTTTTCCCCGTTGTCGATCTTTTTCCACGGACACATATGGAATTCGGATTCATCCTTTCGGCAGTCGCCCACCGTATCGCAAGACTCATGAAGGAGCTGATAACACGGATAGCCCAGCACTTCTTCTTTAGAAAGTTCCAAATCGGTCAAAAATCTGCTGTTAGCCATGACAATATGATATTCCTTGTCGACGACCACAAGCTGGGTATTGAGACTGTCGATGACCTTTTGCAGAAAATCACGGGTTCTTTGCACTTCCTTTACATGGCGCTCCTTTTCCAGGTCTCGGGAATCCTGGAGATTTCGGAAGATTCCGTAGTAGAATGAAAGCGAGGCAATAATCACAAAAATGAGGGTGTTCACACCCCCGGATATGGGTAGGATCGCCTCCCAGATTTCGCTTTTTCCAGTATAACGGAAGAAGTAACTCAAGATGTGCCCTGTAGCCCGGCTCATGGCCAGGGTCCCAAGGCTGCATGAGAGCAGAAACAGATAGAGGTTCATGAAACTGCGACGGCGCAGGCGGTAGGCCTCGCGGAAGATCCAGATGGCCAGGATCAGCATCAATAAAGAGCCGGTACAGTCCACCATATAAATATAGATAAGCGGTAATTCAATAGACATCGTCAGAAGGAGAGGATTGAGCCGATCGACGCATTTTTTGTAACCCCAGACCCAAGCACAAGGTTGCCGGGACGCAAAGGAAGTGATCCATCTTCCCTAAAAAGAAATAAATATCAGTGGCAGAGTGGGCGACAAAGTATCTGGGTAACGCTCCGATATGGCCCTGGAATTTTGCCGGATCTAAGGTGGCGGATATTCCATGATTGATGAACGTATTGATGTTCCAGACAGCAAAGAAGAGAAAGGATAAGCGAATCAGCCCCCACCCCTCCCCCTCACGGTGTCGCGTACGGAGCCAAATGTACACCATGGCGACAAGGAATCCCAGATGGGCGATCTGGTGGGCATAGAGACCTTCAGGGGCCCCATGGGTCTGTATGGCCAGTGCGGGTTGGGGATCGCACAGCAGGTAGCATAGGATACCAAAGAGCCACGCCATTCGGGGCCGGATGGGTTGGGTATCGCTTTTTTCTGTGGTTATCCTCTTATGTCTCATATCGCAAATATGCCCTTTGAGTTCAAGCTTTTTTGACGTTCACCTTTATATACTTGAGCAAGGGTGTCCCGCCCATGGACTCTGTGGTGTTGGGGGGCATAATACCGGGGATATTGATGCCGCCGAACTGGGGGTATTTAGGATCTGCTTCGATCCCTCTCAAATGTCCGAATCCGCCCGCTGCGGCTACGACCCCCCGACAGATATCCCAGGTGACCCGAAGGAAAACCGTCCTCTCCCCCCACGGACTGTAGACGGTCACCCGATCACCATCCTCAAGCCCCCATTGGGATGCGTCCACAGGGTTCATCCACAGTGGATTTGTTCCCTGAAGCTTCATGAGGGTCATATTGTTGAAGGTAGAAGAATGCTCATGTTCGAACAACCTGAAATTCCCGAATACGAACGGGTATGCCTCGTCAGGACTCAGTGAAGGATCCGGCGGTTTGTGATCCGGTAAGGGATCCAGATTCTTTTCCTCGGCAACCGGGTTTTTAAAGTTATACTTCCCGTTTTTGGTCTTGCCCGAGGACCCGTAACCCCCGGGTGGATTTAGACTGCCCCATTCTCTGTACTTATAAAACTCGTGGGTATCCGTTATAATATATCCCTTTTCCTTGAGCTCCTCCAGAGACCAGGGGGTCCCCCTTAACTGGTTATGCTGGGCCTCCTCGATATCTTTCCATGGAAAGAAGTGTCCCAGTCCCATCCGTTTTGCTAATTCAGTGAAAATCCACCAACTGGGTCGGGAATCATAGAGGGGGGGAACCACCACCTGCCAATAACTGATGAAGGCGTCATAAAGCCAGTCCGCCTTGACCTGACTCTGCTCCAGATAGGTAGCATCGGGTAACACCACATCCGAGAGTATGGCCGTATTCCCCATGAAGGCATCTATGGAGGCAGTGAAATCAAGACGTTCAAAGGCCTTTATCGTGGCCTCCTGGTTCCCCCAGGAAAGCACCGGGTCACCAAAATAGTTGATGACCGCCTTGAGTTTTCCTTCCGCCACATCCCCTGGAAAATAAGCAGGTGCCCAGCCTTGCCACATTTCCAAATGGTTTAACTTCTCCTTGGGAGCGTTACTGGGCGGTTTCTCCTGCCCTTCGCCCCAAGCGCTGTTGAGTTTCCGCTTGAACGGTAGACTGGGGCCTCCCGGGGCGTCAAAGGTTCCCAGCAGTCCGTTTAAGGCCTGCACTGCCTGAGTGGCATGCATCCCGTTGGGGGTCTGGGACACACCGCTCCAGCTCATAACCCCCTTATACCGGGTATGGGCCAGCTCTATGGCGATTCGCTCAATGGTTCGAGCGGGCACCTCGCTGATTTCCTCGGCCCACTGGGGTGTCCTGGGCACCCCGTCCTCCTTTCCGAGAAGCCGGTCCCTGAACGCTTCAAAACCGTAGGTCCAATCCTTGACAAAAGTTTCATCGTAAAGTTTGTCTTTTACAACCACATAACAGATGGCCATGGCCACGGCCCCGTCGGTTCCCGGCATGATGGGAATCCATTCTGTTGCAGCGGCCGCTGTTTCCGACCTCCGGGGGTCAAAAACGATAAGCTTCGCTCCCCGGCTCAGTGCGGCCCTCAGCATCGCCGTCTTGCGCTGGCCGTAGCTGGTGCCCAGATCGTTATTTCCGAAGAGAACAATGTAGTCCGCATCTTTATAATGGATCCAGGGACGTTTGTCATTGAGGTTGTGCTCGTTGGCCATTCGAGTGGAGTTATCACACATGGGCCGGTGACTCGTTTTATGGGCGCCATAATGATCAAAGAGGGCCTCATGGAGCCAGTTGTTCCAGTCGTTTCCCCGCATATACCCCACCCGGTGTGGCTCTATCTCCATGAGACGGTCTGCCACCTTGGTCAAGGCCTCATCCCAGGACGCCTTGCGAAAGCGTCCATCTTCCTTGATCAGGGGGGTTTTCAGCCGGTAGGCGCTGTAAATGTGGCCGGTTGCCGCGGCCCCTTTGGGACACAGACGTCCCCCACCCTTTGGATCACCTGGAAGCCCTTTCAGGGACACAATCACATCATCCTTGACCTTTGCCGTCTGACCGCAGAGCGCACCACAGATGTAGCAGTGCGTAGGAATTTCCCTCTCGGAAGTCTCCTCTTGGATCCCTTCGGCCAGCGTCATATGGGCCTGATCGAGGTCCAATAAATCAATGAGATTGGACAACCCTTCAAAGGCCTTTGCTAACGCCTCATTGGGGACCTTCCGGGCCTGTAGATCAAAGGCCAGCATCCGCTCATTGAACAGAAAGCTCATGGTCAATTCCGCCATCCCCTGGTAAAAATCCGAAACAGCACTGTTGGACAGGACTGCACAGAATTCGATCACCCACCCCATCAGATGGTCCCGCAAGAAATCCACCTGCTGTTTCTGAAAGTCCAGGGCCCGTTCGGGCTGTTTCTCCCCCTGGCTTATAAGGTAGGCCAAAAATTCCATCTGGACGGCGATATGATCATCTAAGTCTTTATACGCACTGGATTTGTGGACCTCCCCCTTTCGGTAGGCACGGCGGACCGAAAAAATGGGTTCTCCCATGACCACCGGGTCCCGGCTGATAAAGACCGATTCATAGGGAAAAACCGGATTTGCGCCGGCATTCAAGAAAATGTCCGCATATTCATAAGCAAGGGCCTTGTAGACTGCTCCCGGCTCTTTGTCCTGAACATACGTTCCCATTTTCCTGATTCCCGGCATCAGGTCTGGTAGGGGACACGTATCCAGGAATTCATGAAGAGAGCGCTGAAAGGGCTCCCCGGTCATTTTTTCGATCAAGGCTTCTGGAATTTCGTCATGATACAAAAAAGCCAGATAGCGATATATGCTTACCCTTGCCTTAGCCAACGAATCTTCAGTCATTTTTAAACCTCTACTCAGATGCTGAGGATCAATCACTCCAGGTGAATGGGACCTTTGCTCTTTTTCTTCTGTGTGGTCAACACCTTTTTGACCTTCTGTTCGAGCTCGTCGATATCAATCGGTTTGACCAGATATTCATGGGCGCCCAGGGTGAGGGATCGACGCGCCGTTTCCACGGTCGGATAACCAGTCAACATAATGGCCTTCATATCAGGGTTATCTTGTTTCAGCCTTGCCAGGACATCGACACCGGACATCTCTTTCAATTTGATATCCAGTATGGCAAGATCTACATCCTCAAGACCCGCGAAATCGATTGCATCCTGCTCCTCGGTAAAAGTTTTTACATCATGAGCTGATGAGAGGATTCTTTCAATGAGGTCACAGGCATCCCTTTCATCATCCAGTACCAAGATCTTGGCCATAAAACCCCCTTTCTGGTCATTGGAAAAGTACAAAATTGACAGGGTTGAAAACCCCTATTTGGTATGATCCATCAACAGACATCGCTCTCCCCTTCTCGGGGAGACACGATCGCTTGACATAAAAAAAAGATTAGATCTAAAATAATCTCAAGTCAAGCGCTCTTTAAGATTTCTTGCAATATGAGAGTTCATTTTGAATTACGGAACTGGTGAAGCCTGACTGCACACGCCGAAAAACTTGAACAGAACGATAGCTTTATGGTAAAAGTCCGTTATAATTCAGTATTCTTTTGAGACGAATTGATTGCCAAAAGATCCGGACTTCGGAGTATCCATATCTATAAGAAGGGGCACTGGGGCCATGGTTTCCATGAGGGACAACTATTTGTTAGATGATCAGATTCGGGATGTTGATCGGATCGAAATGGTCAAGGAGATATTTTCCACTATCATGGGGAAATATGATTTCTTGAACCATTTTCTGAGCCTGAGGCGGGATATTGCCTGGCGCCGTTTTGCGGTGAGAAAGATACAATGCTTCAAGACCCACCGGTTCTTAGATGTAGCAACCGGGACTTCTGATCTGGCCATTGAGGCATCTACCCGTTATCCTGATATTCATGTGACAGGCCTTGATTTTGTAGATGAGATGTTAGATCAGGGGATAAAGAAGATTGCAAAAAGGGGCCTTTCCAAAAGAATAGATTTGATCAAAGGGGATGCCTTGCATATTCCGTTTCCACAAAACGCGTTTGATGCGGTTGGGATTGCCTTTGGCATACGCAATATCCCTGACAAAGTGAGCGCCGTTACTGAATTAAGGAGGGTGGTCATTCCAGGAGGGCAGGTCCTGGTCCTGGAACTGACGCTCCCTCAGAGCGGATATTTTAGACAGTTTTATGATGTCTACCTGAACAGGCTTCTTCCTCCCGTGGCCGGCATCTTTTCTCCAAACCCTAAAGCATATCATTATCTCGGGGATTCGGTAATGGATTTTCCCTCGGTTGCGAGCTTTGCGAGGATCATGCAACATGCAGGATTGGTGGACGTCCGGGCGTACGCTTTGACCCTGGGAATCTGCCATTTATTTATCGGGCATAAACCTAACCCGGCGAAGCCGGAATTGACTTAGGTTCCCCCTTAACTTTAGGTACTTTAGTTCACTTCAGTCACTTTCCGTTCAGGTACTAATTTTGAATTATCCTTTTGAGGCATACCCGGTTTCTCTAATCTGTATCGTAATGAACGTAAATTGATGCCTAATAGCTCCGCGGCCCCCTGCTTTGATCCGCGGGCAATTTTCAGGGCCTGGGCCAGATATTCGCTCTCGATTTCCAACATCACCTCATCTAACTGAATCCCATCCGGGCCCAAATCAGTCCTTCGTTTCCTCCTCTCATTCTCCCTCTCTCTCAGACTGGATAGAGCAAGGCTCTCAGGCAGGACAATATTCGAAGTCTCCAAGGCCGCGCTTCGTTCAACGATATTCTCCAACTCTCTCACGTTACCCGGGAATGAGTATTTTTTGAGAATGTCCATGGCATAAGTAGAAATTTTTCTGATATTTTTTCCCATCTCCATGGAGAATTTCTCAAGGAAATGCTGGGCCAATAGAGGCAGATCTCCTTCCCTGTTCCTCAAAGGAGGTATGAAAACGGGAATTACATTCAGCCTGAAATAGAGATCTTCCCGGAAGTTTTTGTCGATGACCTCCATTTCAAGATCCTTGTTGGTTGCAGAAATGAAGCGAACATCGACGGTCTTAACTTCGGTCCCACCAACAGCGGTAAATGTCCTCTCCTGAATCACTCTTAATAGTTTGACCTGGATAACCGGAGAGAGTTCGCCCACTTCATCGAGAAAAACCGTTCCTCCATCCGCAATATCAAACAGACCCTCTTTGTCTGCGACGGCGCCGGTGAATGCCCCCTTCTTGTAGCCGAACAGTTCGCTCTCTATCAGGTTTTCAGGAATCCCGGCACAATTAATTACAACGATAGGCTTATCCCGCCTTTCGCTCAGATTGTGTATCGCTTTGGCTACTAATTCTTTTCCTGTTCCGCTCTCACCCGATATAAGTATATTTGTCTTTGTCCTTGAAACCCTCTCTACAAGATCGTATACCTTCCTCATTTGAGGGCTTTCCCCGATTAACAAACCAAAATGGCAACGGCTTTTTGAACCATTATCCTCTTCTCTGGGTCTCGCCTTGGATCCTAAGGCATCATTGATAATCCTCTTGAAGTCATTAACCTTAAAGGGCTTTGGGATATAATCGTAGGCCCCCTCTTTCATTGCCTCCACGGCAGTCTCGGCCGTGGCAAAGGCTGAGATCAGAACGACCATAGCGTCTGGATCCACATCCTTGGCCTTTTTGAGGACCCCTATCCCGTTGATATTCTTCATGCGAATATCGGTAATAACCAGGTCAAACACCTCTCTGTCCAAGATCTCGCAGGCCTGTTCACCGTGATCGGCAATAATCACCTCGTAGCCTTCTTTAGTAAGCATGATTTCCAGGAACTCCCGCATGCTCTTTTCATCATCGACCACTAAGATCTTAGCTCTCTTTTTCCCAGACAATCTTCCCTCCAACCATGGTCAATTCATTTCTGCCCTTCAGCCTCGTTCCTATGAACGGGGAATTTCTGCTCTTGGAAAGAATTTGATCCTCCTCAAACAGATATTCATATTCGGGATCGATTATGGCTAAATCAGCATCCCCTCCCTCAACGAGGCGGCCGCCACTGATTCCAATAATATCCGCCCCATTACTGGAGAGTTTTCCAATGGCCTCGGTCAGACTCAATATCCCCTCCCTAACCAATTTGAGGGTCAGCGGCAGTGCAGTTTGAAGGCCTATCATCCCAAAGGCTGCCTTGTCAAATTCGAGATCCTTTTCCAACGCACTGTGAGGCGCATGATCCGTCGCAATTACGTCAATAACGCCCTTTGCTAAACCCTCCTTGATAGCCTCAACATCTTTATCAGTCCTAAGAGGGGGGTTCACCTTAAAAACAGTATCATAGCCGACAACCGCGCCATGATCCAGGCTAAAGTAGTGGGGGGCCGTTTCCGCTGTAACCAGGACACCCTCTTCCTTGGCCCTCTTGATCAACTCAACTGATCCTGCTGTGCTGACATGGGCAATATGAACAGGACATCCCGTCAGTTTTGACAGGGCGATCTCCCTGTAAACCATAATATCTTCGCTCGCGGCAGGAATCCCGGCAAGACCGATCCGAGTCGATACTACCCCTTCATGCATCACACCATCTCCTGAAAGGCTTCTGTCTTCGCAGTGGGAAATGACCTTTAGACCATAAAAAGAGGCCTGTTCGAGAGCCCTTCTCATCAGCCCGGTATTGGCAACAGGAAATCCATCGTCCGAAACACCGACTGCCCCTGCCTCTCGAAGTTCGCCGAAATTGGTTAGCGTCTTTCCCATCTGCCCCTTTGAGATGGCTGCAATCGGATAGACTTTGGCTGAACCCGCCTTTTTTGCCTGCTCCAAGATAAATTCTGTAACCGATCGACAGTCGTTCGGAGGCTCGGTGTTGGGCATACAGGCAATGGCAGTGTAACCTCCTGCAGCAGCAGACCTTGCCCCCGTAGCGACCGTTTCTTTATGCTCGTGCCCCGGCTCTCTCAAATGCACGTGCATATCAATCAAACCCGGAATAACAAACCTGTCAGATGCCTCAATAACACTTATTCGAGGACTTTTTTCCTTAAACACCCCCCGAGGAAATATCTTACTTATCTTTCCCTTTTCAATAAGTAAATCAACCTTTTCAACTGTCTCGCCAACGGGATCTATGAGATCACCGCCTCTGATCAACGTCAAATTCATTAGCTCCTCCGCAGGCCCTGCGCCCTGAATCCATGCCAAACAGATCTTTATGATCAAATTTGACAAACTCGTAAAAAGTCGGAAATGACCCGTTTTTGTCATTCCCGCGAACGCGGGAATCCAGGAAAATTAACCATTTATGGACTCCCGCGTTCGCGGGAGTGACGGCCTTGGAGACTTTTTACGAGACCATCAAATTTCATCTCAAAAAAAACCCCCTTGCCTTTTATCAGGCAAGAGGGTCATTATTATTGCTCCCACATGCAACCATTTTCTAATTGATATGCTTTTTGTTTCGATTAAAAATCGAATATTGAATAATTCAGGTGAACCATAAGCCTCTGAATCCGTAACAGTTTTAGATGGTACAACATAACGGATACAGACTCAACCTCAAAAACGGGGACTACCCCTTTTTCTCCTTTTTCTTGCCTGCACTCGATCGTTTGGCCTTCTTTTCCCGCGATTTGACGCTTTCATCCGCAGGCAGGAGTTGAATAACAGAAACAGACGCTCCATCCCCCTTTCGAACACCCTTCTTTACAATCCTGAGGTATCCCCCCTGTCTATCAAGATATCGATCCTTCAGGTCACTGAACAGCTTGTGAATTACACCCTTGTCTTGCATATAAGCAAGAGCCTGACGCCTTGCATGGAGATCCCCCCGTTTGGCAAGAGTAATCATTTTTTCGGCCACAGGCCTAACTACCTTAGCTTTCGCATCTGTTGTTACAATCTGTTCATGTTCGAACAGGGACGTCACCATATTTCGGAGCATCGCCCTGCGGTGACTCGTATTACGTCCCAGCTGTTTCCCTGCCTTCCTGTGCCTCATTTATCTTTTCCCTTTCCCTTTTTCTCGCCTTTTTTTCCTTTAAGGGTTTCTTTCTTCGTCTTTCCTTCCCCCTTCTCCCCTTTCTCCTCTATCTCTCGATCGCTTTCTTCGTTTTCATCTCGATCTATTTCTTCCTTCTCTTTCCCCTCTTCTTCTTTTGCTTCTTCTTCCTCATCAGGGACCGTAGGGGCAGGGAAATCATCTAATTTCATACCTAAAAAAAGTCCCATCTCCTCGAGAATAGCCTTAATCTCATTGAGAGACTTCCTTCCAAAGTTCTTGGTTTTTAACATCTCCGCATCTGACTTTTGAACTAATTCACCTATCAGTGTAATCTTGGCATTTTGCAAACAATTGGCGGAACGTACAGACAGTTCAAGGTCTGAAACAGGCCGGAAAAGATTTTCATTTAGCTTCTCGTTCTCCTCATCCTCTTCCTCTTCCACCGGTTCCGGCTCTTCCTCAAAATTGATGAACGGGTTCATCTGCTCTTTAAGGATCTTAGCCGCGAAAGCCACTGCATCTTCAGGAAGCACACTCCCATCTGTCCAGACCTCCAAGGTCAGCTTGTCATAATCGGTAACCTGGCCCACCCTGGCGTTCGTCACAACATAATTCACTTTTTGAATGGGAGAAAACACCGCATCCATTGGAATCACACCGATAGATATATTCGCGGGCTTGTTATCCTCGGCCGGAACATAACCCTTTCCTGTCCTGACCACCATCTCCATATTCAGTTTAGCTTCCTTATTAAGGGTTGCTATGTGCTGATCAGGATTAAGGACCTCCACGAGATCGTTCGGCTCAATATCTCCGGCGGTAACCGTTCCCTCCCCCTCTTGGTGCAGGAAAATTACCGTTTCTTCCTCATCGATGGCTTTAAGCTTTATCTCTTTCAAATTCAATATGATATCCGTTACATCCTCAAGGACGCCTGTAATGGTTGAGAACTCATGAAGCACCTCATCAAACTTAACGGACACAATTGCCGCACCCTGAAGGGATGCCAGAAGAACACGTCTCAATGAATTTCCGAGAGTGATTCCGAAGCCCCGCTCGAGCGGTTCGCATACAAATTTCCCGTAATTATTTGTATAACTCCCCTGATTGATTTCAATCCGTTTCGGCTTAATCAACTCGCGCCAGTTTTTGCTTTTTTGATCTACCAAAAAGGCCTCCCCATTTTTCTATTGACGATTTTTGATTGATAGTTTTGACCAGTGCATCATCAACCGGATTCTCATACCTTATTTTGAGTACAATTCTATGATGAGTTGCTCCTGAATGGGCATCGTGAGATCTTCTCGATTGGGAAGGGCTTTCAGCGTTCCCTTGACCTTCTCTTTATCAACATCAATCCAGTCCGGCATACCTCTCCTGACTACAGTCTCCATTGCCTCAACAATCTGCGCCACTTTCCTGCTCTTATCCTTCGCCCCAATTTCATCTCCCGGCCTCACCTGATAAGAGGGTATATTGACTTTCTTGTTGTTTACTAAGAAGTGATTGTGCCTAACTAATTGTCTTGCCTGTTTCCGGGAGGCAGCAAAACCCATCCTGTAAACAACGTTGTCCAATCGTGATTCAAGCAAAATCAACAGGTTTGTCCCTGTAATCCCTTTTTGCTTTTCAGCACGGTAATAATAGCCTCTAAACTGTTTTTCCAGTAACCCATAGATCCTCTTGACTTTTTGTTTCTCCCTGAGCTGGATCCTGTAATCTGAGAGTTTCCCTCCACGCCTCTGGCCATGCTGTCCGGGAGCATACGACTTTCTCTCAAAACCGCACTTGTCGCCATAGCACCGGTCACCCTTCAAATAGAGTCTCAGATTCTCTCGTCGGCACAACTTGCACGAAGAATCGGTATATCGAGCCAAAACATCCCTCCTGCCTTGGTCATTCGTTATCGGTTACCCGTTCCACAATCCAAAATCCAATCCCGCAGGGCGGGACTAAAATCGTTACACTCTTCGCCTTTTTGGGGGGCGGCACCCATTATGTGGAATCGGGGTTACATCCCTTATTACAGTAACAGTAAAGCCATCTACTTGCAGAGAGCGCAAAGCAGCTTCTCTGCCCACTCCAGGCCCCTTAACCCGTACCTCTGCCACCCTCATACCCTGATCCATTGCCTGTCTAAGCGCGTCACGCCCCGCAAGTTGGGCAGCAAAGGGGGTGCTCTTCCTCGATCCTTTGATCCCGCCCCTTCCCGCACTTGACTGGGCAATTACATTTCCACCAGGATCAGTAATAGTCACAATGGTATTATTAAAGGTAGATTGGATATGGATAATTCCAGAGGGGACATTCCTCTTTTCCCTCTTGGTTCTGCTTCTTTTCTTTGCCGTTTTTGCCATTCGGTTTCCTCAGATTTCTATTTTTTTCTCTTTGACATCACGGACCTGCGAGGGCCCTTTCTCGTCCTTGCGTTTGTACTGGTTCTTTGACCCCTGACAGGCAGGCCTCTTCTGTGCCTCAATCCACGATACGCGCCAAGATCCATCAATCTCTTTATGTTCATGGAGATTTCACGTCTGAGATCACCCTCGACCTTATGCTTCTCATCGATGATCTTCCTGATACCCGTAATCTGCTCGGGCGTAAGATCATCCGATTTAGCATCCCAGTCTATCCCCGCCTCTGAGAGTATTTTCTGCGAAGATGACTTCCCAATACCATAAATATAGGTAAGGGCAATCTCTATCCTCTTTCCCCTTGGTAAATCGACACCCGCGATTCTTGCCAATCTTCAGCTCCTCTTTGCTGTTTATTTTTTTTAAAAAGTCGCAAAGTTCGGGATTTGGAGGAATTCCTAAATCCCTCAATTCCTAAATCCCCGTCACCCCTGTCTCTGCTTATGACGAGGATTCTCACAAATCACCCGTGTAACCCCACGTCTTCGGATAATCTTGCATTTGTTACATATCTTCTTAATCGACGGTCGTACTTTCATAACGAAAAGCCTCTATCATTTCCACTTTTTCTTGTTTTGAAAAACTATTAAACTTCAGTCCTTGCTACCACGATAAACAATCCGACCTCTCGTTAGATCGTATGAGGATAATTCCACCACGACCTTATCCCCGGGCAATATTTTTATGAAATGCTTTCTAATTCTACCGGAAATATGAGACAAAACACGGTGGCCGTTCTTAAGTTCAACCCTGAACATAGCATTGGGCAGAGTCTCGATAACGACCCCTTCAACCTCAATTGTCTCTTCCTTGGGCATATCACCTCTGCCGATAATCGGCCCAGATCAGACATAATTTCCGAGATAACTAACGCGTCTTTCCAAATCCCTTTTTCATAAAGCTGTCATAATGCCGGGTCAGCATATGAGACTCTATCTGGTTTGTGGTATCCATTGCAACACCGACCACAATCAGCAGCGCGGTTCCACCGAAATAGAATGGAACATGCAGCTGATAGATCAGGATATTGGGCAAGACACAAACAGCCGACACATACAAAGCACCTGAGAAGGTCAATCTCGTTAATACTCGATCAATATATTCAGCCGTATTCTTACCAGGCCTGATTCCTGGGATAAATCCTCCTGACCTTTTCATATTATCGGCAACGTCAACCGGGTTGAAATGCACAGCCGTGTAGAAATAGCAAAAGAAAAATATGAAGGTCACATAAATTAGCGTATAGACTATATGCCCAGGATTTAAGGCATTAACAACATGTTGAAGCCATGGATATTCATCAACACTCAGGAAATTGGCTATGGTCGCGGGAAACATGATAATGGAGGAGGCAAAAATTGGAGGAATCACACCCGCAGTATTGACCTTTAACGGAAGATGAGTGCTCTGCCCCCCATACATCTTGCGGCCAATCACCCTCTTGGCGTATTGAACCGGTATCCTTCTTTGGCCCCTCTCAACAAAAACAATAGCGCCAATCACCCCAATCATGAGCGCAACTATCAGCGCCATGAAAAAGGGGGTAACTTCACCAGTACTCATCAGTCTAAAACTGTTTGCAACACCTACTGGAAACCCGGCAACAATACCGGAAAAAATTATGAGTGAAATCCCATTGCCAATCCCTCTTTCAGTTATCTGCTCTCCTAACCACATAAGAAAAGAAGTTCCAGCAGTAAGAGTGATTACAGTAAGAAGTCTGAAGCCCCAGCCACCGACAGGCACGATCATCGCTCCGCCCGGGCTGGTCATATTCTCAAGACCGACGGCAATACCAAAGCCCTGGATAATACTTAAGAGGACTGTGCCGTAACGGGTATATTGTGTTATCTTTTTACGTCCCTGCTCGCCCTCCTTTTTCAGCTTTTCAAGGTAGGGTACCACAACCGTCATGAGCTCTAATATAATAGAAGCGCTGATATATGGCATAATGCCCAAGGCCATCACAGACATCTGACTTAGCGCACCACCGGAAAACATATCAAAGAGACCAAAAAGGGTCCCCTGTTTTGAGCTGAAAAAGGCTGCCAGGGCTGTTCCATCTATCCCGGGGGTAGGAATATGACACCCTACTCGATAAACAGCAAGCATAAGGAGTGTAAAGAGGATCTTCTTCCTTAACTCCGGTATCTTGGTAATATTTTGAATGCCGCCGATCATATGCCTATCTCGTTCCGCTCATAACTATATTAGCTCAATCTTACCGCCAGCAGCCTCGACCTTTTCCTTAGCTGCCTTGCTAACCTTCTGTATCCTTACAACAACAGGGTGGGTGATCTCCCCGGTCCCCAACAGCTTAATCCCATCCATCATCCTCTTGATCAATCCAGCCTGTTTAAAGGCCTCTGCATCGAGCAAAGCATCCGGCTCAAACCGGTTCAAATCCTCCACATTGAGGATATTATACTCTTTTCTAAATATATTGGTAAAACCCCTCTTGGGAAGTCGCCTGTGAAGAGGCATCTGCCCACCCTCGAAGCCGGGCCGCACCCCACCGCCAGAACGAGACCTTTGCCCTTTTTGGCCCCTGCAACAGGTCTTTCCATGTCCTGATCCGGGACCTCTTCCAACTCTCTTTCTCTTTTTTCTGGAACCCTCAGCGGGCGAAAGCTCATTGATCTTCATCCCTTTTCCCCATATCTCAACCAACCTTAACAAGGAACGAAACTTTTTGAATCATACCCCTGATAGCTGGTGTATTATTCAACTCAACTGACTTATTCAGTCTGGTCAAGCCTAATCCCCTCAAGGTTTGACGAATTTTCTTATTTTTGCCTATTCCGCTCTTGACAAGAGTCACTTTAATTGTTTCAGACATTGTTAATTCTTACCTCAAGCGCCGGTTGAACTCCATTCATCTACAGTCGCGCCACACCGCCCTTAGCCGGTAGTTTGCCCGGATAAAACTGCTAATTACCCGATCCCTCAACCATCTTACCTCTGCGGTGCATAATTTCCTCCGGACTCCGCAATGAACGTAGCCCTTTTATTGTTGCTTTCACGATATTATGGGGGTTATGGGAACCGAGACATTTTGTAAGGATATTCTGAACGCCCGCTGCCTCCAAAACCGCACGAACCGCTCCTCCGGCAATCAGACCAGTACCCTGTCCGGCAGGTTTCAACAAAACACGGCCAGCGCCCGATTTTCCTATCACCTCATAAGGAATTGAAGTATCATCCAGGCAGACATTGCCCATATCTTTTCTGGCCTTGTCAATCCCTTTCCTAATGGCGTCAGGCACCTGGTTGGCCTTTCCGAGTCCGCTCCCGACCATCCCTTTGCCATCCCCTACTACAACAATAGCGCTGAAGCTAAAGCGGCGACCACCCTTTACAACCTTTGCAACCCGGTTGATATGGACTACCTTCTCAATTAACTGTGCTTCGTCATCTCCTTGAAACAATGGAAATCTCCCTCTTTAATCATATTACCAATTATGGGTGTTGCTTCTCCAAGTTCGACAAATTACACTTTTGCATGCTGAACAGGGGTGATCGGTTTTAGACATCTGCCAATGAATTCAAGGCCGGTTGTGTCAAAACTCCAGTCCACCTTCGCGCGCAGCATCAGAAAGCGCCTTCACGCGACCATGGTACAAAAAACCGTTCCTGTCAAAAGCGACTTTTATGATCCCCTTTGACAGCGCCAATTTGCCTATTGCAGAGCCAACCACTGCTGCGCCCTTCTTGTTTCCGCTGTCTTTCCCGATCCTCGCACGAAGATCATCTGACAATGAAGATGCCTCTGCTAAGGTCCTACCCTCGGAATCGTCTATTATCTGAGCATAAATATGTTGAGTACTTCTGAAAACACATAAACGGGGTTTCTCAGGGTTGCCTTTAACCTTCTTACGCACCCTCTTTTTTCTTCTCAATCTTCTCTCTGTTCTGCTGACAACACCCATCTCCGAACCTCTTAATCGTTTATTGGCAACCCCAACCCGGATAAACCGGAAAAGTTAAAAGTGAGCTAAAGTTTGGAGTGCCTAAAGTTGTGGTACGCCTTCGGCGATTCAGTTTTAAAAGAAATTGCCTCTTTCGGCCAACAGCCGATCCGGCGCTTAAAATGGACAGTCTTCCTTAACTTTAGGCACTTCACACTTCAAACTCCAAACTTCACTTACATTTTGTCTATGCTGTCGCTCCGGCCTTGCCCGCTTTTTTCCGGATTATTTCGTCAGCATACTTAATCCCTTTGCCTTTATAAGGCTCCGGCGCCCGGAGTCCACGGATTTTAGCGGCAGTCATACCTAAAAGCTCCTTATCAATTCCAGTCAAGACAATTTTGCTTTTTTGAATGTCTGCGTCAATCCCATCTGGGAGTTGGAAATTTATCGGATGCGAATAGCCCAGGTTAAAAACAGCCGTCCTCCCCTTTAATTCTGCCCTGTATCCTACACCAACAATCTCAAGTATCTTTTCAAATCCCTTTGTAACACCTATCACCATGTTGTAAATAAGCGCCCCAAAGAGGCCGTGAAGAGACCTTGACTGTCTCGATTCATCAGCGGTATGGACAGAGATCGTATCCCCATCCTTGCTCACGGATATATCGGGATGAACATGACGTTTCAGTTCACCTTTGGGCCCTTTTACACTAATAAGATCTCCCTGGATTTTCACCTCGACATCTTTTGGTATTGGAATGGGCCTTTTGCCTATACGTGACATTCAGGACCTCCACCTTTTTGTCCCGCCTGAGGCGGGATTTAATCGTCTACCAAACAGCACAGAGAATCTCTCCTCCAACACCCACTTTTTTCGCCTCATTATCTGTCATCAGGCCCTTTGATGTGGAAAGGATGTTGATGCCGTACCCATTTAACACTTTTGGAATTTCAGTACTTCCAGCATATACCCGACAACCCGGCTTGCTCACCCTCTTTATCCCCCCAATGATCGCAACGCCCTCTTTATCATATTTCAGAAAGATCCTTATAAATCTGTGTTGACCATCGGAAATTATTCTGAAGTTCTTAATATAGCCCTCGGATTTCAAGACCTTAGCCACATTTATCTTCAATTTCGAACTCGGAATATTCACAAGTTCATGTGATGCCCTCTGGGCGTTCCTAATCCTTGTCAACATATCGGCTATTGGATCAGTCATAGACATTATATGCTCTGCCCCCTAATTATTAACATCTGGAAATCCTTTTTAATGTACCCAAACAAAAAGCTTTTCGTTCACCAGCTTGATTTGACCACCCCAGGGATTTCCCCTTTGGAGGCTAACGTCCTGAAGCAGATACGGCAGATTCCGAATTTTCTCAAAAAGGCCCTACTCCGCCCGCATATTGGACACCTGTTATACTGACGAGCACTGAATTTCTGTTTCCTTTGGGCTTTAACAATAAGTGACTTCCTTGCCAAAACAACCTCCCTATTTACCTCTAACAACCCTAATTTCTGAAAGGCATCCCTAAATGCTTTAGTAGAAAAAGACCTTCTGTGTCGGTTTTGGCCGTTGTCACAATGGAGATATTGAGGCCTTTCATCTTGTCTATCTTATCGTAATCTATCTCTGGAAAGACGATAAATTCTTTGATCCCTATACTACAATTGCCCCGACCATCAAACCCCTTATCCGAAAGGCCTCTGAAATCCCGAACCCGCGCCAAAACCGCATTGAAGAGTTTGTCCAAAAAATCGAACATCTTTTCACGTCGCAGAGTCACCATACAACCGATGGGCATCCCCTCACGGAGTTTGAAACTCGCAATCGATTTCCTGGCCTTAGTCACCACTGCCTTTTGTCCCGCAACCATGGTGAGTTCCTCAACACCAGAATCAAGGATCTTGATATTCTGTATAGCTTCTCCCAGGCCCATATTCAAGGTAACCTTCTTGATACGCGGAACAGCCATGATACTCTCATAGCCAAACTCCTTTATCATAGAGGGCATCACTTCCGAATGGTATTTATCCTTCAATCGAGACAACGATTGTTCCTCCCCCGGTCCCAATAAACATTAAGATGAACGTCGAATAAAAAAAACAAGCATGCAATGCCGAACATTCAACCAACAAACAGCTACTTCTGTTTCTTCATCTTTTCCCATTCAGCATTCGATGTTGGACGTTCGATGTTCGATGTTCATTTTTTCCATCAACCCGTAACCCGCAACTCGCAACCTGTTTATCTGTCCATCGGTTCGCCGCATTTCTTGCATACACGAACCTTTGAACCATCTTCGAGTAAACGTTTTCCGATCCGCGTAGGTTCAGTACATTTATCACAAACAATCATCACGTTGGAGATGTTTAGCGGACCCTCTTTTTCAATGATCCCCCCCTGCCCGGTCTGGGGGCTTGCCTTGGCGTGTCTTTTAATCATATTGATTTTTTCGATAATTACCCGCCCTTTCTCACTATCGACCTTCAAAACCGTGCCGATCTTGTCCACTTCTCTCCCAACACGAACAATTACCTTGTCATTCTTTTTGATTTTAGGATGCTTTTTCCGCACTTTTATCGCTCCACAGCGCTGATTTATATGTTCCCCACATCCGGAGTGGTGAATTCCCGATTAGAGCACCTCGGGGGCCAGTGAAATAATCTTCATAAATTTTTTTGCCCTCAATTCCCTTGCCACAGGGCCAAAAATCCTGGTCCCAATAGGCTCACCTTGCTCACTAATCAAGACAGCAGAGTTATCATCAAATCTAACATGAGATCCATCAACCCTGCGGATCTCCTTGGCGGTTCTGACAATCACTGCCCTGACAACCTCTCCCTTTTTGACCTTGGAATTTGGCATTGCCTCTTTAACTGCCACTACAATTATATCTCCCACGCTTGCGTATCTCCTCTTGGATCCACCCAACACCTTTATACAGGAGACTAATTTAGCGCCTGAATTATCAGCTACCCTTAATCTCGTTTCAGTTTGTATCATTTCATCAGCTCCGATGAACTATTAAACCGCTTGGCTCTTCTCAATAATGTCAGCGACCTGCCACCTCTTTCTTTTACTGATAGGCCGGCTTTCAATGATCCCTACCTTGTCGCCAATCTGGCAGATATTATTAGGATCATGCGCCATATATTTCGCACGCTTTCTGACATATTTTTTATATGTTGCGTGTTTTGTCAGACGTTCGACTAAAACCACGGCTGTCTTGTTCATTCGGTTACTAATAACAGTTCCCACCAGTCTTTTTCGCTGTCCACGCTCTACCATCACTACCTCGTGTTACTCTATCGCCTTAGAAATCGATAATCCCTTAAGCACGGTTTTTACTCGCGCCAGATTTTTTTTTGTCTTGCGAATCATAGCAGTGTTTCCTAACTGTCCCGTGGCTTTCTGAAACCTCAGGTTAAACAGCTCCTGACTCGCCTCTTTCTCTTTCTCTTTTAGCTCTTCTGCACTGAGTTCTCTCAGTTCCTTGGCCTTCATGAGCTTATGTTCCCCTAACTATGAATTTCGTGGCAAACGGCAGCTTATGTCCTGCCAAACGAAATGCCTCTCCTGCCACATCTTTCGACACTCCCTCCAGTTCATAGAGGATTCTTCCGGGCTTTACTACGGCTACCCAACTATCTGGAGTAGCTTTACCTTTCCCCATCCTTACCTCTGCAGGTTTCTTGCCGACTGGCTTGTCCGGGAAAACCCGTATCCAGACTTTTCCCCCACGCTTTACATGTCTTGTTACGGCAATCCGGGCCGATTCTATCTGCTGTGCAGTCATGAGTCCACATTCCAATGCCTGCAGACCATAATCTCCGTATTCAAGCGTACTACCTCGGAAGGCCTTCCCTTTTGTCCTGCCTCTTTGTCTTTTACGATACTTGCTCTTCTTTGGACTAAGCATAAAATCATCCTACGCCTTGTTTATTCTTGTTCGGCAATATCTCGCCCTTGAATATGATCACCTTGACACCGATAACCCCATATGTCGTAAATGCCTCTGCAAATCCATAATCTATGTCAGCCCTGATGGTGTGGAGAGGTACTCTCCCTTCTCGATACCATTCCCTGCGCGCCATTTCAGCCCCGCCCAATCTGCCGCTACAAGATATCTTTATACCCTGCGCCCCGAATCTCAATGCAGAGCTTACACTCTTTTTCATAGCTCGCCTGAACGCAATACGCCTCACTAACTGCATGGCAACATTCTCAGCAACCAACTGGGCATCGACCTCCGCCTTTCTCACCTCTTGAATATCAAGAATGACATCCCGCTTTATCGTTTTTTCTAAGTCAGCCTTAAGCCTTTCAATTTCAACGCCCTTTTTCCCAATTATGATACCGGGACGGGCGGCATAAATGCGAATCCGAACCTTGTTCGCAGCCCTCTCAATCTCTATTTTTGACACTCCGGCCTGGAGAAGCTTTTTTTTCAAGAACTTCCTTATATTGAAGTCCTCAAAAACAAAATCGCTGTATTCCTTATTAGCAAACCACTTCGAGTCCCAAGTCTTGTTGATCCCTAATCTAAAACTGACCGGATGAACTTTTTGTCCCAATATACACCTCCAGCGTAATCAAAAGGTCTTTGCAGCTATCAACGAAACCTAACCTATTTCTCGCCCAAAATAACAGTTAGATGGCTGGTCCTTTTCCTTATTCTCGTCGCCCGCCCCTGAGCCCGTGGCCGCCACCTTTTCAAGGTCGGGCCTTCATCAGCGTATACCGTTGCGATGTAAAGCGAGTCCACATCCATATCAGCGTTTTGCTGGGCGTTTGCCACCGCCGAATCAAGTAATTTTTTTAATATCCTTGCACCTCGTTGAGGCGCGAAAGAAAGCAAATTCAATGCCTCTTCCACCTTCTTTCCCCGGACCTGCCCCATAATTAGACGTATCTTCTGGGGCGAAATCCTAACAAATCTTGCCTTTGCCCTTATTTCCATTTTAGCTCTTCAAAATAATCCTTAGAGATTTCGGAATTGAGGAATTAAGATAAGAAATGCACCTTCAGTTCCTGAATTCCTAAATTCGAAATTCCTAAATTCCGCTTATTTCAACTTACCTTTCAATCTCGATTTCTTATCGCCGGCATGAGCATAGAAAGTCCTCGTGGGAGAAAATTCACCTAATTTATGCCCCACCATATCTTCAGAGACAAAGACGGGTAAAAACTTTTTGCCGTTGTGAACAGCAAATGTCATGCCGACAAACTCGGGAAGGATTGTGGACCTGCGCGACCATGTTTTGATGATCTGCCTGCTCATGGTACCACTTGCCGCCTCTACTTTCTTTAATAGATGATCATCGACAAACGGACCCTTTTTTAGAGATCTCGGCAAAACCTATCCTCCTCTTGTTACATTCAATAATTATCTGCGGTTATCGGGTATATCTATATATTACTTGCTTCGACGCTTAACAATAAGCCTGTCGCTTGCCTTCCTGACCCTGGTCTTATACCCCTTAGTAGGCACACCCCACGGAGTCACAGGATGTCGTCCGCCCGAAGACTTCCCTTCGCCACCGCCATGGGGGTGATCCACAGGGTTCATTGCAACACCTCTCACACGGGGCCTTTTTCCCAACCATCTATTCCTGCCAGCCTTACCTATGGATATATTTTCGTGGTCCAGGTTCCCCACCTGCCCGATAGTCGCCTTGCAGTCCTGAAAAACCATTCGTACTTCACCGGAAGGGAGTTTGACTTGAGCATATTTCCCTTCCTTAGCCATCAGCTGACAGTAACTTCCTGCGCCTCTCGCTAACTGCCCACCATGCCCTACGTTAAGCTCAATATTGTGAATGTGGCTTCCCAAAGGGATATTCCGCAATGGAAGAGCATTACCGTTCCGTATTTCCGCTCCCTCCCCCGACATCACCCGGTCTCCCACCTGAAGCCTGTAAGGGGCTAAAATATATCGTTTTTCCCCATCCACGTAGTGTAACAGTGCAATATTGGCAGACCGGTTGGGATCATACTCAATAGAGGCAACAGAGGCGGGGATCCCGTCTTTATTCCTCTTGAAATCTATCAGGCGGTATGTGCGCTTATGTCCGCCTCCCCTGTGCCGCACAGTCAAACGACCGTTTGAATTCCTGCCGCCTGTCTTCCTTAACGGCCTGAGAAGGGCTTTTTCAGGCTTTTTGCGCGTTATTTCCGCAAATTCAGAAGATGTCTGAAATCTCCTTCCAGGCGAGGTTGGTTTGTGAAGTTTAATGCCCATTCTTTGCTCCGCTTATTTACACCAAAACAATTGCTGATTTTTCCAAGAATTTATCACTTTTTACTTTTAAAACAATGTGTGCGACGTTTGAACTGTATTCTTCTGTTCTTCTGCCGTTTTTCAATCGACAATCATCAATCATCAATCGCCAATCAACAATCAAAAACCTTACATCCCCTCAAAGAACTCTATGTTTTCACCCGGGGCCAGTTTCACAACGGCTTTTTTCCAATGAGGTCTCCTTCCAACGTTTTTTCCCATACGCCGACGCTTACCCCGCACATTCATTGTTCTCACATCCAAGACCTTTGTCTTGAGAAGGGTCTCCACAGCCTGCTTGATCTCTATTTTGTTTGCCCCTCTGTGCACCTTAAAAGAAACCTGATTGGTCGCACTCTTCTGCAAATTGGCCTTTTCTGTAATATGTGGCTCTTTGATCACTTGGTAGATATCCACTACGGAACCAACGCCTCCTCTATTTTCTTAACAGCGGGCTGTTCTAAAAAAAGGTGATCATATCTTAAAATGTCATAAACATTTAGCCCCTGATACCGCATGACCTTCATAAGCGGGACATTCTTAGATGATTTTTCCAAGTTCTCTGATTTATCATTCGTTACAAGCAGCGCTTTTTTGACATCAAAACCGCTCATTGTACCCACAAAGTTTTTTGTTTTGATCTCAGGAAGGCTGAAATCGTCAACAATTATAAGGCGATTACTCTGAATCTTGTCTGTCAAGGCCATTCGCAATGCCGCCTTTCTCACCCTTTTGGGCACCTTCTGTGAATAGTCCCGAGGAGAAGGACCAAAGGCCACACCCCCGCCCTTTCTCGTGGGAGATGAACCACTGCCGACTCTGGCCCTGCCAGTCCCCTTCTGTCTCCAGAGCTTACTTCCGGAGCATTTTACGGCTGCACGGGTCTTTGAGGCAGCAGTCCCGGATCTACGCTTGGCAAGTTGGCCCATCACAACCTGGTGAAGGACATGCTTCTTTATGGGAACGCCAAAGATATCGTCTCTCAGTTCCACTTCTGAAACTTTTTCGTTTTGAAGATTATATACATCCGAAACAGTCATATACACACCCTGAATTAAGGGATTGAGGGATTGCGAATTAAGGGATTAAATGACCGTTGGTAATTTTAATTCCTAAATTCCTAAATCCTTAAATTAAGCTCTATACACCTGCATGAGACTTCCAGATTTCGAGGAAGTTATTAGAGGCTCCCGGCACTGCGCCTTTGACCAGAATCAAATCCATTTCCGGCCTTACGTCAACCACTCTGAGATTCTTGATTGTGACATACTGATTTCCCATGTGGCCGGGCATTTTTTTCCCTTTTATAACCTTCCCCGGGGTGGCACTGCATCCGATCGAACCCGGGATTCTGTGTGACCGGGAACCATGCGTCTTTTTTCCACCGGAAAACCCCCACCTTTTCATTACACCGGCAAATCCTCTCCCTTTGCTAAGCCCTCGCACATTAACCAACTCGCCAATGTTAAAGATATCAGATTTAATTTCCTGGCCTAATTCAAAGGCATTCGGATCATCAACTCTGATCTCTCTTAACGTGGTAAAAAATCTGCCTCCCACGTTCTTAAACTGACCTTTCAAAGGCTTGTTAACCCGGCTTTCTTTCTTTGGATCATAACCCATCTGGAGAGCATCATAACCTTCCCGCTCCCGGGTCTTTTTTTGTATCACCACGCAAGGGCCAACTTTTAGCACCGTTACCGGAACACTTCCACCGTCTTCAAGGAAGTAACTTGTCATACCCAATTTCTTGCCAAAAAGTTTGTTAACCATAGGGATTAAGCTCCAACTTCACCTTGCACCGCCTTCTACTCCCGCTCACACAAAAACTTTCTACAGCTTGATCTCCACCTCTACCCCGGCGGCTAAGTCAAGCTTCATGAGAGAATCAACGGTCTGCTGGGTTGGTTCTAATATATCCAATAACCGCTTGTGTGTTCTTATCTCAAACTGCTCTCTTGATTTCTTATTCACATGAGGGGATCTAAGAACGCAATATTTGTTGATAACTGTAGGGAGAGGGATTGGACCTGCCACTGTTGCCCCTGTCTCCCTCGCCGTCTCCACAATCTCCATAGCGGATTGATCCAACAATTTGTGATCATAGGCCTTTAATCGAATTCGGATCTTCTGGTTGGCTATCATGCTGCTCTCCTACTCGATAATCTCACTGATAACGCCTGCGCCGACGGTCCTTCCACCCTCACGAATAGCGAACCTCAACTCCTTCTCCATGGCTATCGGGGTGATTAAAACAACCTCCATCGCCACATTATCT
>Ga0222626_1000167_pt1 | contig 47075 bp, 40 predicted proteins | sample AntAcemetageno91_FD_179862 | JGI IMG/M metagenome (GOLD analysis project Ga0222626, IMG submission 179862) | Saline water microbial communities from Ace Lake, Antarctica - #91 | ecosystem: Environmental > Aquatic > Non-marine Saline and Alkaline > Saline | place: Antarctica: Ace Lake | collected...
CATTTCGCAATCATTCAACGTACGAAAAGTACGCCTCATGATTACAAAATTTGCACGCCTTGAATTTGAACTTTTTACGAAACCGTCTAAATCGGACTTTTTACGAGTTCATTAAATTTGAGAGAGTAAAATTGAAGATTAAAACGACGAGATTCGGAACCATCAGCATAGAAAAAGAGAAGACCATCGACATGCCTTTTGGTATGCTTGGATTTCCGGATCAAAAGAAATTTGTTATACTTCAGCATCGGGAGAATTCACCTTTCTTCTGGTATCAGTCGGTGGACGATCCAGCCCTTGCCTTTGTCATTACAAACCCGCTTCTATTTAAGCCCGACTATCAGATAGATCTGGAAGATGCTTTAAAGGTAATGTCATGGAATGGAGACGGAAAAACCCATGGGGTAGAGATATATATTGTTGTTAATATTCCAAAGGGATTGCCTCAAAAGATGACCGGAAATTTTATTGGACCCATACTGATCAATAATAAGGTTCGCCAGGCGGTGCAAATTGTAATCTCCAACAGCCCCTACATCCATAATTGTCCTCTTGTATCTGCATGAGGTTTTTGAACAGATAACAGAACAATTGGCAATCAAGAAGAAAAAGGCAGAGTTTTTTAATAGACTCTGCTTTTTTTGTTTGTCTGTAATGCTTTTTTGAATGTTTGGCACGAAGTTTGAATCATTTGAGTTGTTTGAATTAATTTAAGATAAGATTTTGGCGTAGGGAGATCGGTGATGAAAGAACCGTTAAATATCCGGACAACCATTGAACCCTGCATTCATTCGGCGGGTAAAAATAAACAGAATTTATCTCAAATAGGACAGAGAGAAGATAACCAAATGTTATCATTCAATAATTTGCTAAAAAATAGAATCAAGGGCATTGGGTCCGAAGGCGATTTGCATCAAACGGCACACCCCTTAGGAAAAGAGCAATTGCGACAACTGATAGAGATGATACAAATTCAGATGAATAATTCTTTATTCAATGCCCTTTCCGACGATGATGAAGATAATGAAATTTCCGGATTTCAGGTCGACGGGTTGAATTTTCCTGCAATAGGAAATCAGGCGGAACCTTTTGTGTCAAAAAATGAACATGCTTTACAAGAAACAGAAGCGATTGAACCGCAAGCCCATATTGGCAATATCATTGATCGAGCTTCAAAGAAATACCACGTAGATCCCGAATTAATAAAGGCTGTTGTAAGGGTTGAAAGTAATTTTGATGCAAACTGCACCTCTCCAAAAGGAGCAATGGGACTTATGCAGCTTATGCCCGAAACCGCAGAGGAACTGGGCGTCAAAAATTGCTACGACCCCGTTGAAAATATTATGGCGGGAACCTGTTATTTGAAAAACCTCCTTGACAGGTATGATGGCGATGTTTCTCTTGCTCTGGCAGCCTATAACTGGGGAATGGGTAATATTGAAAGGCACCCCGAAAAATTACCGAGAGAAACCCGAACATATATCGCCCGTGTCAATAATTTATTATATAAGGAAATATTGTAATCCGTTTTAAAGAAAGGAAACCATGCCAAGCGTACTTATCGTTGATGACGAAGAGCAGATTGTTGAAATGGTGCAAAAGATGTTGGAGCATCTGGGATACCGGCTCACTGTGACACCCCATAGTGAGGAAGCTCTGAACTTGTTTCATTTTGATCCGGATGCTTTTTTTCTGCGAACAACTCTTCTCTTTTTAACCCTTTTGCGGGGTTTTCTTGAAACGGGAGTTACGGTATTAGACTCTTGAAATACCGAGTGGATCATTTCTTTATTATTTTCTGATGCTTCCCAAGGAAGATTCTGCCGGTATCTGCAGGTTGACCTGGGGCATTTTAAAATAGTTTTTCCTGCTTTATCGGAAGTTTCAACTAAGAATGGATTGTTACATTGTAAACAGAGAATATGATATGGTTTGCCCCAGCTAATAAAATTGCAGTTTTTGGCTAAACATCTATAAAAAGTTTTTCCCATTGCAGTCTCTTCGGCCTGGATTTTTGACTGTTTACATATGGGGCATTCAAGTGCCAGATCTTCTTCAAAAGCTGTGATACGTTTTTCTATATCATCATCGATTCTGATTAAATCCTCTTTTTCAGAACTTTTGTCCGGTTTATCACCAATTGCTTCTTTTGCCTCTGTAACTTTATTAACGGTTGAGTCGATTTCTGATTCCTCATCCTTATTTTTTACAAGCGTATCTTTATCTTGCTCTGCGGGTTCCATGTCTTGTAACGGTGTTTCGATGGGAGAAGTGGAATTATCTACGGCTATGTTTTTAGCAGCTACTTCCTCAACCGGATTTTGCATATCGCTTTGTTTCTCAACATCATCGTATGATTTGGTTGTACCGCCTTTTACTTGATCTTTCGGTCTCTCAGATTTACTTTGTTCACCTATATCCGAAATATTATTTGTTTTATTTTCATCCAAAGAAGGCTTACCAAAATCTAGCTTCTTCAGCTTCCCTTTATAGGCAGCTGAAGATAAGACTTTAGGGTCGGACAGGGAAATCTTGGAGGCCTTATGCCAGCTGTCAACTTTTTGACGACCCAGAATGCCCGACTTTTTTATTCGAGGTTTTTGCTCTTCCGATTGTTCCGGACCCTTTGTTGGTGATGGATCGGGTTGCTCTTTATCCAAAAGAACGCCCTGCATGGTTAATACTTGACCAAATTGATTTTTGGCGGTATCCAGGTCTTTTCGTTCCGATGTTACCTCATCCACGGTCTGAATGAAGTAGGCGATGAGATTCATTCCGGGCATACCCGGGAAGGCCTGATCGAGAAGTTCAACCAAGATTGCGGACGGCTTTCCGGGAATAAACCTTTTATCATCATCAACATTAATATAGCCGTTCTCGATCATATCCCGGACAACACTATTCATATCCTCACGGTCCGGTCCAAAGTCCATTTCTTCCAACTTACTCATTAATGTTTCAGAAGTATAACGAACAGATACGCCGGAAGGAACACTTTTTATCTCGTTTTCACGTTCCATTAGCAGAACAAGACATGATATGATGAAAGAATTCAAGGTCAGCTGGTTCGTCAGATAGTTGCTGCCGATCAAACGTTCTAAATGCTTAATAAGAATTTTATCAAATATATCGAGAACGTTAGTTTTGACGTTATCGGTATCCCGCATCATTTGATTTCCTTTTTTTAATTTATTTGCCCATACCCCAATCCGTCGAAACATTAAGAACTTAAAAATATGCAAAACTTATACCACTTATGATCTATGAAATGGAATGAGTTTTGCATTAAAAACTAACTCTAAAGCAATAACATTTTCGAAAAGTCAAATCAGATTTTAGGGTAACAGGAGATTCTTATGGCTTCCATAATAACCTTGTTAGGTATAGACAACACTATATTAAGCCTTAATTACAGCAATAAAAACACGTTAAAATATAAGTATGTCCACCATATAAGACAATATTACAGCAATGGGAATTCAGTTGAATCGGTGGGTGAGATAGACAATGAAGATCTAATTGAAATACTGTGGGATACCGGTGAAAGTCCTGAAGCGATAAAGAAAAAACGGAAAAATCTGAACAGTTTGAGATCTTCTGTGAATGCGGATCTTAAAAAACTTTATATGAACGGAAAAAATCCAGAAGGAGTAAAAATAGGTCCGGGCAATATCTTTGTAATGTTAGACGAGGCAAAAGACAAAATACTTAAGGAGTACGGATATGATTTGAAGCCGGATGGCACACTTAAACTGGACCAGATAATGGATATCCTGAGGCTGGCAAATGAAACCATATCCGGGTCAATGGCTGTCGAAGAAAAAGTTGGAAAAGACGGTTTACGTAAAATAGATCAGTTAAAGAGCATTATCAAGGGATTATCGGAAAAGGTGGGTTTCTCCTCTCCGGAACTGTCAAAAACGGATCATAAAACCGAAGGGGCGTTAGATGATTTTAAAAAGTTTGAGAAGGTTGACGATTTAGGAGAAGTCTCAGATGACATTGCCGGAGAAGGGGAGGTTGAAGGGATTCTTGAAGCGCTTGAAGAAGTTAATGAACTTGAAGAAGATGAGGTTTTAGAAGAGGTTGATGATTCAGAGGAAGTCTCGGATGAAACAACTGAAGAAGATGAGATTGAGGAAAGTTTTGAGCAGATCGAGGATTTAGAGGAAGATGAGATCTTAGAAGAGGTTGATGATTTAGAGGAAGTCTCGGATGAAACAGCTGAAGAAGATGAGATTGATGAGAATATTGAAGAGATCATGGATATAGAGGAAGATGAGGATTTAGAAGAGGTTGAGGATGTTGATCCGGATGAGCTTATAGAAATGACGGAGGATAGTGAGGCGGTTGAGAGCCAGGACGATCTTGAAGGCGCCGGGATTGATCAAGGTTCAGGCACGTCGGGGTCAGGGGATGGTCCGGATGGAGTTGAGGCTTTAGAGAAGGATGACGGTATGGGATTTCAGTTCGAAAATACCGGTGATGGCCATTCGGTTGTTGGTGAAGGCGTCGGATCAGGCGGTGGTATAGGATCCGATCGTCTTGGAACAGATGATACCTTTGAAGATATGGAAAAAGATGATTCTCAAGAAATTGAAGAGATCGAGGATTTAGAGGAAGATGAGGATTTAGAAGAGGTTGAGGATTCAGAGGAAGTCTCGGATGAAAAAGCTGAAGAAGATGAGATTGAGGAAAATTTTGAACAGATCGAGGGTTTAGAGGAAGATGAGGTTTTAGAAGAGGTTGAGGATTCAGAGGAAGTCTCGGATGAAACAGCTGAAGAAGATGAGATTGATGAGAATATTGAAGAGATCGAGGATTTAGAGGAAGTTGAGGATGTTGATCCGGATGAGCTTACAGAAGGGCCTGACGATAGTGAAGCGGTTGGAGGCCAAGACGACCTTGAAGGCGTCGGAATTGACAGAGGTCTTGGAGAAAGTGATGAGAATTTTGATGAAGATAATGGAAAAGATGGCATTAAAAAGGCGGAAGGTGAAAAAGGAACTGAAGCAATAGGACTTCCTGTCGACTCCTTGGGGAAGGAATATCCTGATGAAGTGAGTGATAAAGTAAAAAAAGATAGACTTCTTGCCGAAGAATTTGACGGTTACCTTGGTGTAATGGATAGATATTATAATCATTATATATTGATTCCCGGAGGCGAATATATTGTCGGAAGTAAAAAGCCCGGAAAGGATGAAAAAGCCGAACAATTGATCTCCTTATTCCCTTTTTATATTGGCCGATTCCCTGTAACCAACGGTCTTTTCGAAATATTTGTTGAGAAAACTGGATATAAAACTGTGGCTGAAAAACTTGGATATGGAAACGTCTATTATGGGCGTTGTCAAAGGAAAAAAGATGAAAAAACAGGTTTGATAACCTCTATTTGGAATTCATCTCTTTATTTCAAAATCGTGGAAGGAGCATTTTGGTATCAACCGTTTGGCCCCGGCAGCACGCTTCATAATAAAAGAAATCATCCCGTGGTTCAGATCGGCCTTGAGGATGCCATGGCCTTTGCCGCCTGGACCGGCAAAAGACTCCCCACCGAAGATGAATGGGAGGCCGCAGCACGAACTGAAAAAGGATGGAGTTTCCCATGGGGAAAAGAGTGGAAAAAACATTGCTGCAACATAGAGGATAGCTTATCCGGTGACACAACCCCAGTGGAAAAATACGCAGAATTTGAAAATGAGTTAGGGATCGTTGATACAATGGGAAATATTATAGAATGGACCTCGGACAATTTTACAGCCTTGTCAGATAATAAAAATAGATCCGGATGCCATATCGCAAAAGGCGGAAGCTGGATATCACGAAATGATATCAGATTATTCAGCCGTTTCAAGATAGCACCTGAATCTCATTCCAACATTCTTGGATTCAGGTGTGTTGCACATTAAAATGGATAACTATTACTTGAACGAAAACTGTCTTTTCCGCCAATATCTGCGTCAGACTCAAATTTTAATCGGGTGCATTACCAGTTTGTTAATAGCTTTCCAAGACTTTTTGGTGTCAGGGGACATGTAGGTTTCAGGTGTCAGTGTTCAGGTTTCAGGTCTGGCGATTCCTGACACCTGACACCTGAAACCTGACACCCGAGACCCGATGGCGAGGTTTTCGCTCAAAAATAAATAAGTTAATGCGTGAGAACCATTTTAACAAATCGGTAATGCTTCCTTTTAATCCTCTAAATACTACCCGTATTCCTGTGGTTAAAATTTTCGTCTTCCTTGATTTTAACGAAAAATTCTAGTTTTCATTTGGGCACTAAATAGCGAATCCAAAACTTACCTTAATCATTTTAGCCCCTTCGTCATAAATTACCCTCTATTTGGCAAATTTGAACTTTCACCAAAATACAGGCATTATGTATCCATAACAGGGTATAAAGATTTTCAAAATGTGAAATGGATTACATAAAATTGATAAATTAATTTCATACTATTCCTTTCATGACTCCATGGCTGCTTATATAACCTATTGAGATCTTAAGAAATAAAATTGACAATCAAACTGTGCATGATTTTTGCTTCACTAAGAAGGTTGAGCAGCTTACGGTGATTAAAAATATTTTTGCTCAAACAGTTTTCAATATAAAATTTAATCATGCCTCAAGCTATTTTGAAATTGTACGGTTACTCATTGTTTGATGAACACGTAAAAAGTCCGATTTGGACGGTTTCGTAAAAAGTTCAAATTCCCCCGAATAAATCTCTCGGGATAAAAAGGCGTCACAAATTTTGTAATCATGAGGCGTACTTTTTATACGTTGAATGATTACGAAATGCAGCACAACGCAGAAGTCGGACTTTTTACGAGACCGTCATTGTTTTGTTATAAAGCATTCCAAGAACATATTGGGCTTCAAGAAGGAATTTATGCTTATGAAAAATAGACCGACAGCAACAAATAACCTCTTCCCAAAAAATAAAGATAAATTGTGTCAGGATCGTATATGGGTGATATCTAAAGGCAGATATACAGACTTTGATTTGAGCAGAATTTGGGATGGAGTTAAAAAAGAGAGGGTAATGGAATATCACCTATCTGAGTTAGGCAGGTATTTGCTTAATCCTAATCCTATTCAAATAAATAAAAAGCTGGTCGGATGTGAAATTCATTATCGCACGCCTTTTTATAAGATGAAAGAAAATATCAGGAGAATATTGCCACAAAAATTGCACGGACGGTTAAAGGATAACTCAAGCGCTTCCGAAGTGCTCAAAGCAGACTGGGAGACAGATACAATCCCGGGTAAAGATGATGATTTTGAGTCCCATTTAAAGAAAATAACGGAACTATTAAGGCCTTATAATCCTATAATAAAAAGGATAGGCAAAATAGATCCAGGTAAAGTATTTGAGGTGATTGGAACCTGTGAGGATATTGGAGGACATCTTTCATGTTTAAATATCCAAGGGAGTGTGACGGAACAGCTTGATTATATCAAAGAGAACATTTTAAAAGATGTCGGAGTGATTCTTGAAAAAGCCTATATTGCCGATGGGCTGTTTGAGATGAAAGGATTCAATTTCAAATCCTATGATAAAAACAAGTCATACCGGTTAATCAAATTTTCAATAAATGGCAGATCAAAGGCCTGTGTTCTCGATTCCGACAATAAAGTTGAATTCTGGATTGATGACATTAGTCTCGTTCAATACCTGCAATTATTCGATCAACTCATTAAAATAGATCCAAAGTTGAATACTTCTCTTGGTTTGTGTACTGCGGGAAAAGGCGAGCCGCTGAGACTCCTTTTTAGCAAGCCGCTTGAGATAGATTATTCCGAAGCTCATCTGCCTGAAGTCTATAGAGGGGTGTTTGAGAAGCTAAATATAGAGACAAACAAAAAAGATGTTGTTAAGCGTGTGTTAAATAATTCTAAAGTTGGAATTACGTTCAACTATGTTCCTCAATCCGAATATGATGGAAAGAAATTAATCGTCAATTTTTCTGTAATGCATAATTTTAGAGCACTTGAGCCCATAAAAGATAATTTGCCTCAGGTATATTCGGAAATTAATAAGATGGCTTCTGTGACCGAAGCAGGAAAATTTTATTTGTTGGATTCTTTCAGGGGATACAAAAATGACAAGTGATTATAAAGAAAATGATTATGCATGGATAAAGGAATTGATGCATTATCCTCAGATTCTGGAGCACCACCTGTCTTTTTTTGAAGACACCTCCGAAATTTCAGTGCCCAACGATCCCATCGAACAGGTTATCTTTCAGGATAAGGCCAAGGGCGCCATAAGGAAAATTGCACAAAACAAAGGACATATCCTTATGGTGGGAAGACCGGGAACTGGAAAATCAATGCTTTCCAATATGTTTAACGAGGTTATTGACAAATCGTTTGGAGACTATTTAAGGCCGAAACAAGCTATTGTGGCTTACCCGGGGAAAGATAAAAATACCATTCGGATTGCCTATGAAGAATCTGAAAAAATAGATGACCAACTGGCTAAGATAATTAATAAGATCGTATCTGCAGAAGAAAGTGTGGATGATTTCAGTCTTTCTGATCAGATACATGCCTCTGGGAAACTAAAAAAATGCCTGCTCGGGGCGACGGGGATGAGTATTGTTGGCGGATTTTTCTTTGCCCCGGCATTTATTGTCACAGGACTTGCCGGTATCGGCGCAATATTCATGTACATGCAGGAGAGTAATTACACGGTGCAGGAGAAAATACAACAACAAGCCTTTACCGGTAAACAAAACGCTGTTAAGCATCTATATGATATGGTTCCGGACGTTTTATACGATCCCGGAAAAGATAACGAATTAATGGCAAGGATATCTGAACCGGATTCCAGAAATATGAAAGGGGGGTTCCGGCATGACCCGTATCAGTCAGGCAATCTTCACACTCCGGCCCATAAGCGGGCGTATTTGGGCGCCCATGCAAAATCTCCGATTATCTACATCGATGAGTTAAAAACCATGATTAAGGTGGGGTATATGTCCGACCTGTTGGAGATAATGCAGAATAAAAAATTTATTCTCGAAGGGGGAAGGAACTCGGGAAGCGGATCTGTGGATCGGTCGGAAAATTATTTAAAAGCCGATAATATAATTGTGGCCTGCTGTAATCATGATACTCTGGAATTTCTTCAGAAAGAAGGAGATGGCGCTTTTCTGAGCAGAATAGAAGACAAAGGGGAAATTATCCATTTGGAAAGTGCAGTTCCTGAAACAGCGAAAAATATCAAGCAGGTTGTACAGTATGTAAAGCAGGAGATACTCAATCTCGGGGAAGAATTCAAAGATGCCTGGGAAGGGGTAATAGAAAAAGAAGGTTATGAAGGGGTAAGGAAAAGAAGTGAGCACATATTCGGAAAAAGTCTTCCGGTTAATTACAAATTGCAGGAGCGGGAGTTCTCCAGAGGTGCTGTTTTAGAAATAATAAAGGAGCTTCGATGCCGTGCGTCAGATAAAAAATTGAGCAGTATCTTAAGACCGATAAATGGTATCATCAAGACGGCGGAGTTTGAGGCAATACTCGATGGTGCTCAACAGGTTCTGCCGGAACATGTCAGGCGTGCACTGGATGAGCATTTAAGCCTTGAGGGAGCGCTTTCCAAAGAAATGATAAAGCACAAGAAGGATCTTAAGAAATATATCGGTGCGATGACCGATTCAATCGGTTATGTTGTGGGGTTGGCGGTAACTTATTCAAAATCGAGTGGACAAATGATGGGCCAACCGTTGCCGATCCATTGCCAAATTAATGCCGGAGGTTCGGACATGGTGGTTGCCCCCGGAAAAATCGGCGATATTGCCAAGGCTGCTGCTCAAAATGTTAGAGCGTCAATAAAAAAAGTATTGCAGAAAATCGGAGCGCCTTATGTGGGATATGAAATGCATGTGGAATATATACAGGCCCATACCGGTGTGGAGGGCGATAGTGCTTCCGTGGCCATGGATATTGCAATTATCTCGGATTATATAAAACAGCCGGTAAATCAGAAGATCGGAGTCACCGGCTCCCTGACGGGTGATATTATCCTTGCCGTGGGAGGCGTTACCGAAAAAATAAGATCAATAATGGATCCTGTTCTTGAAATGGAAGGCGCATGCATTCCCTGGCAGAACAAATACGACATCGAACCGCTTTTAATTAATACGGAATACGAGTATATCCAGAAAGATGACGTTCCCGGCATTAGAATTCACAGGATTCAAAAGAAAAAAACCCCCTTCGATATATATTTTTGCAAGACAAAATACAATGCGTACAAGATATTAATGGGCCTGGATAAAGAAGAAGTTGAAAACAGGATGATCACGAGAAGCAAGCGAGACTTAGAGTTTATTCAGAGAATGAAAGGCGCGTTGCTCAATTGAGGTCACCGTTAAAGGACAGGTCGATATCATCGTTCGATGCATTACTCGGTGACCCCATCCATCCCAAGCTGTCCAACAAAGAGTGCATTACCAGTTTGTTAATAGCTTTCCAAGACTTTTTGGTTTCAGATGTCAGGGGACATGTAGGTTTCAGGTGTCAGGTAGGGTGGTGAAAATCGCCGTGTATACAGATGGAATTTTAATCCCGTTTTTGTTCCATATCTAAGGTTTCAGGTGTCAGGTGTCAGGAATGATGAACAGAGGCGCTGACACCTGAAACCTGAAACCTGACACCTGATTGCAAGGTTTTCGCTCAAAAATAAATAAGTTAATGCGTGAGAACCATTTTAACAAATCGGTAATGCTACCTCAACAAAGGTGTTGATAACTTACCTCCAAAAATGCTATAAGCCCTGTGAGCCCCAAGAACTTCGATGACCTGGGGTTTGATTTCAAGGTCATGGATTAATTATGACCTGTCCAAGACTTTTCTTTTAATACCTGAATCTTGCATGAAAATTAATGAGACTTTTTAAACGATGTATTTGTTCCAAGGAGAAGAGATGCCCACCATTTATCTAAAAAAATCAGCCTTTCCAAGTTATGCTGCCCGATACAGTGAACCGGAACATACTCAGTCGTGTTATACCTGTGGAACCTGCAATTCCGCCTGTCCCGTGAATGCCGCCACCAGCAGCTTACGTCCCATGGAACTGGTTTATAAAGCAAAATTGGGGCTATTGGACGAACTCTTGTCCATGCCCGATATCTGGTACTGCATGGGTTGCAATCGATGCGTGAATCTTTGTCCCATGATGGTCAACCCGTTGAGCCTTATTCAAAATCTGAGAACCGAGGCAATCTCACAAAAATTGGTTCACCCCGAATTGCCGGAACAACACAAGGAAGTTTTAAAGCGTTTACTCCGTGCCTTATGGCATGCGGCAGAAGCGCTTTTGGATGGGGAGTATCCCGAAGTTGCTAAATGCTGGGACCAATGGACCCGGACGATTCCCTCCGGCAAATCCAATACACTCATCAGGCTTCCGTCCGACACCCCGCAGACCAAGGCTTTCCGGCAGATGCTACAGGGATATGGTGTCACTGCCACCTCCCTGTCTTCTTGCTTTACCTGCCGCGAATGCAGCAATGCATGTCCCATTTGCCTGGAACCTTCGGTTTTTGATCCGCTTGTGATTTTTCGGCTTGCCAGCTTCGGTCTCAAGGATGTATTGGTCCGCAATCCATCAATTTGGCTGTGTCTGGATTGCCGATCCTGCATGTCGGCCTGCAGCCAAGGCGTTAAAGGTGCGCTGATTATTCGCCGAATTCAGCAGATCGCATATGAAGAAGGTTTTGTGGCCAAAGACTTTCCCGTAAGATGGGAGCAGCTGAAAAGTGAGGTGTACGCACAGTATATTCACGAGGTCGACAACCTGTTGCTCTAATCGAGTCAAAACTCGATTGGGTGTTCATCGTTAAATCAAATCATCCAAACCATACATGACTTTGTTGGGTGCATTACCAGTTTGTTAATAGCTTTCCAAGACTTTTTGGTTTCAGGTGTCAGGTGGGGTGGTGAAAATCGCCGTGTATACAGATGGAATTTTAATCCCGTTTTTGTTCCATATCTAAGGTTTCAGGTGTCAGGTGTCAGGAATAATGAACAGAGGCGCTGGCACCTGAAACCTGACACCTGACACCTGATTGCAAGGTTTTCGCTCAAAAATAAATAAGTTAATGCGTGAGAACCATTTTAACAAATCGGTAATGCTCCCACTTTGTTTGTGGTGATTCTTTGCTGTAAGGAGGACATATGAATGACCTTATACCGATCAATTATAAAATTCGCCTCGACCCCGATTTGGTAAATTTCACATTCGGTGCATTCGCCCAAATTTTGTTGGATACTCAAAATTCGGTTAAAGAGATCCCACTAAACATGCTGGAACTCGCAATTTGGAGCTGCAACGTTCTGGAGGAAAACAAATTGGTTAAGTGTCCTTTTTTGGTAAATACCCAAAAAGAAGAACTTCGCATCCTTCTACCGGAACCCATGACCGGTAATATTACGGTTCGGATAGACTATCAGGGGAATATCAACGATAAGATGGCCGGCTTTTACCGAAGCGGTTATACGCGTCGAAATAAACAAAAATATATTGCGGTGACCCAGTTCCAAGAGAGCGATGCCCGGCGGGCCTTTCCGTGCATGGATCACCCGGCTAAAAAGGCGACCTTTGATATTGAAACGGATGTTGAGGAAAGACTTGTAGCCATTTCAAACAGTCCGATCAAATCTGAAACCATTTTGGACAATGGAAAAAAACGGGTGACGTTTGACCGGACTCCCAAGATGTCTACTTATCTGGTCTTTTTTGGGGTGGGGGAATTTCAATCCGTTAGCGACAAAAACGATCCTCGCGTGCGCGTGGTCACGCTGCCGGCAAAGAAAAAATACGCCTCCATGGGTCTGGAATTCGGTCGAAAAGCGCTTGAGTTCAGCGAGGCATATTATGGAATTCCCTATCCTTTAGCAAAAATGGATTTGATTGCCATTCCGGATTTTGCTTTCGGCGCCATGGAAAATTGGGGGGCCATCACGTTTCGAGAGAATTTGCTTCTTTATTATCCGAAAATTACCTCAAAATCCGGCCGGCAAAGAATCTTCGAGGTTATCGCCCACGAGATCGCTCACCAGTGGTTCGGGAATCTCGTGACTCCGTCGGACTGGAAATATCTGTGGCTGAATGAAAGCTTTGCGACCTATTTCGGATACGGTGTGGTGGACCATTTTTATCCGCAGTGGGATACCTGGGAGCAGTTTCTACATGGCATGACCACATCCGCCCTGTCACGGGATGCACTGCACCAAACCACGGCCATTGAAATACCCGGTGGCGAACATGTGGTCATAAATACAAGCACCGCTCCGATTATTTACAATAAAGGCGGCAGTATTTTGAGGCAAATTGAAGGGTATATCGGCAAAGACAATTTTAGAAAAGGGTTGCAGGACTACCTCAGTGCCCACCAATACGGGTCGGCAGCCAGTCAACATCTCTGGGAATCCTTTGAAGCGGTTTCAAACCGACCCATAGGATCGATGATGAAAAGCTGGATTGAACAACCCGGATTTCCGTTTGTAGAAGTAAAACAAGTGGGGCATAGCCTGGTTCTCAACCAAAAGAGGTTTACCTATCTGCCCGGAGAGTTCCATCAAAATTGGATCATTCCCGTCACCATCAGTCTGTTCTTTGAAAAAGACAAATCCCGGCAAACGACCATTTTACTGGACCATGCCAAAAAACAAATTGATATCCCGACAGATACGGTTGCATATAAGATAAATCATGGGCAAACCGGGTTCTACCGGGTTAAATATCAAGACCGTAAAAACCTTGACGCGCTCGGCCGGCGGGTCAGCGATCGCACCCTGTCCACGGAAGACCGGTGGGGACTGCAAAATGATCTCTACGCATGGGTCAAACGCGGGGACGTTTCCGTGGGTGATTATCTTGAATTTCTTTCCCATTTCCGGGAAGAAACCGCATACCTTCCGTTGACCGGTATTGTTTCCAGCCTGTCCGAGCTTTACCGGGTCATGGATGCCTCCGGTAGAGAAAAAATTTCTTTGTTTGCCGGACCCTGGTACCAGGACATCATAGAAAAGATCGGCTATGAACCCGGCAAAGCGGAAAAAATTACCGTGTCTTTACTGCGCGAACAACTCATCTGGGAGGCAGCCCTGTTTGGCTCAACCCGGACCACTGAATTTGCAGATTATCACTGGTCCGTGCTTCTGAAAGGAGCCCCGGTGCATTCGGATTTAATGAGATGCGTGATGCAAGTGGCTGCCTTGACCGGGGATGCGCAGGTGTTTGATTGGTTTGACGCCCGGTTCAGGGCTTCCCAGGTCGAACATGAACGCCTGAACATCCTGGTGGCACTGGGGTGCTTCAAAGATGAAACGCTGATCAAAAAATCCCAGAACTATGTCCTCAAAACGGTTCCCCCCCGCAACCAGTTTATCCCGGTGGTGGCCATGGCTTCAAATCCCTATGCCATAGGGTTGATGTGGGACTGGTATGTATCGAATCTCCAAGAAATCGAAAAATTCCATCCATTGCTTTACGAGCGGGTGATTGCTGCCATTGTCCCTGTAGGGGGATTGGAAAAAGCCGGTGACGTCAACGCCTTTTTTGAGGACTACATGAAAAAAACGGATACCGCCCAAGACGTGATTAAGCTCTCTTTAGAGAGGCTGGAAATAAATTTGCGCATCCGGGAGAATAATTGAGCAAAAAAAGACGGCTTGCAAAGGTCATATAACCTTCTCCGGTGTTCTCCGGCTCTTCCTGAAGAAACGCTGCAAAAGTTTAAAGTGAACTAAAGTTTAAAGTGAGCTAAAGCCCGCCCTGGTGCGACTCGTACATGTATACTGATATCGTCTATACATCATGCAAACCTGCCTTTTTGAATATAGCGTATTGGTGATCGGTCTGGGCCAGGGTTAAGGAATTTTGTTAATTATATAAAATCAACGCAGCGACCTGCCCGCTCGTGCCTTGCAATGGCAGGCGGGAGCGACACCATAACTTTAGGCACTTTAGATCACTTTAGACACTTTTAACTTGTACGATTTCTGGTCCTTTGTGCCAGGATAGAGGGGTAGGCCACTTACTGCTGATCCCTTTCCTTGGGCAAATAATCCTTTCTTACGGGGGAAATATGGCATGGCTGTTAAAGAAAATTCACGGTTGATCCGTGGCCATTCCAGTCCGAATTTCTCACCCGTTCGAGCAGTGCGGGGATTCAATGATTGACACATATTTTTAATTGCTTATATTTAATCTATGCGAATGTGATTTTTGTATTAATTTCAGATAGCTTTTTAATGTCTCAACAAACAGGATATCGACATTTATTATGAAGACTTTTAAATGGAGAAAGGCTATTTTTGCCGGAATTCTATTGCTTGTGCTGTGCGTAAACCTATATGCCGCCACTCGACAAAAAATTGAATCCGCACTTGAATCCGCACGCCGGGAATTACGTATCAGTATCGCCAACGAGGAACACATCGCTTCAGAGCTGGCAAAACTTAAAAAAGCCGGGGATGCGTCGCCGGATATGGTTGAGAATTATGAACTTTACTTGAGCCGGGTTCAGGCCATGGTCGCTGAAAACCTTGAAATGGTTGCACAAATAGAAGCACTTCATGCCAGGGTTGACATCCGAAAAGCACCGGATGGGTCCGCATATGGTGAGGATACGGAAGCGATGATGAACCCTGAAATTCCCGAGGAACAGGTGGTAGATGAAGTGGTCGCACTGGATCGCCAACTGGACAGCTCTCTGGCCCAATTCGACGAGATGCTGCTCAAGGAATTGGATTTGATCCGTGCGAAATCGTCGGAACGAATGCGAGATCTGGCCGAGGAAGCGGCGGCTGCGGCAAAACGCTTGCGTGACCAGGGCATCGAAATAGATACTGATGTTGAGGAAGAATCCGTTGAATCCGGTCAGGGGTCAACCCAAGCGCAGAAAACGGTCGAAACAGAGGGAGACGTCTCCGAAACCGGAAAAGCAAATAAATCCGAAGATGACAAGGATGATAGCGAATTGACCGCCCGGGATAAATTCCGGGAAGGCGTTGAAGGTTCCGGGAATCATCCCAAAAATCGCTACGACTCCAAAGATGATGACATTGTGGCCAGACAGCTTCGCGAAGCGGCGGAAGAGGAAACCGATCCCGAACTCAGGAAAAAGCTCTGGAAAGAATATGAAGACTATAAAAAAAATAAAGGCAAATAACATAAGAATGAGACCTTTGAAAAATGTCCAATTGGGACAAAGGTCATGACTCATGTGCTTAGATGAAACTTACTAATCATTATAAATTTTTATTCATATGTTTTATTTTAATTTTATCCAATGGGTGTGCCCCCTATTATGCTCAGAAAGTTGGCCCCACTGACATAATAAAAGCCCAGGAAGAAATCCTTGAAGACCAATTGTTCGATATCGGCATTCAAGTCTTTGAGTCAGACAAAATTACCGAAAAGCAATCCAAAGAAGAACATACCAGCCCGGAAGTCAGAAAAGCAGAGAGCCATTTCATACCGTATCATCTGAAAAATACCCTGCAGCAAAGCAATTACTGGGGTGCTGTTCGTGTACTTCCCACTGAGACGGAAAGTATCGATGTTCTGGTTAAAGGTAAAATCCTTGAGTCAAACGGAGAAAATTTGGCAGTTCAAATCGAGGTGGTCGATGCCACCGGAAAAAGCTGGTTCAGTAAAAAATATAAATCCCAAGCCACGTCGGAATTTTATTCCGCCAATCTCATGGGAGAAAAAGACGCGTATCAGGACCTATACAATGCGATTTCCAATGACATGGCTGAATATTTCAAAAGGTTGCCTCCTGAGAAAATCAAAAAAATCCGTACCGTATCGAAATTAAAATTTGCAGAGGACTTTGCACCATCCACCTACAATGGATATCTGGAAAAAGATAAAAAAAACATCATTACCGTCAATCGCCTGCCCGCCGATGAAGATCCTATCATGATCCGCCTACTTAAGATACGGGAGCGGGAGAACATGTATATAGATACTTTGAACGGATACTATGAAGAATATTATTCTGAGATGTGGTCTTCCTATGAAAATTGGCGTAAGCTCAATTACGAAGAAATTAAGGCAATCCAAAAGATCAAGCGGGATGGCACGATCCGCAAGATTGTGGGCGGACTGCTCCTGGCAGGTGCTATTGCGCTGAGCGCAGGAGATGTCGACAATACCGGAGCGCTTCAGATGGGCATGATCCTGGTCGGCGGTCAGGTCATCGTCCAGGGGTTTAATATTACCAAGGAAGCCGAAATCCACTCGGCAGCAATCAAGGAACTCAGTGAATCTTTTGGAAGCGAGATGCGGCCGGTTGTCATGGAGTTCGAAGGTCAGCAGTATGAGCTGACCGGGTCGGCAGAGGAACAATTTAAACACTGGCGCGAATTGCTGGAACAAATATATATTTTAGAAACCGGCTTTGATCCGGATGTTTCACCGGAAACCGGGGAAACGACAAAAACCGAGAATTCCGAATAAAATCGAGTATCAAAAGAACTTAGGGGCTTCGCCCCAATTGGAATAATGGAATGATGGAGTAATGGAATGATGGGTTTGAAGGAGTTTTTAACAATTAAAATGGTTTATTTCCGCCCTTACTCCTAATATTCCAACATTCCAACATTCCATTCTTCCATTGTGATAGCATCAACAGGTTGCCATTAATAAACCTGCATTTTCAAAAATATTTAGAATTTCCGAGACGTTCGACTATGCCGTCTGAAAAATTGACTCAATCTCTTCGAAATCAACAGACTTCGGATCACAACGTGGAAATAATCACGCCCCTTAAGGTGCGCAGTCACGGCGGTCAACCGGATTCATCCCATCCATTTCGGTCACCTGTGATGCCCATTTTACTCTTGCTCATCGGTATGGTGGTAATGGCAGCAGGCGGATTTATTTTCATCCGTCAGTTATCGAAACATCCGGTGGATGTGAGTAAAGAGATCCATGGGAACGAAACATCGGAAGTCGACGTCCAAAAGAAACCGGTACCGGATGCCACTGGAAGGACCAAATTACCGGTAGGCCCTGTGACACCGTCGGCACCCGTAACTCTCGAACAACAACAGACCATGGAACCGCAACCAACGATTAATCCTGCAAAACGGGCTCTTGAAAAACAAAAGGCGGAAAAGGCCCTGGAAGCGTTTTTAATACTAAAAAAAGTGATCCAGGAAAAGGGCGTGGCGGAATGGGGCGGCAAAGAATATGAGGAAATGACAACCCTGGGCCGGGAAGCGGATGAGGCGTTTATGGATCATACGTTTTTGGGTGCTGCTGAAAAATATGCGCAAGCCGGCAGGAAAGCAGCCGAGTTGGCCGACACCACCCAAGCTGTGTTTCAAAGACTGCTTGAGGAAGGTCGGAAGGCTTTTGAAGCGGGTAACAGTACTATGGCCCAAAAAAAATTCCGTGCGGCCTTAATGATCGAACCCTTCAATGATTTGGCCCAACGAAATTTGGAACAGGCTGAGACGCTTGATGCGGTGAACCGCCTGGTAGAATCGGGCAAAACCCATGAGGAAAACGACCGGTTTGCTTTTGCCCATACCGATTACCAGGAAGCCCTGAAGTTGGACCCTGAATCCAAAGCGGCTCAACAGGCCCTAAACCGAGTGAAAGAACGGATCGTCGGCCAAGAGTTCCAGAAACTCATATCTGATGGATTGACGGCATATCACGACGGTCGTTATCAATCTGCCAGGACCCAGCTTCTAAGGGCAAAATCGTTCCGGCCCGATTCATGCGAAGTACAGAATGCTCTGTTACAGGTTGATGAGGCCATCCGGCTCGCTAAAATTGAAAAACTGCGACAGAATGCGCTGACTGCCGAGCACACTGAGGATTGGGACAAGGCCCTTAGATCTTATCTGGCGGTTCTTAAAATTGATCCCAATATAAGCTTTGCCGTACAGGGTAAAGAAGGTGCTCTGGAACACATTCGCGTTGCCAAGCGGATTCGGTTTTTCCTTCAAAAACCCGATGTCATGGAATCAAACCCGCAGCTACAAAATGCGGTACTTGTCATCGGAGAAGCCGAAAGCTTACAACCGAGAGGACCGCGACTCAGCCAACGATTGGATGAACTAAAGGCCCTGGTGGATGCCGCTCGGACGCCCGTTAAGGTGATGATCGAATCAGATAATCTCACGGAAGTTGCCGTTTATAAAGTCGGCAAACTTGGGCGATTTACCACTCGCGAGTTATCGCTGAGACCCGGTATTTACACAGTGGTCGGTTCACGAGATGGGTACAAAGATGTCCGGCAGAAAATCGTCGTGAAACCCCGCCAGAAAGCACTGCGGGTAATTGTTTTATGCGAAAATAAGGTGTGACCTCAAAACCGGTCAAGTCAAGAATCCTGGCGCAAAGAAGCAGGTTTTCAAAGTAAAAACAAAAATGGAATCAAAACCGATAAAAATCGAGCCCATCTCCTTTCGTTCCAGACCTCCCTCCCCAAGAGTAAAGCCGTTTAACCTCTTAAAATGGGTTGTCGGTGTTTTTTTGGGAGTTGTTTTGATCTTACTGGGGGTCTCGGCATGGTTTGTCTTTACGGCCCGCCAGGTCGTGCTAACCATAGCGCCTGTTCCTGAAACATTAGTGTTCTCCGGAAGCATCCCTACACCTCGAATCGGCGATTATTATCTGATGCGACCCGGAGAATGCACGGTGACGGCTTTAAAGGAGTGCTTTTTCCCTCTTGAGCATACGTTTCGGGTCAGTGATAAAAAACGGCAGAAGTTATCTCTGAAGATGAAAAAACTTCCCGGCCGGCTGATGATCCAAACCTATCAATCCGGTGTGACCCAAAGCAACATTGCCGGTGCACAGGTGGTTATCGACGGTCATGAGGTCGGAAAAACCCCCATAGAAAGTCTTGAAATAAAGCCGGGTCCGGCGAAACTTGAAATTCGTGCCTCGAATTACCAGGATTTGAAGACGGATATCACGGTGCACGGATGCGGAAAACTTCAGGAGTTTAATATGGCACTGCTTCCGGGATGGTCGGATGTTACCGTGAGTTCCATTCCTCAGGGTGCTACCCTAAAGATTGATGGGAAATCGTTTGGAAATACTCCTTCACGCATTCAGCTTGCGGCCGGCACTTACCTGCTGGAAATTAGTGCCGATCTCTATAAAACCTGGGAACACCGTCTGGTCGTGAAACCGAATGAACCCCGGGAAATAAAAGATATACGGCTCCAGCCGGCTGACGGCAAGTTGGCGATCAAAACAACACCCGTGGGGGCGAATGTGATGATTGGCGGAACGTTCATCGGTCAAACGCCGCTGGCAATTGATCTTTCTCCGAATAAAGATCACGTGGTTCGAATTTCCAAGGCCGGTTATGAAAAAGCAACCCGTAACGTGAACGTTCCATCGGCAACGTCAACCCGCCTCCACGTAAATTTAAAACCCAGGGAAGGCATTATACGCTTGTGGTTGAAACCGGCAGACACGGAACTTCTGGTGAACGGCAAATCATGGGGCGCTACCCCCAAGCAATTACGACTGATTGCAGTGGAACATACCCTGGAATTCAAAAAAAAAGGATACCGCTCGCATCGTACGCGCATCACCCCCCGGCCCGGGTTTCCACAGGAATTGAAAATAGCCTTGATAAAAGAGGGTGCTTCCAAACAAGCGACATCCACGATGATCACAACCCAAACCGGTTATCGGCTGAAGTTAATTCGGCCCAAGACGTATACCATGGGATCTTCACGCAGAGAGCAGGGACGCAAATCCAATGAGACCCTGAGAAAGGTCAAACTAACACGGCCGTTTTACATGGGGATTCAAGAAGTGACGAACAAAGCGTTCAAGGAATTTATGGCCGGGCACAATTCAGGAAGTTTCAAATCCAAACCTCTGAGCCGTGACGATCAGCCCGTGGTTCGGATAACCTGGGAACAGGCGGCTTTGTTCTGCAACTGGCTCAGCGCCAAGGAATCACTTTCGCCTGCCTATAGTAAAAAAGGGGAAAAGCTAATTGCAGTCGAACCGATAAATACCGGTTACCGACTGCCGACAGAAGCCGAGTGGGAATACTGTGCCCGGTTTGCCCACACGCAGACATCCTTGAAATATCCATGGGGTCATAAATTCCCTCCCAAGCAGTTATCGGGGAATTATTCCGATCAATCCGCAAAAGACTTGCTCCCGAACGTTCTTGAAGGGTACAATGATCAATATGCGGCAACGGCCCCCCCGGCCAAATTCAAACCCAACGGGCTGGGCCTGTATGATATGGGGGGAAATGTGGCGGAATGGTGTCACGACTATTATTCGATTTACAGCTATGCATCTGAAAAGACGTATGCAGACCCGGTCGGGCCGGTGTATGGCAAACACCATGTGATTCGGGGGTCCAGCTGGAAGCACGGAAGCATCGGCACTCTAAGGCTGGCATGTCGCAGTTACGGCGATGATAAACGGGAGGATGTGGGTTTTCGGGTTTGCAGGTACTTAAAATGACCAACTGGCATATCATAATTATGGTTTGTTTGGGGGTCTGTGTTCCCCAAATGACCGGTGCCGGAACCGAGCCGGCAAGATCCTCGAAGGGTTTAAACGGGTCGCTGATACAACATGTAGAATCAACTCGGCATGCGGGAATATATCTTGCACAAAATGATCCAGAGAAACCGTCGGACACCGTTACTGCCGATGATTTCTCAAAGGGCAAGAAAAAAACAACCCCATCGGAACCCCCGACAAAAGATAAAAATGCCCAAAAGAGCACAAAACAGATGAAGCCGTTCGTCCCTTCGGAAAAGATTCCGGCGGATCAGGGGGTGGATTTCCCCTACGATATTTGATCGGTATCAAAACTGAATCATCAGATTGTTTAATGCAATCGCGATCAGATAGAGTGAAACTTGATTAATGAAGGTATGATTAAAACTGCAAAATTTTCTGATATCAAAAAAAAGAATTCATCATGAAAAAAACATTACCCCTATCCATGGAATTTATTTACCAGCTATTCGCTCTGATTTTGATTGTCATTGTTGTCCATGCCGCTTACGTGGGCATCATCCGTCCCCATGCCGATGCCATCCTGGAACGGCAGGCCGCGATGATCCAAACGGACAAAACCCTGAGTACAGAACGGTCGGCCTATGTGTTGATTCGAGACTATGAGCAGGAAGCGTGTTTTATTCTCATGTTCTGGGCGTTGGCCATTATGGTGTTTAAAGCCGTTACCACCATAAGGCACCGGAAATTGATAGAGAGGGATTTAATTCCGCTGGCCGAGGGTGTGCGTATCCTGCCTGAAGATACCCGGGAACTGTCCCGGGAGATTCAAGCGTTGCCCCCGTATCAACGGAACGCATTGCTTCCAAGAGCGTTGCTTGCGGGTTTGCAGCGATTCAGCTCTACCCGCAATGTTCAGGATGTTGCGGATGCCATCCATGCCTACTGTTCGGCGGAAAACGAACGGCTGGAATCCGAATTGTCTATGATCAGGTATATTGCCTGGGCCATTCCCTCCATCGGATTCATCGGCACGGTCCGGGGAATTGGAGATGCCCTCGGACAGGCGCACCTGGCCATTGAAGGAGAGATCTTCGGGGTTACCCGCAGTCTGGGAGTCGCGTTTAACTCCACCCTGATCGCGCTTCTTATCAGCATTGTTCTCATGTTCATGCTGCACCAACTGCAACTCCTGCAGGAAAGATATGTGTTGGAAACCGAAGCCTATTGCGAGGATAAATTAACGAGACATTTGCATATGCAACAGCAACAGTAACAATCCTGGGCCAGAGGACCAAGCGTTGGTTTGCCCCTGAAAGGGGTTTTTTTAATTAAGGTCGTACAAGTTGAAAGTGTCTAAAGTGATCTAAAGTGCCTAAAGTTATGGTGTCGCTTCGCTCTCTCCGAGCTGTAGGCTCTATGAGCCGGAAGCCGATGTTTTCATATAATTGACAGAATTCCTTAACCCTGGCCCAGACCGATCACCAATACGCTATATTCAAAAAGGTAGGTTTGCAATGATGTATAGACGATATCAGTATACATGTACGAGTCGCACCAGGGCGGGCTTTAGTTCACTTTAAACTTTATCCGCCACCGTACTTTGGCGGATTTAGTTCACTTCACACTCTTGCAGAGATTCTTTAGGCAGAGCCAGAGAACTCTGACCCCCGCAATTCGGGACAGGCATGGCCCAAAAGAACATGTTTTCAATGTAAAAATAAAATTAATCGGTTGGGGTGCTTAAATGACGCTTCTCGGACTTGAACTCAGCGATGCCGGAATCTTGGCTGCCGGCGGTAACCCGTCGAGATTATTGGAGGTCGACGGACACAAGCAAGAAAGCCCGGGGGTTGCCATCCCGGAAAAAAAGCGCCTGGTTGTTGGAAATTCCGCGGCAAGCAAGGCACACCTGTTTCCGCTTCAGGTCATCAACAGATTCTGGGATCAATTGAATACGGAGCCCCTGAAGCAAACGCATGGGCATGCGCAGAATTATGCTGAAATCGCCTGTGCTCACCTATCCCACATCTGGGAACATATTAAAATGCATGGCGATGAGATGATTATCGCCGTACCCGACTATTACAGTCAGGAAAAACTGGGACTTATTCTGGGCATGGCCCGGGAACTGTCGATTCCGGTTAACGGGTTTGTATCCCTTCCAATAGCCGCATCATTTAATCCTTGTCCTGATGCCATGCTGCTGCATTTGGATATTCATTTGCACCGGTTTGAGATGGTTTATCTCCGTCAGGACGAGCAGTTGACCCGGGAGAACTCAATGGCTGTCCAGGAGATTAACCTCGAGCAGTTATACCGGGGCTGGGTGGAATCCATTGCCGAAGAATTTGTGCGCACCACAAGGTTCGATCCGCTGCATCAGGCCGCCACCGAACAGGAGCTATATAGCCGTTTACCCGATGCTCTGGAAATCTTTAAAAGTCAGTCATCGTTTATATTTGAAATAGCACACGGAAAACATCGTTATCGTACTCCCTTGCTCTGGGACCTGCTGAAACAAAAGAGCGAGGCGGTGTATGATGAAATCCGCCGTTCTATTGTAAAGATGCGAGATGCGCAGGGTAAAAACAGCCGGTTGATTGCCCTCCAGCTGACCCATCGAATCGCCCGCCTACCGGGATTAAAGGATAAACTTTCAGAAATTGATCAATGCGAAATCATAGAACTCGAACCCGGCGCCGGCGCTCTGGGTGTTTTGCGGATCCGGGACCAGTTGGCAGATCGTCACTCCGGTGATGGGGCGTCCTTTTTCACCAGCCGTCCCTGGGGGCAGGCAGAACCGAAAGTTTCCCAAACCATTTCTTATGAAACTCCCGGTAAGATGCGGCCGACCCATCTGCTTTACGGGGATGTGGCCTATCCTATCTCCAAAAACCCTCTTTTCATGGGATCCGATCCTTACCCTGCCGGAAAAAGCATATATGTTCCGGCGCAATCATCCGGCGTTTCTAAAAAGCATTGTACGGTTCACCGTGATGGGGACAGGATTATCTTAACGGATACCAGCAATCACGGAACCTTCGTGAACGATCAAAGGGTCGACGGGAGCACGACACTAAAACTTGGCCAAATCGTTCGTCTGGGGACATCCGGAGAAACCTTCCGCCTCATTGCCTGTATGGAAACCCATGAAACGTAGAAAATTAAATGTATTCAGCTTATCTTTTATCGACTGCATCTGCTGCGGGTTGGGGGCAATCATTCTTTTGTTTGTCCTGGTAAACGCCAAGGGTGCCGTTCGTCGGAATGCCGTGACGTCGGATTTGCGTGCCGAGGCGAGAAAACTGAAAGAACAGGTGTTGGACGGCAAAAAGAACCTGGTTGAGGCCCGTAACGCCCTTTTTCAAACCCAGACCGAACTGGTGACGACCCAAGGGCGATCCAGTGAAATCATAGACATACTCAATGAGAATAAGGTGGAACTGTCCGATCGGGACAAGGATACCCTGGCAACCAAAACACACATCAATAAGCTGAAAACCGATTTAAAATCTCTGGAAGAGGAACTCCGGCGATTGAAGGCCGGGGCAAAAACAGATGATGATCTGGGGTCCGGGTTGCGTCCGTTTCCCGGTCACGGGGATCGACAGTATCTTACCGATTTGAAGATGGGTGGCAAACGAAACTTTATTCTTGTAGACGTTTCCGCCAGCATGCTGGATGAAACCATTGTGGGGATTATTCGTCGGCGAAATCTAAAGAATTCCCAAAAATTAAGTGCCCCCAAATGGCGTCAGGTCTTAAAAACCGTGGATTGGCTGATCACCCGGCTTCCACCGACCAGTAAATTTCAAATATACACATTTAACGACACCGCACGTCCTTTGATTGAAAAAACAAAAGGGGTCTGGCTGGATGCCGGTCAGGTGGACCCATTAACCCTTGCGGCAGACCGCATGCACCGGGTGGTTCCGGAGAAAGGAACCAGTTTGTTAAACGCATTCAAAGCCATAGGGGAGATGAAACCGGCTCCGGACAACATATTTTTACTTTCCGACAGTTTGCCGACCATGGGCAGCAGCAAGCCCTGGCAAACAAGAGTTTCCAGCAAAAAACGGGTCCGTTTATTTAATGAGGCGATCCCGAAATTGCCGGTCCGGGTTCCGGTAAACATTATCCTTTATCCCATGGAGGGGGATCCGCTGGCGGCGGATGCCTATTGGCGCCTGGCCAAGAAAACCAAAGGATCTTTTTTCTGCCCTTCGAGAAATTGGCCGTAAACGCAGTAGCTATTTAGTGCATTATGAAAAACAGAAAACGGGACCTAGAAATATTCAGCCTTTCCTTTCTTGATTGCATCTGCTGCGGTTTCGGCGCCATCATTTTGCTGTTTGTGCTGTCCAAATTTGCAGAACCGGTGGTTATTGAAAAAATCAAGGAAAATATGCAGACCCAAATCGTTCGCCTGGAAAACGAACTGTTTGAAATCCGGGGCGAAACCCGGATTTTGAATCGCGAGCTGACAGCGAAAATGGAGCAGTTGTCCCAGGAGAAGGAAAAGCTCGCCCGTCTCCAGGGGGATCTTTCGGACGTTGAAGGCCAATTTGCTGCATCCAAAGACGATGCCACGGTACAAAATATTATTGAAGGCAAAATGGCCCGGGCACGACAGGAACTGACCGAAGAAATGAAGCGGCTTTTGAAAAGCCGATCCAAAAAAATTACCCGTTCGGTGGGGGGTATCCCGGTGGACAGCGAGTATATCGTTTTTATCATCGACACCTCGGGCAGCATGCAGCGGAATGCCTGGCCCCTGGTACAGAAAAAAATGCGGGAGACTCTCGAAATCTATCCCAAAGTCAAAGGTATTCAGATCATGAACGATATGGGAAATTTCCTGTTTTCCCAGTATGCGGGAAAATGGATACCGGACACCCCCGCCCGCCGAAGGGCGATTATCTCCGCCCTCAGTTCCTGGAGTTCTTTCAGCAACAGCAGTCCGGTGGAAGGGATTACCGCAGCGATCAATAGGTTCTATTCGAAAAATAAAAAAATAAGTCTCTATGTATTTGGTGACGAATTTAGTGGTGCGGCAATACAACCGGTCATCAATGAGGTGGGCAGAATTAACACGCCAACAAAAGACGGTTCCCGTCGCGTCCGGATCCATGCCGTGGGGTTTCCGGTGGTCATGGAAAAAACCAACCAACGCGGCAACACCGGGGAAAGATTTGCTACCTTGATGCGGGCGTTATGCCAGAGAAACGGTGGTACCTTTGTCGGGCTGAACAGCACAAGACCTTGAACTGCAAAAACGAGGGTCTTCCTAAAACCTAAAACTCTCGTAAAAGGGCTTTTTATGATTTTTTACGAGAGCATCAAATGTAACTCATTAAAAATTAAGATTCGTTTCATGCGATATAGACACAGAAAGCAACCTCACAGATGATTAATGGAATTGTAACCTGCCCGGTGTTCTTTGATCGAGGATCTCATCTGCTTCCTGGATATTGGTTACATTATCCACCGTGGCAGCGAGTTGAAAATTCATTAGACTGCGCTGAAATAACTCTGAATTGTGATTGGGTTTGCTGACATATACGATTTTACGGGCGCCATAAGCATAAATCAGATCTGCTGTGTTAAACAGCAGGTCTTGGTCTTTCTGGCGGATTAGTCCCTTTTTAGTTAAAACCGCCACACAGGTAAACCCCGGCGCCAGATATCTGCAGGCGCTTTCAATTTGGTCGACGTACACCGGGATATCAATATAATCTTTATCGCCTAAAGTTATATAAAGTCTGTTCTTTACGGGATTTGTTTGAACATCGTACATGAATACCCCCGTTACCTCAATCCATTGATTTTCCGAAATATTCTGAAAGTCACGAGATTAAAATGAGATTAGGAAAAATTATGTGTCCCATGGTTTCATTTGAATAAATAAAATTAAAAAGCAAAAAATGTGCCATAATAGTAATTTATAATTTATAAGCTTTTACAGAGGGTTATCAAATGAGAATTTCTGATTATATCGAATTTTGGGGAGGCTATTACGAATCGTCTGTTTTTATCGTATCTAATTAGTCGAGACAGAAAAGTGAACTAAAGTTTGAAGTGATCTAAAGTTTGAAGTGATCTAAAGTGAGCTAAAGTTGTTGAATTCTATCAATTTTATAAAATGGTGGAGCGAAGCGACTCCTCAACTTTAGGCACTTTAGATCACTTTAGGCACTTTACACTTGTTCATTGCATTATCCAGATATCAGTCTGATTTTAAGCTATAAATTTGATACTCCCCAAAATCCGTTATAACCAGGAGTATTTTATGAATGGATTTCAGAGGTGTCAATAATTTTAACAATGTGTAAAAATAACTGAATAGACTTAAACCTAAGTTGAGCGATTTTTTGCGAAGAAATGTGCTGAGATCTTGATGCATAAGGGTTCGCGAAAACCGCAGGCATACCCGTGGATATTTCGAGGATTTTCGGGGATCCTTGATGCGCAAGAGATCGGTGCAGATCGAGTAAAAAATCGCTCAATTTAGGTTAAACCTAAACTGGAGAAATGTGTTTCCGTAAGAACGAGTTTAAGAAAAGGTGTATTTGCAACTTGGATTCCCCATATTCCGGACCCGTCACCCGGAACGTCATTTGAGGATCAGGTTTTTTTGTTTTTCTTTGTTCCGTTTGTCCTTCTCAACAAAAATCGGTTTCCCGCTGTCATAGGCTTTTCCCGTATAGTACATCAGGGTTGCCGGCGTTGACGGAGAAGGCGTAAAAATCTGAATCTGCCGGGGTTTAAACTTGAGGATCCTGCGGCTGAAGCGGTTTAAACGCTCCATGTCTTTAAGTGTACATCCCGGATAAGCAGCGATAAAATAACAGGTTAAGAACTGCTTTTTCCCCATCCTGCGGTTGATTTTCTGAAAGCAGCGGAAGAATTCCATAAAGCTCTCAATAGGCGGTTTTCCCATGAGCGCAAGGATATGATCTTCGGAATGCTCGGGTGCGACCTTCAGTTGTCCGGAAATATGATGCCGGATAATCTCTTCAAGATATTGAAGGCCGTATGTTTGATCTTTCAGCACCAGATCATGGCGTATTCCGGAACCGATGAAAACCTTTTTTACTTTCGGGATCTGCCTGATTTTTTTCAGCAGGGCAATCTGGGGGAGATGGCTGATTTCCAGCTTATCGCAGGCGACCGGAGTCAGGCAGCGCTTGTTGCGGCAGGTGCCTTTGGTTTTTTTTCGCTTGCATTCGATACCGTACATATTGGCGGTGGGGCCTCCGACATCGTGAATGTATCCTTTAAATTCAGGATGGTGGGTTAAAATCGACGCTTCCTTCAGAATGGACGCTTCGCTACGATCCACAACCCTTTGCCCCTGATGTAAGGATATGGCGCAAAAGTTACAGTCGCCATAACATCCTCTGTGAGTCGTGATTGCGAAACGGATGGTTTCAAGTGCCCGCACCGGCCCCCATGCTGCATAATACGGGTGGACGTCCCGTTCATAGTCCAGATCATGAATATGGTCCAGCTCTTGGCTCGTTGGCGGAAACTGAGGAGGATTCTGGATCAGATACCGGCTGTCCTGCTTCTGGCAAAGACCTTTTCCGGTTATCGGGTCATTGTTTTTATAAAAAGTCTTAAACATTTCAATGAACTTGGCGCTATCCACCGTAATTTCCGCATGGGATGGGAGTTCTATGTAACCTTCTTTTTTTCCCTGGGCAATATAGCAGATTCCCCGGACATCCGTAACCGGTCGGCAGCGCCGGATGTTTTCTGCCAGTTCCAGAGTCGTTTTTTCCCCCATTCCATAGACCAGAATATCGGCCTTGGCGTCAAAAAGAATGGACCGTCGTATACTGTCGGACCCGTAGTGATAATGGGAGATGCGTCTGAGGCTCGCTTCAATCCCGCCGATAACAATCGGTTTTGTCTTTTTGAAATATCGGCGAACAAGATTCGTATATGCGATAACCGCCAAGTCCGGACGTCTGATATTTAAACCGCCGCCGGTCAGATCATCTCGTTTTCGCCGTTTATTCGTCGCGGTATAATTGGATATCATGGAGTCCATGCATCCCGAAGTAATTCCCCAGAAAAGATTCGGCTCCCCCAGCCGGCCGATATCTTTTCCGCTGGAGATATCGGGCTGCGCTATTATGGCTACCGTGTAACCGGCATCTCTCAGTACCTTTCCAATGACCGCGACGCCGATAAACGGCGAATCCACATAGGTGTCTCCTGTTACCAGTATGACGTCCGGAGATTTCCAGCCAAGAGCCTCCATCTCATTTTTAGTTGTGGGAAGAAACATTAAGAGAAATCCAGGTTAATTCGTGTTTGTTGTGTGATAGATGGAGAAATGCGGTATGCGGAAGACCGGCAAATTTTTTGATAACGTCATAATGGGAATTTCCCTGGAATTTTACCGTGCATACGAAATTGCGACATTTTCCCGAATTCAGCCAAATAGAGACCCACTCCAGGAGTTTTTCCGGATAACAGGCCACATCGCAAAATATCCAGTCGAAGCGGCTATCCTGATCCGGGAGAATTGAGAACGCGTTTCCTTTTCGAAATGTTACCCCCGCCAACCGCATAATTTCAGGAGCCGGATCAGCGCGATCAACGGCCAGCACGTTGGCCCCGAGTTGCTGCAATACCCATGTCCATCCTCCCGGGCTTGCCCCGGCATCCAGACACGCATCCCCCGGTGCCGGCATCTTTTGAATGCGGGAAAACACTTCCCAGAGTTTCAGGTAGGCACGGCACGGCGGCCCCTGTTTGCTTTCTACAAACCGCACCTCTCCGTGAGGAAAGGCGCTTGAACATCGTGCTGACGCCAGAACGAGGTCGGGCGCCAACAAGGTCCAGGATCCCAGCGGGCTTTGAGGGACAGGTTCCGGGAATCGCAATGGCCGTGCGGAAACGTGTGGAAGTTTCTCCTGGATTAACGTGGAGCGACGATGCCAGCGAAACGAATACATGATCCAGTTGCGCTGGATGGCACGCAGGGCTTTGGCGCCGTCCGTAATGGACCGTATCCGGAGTGTGCGAGGCTCCAGCCAGGTGTTCTGTGCCCAGCAGGAAGTTTGCGGCGGCCCGCCGGCAATGATCAGTCTACCGTGAACGGCCTGTACCCCCTTCAGTTCCGCTGCAGCCTGATGGACAAAACCCTTTGGAGCCAGGTAAGCGGTAATTTGGGTCTGTTGCATAACAATGTTCCATTCAGCAGGAAAATCCGGAGATCCGTCGGGTTATTCCGTTACATGTGTTCGGATACAAGTTTCGAAGCGCAGCGCTACTGAAACCGCCACCATCTATCATTCCTGCGTCCACCGCGAGGTTGCCTTTCGAAATGCAGGTAATGCTCGATATGGTTTCTGTTCAAGCACCTACTCTATGGGACCGAATCTATGCTTTGCCGTTTTTGGGTGCATTACAAAACGTTTTTCTCGCTGTATCTCACGATATTTTTCCATTTGAGTTTCTGTGAAAAGATTCTCAAGCTGTTTATCCGTGGATTCTCGAAGTTCTCCGATCTCTCTTGACAGAAACCTTATTTTCGGATGACGCTGTTCCCGATAGTTCTCAACAATGTTTTCAAGCCTTTCATGCTCTTTTTCGATGATGGGTTGAACAGCGCTTATCTGCTCTTTTGTAAGATTAAGATGCTTCTTTAACTTTGAAAGCGTTTGTTCGGGCTTATTATCGGCCGTAATTGAATTAATAAACGATGTTGCATGTCGATTTCTTATTCTTTCTTCTATTCTTTCCAGCTTTATTTGCTGGTCGGCATTCAGGTTCTTTTTCATTGCGGCAAAGCTCTGTTCTGCAATTTCTTCTAATTCTGGCATGAATTGGTTCCGAATAGCAGAGAACTTTGCTCCGGAATCCTTAACGATTTTTTCAATTTCAACCCGCTGGGTTTCTGTCAGATCAAGCTCACGTGAAAGTCTTTTCATGATAAAACCATGCCTCGCAGGAGGCGGGGGGACACCGGGTTCAAATCTTTTCATTTGATGTTTTAGATACATTCCCATCCCCAGGGAACCGGCAAAAACGCCGACAAGGAAAACAAGAAAGACGCCTATGGATAGTTTTGTTTTATTCATGGCTTCCCCATTTTTTATAACAAGGCAAATAAGCTATAATTTGACGGATCTTCTATGAATATTTTAGCGATTACGTAATCCGTCATAAAATCAACCTGACTTAAAACCATACCCAAGATGAATACCAGAACGCATGCCACAGGAGCGAGTTGCCAGACCAATCGTTGAAAAAGGTCAAGATAACTTGGCTGGGTATGAAAAGGATCGAGATTTCGGATATGTTCCATTACCTTGACCTGCCACAGATCACCCACATCGGCACTCTCTTTTTTCCCATATGCCGAAGCCAGCGCTTTTTTAAGTTTTACATGGTCTTCATGCTTAATGGAGTTCATTTTTACCCCTCGCTACTTTTGTCTCGCCGCTTTTAAAATCTTTTCAAGCTTTTTTCGAGAGCGAAAACATCGGACTTTAACATTGGCAACACTCCAACCCAGAAGGTCAGCAGCCTCTTTCCCGGACAGTCCTTCTAAATAAACAAGTTCCATAACCATTCTATCTTCTGCCGAAAGCCTTCCAAGCGCCCAATCCAGTAATTCTCTGGCCTCATTTTGAGAACCTTTTTCATTGATCGCCTGCTCGGATTGTTCTGTAATCACCTGTTCCAGCCAATTTTGGTGTTTTTCGGTAAGGACGCTCATGGGAACTTCCCGGGACCGATACGTTTTTCGCCAGAAATCGTAGCAAGTTCTGACTGCAATTGAAGACAGCCACTGTTTGAACCCGCTCTCGCCTCTAAAGGACGGCAATGATTGGTAAGTCCTTAAAAATACATTTTGGATTGTCTCTTCAACATCATTGTACGGCACATGTTTTTTAACGATTTTTAGGACCGTATCCTTGTACCTGATCAACAGAGACTCGAATGCATTAACGTCTCCTTTAAGAACTCGGCGAACGATTTCAGTATCACTTGACTTAATCGGATCATTTTGCATTATGGTTCTTTTCAAATGCTATAAATTCTGAATTTCAAATAGCTTTATATCAGAAAGAACCATAAAGAAAAAGGGATTCATTAACCTGGAATCTTCTTGTGGAATTATGCCAGGGGGTATCCCCGCTCATTTTCAAGCCAAGCGTCCAAATGTTGCTTGATCCGTTCAAATCTCGATACGCTTCGGCCTTTGAAGCAATCGTTTTCTCACCAAAATAAAAGATCCTTTTTAATATTAAGTCGTACTTGGCCCATCAAAAGTTACACCTCAATGAATCCCAAGTAAATATCCGGGTCCATAGGGCCCGGCTTTGGGTTACCCCTGAAAGGGGATAGTTTACTCAAAACCGTACGAGTTAAAAGTGCCTAAAGTGATCTAAAGTGCCTAAAGTTATGGTGTCGCTTCGCTCCGCTGATTTTATATAATTGATAGAATTCCTTAACTTTAGCTCACTTTAAACTTTAGTTCACTTCAAACTCTTGCAGCGATTCTTCAGGCAGAGCCGAAGAACTCTGACCTGGCCCTAAGGACCAGGTTTTTAACAACCAAATAAAAAGGGGATAATGGTTGTTGTAACCTTTTCTCAACAACCAACGACTTAGATGGAAAAGAATGATTAAAAAGGAACCTCTAATGATGAACTCCGATTCCGAGAATAGCAACGATATCAATGAAACCATAGGGCTTGATAAACAAACGCCTGCTCACAAGAGAGCCAAGGCTTGGGTGGTTGCAGCCATTGTCGCGGTATTAATCGCAGGTGTGGTTATATTTGTTTACCCTAAAAATAATGTATCACCTCAATACAATACATCTCAAGTGCAACAGGGCAATCTCATCGTTACCGTGACGGCAACCGGAAAACTGGAGCCGGTTAACCAGGTGGATGTGGGCACTGAGGTTTCCGGGACAATAGAGACCGTGGCGGTCAACTATAATGATCGGGTGAAAGCGGGTCAAGTGCTGGCCAGGCTGGACACTGACACACTCGAGGCGCAGGTGATGAAGTCTCAGGCTGCATTGGAATCGGCTCGGGCCAATCTCCTCCGGGCCCAGGCCGGCCTTGTCGAGGCGCGAAACGAACTGAAACGGTTAAAACACGTACAGGAGCTGAGCGGGGGAAAAGTGCCATCCCGGCATGATATGGATGCCGCGGAAGCGGCACTTAATCGGACACAGGCGGAGGAGGCCGGCGCCAAGGCTCAGATTGCAGAGGCCAGGGCAACTCTTCGTGTGGATCAGACAAATCTGTCAAAAGCGGTGATTCGCTCACCCATCAATGGAATTGTTCTCGAACGTAAGGTCGAGCCCGGCCAGACAGTGGCGGCCTCTCTGCAAACCCCTGTGCTGTTTACCCTGGCCGAGGATCTGGCGCAGATGGAACTGCACGTGGGCGTAGATGAAGCCGACGTGGGGCAGGTAAAGGAAGGGCAAGACGCGAGCTTTACGGTTGATGCGTACCCGGATCGCATCTTTCCTGCCCGGATCACCGAGGTTCGTTATGCGCCCCAGACCGAAGAAGGTGTTGTGACTTATGAGACACTGCTTTCGGCGGATAACTCGGATCTGTCGTTACGGCCAGGCATGACGGCCACAGCGGATATCATAGTAAAAAAAGTCGAAAACGCCATCCTGGTGCCCAATGCCGCGTTGCGCTTTACCCCGCCGGAACAGGAGAAACAGGTCTCCAAACAAAGTAGAGGTCTGGTCGGCACTTTATTACCGAGGCGGCCCAAGCGTTCATCCTCAAAAAAACAACAAGACACGCCGACCCATAGCAGTAAGAAGCATGTCTGGATGCTTGGAGATGGCGTCCCCGTTGCCATCCCGGTTACGGTTGGCACAACCGACGGCAGCATGACCGAGGTCGTGGCCGGCGACATCAAACCGGGAATGTCGCTGTTAGTGGATATCGTGAGGTCTGGTAAATGAACCCCCGTGTTTCAGGCATAACAACAGTATTGACTGCCCGGCCTTTAATCGAACTCAAGGATGTGAGCAAGGTCTATGGTCAGGGCCATGCCGCCATGAAGGCGCTGCGCGGGGTGGATCTTCGTATTGATGAGGGTGAATTTGTGGCCGTAATGGGACCGAGCGGGTCGGGGAAATCCACCTGCATGAACATCCTGGGCTGTCTGGACACCCCTACCAATGGGTCCTACTTGTTTAAAGGTGTAGAAGCCGAAAACCTGTCCCGAAACCAGCGTGCGCTGTTACGGCGACACTATCTGGGTTTTGTGTTTCAGGGGTATAACCTGTTAAACCGGACATCGGCACTGGAGAACGTGGAATTGCCCCTGATTTATCGCGGCATGCCTGCGGGTGAGCGGCAAGCGCGCGCGCGTAAATCACTGGAGGCAGTGGGTCTCAAGGGGTGGGAAACCCATACACCGGGTGAGCTTTCCGGAGGCCAGCAACAGCGGGTCGCCATCGCGCGAGCCATTGTCACCGAGCCCGCAGTGTTGCTGGCCGATGAGCCCACAGGCAACCTGGATTCGGCCCGCAGCCGGGAAATCATGGAACTGCTCCGCGCCCTGAATCACAAGCAGAGCATCTCTATTGTTATGGTCACCCACGAACTGGACATGGCCGCCTATGCAACGCGTATCGTTCGCTTCATGGACGGCCGGATCGAAACCGACGAGCAAAACGGGGAGGCAGACTGATGTTATGGAATGCGTTCTTGCTGGCCTTACGAGAAGTCCGCCGCAATGTCATGCGTTCTTTTTTGACCATCTTAGGGATTGTTATCGGGGTTGCTGCGGTCATCACCATGGTAACCTTGGGCAATGGGGCCACAGCTAAGGTCACGGAACAGATTTCAAGCCTGGGCACCAACCTGCTTGAACTAAGGCCGGGGCAGGGCCATCGGGGTCCCGGCGGCACGCGTTCAACCGCTGACATGTTTGAGATAGACGACGTCCAAGCCATTGACCGGGAGATTTCCGGACTGGCCGCGGTGGCCCCTGTTGCAGGTCAATCCAGCCAGGTTATTTATGGCAACAAAAACTGGTCCACCACGGTCACCGGAAGCTCCAATGCCTATCTTAAGGTTCGGAATTGGACCCTTGACATTGGACGCGAATTTACCGAGGGCGAACTGCGGTCCGGCAAGGCCGTGTGCATTCTGGGCAATACGGTGCGCAAAGAACTTTTCAGCGGACAAGATCCCCTGGACGTCACCATCCGTTTGGAAAAGCTTTCCTGTAAGGTGATCGGCGTGTTCAAATCCAAGGGGCAGTCCAGTTTTGGAATGGATCAGGATGACTTCGTGCTTGTTCCCTTACGCATGCTCCAGCGACGCATTGCAGGAAATACGGATGTGAGCGCCATTTCTATTTCCGCAAGAGACGGCATTTCTACTCAAAAAATCGAACAGGATATTGAGCGACTCATGCGTGAGCGTCGCCGCATTTTGCCGGGTAAAGACGATGATTTCCATGTTCGAAATATGGAAGAACTTGTCAGCATCCTCACGGGAACAACAAAGGTGCTTACCGGATTGCTGGGGGCCGTGGCCGCGGTAAGCCTGCTGGTGGGCGGGATCGGGATTATGAATATCATGCTGGTATCGGTGACCGAACGCACCCGCGAGATCGGCATTCGGATGGCAATCGGCGCCATGGAGCGGGAAGTACTCATGCAGTTTCTCGTGGAAGCGGTGGTCCTGTCTTCGTTCGGTGGTTTGTTCGGCATCGCGCTGGCTCTCGCAGCATCGGTCTGGCTTGCAGCAATTTTGCAGGTTCCTTTTATTTTTAATCCGGGTATCGTGGGTGTCGCGTTTCTGTTTTCCGCGGCTGTGGGGGTAATCTTCGGTTTCTTTCCCGCACAAAAGGCCGCACGGCTCGATCCCATTGATGCGTTGAGATATGAGTAACCCGATGAATCCAAAACAAAACCACTTGGGAAACTTATCTAAAAGGGCATTTAAATCCCTTGCCCTGCAAATGATCGCCAGGGTGCTGGTATGCTTTTTAATTGCCGGATGTGCCGCCGTGGGGCCGGATTACATTCCTCCGGAGATCTCGGAGCCCGGGCAGTGGCGTGCTGAGTTAAAGGCAGGCCTGACAAAAGTTTCCATGGATTCCGAGATGATGGCCGGTTGGTGGACGACCCTCGATGACCCCACGTTAACGAGCCTGATCCAACGGGCCGTCACCGGCAACCTGGACCTCAAGGAAGCCCGATCAAGGGTTCGCGAGGCCAGAGCGCGCAGGGGCATCAGCGCGGCCGAACGGTTCCCGGCTATCGATGCCACCGGCTCGGCCAGCTCAAGTCGCAGCAGTGAGGATGTGGGCAGCGGTGAACGTCGAGAGCTGTATGCGGCGGGGTTCGATGCCACTTGGGAGCTGGATGTGTTCGGTGGTATTCGGCGATCCGTGGAGGCGGCCCAGGCGGACCTCGAGACGAGCCGGGAGGATTATCGCGATGTAATGGTGAGTCTGCTGGCCGAAGTCGCTCTCAACTATGTGGAAGTGCGCACGTTCCGGACACGACTTGACGTAGCCGAGAAAAATCTTGAGACGCAGGCCGAAACTTACCAACTTACGGTATTTCGTTTTGAAGCCGGTCTTGCGAGCGCGCTCGATATGGAACAGGCCAAATACAATTTGGAAAATACCCGCTCAAAGATCCCCACGTTGCGGATTAGCCTTGAAGGGGCTAAGAACCGCCTCGCGGTGTTGCTGGGCATTCATCCCGGCGCCCTTCATGCAGATCTGTCCGTGAAAAAACCCATACCGGTAACCCCACTTGAGATTGCTGTGGGGGTTCCCGCGGAGGTGTTGCGACGCAGACCCGATATCCGCCGGGCCGAACGGGAGTTAGCGGCTCAGACCGCACGGGTGGGGGTTGCAACCGCAGAACTGTATCCAAAATTTTCGTTGCTCGGTTCCATCGGTCTTGAAGCCCTGTCTTTCGGAGATTTATTTTCTACCGGCAACCGGACGGACCGTATCGGACCGAGTGTTTCATGGAACATTTTTGATGCCGGGGCCATACGCAAAAACATCGAAGTGCAAAATGCGCTCCAGGAGCAGGCGTTACTAAAGTATGAAGCTGCGATTCTTAATGCTCTGGAAGATGTGGAAAATGCGCTGGTGTCCTATGAGCAGGATCAATACCGACGACAATCCCTGTCCCGGGCAACACAAGCCGCAGAGCGCGCTGTGGATCTGGCGCTCAAGCAGTATTCTTCGGGAATTATTGATTTTCAGGATATCCTGGAAGCCCAGCGATCATTACTGTCTTTTCAGGACCAACTTGCCGAAAGTGACGGGGCCGTTACATCCAACCTGATCAGCCTGTACAAGGCCCTTGGCGGAGGATGGACACCCTTGATATCTGAAACAGCTGAGTCGAACGGGAAAAACTAGAAACCGACAATGCCCGGGTCTTTTCATAGATGTCGCCCCCCATGTATGGCTCCATGAGCTGCCGGTTTTTTCATGGATGCTTAATTATTAGCTTGGATCAAAAATGGTATTATGTTAAAATTACAATGTTTAATAATAACAACTTAAATTGAGCTTAGGAACAAATAAATTAGTCGCATGAGAATAAGAAAGGAGGCCGGATGTGATACACGAATTCGAAGCCGTGGTTATCGGGGCCGGCGGAGCGGGGTTGTACGCCGCTCTCGAGGCCAGTAAAAAAGCGAAAACAGCCGTTCTTTCGAAAGTTTACGCCATCAGGAGCCACACGGGCGCAGCCCAGGGGGGAATCAGCGCCGCGCTGGGCAACGTGGAAGAGGACAAACCCGAATGGCACGCCTTTGATACGGTCAAGGGCGGGGACTATCTCGTGGACCAGAACGCGGCGATCATGCTCGCGGAAGAGGCCGTGCAGGCCGTGTACGATCTCGAAAACCGGGGACTGCCCTTCAACCGGACACCCGACGGGCGCATCGATCAGCGACGGTTCGGCGGGCACACCCGGAATTTTGGCGAGGCGGCCGTGCGTAGGGCCTGCTACCACGCAGACCGGACCGGCCACATGATCCTTCAAACCCTCTATCAGCAGTGCATCAAGAACCAGGTCGCTTTTTTTGACGAGTTCCAGGTGGTGGACGTTGTCATGGACGGCAGAAAATGCGGCGGCGTGGTCGCGGTGGAACTCGCCACCGGCGACATTCACATCTTCAAGGCCAAAGCCGTGTTCTTCGCAACCGGCGGGTTCGGCCGCATGTTCCGGATCACCTCCAACGCTTACGCCAACACCGGAGACGGGCCTGCCGTTCTGGCCCGGCGAGGGGTCCCGCTGGAAGACATGGAATTCTTCCAGTTCCACCCAACGGGCATCAAGGGCATGGGCATCCTGATTTCCGAAGCGGTGCGCGGAGAAGGAGGCATCCTGCGAAATCGGGACGGCGAACGTTTCATGGAGCGATACGTACCCACCCTGCTCGACTTGGGGCCAAGGGATATCGTTTCCCGCTCTATGATCACGGAGATCAGGCAAGGAAGGGGGATTAGAGGGGATGGAAAGATCGACGATTATCTCTATCTGGATGCCACCCAAATCGGCAGAGAAGTCATCCTGGCCAAGCTCCCGGAAATCACCGACTTTTGCAAGACATACCTGGGGGTGGATCCGGCCGAAGGTCCCATTCCGGTCCAGCCCACGGCTCACTATGCCATGGGCGGTCTCCCCACGGATATAAATGGGCGGGTGGTGGACGGTAAGGGGGGGGTCTACGACGGTCTGTATGCGGCCGGCGAATGCGCGTGTGTATCCGTTCACGGGGCCAACCGGCTGGGAACAAACAGTCTGCTGGACCTGGTGGTTTTCGGTCGGCGGGCGGGAATCCACATCGCGGATTACGTAAAAAACGCCGACTCGCTCAGTTTCGACGAGCACGTCGCGGAGCCAGCGAAAAAACGTATTGCAGAACTGACCGACGGGAAAAAGGGGCTGCACGGAGAAAAAATTCGGGAGAAAATGCAGTTTGAAATGACGGAGAACGTGGGCGTGTATCGGAACGAAACAGACATGGCCAAAGCTGTCCACGTGTTGCGGGAGCTTCGCCAAGAGTACGCAAAGGTGCGCGTCCAGGATTCAAGCAAGGCCTTCAACACGGATCTGTTGGAAATTCTGGAATTGGGAAACCTTCTGGATTTGGCCTTGATTACCGCAGAATCTGCCAGGAACCGGAAGGAGAGCCGTGGCGCTCATTCCCGGGAAGACTTTCCGGACCGGGATGATGAAAATTGGCTCAAGCATACCCTTGCCTGGCTGGATCAGGACACTGTCCGGATCGATTACAAACCGGTCGATCTTTCCCTCTGGGAGCCGAAACCTCGAACGTATTAGAAAAAGGGGGAGAACCATGAAAATCATCCTCAATATTCAACGATTCAATCCGGAAACTCATGCCGAGCCATATATGGAAAAACATGAAATCGAGGTCGAGCCCACAGACCGGATCCTGGACGCATTGATGTATGTCAAGCAATATCGGGACGGGAGCCTGGGGTTCCGAAAAAGCTGTGCGCACGGCGTGTGCGGGTCGGACGCGATGCGGATCAACGGAAAGGACCGCCTGGCCTGCAAGACCCTTGTGCAGGATGTTGCTGACACCGATGGGGCCAAGATCGAGATCAAACCTCTAAATCATTTCACCGTGTTGCGGGATCTTATCGTGGATCAGACCGTATTTTTTGAAAAATACCGATCCGTAAAGCCGTTTTTAATCAACGACGATCCCGTCACGGAGAAGGAGCGGATTCAGTCCCCCGAGCAACGCGAGGCCTTCGATGATTCTACAAACTGCATTCTCTGCTCCGCTTGTTATTCCGCCTGCCCGGTGCTGCATGAAAATCCGGACTTTCTCGGTCCGGCGGCCATAACCCAGGCCGGCAGGTTCAACGATGACAGCCGGGACAAAGGGTTCGCGGAGCGGCTGTCGGTTCTGGATTCTCCGAACGGTGTATGGCCGTGCAAGAACCATTTCGAGTGTACGCGGGCCTGTCCGCGAAGTATTAAGATCACGAAACTGATCAACCGGACCAAGACCAGAATTAAAAAACATCGCGAAGAAAAAAGTGACTTGTGAATCCGGGAAGCGGATCGGATGAACACTGATTGATGGAAAGGAGACGGGTATGAAAAAAATATTGATCGCATACGACAGCAAAACGGGCAGGACACAGAAAATGGCGGAAACCATTGCGCAGGGCGTTCGCCAAGCCGGGGCAGAAGCGGTCCTTCGACGCATCGGGGAGATCGGGAACGAAAAAGAACTTGAAGGATTCGATGGTTACATCTTCGGTTGTCCAACCTATTTTAAAAATATCACCGAAGAGATGAAGCAATTTCTTTTTATGGCCCAAAAAGCCGATTTGGCGAAAAAAACCGGTGGCAGTTTCGGGTCTTACACGCATATCGGAAACGGACCGAAGATTACCCACGACACCATGGAATTTGTATTCGGGATGAAAATGGCGGACTTGGGCGCGTTTAATGTCAAGGAGCAGATTCTGGACTCGGGAAAAGGCGAGGAACCCTGCCGCGCCTATGGAAAGGCTTTCGGTGAAAAGGTCGGAGGGTGAATTACTCGTAAAAAAGGTCTCCCTGACCAATTAAAACGAATAGAATATTTTCTGGTTATAACGGATTTTGGGGAGTATCAAATTTATAGCTTAAAATCAGACTAATATTTGGATAATGCAATGAACAAGTGTAAAGTGCCTAAAGTGATCTAAAGTGCCTAAAGTTGAGGAGTCGCTTCGCTCCACCATTTTATAAAATTGGTAGAATTCAACAACCCTGGCCCAGACCGATCACCAATACGCTATATTCAAAAGGCAGGTTTGCAATGATCTATAGCCGATATCAATATACATGGACGAGTCGCACCAGGGCGGGCTTTAGCTCACTTTAGATCACTTCAAACTTTAGTTCATTATGTCGAAAGCGAGAACGGAATTTTTCTGAAAACTGTTTTTCCAAGCAGAAAATATACTAAAATGTATCTTCACAGGGGGATAAAAAATGAAACCGTATGATAAGGAAGAACAGGAGTTAATGGAATCCATCGAAAATGAAGAATGGGTTTCTGTAAATAATCTTGATGCAGAAATAAAAAAAGCAAGAGAAACTTCCAGGGCCACTTTTATCAAAAGCGAAAGAATGAACATCCGCATATCTCCAAAAGATCTTAACGGATTAAAAGTGAAAGCTTTAGAAGAAGGAATACCTTATCAGACCCTGGTTTCAAGTATTATTCATAAATATCTTTCCGGTAGATTAATTGAGAAAGAGGTATAGGTAAACACGTCTCGGAAATTCTACAATTGTATGAAATTAAAGATCTTTTAATAGATCCTGGTTTATGCCACCCCTTCCCACCTTCCTGGTCTGAGCGAGAGCAATGACGGGCAGGCATGGCAATCATGGCATTAGTAACCCATTATTCCACCATTCCCTCCGGGGCGTAGGCCCTACGGGTTGGAGGCCAATTGTGAGCGAAGCGAACTAACTTGTCCTGTTAAATCTATCTTTTCCATTTAACCGGGGCATGCCCCGTGAAATTCCGAAGGACAGCTTTACAGGTTAAATTGACGGAGTCAGAGCGCAGCGCATTTAACTTGTCGCAGCGTATTTCACTGGGACAATAGTTCTCTGTTAAACTCAACCAATATTCCAATGGATTTCCCCAAAAACGCGCGCACGTCCCCAAAAACGCGCGTAAAATACAGCAAATACAAGAAATAAAAGATAGTTATTTACTTATTTATGGATGTCCCGAAAGTTCCCGCCCTTAACTTATCTTAAGCTTACCAACCTTAAACTCGGATTCCTTCTGAACTGGAATGTACCATTGATGAAGGACGGCATAAAACGCATGGTAAACAACCTGAACAGGTAGCCTGCCCGCAGGGCGTTGTGTTTTTTCTGATCGTCCGCTTGCCCTGTTAGATTCATTTTAATGACAGCGAAGTTTACCCCGTAGGTCCGGGAGATTTATCCGCCTCTGGAGGATCGTACTGGGGCGTATTTAACCGGGGTCCTGATCAAGAAAAATCAACAAAAAAATCCTTGGTGTCCTTAGCGGCTTTGCGGTTCAACAGCCTTCAGCCTTTCGTCCTTAGCGGTTCAAAAAACTAACAAAATAAGTGCACTAATCAAGATTTATCCCGTTAAATCGCGCTTGCTTTTATTTATCTGGGACGCGGTACAAATTACCTTTTTCCTGCCCACACTCTATTCTTTACTTATGTTAAAAATTTGATTATACATCTATAAAATCCCATTTTTTGTAAATTATATCCTTGGAGGATAACTATGCAGGATCTACTAAACCGTATCACATTTAATAAAGATGTTCTTTGTGGAAAACCTCTTATTCGCGGTCTGAGGATATCTGTTGAAATGATATTGGAGCTATTGGCCAAAGGGGCCACAGAAGAGGAGATTCTACAAGACTATCCCCAACTTCAACCAGATGATCTCCGTGCTGCATTGCTCTACGCTTATCATATGGTGGCCAGAGAGAATGTTTTTGATCGAGTTGCAGTCGGATAAGCGCTATGAATTTCTTGTTGGATGTCAACGCAAGTGGGGCCGTAGCCCGTTGGTTGATTCACCTGGGGCATGACGTAGCCGAGGTCGGTCAGAAGAACCCGCGAATGAGTGACAATGAGATTTTGAGCTGGGCTGTGATAGAGCAAAGGATTATTGTTACTACAGACAACGATTTTGAGGAAATGATTTGGCGACAAGGGAAGCCACATTGCGGTGTCTTACGTTTGGAAAATCTGCCACGATCTGAGAGAATAATGCTTTTGTGCGATGTACTTGATCGTCATAGCCGGGATTTGGAATCTGGAGCCATTGTCATTGCATTAAGAACGAAATTTCGTGTCCGGAAGACGCAGCAAGGAAGGAACTTTTCTTGATGAATCCTACGCGTCTATCTTCGCTCAGCCGTAGGCTGATTGCTTTCAGTTAGCTTCAGCCTTCAGCCTTTTACCTTTAGCCTTTCGTTCTTTGCCTTTTAACCTTCATCCTTTAGCCTTTCACCCCTTAGCTTAATTCTATTAGCCAAAATTTAATGACCTAAAAACCATAGTGAAAACAGCATGGCAATGGCATGGGAAATAAGATTGGGAGCGCTTCAAAACTACGAAACCGACACTCTCAACGATCTAAACGCTCAAATCCATCAAAACGAACCTTAACGCGAAGAAACTTATAAACTAATGAACGTCCCCAAGAATCCACAAGATCATAGGAGAAAGATAAGATCTGTCAAGAATGAAGATTTATCCCGTGAAATTCACGAAGTGACGGCAAGGCCGATTTCACATGGATCTGACCCCTCTTGTTTTCACATTCAAAGAGACGATGTCAAAATTGTTACGCCTGCTTCAGCTTGCTGACAAAGAGACTATGAAGAACCGATTGGAGTTTTTGTAGATTCTCTTAATTCATCCTATATTAATCGAACCAATAAAACCAATCTTAATTTATCCCGTTAAATTTTTCGAAGAAAAGAGCGGAGCGAATTTAACCGAGACGATCCCAATTTATCTCGCTTGTCCCACTGTGCCCTGTGAAATTCTGCTACGCAGATCCCGTCAGGGGATTTCTCCGGGATTTCTCCGGCAGATGGTACTGGGGTTAAAACTGTTCGTTCTATTTAACCGGGATTAAACCTGTTCGTTTTTAGTTTAACTGGGGTTGCTTTGCAAAACCTGAAAGAATTTCACCGGGACGATCTCAATTTATCCTGTTAAATTCTTTGAAAAAGACAGCGGAGTTTACCCCGTAGGTCCGGGAGATTTATCCGCCTCTGGAGGATCGTACTGGGGCGTATTTAACCGGGACCGTCAAGAAACCTAAATCTGTCAAGAATGAAGGTCTGACCCCGATGTTTTCGGATTCCTTCTGAACTGGAATGTACCATTGATGAAGGACGGCATAAAACGCATGGTAAACAACCTGAAAAGGTAGCCTGCCCGCAGGGCGTTGTGTTTTTTCTGATCGTCCGTTCCGATCAGGAAAAGGCAATAAAAAACCCCTTCGCGCCTTAGCGGTTCAAAAGATCATACTGGGGAGAATTTAACTGGGGTTTGACCCCAATCATATTACGTCCCATATTACAATTTTAACACCGCCCCCTTTTCACTATTGCACTTTAGGTTATTTTGTGATAATTTATTTCGATTTGACACGTATAGTATGTATCTTGCCGCAAACGGGGTGGTATCAATGAAAAGAAAATTGTTAGTTGATATTTCCAGAGACAGAATCGAAGCATTTTGCACAAAGCATCACATAAGCAAACTTTCTGTTTTCGGTTCAGCTTTGCGTGTTGATTTCAGATCTGACAGCGATATAGATATTCTTGTAGAGTTTTGCCAAGGACATATACCTGGGCTAATAAAGTTGGCTGGGATTGAAATTGAGTTATCAGAGATTCTGGGACGCAAAGTAGATTTGAGGACCCCACAAGATCTGAGTCGCTATTTTAGACAGGAAGTCATTGACTCTGCGGAAGTCCAGTATGCTGAAATCTGATTGGATAAGACTGCGCAATATGCTGGATGCAGCTAAGGAAGCCAGATCATTTATTAAAAATGAAGAAAGAGCTTCCATCGAAAAAGATCGAAAATTGGTATTGGCGCTTATAAAATCGATAGAAATCATAGGAGAAGCGGCCAACAAAGTAACAAAAGAAGGCCGCGAAGGTATACCCCAAATTCCTTGGCCCAATATAATAAGTATGAGAAATCGTCTTATTCACGCCTATTTTGACATCAATCTCGATATTCTTTGGGAAACGGTAAATGCAGACATTCCCGAATTGATAGAAAAGCTTGAAAAGATTCTTCCTTCTGACAAAATCTAATAGCAATAAAAGATTCAAGCAGCTTAACCAATATAAATAATCAATCCAATTAAACATCTTAAAAAACAATCCAAACTCTCTAAAATTATTCCGCCTGCCCTGTTGAACCGGGTTTACCCCGTGCAATTCGTTTGCGACAGCGGAGTTTACCCCGTAGGTCCGGGAGATTTATCCGCCTCTGGAGGATCGTACTGGGGCGTATTTCACCGGGACGATCATAACCATGTCTAATATTCCATAATTGACAAATGCCCGGACATAAGGTAAGGTACTAAATAATGACAGTTTTTAGACCTATATCCAAGGAAAAAGAGATGGAGCTATATTTGATCAAGTACATAAATAAAATGTTAAAAAAGGAATTAATGTCCAAAACGTCGTTCACGCATTACTCAAAATTGGTTATGAAAAAGATAGAGAAAAAGGGAGCCATATCAAGCTAAGGAAACAAAATAATGAAACAGTTACAGCGTATTACTTTTGACCCGCAAATCATGGGGGGAAAACCATGTATTCGAGGGAAACGGGTGACTGTCGGTACGATAGTCGGTCTTATTGCCACCGGGGAGACTATTGATGATATTTTAGCAGCATATCCTTATCTTGAACGGGAAGATATTATGGAGGCGTTATCGTATGCTGCTTGGCGATCAGAAGAAAGAGACATTTCCTTAGCGAGCTGATGAAAATTCTCCTTGATATGAACTTGCCACCTGCGTGGGTTAATTTTTTAGAGAACCAAGGATTTCAGGCGATTCACTGGTCTACCCTAACGTTGCAAAAGTCGAGGGTACTGCAGATCCAAGGCGTCAAGGGTGCAGCTGTAGTAATTTACCGCAAACCCTTGACAACGCAGGAGATGCGGTGCCATCGGCTTTCCCGTAGGGTAAATAACATGGCTGCTTTTCACTGATTTCAAGATGCCATATAGAGTTCATTCCAGCAGAACAGTTAAAACAGGTTGAATGGCTTGTAATTATTTCTTTTAAGCCCAGGTCATGTTATTTATGCAACTATAGGGTATATTGTCGGTTCTCATAATGCATCAGATAAAGAGATAATGAATTGGGCCAAGGAACATGGCCATATTGTTTTTACGCATGATTTAGATTTTGGGGCTTTACTCGCCGCTTCCAAAGATGACGGTCCAAGTGTTATTCAGGTACGAACTCAAAATGTTATGCCAAATGTCATTGGTTCTATCGTTGTAAAAGCAATAAAAGAGTTCATGGCTGAAATTCAAAGTGGGTCTTTAATTTCCATCGATATGCATAAATCACGGGTCCGTATTTTGCCTTTTGAATAGAACAGTGGCAAGCAAACTATTTTAACAATTGACTGCTAAAATAGATCAACAAATCGTCCAATCATTAATCATCAATCGACAATCATAGATCCTGGGGCTATTCATCCATTAAACCAAAATTCACCAAAATAGACCATTTAAACGAACCCATAAGTTGTGCACGTTCTGCATCAACGCCCCCGATTACGTGCTTTTCACTATCCAAAAATAATATTAATCAATAATCAAGGTTTGACCCCGCTCACTTCATGAAATTTATAAATATTTGGTGGCCCACAACGAAGCCTGAAGCCGGTTTTTAACATTTATCTTTCTGTAAAGATTATAAATATGGGTTTTGACGGTATGCAAACTGATGCAAAACTCATCCGCAATGGCCTTGCTGCTGTA